>Ga0316208_1001475_pt1 | contig 22011 bp, 16 predicted proteins | sample 3monopyrite_MG_FD_204944 | JGI IMG/M metagenome (GOLD analysis project Ga0316208, IMG submission 204944) | Microbial mat bacterial communities from mineral coupon in-situ incubated in ocean water Damariscotta River, Maine, United States -... | ecosystem: Environmental > Aquatic > Marine >... | reverse complement strand
GGCGCCCGAACTGGCGCCCGAACTGGCACTGGGGCAGGCGCTGGGGCAGGCGCGCAAGCGGCGGCCTGCGGCGTATAGTTGTCGGACTGAAACCGCGCCTGAGCGATCGGGGCCTGAGCGATCGGGGCCTGAGTGATCGGGGCCTGACCAAGCGGGGCCTGAGTGATCGGGGCCTGACCAAGCGGGGCCTTGGGCGCGGGCGGATAGGCCGGGGCGCGGGGCACATGACGAAAAACCGGATTGCCCGCGGACCCGTCCCGGGGCGGGCGAGACTCAACCATGCGACGAGGCGACCGTTCCGTAACCTGTTCGGGCGCGGGGCGCGGGGCGGGCGAACGCGGCGCGGACGGCAGGGTGGGCGCGTGCGGCGCGACACGCATAACGGTCGCTCCCGGTCTGTTCTCGTAGACAGGGGGCGTGACAATCGGCGTCATTGGCCGCTGCGCAGGCGCGTCGCCGCCGGGCCCCGGCGCGGACCGCGGCTGGACGACGGACGATTGCGGCGCCCGCTGATCTGGCGACCGCTGATATGGCGCCCGGCGATCTGGCGTCTTGACATCCGGGGCCGTGACATCCGGGGTCCAGTTGTTCGGGACCCTGTTGTTCGGGGCCCTGTTGTTCGAGGTCGGGGCCGGGCGGTCGGCGAATTCCGGCGGTGTCATCGGCGCCCCCGGCCGCTGCCGGTGGTCGAGTGGCGCGGCCACCGGCGTCGCCAGCGCGAGATCTGTGGTTGCTGTGCCCAGCGCGGCGCGGGCCTGAACTGGCCCAGCCTCATGAGTTGCTCCAGCCGCCTGAATTGGACCAGCTTGAACGCGCGCGGGAACACGCACGACAGGCGGCCCGGATTTGCGCTCGTAGACAGGGGGGGTGACCAGCGGGGTCATGCCCGGCGCTTCGGCAGCAGAGGCCACGGTGGGGGGGACATCCCTCTCGGGCACTGGCGCGGCCGGGGCAGCATTTTCCGCGTTGTGCAGATAGGACGGCGGCGGAAACGCTGGCGGATTATACGGGGCATCAAAGCCCAGCATGTCCTCGGGCACATCCTGCCGCCGCACTTGAGGGGTTTCATTCATGACACGTCTCCGCGACGGCAATAGGGAACTGCCCTGCAAGGTCCGCAAACGCCGCCGCCGCCCCGATGGGACGGCCAATCACGTTTTGAACCCTGTTTTCGTCCATACCCGCCACTCACCTGCTGCTGTGTGCCCTGGGCCGCCGCATCGACGGGACCACTGTTTCTGTCCTGCCATTAGTCCTGCCGGATCATGGCTTGATTGGGGCAGATCGGCGACAATCCGGGGGTATTTCCGGAGCATTGGTGCAGCAGACGAGACAACCATCGCCCCAAAACCTGCCTATGGCCGGCAATTCAGGGGTGTTTGTCGCAAATCTGCGGTCAATGACAGGATTTGGGGGCTTTCATCGGCGCCTCTGGAAACCCGATTGTTTCCGTTACGGCATCAGTCCGGTGAAAGCGCCTTTCGGGACCCGGCGCGATCATCGGTCGACTGACTGACCGGCGCCTGACGGCACTCGCGCCCCGGCACGGCCTCGTCATCCGTCGCCAGCAGCATCAAAAAAGAAGGGAGAATGGTAGCGGAGGAGGGACTTGAACCCCCGACACGCGGATTATGATTCCGCTGCTCTAACCAACTGAGCTACTCCGCCACAGGCTGGCGGCTACCTAGGACACTGCCTGATAGCCGTCAAGGGGGAAATCGCCCCGGCGAGCGGGGCCTTACCCTCTCGCCTTGGACCCGCGTCCGCGCTAACACGGGGCAAGTTTCGGAGGCCCCATGCAGACCCTTCCCCAGACCCGCGATCTTGTCCTTGTCGGCGGTGGTCACGCCCACGCACTGGCGTTGCTGAACTGGGGCATGGCCCCCCTGCCCGGTGCCCGGCTGACCCTGATCGATCCGAACCCGATGGCCCCCTACACCGGCATGTTGCCCGGTCACATCGCCGGTCACTACAACCGCGCCGAACTGGAGATGAACCTCGTCGCATTGGCCCGCCACGCCGGGGCCCGGTTGATCCTGGGGCGTGCCGAGGGGATCGACCCGGTCAACCGGCAGGTGCATGTCGCCGGGCGCCCGCCCGTCGCCTATGATATCGCGTCGGTGGATATCGGCATCACATCGGACCTGCCCGCCCTGCCCGGCTTTGCCGATCACGCCATCGCCGCGAAGCCGCTGGGCGGGTATTCAGAGCGCTGGGCTCGGTTTCTGGAACATTTGGACGCCGGACTGGTATCTCCGCAGATCGCGATTATTGGTGCGGGTATCGCGGGGGTCGAACTTGCGCTGGCCATGGACCACCGGCTGGCCGGGCGCCCGGACCGGCAGATCACGCTCATCGAGCACCAATCGCCGCTGCCCAATCTCGGTCACCGGGCCCGCCGCCGCCTGCTCACCCTGATGGCGCGGCGTGGTGTCACGATCCACAGCGGCACCGCAGCCACGCGGATCGATCAGGACGGCGTTCACCTGGCGGATGGCACACGCATCCCCGCTTCGCTTGTTCTGGGGGCGGCAGGCAGCCGGCCACAGGATTGGCTGGTGCAGACCGGTCTGGCCCTGACGGATGGATTTATCACGGTCGATCCTTATCTGCGTTCAACTTCGCACCCCGAGGTGTTCGCGGTCGGGGACTGCGCCCATATGCAAGCCAACCCGCGGCCAAAGGCGGGGGTCTTTGCCGTGCGACAGGCGCCCGTGCTGACACGGAACCTAATAGCCGCGCTATCGGGCGGATCGTTGCGCCGATACGGGCCCCAGACGGACTATCTGAAACTGATTTCCCTGGGCGGGCAATCCGCGCTGGCCGATAAATGGGGTGTGCCGCTGTCAGGCCGCTGGCTGTGGCGGATCAAGGACCGGATCGATCGCAAATTCATGCGGATGTTCCAAACCCTGCCCGCCATGCCGGCGCCAGCATTGCCCAAGCCCCATGCGCTGGGCCTGCCCGAGGCCGTCGGCGACAAACCCCTGTGCGGCGGCTGCGGTTCCAAGGTCGGCCCCGACGCCTTGCGCGGGGCGCTCATCGGGCTGGGCAAGGCCCCAGGCATCGATCTGGGCGCGGGTGACGACGCCGCGATCCTGTCGGTCAATGGTGCGAAACTGGCGATCGCAACCGATCACCTGCGCGCCTTCTCCGAGGATCCCTGGCTCATGGCGCGCATCGCCACCCTGCACGCGCTGGGGGATATCTGGGCAATGGGCGCCACCCCGCAGGCCGCGCTCGTCAGCCTGATCCTGCCCCGACAATCCGAGACCCTGCAACGCCGCATGTTGGCCGAGATCATGGCCGGGATCAGCACCGAACTGAACGTGGCGGGCGCAGGGATCGCCGGCGGACACACGACGCTTGGCAGCGAACTGACCATCGGCCTCACGGTGACCGGGACGGTCGGCGACAGGATCCTGACCAAGGCGGGCGCACAACCCGGCGACGCGCTGATCCTGACCAAACCCATCGGGTCCGGCACCATCCTCGCCGCCGAAATGGCCAAGACGGCACCGGGCCGCGCCGTGGCCGCGCTCTGGCCGCATCTGCTGCACTCTCAGGCCCAGGCTGCCCGCATTCTGGCGCCGCACGCCCATGCCATGACCGATGTCACCGGCTTCGGCCTCGCCGGCCACCTGGACGAGATCCTGCGTGCCAGTGGCGTCGGCGCCCAGCTCGACCTGCAAGCCATCCCGCTCTTCGACGGCGCCGAGGACCTCGCCGCGCGTGGCACAGCATCCACGCTGGCTCCGGCCAACCGCGCCGCCCTGATCGGGCGGATCGCCGCACCGCCGACACCCCGCGCCGCCCTGCTGTTTGACCCGCAAACTTCCGGCGGCCTCCTCGCCGCCGTGCCCGCACCTCAGGCAGCCGCGCTTTTGCACGCCCTGAACGAAGCCGGCACGCCAGCCGCCCGCATCGGCACCATCACCCAACCAGGCGATGCCCCGGCCCTCAAGGCGACCTGACCCGCTTCATCTTTCCGAAAAATACTCCGCGGGGATCCTCAAGGGGGATCGCATCCCCCTTGAGCGGCGCGTGGGGCCGCCCCCACCGGCGCGTTGAAGGGTCTGCCTGACCCTGAAACGCGCCGCCCTCGCTCAGCTTTCGCCCGCGCGCACCCGTTCGATCAGCGCCTCGACCTGGGGGCCCAGTTGCTCGACCACCAGCGCAACGCCGTCCACGTTGGGATGAATCATGTCCCCCTGAAACACCGAGGCCGGAGCGGCGCCGGCCTCGATCCGCGCGCTCAGCGGTGCCAGCATGTCGGCAACAAGCAGCGCGCCGTAATCCTCGGCCAGGTCCGGATACAATGCGGCGAAAGCGGTCTGATACTCGGGCCCGTAATTCGCCGGCGCGGGCAGGCCGACCAGCAGGGCCGGCACACCGTCGGTGCGCAGGCGCTCCAGGATCGCCGCCAGGTTGGCCCGGCTCAGCGCCGGATCCAGCCCACGCAACAGGTCATTCCCGCCAAGCGCCACGATCACCGCGTCAGGCTGATCCGCCAGCGTCCAGTCCAGCCGCGACAGCCCGCCCGCGGTGGTGTCACCGCTGACGCCTGCGTTCAGCATCTCGACATCCTGCCCGCGCGCGTTCAGCCAGAACTGCAATTGCGGCACCAGGCCCTGACCGGGCTCCAACCCGTAGCCCTGCGTCAACGAATCGCCCAGCGCGGTGATCCGCACGGTCTGCGCCATCGCCGGTGCGGCCGCGACGGAAAAAACCGCCAGGATCGTGAAAACAAGGGCCAGACCCCCTTGGCGACGGTTGCCGATGGCCGCAAAGACCCCATATCGGCCTAAAGCGCAAAGGAATGATTGCATGAATGCCCCCGTTTCGTCGTTGCCGGTCCTGACGCTGGAAAACGCCTGCCTGACCTTGCAGGGCAATGCCGGCCCTGTCGACATCCTACATGGTATCTCGCTGGAAATTGAGCAAGGGCAGTCGGTTGGGCTGGTCGGCCCGTCGGGCTCGGGCAAATCGTCGCTGCTGATGCTTCTGGGCGGGCTTGAACAAGCCACGTCCGGCTCGGTTGTGGCGCTGGGGCAGGACCTGACGGCGATGAACGAGGACGCGCTGGCCCGATTTCGGCGCAACAAGATGGGGGTGGTGTTCCAGTCCTTTCATCTGATTCCGACGATGACGGCGCTGGAGAACGTGGCGACGCCGCTGGAACTGGCCGGGCATGCCGACGCCTTCAAACGGGCCGAGGAAGAACTCAGAGCCGTTGGGCTGGGCGCGCGGATGCACCACTACCCGGCGCAGATGTCCGGCGGCGAGCAGCAGCGCGTCGCGCTGGCGCGCGCCGCCGCCCCGCGCCCGGCGATCCTGCTGGCCGATGAACCCACGGGCAATCTGGACGGGGTGAACGGCCAGGCGATCATGGATCTGTTGTTCGGCCTGCGCGACCGCCACGGCGCCACGCTGGTGCTGGTGACCCATGCGCCCGAACTCGCGGTACTTTGCGACCGGATCGTGCATTTGCGCGACGGCCGGATCGAGGGCGAGACCAATCCGGCCGAGACCCGTGACGCCGAACCCCGCGTCTCTGCACCCCGCGTCTCTGCACCCCGTGACTCTGCACCCCGTGACTCTGGGGCCGTCGCATGAGCCTGGCAACCTCTGCCCGGCTGGCCCGGCGCGAACTGCGCGGCGGCCTGGCCGGATTTCGCATCTTTCTGCTGTGCCTGGCGCTGGGTGTCGGGGCGATCGCCGCCGTCGGCACGGTGCGCGCCGCGATCGAAAGCGGGCTGGCGCGCGAAGGTCGCGCACTTCTGGGCGGCGATGCCGAACTGCGCCTGACCTACCGCTTCGCCGACGAGTCCGAGCGCGCATGGATGGCCAGCGAAGCCACCGCTATGGCCGAGGTGGTCGAATTCCGCTCCATGGCGGTGACCGGCGCGGGCGAGCGCGCGCTGACGCAGGTCAAGGCCGTCGACGGCGCCTGGCCACTGATCGGCACCGCGACGTTCGAGCCAGCGATGAACATCGCCACCGTGCTGGCCGGTCGCGGCGGCCTGCCGGGTGCGGCGATGGATCCGGTGCTGATCGACCGGCTGGAGCTGAGTGTCGGCGATACGTTTCGCCTGGGCCGTCAGGACTTCGCGCTGATGGCCGCCGTGCTGCGGGAACCCGACAGCATCGGCACCAGTTTCGGCCTTGGCCCCCGGACGCTGGTCGCCGCCGCAGCGCTCGAGAATTCCGGCCTGATCGGGCCGGGCACGCTTTTTGATACCTCCTACCGGCTTACCCTGCGCGAGGGCGACACCCTTCAACAGCTGCGCCAATCGCTGAACACTGCCTTCCCGGATGCCGGCATCCGCTGGCGCGACTCCAGCAGCGCAGAGCCAAATATCGCCCGGTTCGTGGACCGGCTGGGCGCCTTTCTGGTTCTGGTCGGATTGGCCGGGCTGGCGGTGGGCGGCGTCGGGGTTTCCGCCGCCGTGCGCAGCTACCTGGACGCCAAGACACCGGTGATCGCCACCCTGAAAACGCTGGGCGCCGAAGGGCGGACGATCTTTACCATTTATTTCCTTCAGATTGGCATCCTGACCGTGCTGGGGGTCGTCGCGGGCCTGGTGCTGGGCGCAGGCGCGGTGGCGCTGGCGGCACCGCTGGTGCAGGCCCAGGTGCCGGTGCCGATGGCGGTGGGCTTCTACCCCGGACCGCTGTTGGAGGCCGCCGTCTACGGCGTGCTGACGGCGCTGGTCTTTACCTTGTGGCCGCTGGCACGGGTGCAGGACGTGCGCGCCGCCGCCCTGTATCGCGGCATAGGGACCGAATCCCGGGCCTGGCCGCGCGCCTGGGCCCTGGTCTGGCTGGCCCTTGCCCTGTCGGCGCTGATCGGCGCGTCGGTCTGGTTCTCGGGCATCTGGATGCTGGCGCTGGGCACCGCGGGCGGTATAGCCGGGTCGCTGGTCTTGCTGTTTGGGGCCGCGCTTGGCGTGCGCGCGCTGGCCCGCCGCCTGGCGCGCTCCAGGATGCTGCGCGGGCGCACCGCGTTACGGCTGGCGATGGGCGCGGTGGGCAACCCGCGCGAGGGCGCGGTGGCGGTCGTGCTGTCGCTGGGCCTTGGGCTGACCGTGCTGGCGACCGTCGGCCAGATCGACGCCAACCTGCGCGCCGCCATCTCCACCCAGTTGCCGGACCGCGCGCCCAGCTTCTTTTTTCTGGACATTCAGCCCGCGCAGATCGACGCCTTTACCGCGCAGTTGCGCGCCACGGACGGCGTGAACGATATCGATACTGCCCCGCAGCTGCGCGGGGTCATCACCCGTATCAATGGCCGCTCGACAAGCGAATTCCCGGAACACTGGGTGCTTCACGGTGATCGTGGCCTGACCTACGCCGCCGAACAAGGGTCGGTGACCGTAACCGAGGGTGACTGGTGGCCGGCCGATTACGACGGCCCGCCACTGGTCTCCTTCGGGGCCGATGAAGGCCGGGAACTGGGCCTGTCGCTGGGCGACACCATCACCGTCAACGTGCTGGGCCGCGAAGTCACCGGCACCATCGCCAATTTCCGGGAACTGGATTTCAGAAGCGGCGGGATCGGCTTTGTGATGACCTTCAGCCCCAACGCCTTTAGCGGCGCGCCGCACACGTTCATTGCCACGGTGAACGCCGACCGCAATGTCGAAGGCGCCGTGCTGCGCGCCTTGGGCGAGGCCTTCCCCAATGTCACCGCAATCCCCATTCGCGAGACCGCGCAACGCTTCGCCGAGGCGCTGAGCACCCTGGCCGCGGCGACCTCGATGGCGGCGCTGGCCACGCTGGCCACCGGCTTTGTGGTGCTGATCGGCGCCGCCGCCGCGGGCGAACGCGCGCGGATTTTCGAGGCCGCAGTGCTGAAAACGCTGGGCGCGACGCGCGGGCAGATCCTGGCCAGTTTCGCACTGCGCTCGGCCCTGATGGGGGCTGCGGCGGGCCTGGTGGCGATCGGCGCCGGGGCGGTGTCGGCCTGGGCTGTCCTGACGCAGGTGATGGACCTGAGCTATCGATTCGAGCCGGTATCGGCGCTGTTGATCGTCGCGGGCGGCGTTCTGGCAGTCTTGCTGGCCGGGCTGGGTTTCGCCGCACGACCGCTGGCGGCCCGCCCTGCGGGGGTTTTGCGCGCACAGGAATAGCGGGCAATCGGACCGGGATTTCAGGGGCGGGGCTTTTCTATCCCCGCCCCGTTCGCTATGGGCATGTCATGCGCCGCGTGACCCTGAATTCGTTGTCCGAGATCGACACATTGCCGTTTGACGCCGTCATCGACGCGCGCTCGCCCACCGAATTTGCCGAAGACCACCTGCCCGGGGCCATCAACCTGTCGGTGCTGGACGACGCGCAGCGCGCGCAGGTCGGCACGGTCTACGTGCAGGAAAGCCGGTTTCTGGCGCGGCGCATCGGGGCGGCGCTGGTGGCGCGCAACGCGGCGCGGCATCTGGAAACCGCGCTGGCGGACAAACCCGCCGATTTCCGGCCGCTGGTCTATTGCTGGCGCGGCGGGCAACGCTCGGGCGCCTTCGCGATGATCCTTGGGCAGATCGGCTGGCAGGTCGGCCTGCTGGAAGGCGGCTGGAAGAGCTGGCGGCGGCTGGTGCAAGACAGCGTCTACAACCAGCCCTTTCCGGCGCCCGTCCGGGTGCTGGACGGAAACACCGGCACGGCCAAGACCGCGCTGTTGCAAAAGGTGGCGGCGCTGGGCGGCCAGGTCATCGATCTGGAGGGGATGGCGCGGCATCGCGGTTCCCTGTTCGGCCTGGTTCCCGGCGACGCCCAACCGTCACAGAAGGGCTTTGAAAGCGCGCTGGCGATGGCGATGGCGCGGCTGGATCCGGCGCGTCCCGTGCTGGTCGAGGCCGAGAGCAACCGGATCGGCGCGCTGCGCCTGCCGCCGTCGCTGTGGCGCGCGATGCAGGATGCCGAGCGGATCGAGGTCAGTGCCCCGCTGTCGGCGCGCGCCGACTGGCTGCAACAGGCCTATGCCGACATCACCGCAAGCCCGGGCGATCTGATGGAGCGCCTGCGCGCCCTGTCACCCTTTCATTCGCAAGCGGTGATTGCGCGCTGGATGACCTGGGCGCAAGAGGGCGCGTTCGGGGCCTTGGCGGCCGAGCTGATGCAGGAACATTACGATCCGCGCTACGCGCGCACAAAGCTTCGGCAGGGCCAGACCGCTACGCATATCTTCATGACCGAACATCTGGACGAGCCCGCGCAACAGGCGCTGGCCCGGCGGATTGCGGCGTGGCTGGGCTGAATTCGGAAATTCTAGTTTTCCAACATTGCGTGCGGAAAATGGCGCCGCTTACGGGCTGTGCCTACACTTTTGCGCCCTTTTCCGGCTTTGCTGGCCGATCGATCCTTTGCTCGCGCGGCAAAACGTCAGACCTTCATGGCCGCCCATCGAAGAACCCGGCCGGCGCGCGCGCCCGCAGGCGGCGGCCCAGATCGTCGCCCAGCGCCGCTGCGTCTTCAAGGGCCGCGCGTCCTTCGTCCGCCAGGCATTCGGATCCGTCCGGTCGCAGGATTTCGCCGCGCAGCCAGACCTGATCGCCCTCGATCAGCGCCAGCCCGGCGATCGGTGTCTCGCAAGAGCCGTCCAGCGCCGACAAAAACGCGCGTTCCGCCGCCAATCGCTGCGCTGTCGGCACATCATGAATTGCCGCCAGAAGGGCCTCGGCGCGGGTGTCATTGGCCCGGCGCTCGATCCCGATGGCGCCCTGGGCCACGGCGGGCAGCATGTCCTCGGGTGTCATGGCCGAGGACGCGACATGCGTCATGCGGAGCCGGTTCAACCCGGCCATCGCCAGAAAGGTGCAATCGGCCACCCCGTCACCCAGCTTGCGCAGCCGCGTCTGCACATTGCCGCGAAACTCGACCACCGTCAGATCCGGCCGCCGGTGCAGCACTTGCGCGCGCCGCCGCAGGCTGGATGTGCCGACAACCTGCCCCGGCGCCAGATCGCCCAGCGCCCTGACGGACCCGGAAACGAAGGCATCGCGCATATCCTCGCGCGGCAGGAAGCAGTCCAGCAACAGGCCATCGGGCTGATCGACCGGCATGTCCTTCATCGAATGCACGGCGATGTCTATCGCCCCTTCCAGCATCGCCTCCTCGATTTCCTTGGTGAACAAACCCTTGTTGCCGATGTCCTTGAGCGGTCGATCCGCGTCGATCAGCGCGCGGTCGTCGCCGGTGGTCTTGATGACCTCGATCACAAAAGCGGCGGCGGGCAGGCCAAAGGCCGCCATCAGCCGGTCACGGGTTTCATGGGCCTGGGCAAGCGCCAGCGGCGAGCCGCGGGTGCCGATCTTCAGGGGTTGGGCGGGGTTGGGCAAGGCAATGGTCATGCCGTCTGATTAGCCAAGCCGCCGGACAGTGGCAACGGGCGGTTTGATCTGAACCGGCACCCGCGCCCATCCGACACAGGCCAGTGCCGCCACCGAAGAGCCTCGGGCATGGTGATCGCACGGCAATCTGGCCGGTTCGCAAGGCAGATTTCAACTTCCTGCCTTCTGGCCCTCGATTCCAGCCCCCGCCGAAGGGCGGATGCCAAACCGCTTCGAGCTATTGATTTCCATGGAGAAAAAAACTCTCATAGCCCCAGTCTTGCCACAATGAACGGTCATCACTGGATCAACTTGGCCCCCAAGACAGGCATGGTGATGAAAGATTTTGTTCAAGAGCGGGAGCTTGAAGCCGCTATGTATGCTGACCCGAACTGTATTCTGACCGGCAAAGGAATGCGCCCGCATTTGACGGTGCCGATGGATTGGCGGCGTCCCGATGACCGGCGGGCATGGAACATCTGGTGGGACGAAGGCGCCAAATTCGGACAAATTCACCCGCGCCCGCACCCCGACGAGGTCGCCAGTTTCTACGACATGGACGCCTATTATACCCATGCGGAAAAAGAGTCGTTCGATTCCGAATCCGAAGATCGCCAATGCGGCCGCTTCGGGCGCGTTCTTCGGTCCCTCGCCTACCGGTTCGAGCGCGGCGCCGAGCCAACACCGGACTGGTGGCGTTCCATCATCCCGAAAGGGGCGCGGAACGGGCTGGAAATCGGCTGCGGCAATGGCGACCGGATGCGCACTTACGGCTCTTTCCTGACCAGCGTGCGCGGGGTCGAGCCCGATCCGCGCGCTGTGTCTGCCGCGCGGCAACAAGGGTCCGAAGTGTTCGAGGGAACGGCCGAGAGCCTGCCGGCGTCGGTCCAGGATCGGGCCCATGATCTGATCGTTTTTTCGCATGTATTGGAGCATACGCTCGATCCCGTCGCATCGCTGACCAATGCCCGCAACCTGCTGTCCGAAACCGGACTCATGTCGATAGAAGTGCCCAACAACGACTGTGAGGGCGCGCGGCAGATGGGCCAGGCCTGGCGGTGGCTCGACGCCCCGCGTCATCTGAATTTCTTCACCGCCGACAGCCTGAAAGCCTGCGCCGAGACCGCCGGCCTGACAGTCAACGCGGTGCTCTATCGCGGATATGTGCGTCAGTTCACGCCGGACTGGATCGTGGACGAGGCCCGCATACAGGCGGCAATGGATGGCCGCAAAATGGAGCAGGACGATGTAGACCGGCAATTGCGCCACTCGGCCCGGTTGCTGGCGCGCACCGCCTTGGCCCAGCCGTCGCGCAAATACGATTCCGTGCGTATCCTGTGCACCCGGTAGCCAGGCGGGCGAAGGGGCAGTCCGCCCCATCGGCTGGCCGGGCTACCTGGCGCGCTCAGGGATCGATCACCGAACACGGATGATCGCGCGCCACAAGCCGGGTGCAGGCCAGGGCCGCCGCGTCCTGCGTCAGGCTTTGCACTTCGGCGGCATAGCGCCCGTTGCGGGTGGTCACGCGCCGAACCCCGCCGCCCAGCGTTCCGGATTCCGAGAGCGCCAGGCGCAGCATCGCGCGCTCGGCATCAAAGCGAGACGAATACAGACCAAGCTCAACCGCCCACACGCGCCCGCCAGAGGTGGAGGCGCGAGTGACAATCTCGGGCATCGGCGCGGCGATGGCAGGCTCGTCGAATCCGCCGGTGGTCAGCACGATGGTGGGCGCCAGAACCGGGTCGGCGGGGTTCTCGTCGGCCAGCGCCGCCAGCAGTTCCTCGTCGCGCCACAGGATACGGCCATCGTCCCCGACAGCCAGCGCGCCAGGGGCTGGTTGCAGGGCGGGCGCCGGTTGCAGCGCGGGCGAGGTTGCCGGCGCTCCGGCAGCCAGGGCTACGGCGTCCCCGGCCAACGCCTCGGTCTCCCCGATATAGGTCGCGATCGGAGGCAGGCCAGGAATGACAACCATGCCATCTTCGACCCTGACCGAGGCAACGGCGTCGGGAGAATGCAGGAATTGCAACGGCATGCTGTCGAGCAGCGCGGCGACGGCGGCGTCGGCGGCCTGCCGGGGAACTTGCTCGGGCACATCGTCGTTTGACCCGGCTGCCGCGACCGCGATGGCCGGTTCCTGCGCGGAATCGACAGGGCCCGAACCGGCGGATTCGCCCGCCAACGCCGCTGCCTGCGCGACGATCGCATCGGGCCGCGCGGCGGGGATGCGGGATTGCTCGGGCGCGATTGCCGCCACGGCACCGGCATCGGCGTTGGCGGGCGGCGCGGGAGCGGCGGCGGTTTCGGTGGCGGTTTCGGTGGCAGGTGGATCTGGATCAGGGGCGCGTATGTCGTTGATGACGTCGTCAATCCCGTCTTGCAGGGCCGCGATCATCGCCTCTGGCGGTGTCTCGGACGGCTGCACGGGCCGCGCGCGGGGGAAAATGCTGGTTCGCGGTGTGGTCTGAAGCCGGATGACCCGGCCGGCGGACAATCCGGACCCTGACCCATCCGACGTGCGACCGTAGTCGGGCCGCGCCGGTCGCCGTGTGGTTGCGCGGCGCGGCGCTTCGCGAAACCCACGATTCATCAAGGACACAACCTGCTGATAGCGTTGATTGGACGAACGCGCGCCCATCACCACAACCAGAATCCGCACGCCGTTGCGTTCGGCCATCGCAGCAAGATTGTAGCCGGCGGCATCGGTATATCCCGTCTTGATCCCGTCAGCCCCCCGATAGCCGCTCAGAAACCGCCGGTTGGTATTGCGCACCGTGGCGATACCGGCATTCTCGCGCAGTCTGGAGAACAGGTTGTAATATTGCGGAAAATCGAAATAGAGCTGGCGGGCCAACCGTGCCATGTCGCGCGCTGTCGAAAGATGCGTTCGTTGCGTCAGGCCATGCGGGTTGTTGAAGTTCGTGCGCGTCATGCCGATTGCCTGCGCGGTGCGGTTCATGCGCCGCGCGAAGGCTTCCTGCGATCCTTCCAGGGCTTCGGCGATGGCGACCGCCGCGTCATTGGCCGAACGCAGCGCCGCGGCGCGGATCAGATAGCGAAAGGCGATGGTCTGACCGGACCGCAAGCCCAGCCGCGACCGCGGCTGTGCGGCCGCGCGCGCCGAGATCCGGACGCGGGTGTCGAGAGTGATCTCCCCGTTTTCAACCGCTTCAAACGCGATATACAACGTCATCATCTTTGTCAGCGACGCCGGGTGAAGCCGGGCTGTCGCATTTGTCGAGCTCAGCACCTCGCCAGTGCGAACATCCATGATAAGGGAGGCAAACGGGGCCGCAGCCGCCGAAAAACCGCTGGCTGAAACCAACAATATGACGCATGAAAATGTCACAAGTATCGCGTCAACGACGCGACGCGAACTCCGCTTTCGCGTTGCCACAATTCTGCCCTCTGCCTCTGCGTCGATGTTTATCCCATCAACGTCATTTTCTGCCTGTGGCACGCTAGCACGGCGCGTGATTCAAGAAAACCCCCTGTTTTTCAACGTGTTTCAACACGAAATTAACCTATCCATATCTGGCGGTTCGCCGCGTGAAAGCCACCAGATATCAGGCACGCGACAGGCCTTCGATCAGCGCCGGCAGGTCGGACAAGGCCGCGATCCGCCGAAAGCGTGGATGATCTTCCGGCGGGTCGGCCCTTTCCAGCGCCCATTCCATCCCGTGCGGCACGAATACGCCCCACGCTCCGGCTTGCAACGGCGCCACCACATCGGACGCCATGGAGTTGCCCGCCATCAACGCCGCCGCCGCCCCATCCCCGTGCTTTGCAAAGATTTCATGATAGATCGGCGCGGTCTTGGCGCTGACGATTTCGACCGCGTCAAAGCAATCTCCCAAGCCGGACTGCGCCAGTTTGCGTTCCTGGTCCAACAGATCGCCCTTGGTAATCAGCACCAGGCGAAACCGGCCTGCCAGAGCGTCGATCGTGTCCTCGACCCCGGGCAGCAGGTCGATGGGATGCGACAACATGTCTTGCCCCGCAGCGATGATCTGGCCAATCACGTGGCCGGGCACGCGTCCATCTGTGACCTCGACCGCCGTTTCGATCATCGACAGCATGAATCCCTTGATACCAAAGCCATAATGGCCAAGATTGCGGCGCTCGGAGGCGAGCAGGCGCGCCGCCAGATGGTCATGATCGGTGTAATCGGCCAGCAATTCGGCGAACCGCGCCTGCGTCATGTGGAAAAACCGCTCGTTGTGCCAAAGCGTGTCGTCGGCATCCAGGCCAATCGTCGTGATGGTCATCTGTGTCCCTTTTGTCCGGCAGGGTTTTCTTGGGCGCGTCGCACGCTATATACTGTGCAGTGAACCGAATCTGCCAGTCAGGGCGCATCGAAGCATATGCACGTCTTTCCAACCATGACAGACAATGATGATGATGACCGCCCCGACAACGGGGATCCCGGCGTTGCCACCAAGACGCGGACCCGCACCCAGCGGCCACCGATGTACAAGGTTCTGCTGCTCAATGACGATTTCACACCGATGGAATTCGTTGTGCATGTTCTGGAGCGGTTCTTTGGCCTGAACCATGCCCAGGCGTTCGAGATCATGTTGACCGTGCACAAGAAGGGCCTGGCCGTGGTCGGCGTATTCAGCCATGAGATCGCGGAAACGAAGGTGGCGCAGGTGATGGATTTCGCGCGCCGCCATCAGCATCCTTTGCAATGCACCCTGGAAAAGGAGTAGGCGCGCCCGCGCCCGCTGTATGAGCATGTCGCATTCCGACCCGGCCCCGCGCGCCCTGCGGCTGGAGCTTTTGCTTGATGCCGGGCTGACCCTGCCCGACGCGGGTGCGATCGGCGTCTTTCACCCGCGCGCGGGTGAATCGCTTACCCCCCTGCCGCGCGACCGTGTGCAGGTCATCACACCGCACGCACCCGATCATGCCGCGTTTCAGGCCCAGGGGTTTTCCTGCACCGTCGCGCCGCAGGGCCGGTTTTCCGCCGCCATCGTCTGCCTGCCCCGCAGCCGCGCCGAGGGCCGGGATCTGATCGCCATGGCCGCCCGCCTGACCGATGGACCGGTCATCATCGACGGCCAGAAAACCGACGGCGCCGATGCCACGTTGCGCGAACTGAAGTCGCGGGTCAGGCTGAGCGCCACTCTGGCCAAGGGCCACGGCAAGGCCGCGTGGTTCCCGGCCGGCGAAGCCGCTGGCGCGAAGTTCGAGGATTGGCGCGTCAACCCGGCGCAGATCATCGACGACACGGGCCACGCGTTTCAAACCCTTCCGGGTGTCTTTTCGTCGGATGGGATCGATCAGGCCTCGGCCCTGCTGGCTCGCGCCCTGCCCGCCGGTTTGAAGGGCGTCGGCGCCGACCTGGGCGCGGGCTGGGGGTATCTTTCGTGGCACATGCTGAAGCGGGCCGCCGGGGTCTCCACCCTGCATCTGATCGACTCCGACAGCCGGGCGCTGGACAGCGCACGGGTCAACGTCACGGACCCGCGCGCGCGGTTTCATTGGGCGGATGCCACCACGCCCCTGCCCCGCCTGGCGCTTGATTTCGTGATCATGAACCCGCCCTTTCATCAGGGCCGCGATGCGCGTCCACAATTGGGGACGGCGTTCATTCGCGCGGCGGCGGCGATGCTCAGACCCTCGGGTCAGTTGTGGATGGTCGCCAACCGCCATCTGCCCTATGAGCCGACACTGGCGGCCTGCTTTCGCAGCCATGTCGAATTGCCGGGGCTGCCCGGTTTCAAACTGTTCCACGCCGAAGGCCCGTTGCGCACGCACACCGCTGCGCGAACGGCTCCGACCCACCCGGCCAAACGAACGAGGCGACGCGCATGAGTTTCTCGATCTCGGGCAAGACAGCGATCATCACCGGTGCCGCGGCCGGCATCGGCTATGCCATCGCGCAGCATTTTCTGGACAAGGGCGCCAATGTGGTGTTCGCCGACCTGTCCGAAAAGCGCCTGAAGTCGGAATGCGACCATCTGGCCGAGCATGAGAACGCACGGCTCTTTGTTGGCGACCTGCGCGAAAAACTGAACATTGCCAACCTGTTATCCGCGACCCTGGACGCGTTCGACCGGGTGGATATCCTGATCAACGCGGCCCGCATGTTCACCACGACGGATCCGCTGGACCCAAATGACACCAGCGTCGAAAATGCGCTCAGCCAGAACCTGAATGTTGCGCTCAGGCTCAGCCAGGCGGTTGCTCGGCGGATGATCGTTCAGGCCGAAAACGACCCGGAAAAATCAACCGATGCCGGCACCATTGTCAATCTCAGCTCGCTGGCCGCAAACCGCACACAGCCCGAGCTGCTGGCCTTTTCGATCAGCAACGCGGCGCTGGAGCAGATGACGCGGTCGTTGGCGGTATCGCTGGCCCAGCACCATATCAGGGTCAACGCGATCGCCGTCGGATCGGTCATGTCCGGCAGCCTGCGGGACGTGATTGCGGATCACCCCGAATACCGCGACGCGATCAAGGACGGCACCCCGCTGCGCCGGATCGGCACCGCCAACGAGGTCGCCGAGGCGGCGCAGTTCCTGGCCTCGTCGGCGTCCAGTTTCATCACCGGGCAGATCATCGGGCTGGATGGCGGGCGCTCGGTGCTGGATACGGTGCAGCGCCCGGCGCACTGACGGAGCTGGTCAGAAACGGTCGATCAGGCGATCTAGATAGTCGCGTTCGGCCTCGGGGCGCTCCAGTTCGGCCTGGCGGCGGCGAATTTCGTCCAGCAGGTCCTGCGCGCGCTGGCGCGGATCGGCCCCCGGAACGACCGTGCCCAGACTGTCGCCCTGCGCTGAATCGCCCATCTCGCGGCCAAGCGGATCGCGGCCGGTGCCGTCCGCCTGACCCTGGCGGGTGTCGCCGTTTGCGTCGGCGCGTTCGCGCTGATCGGCGCTCAGCGCCTCGCGGAAACTGCGCAAGCCTTCGCGCATCGCGTCCAGCGCCTCGGCCTGACGCTGCAACGCCGCGCGGGCATCGCCTTCGTCCAGCGCCTCGGCGGCACGGTCCATTGCGCCCTGCGCATCCTCCAACGCGTCCAGCCCGGCCTCGCCCTCGGCCGTGCCCTCGCCAGGCAGATCGCCAAGCTGCTGCTGGCGCAGCTGCTCGCGCAGGGCTTCCTGTCTGCGGGCGAGTTCCGCCATCGCCGCCGCGTCATCCTTGCCGGCTTCGCCTTCGGCACCGCTGTCGTCACCGAACTGTTCTTGCAGTTGCTGGAAGGTTTCGTCTGCCAGGCCCTGCTGTTCGGACAGGCTGTCGCCCAACCCTTCCATCGCCTCGGAGCCGGGCATCGGTTCGCCCCCCGCACCGCGCTGCATTTGCAGGTTGTCCAGTAGCTGGTTGAGCTGCGCCATCAGGGCCGCCGCTTCTTCCATCCGGCCCTCTTCCATCAATTGCTGGATCTGGTCCATCAGCTCCTGGATCTGGGCTTGCGTGACCTGCTGGCCTTCCTGTTCGCCGCGGTCGCGCTGGTCGCCCCCCTGGTCGGCGGGCTCGGCCTGCTCGGCCAGCATTTCCATATAGTCGCGCGTGGCCTCGCGAAGCTCATCCATCAACTGGGCGATTTCATCGGGGGCGGCACCATTCGCCATGGCCTCGGCAAGGCGGTCGCGGGCGCGTTGCAGGCGTTCGCGCGCATTGGCCAGTTCGCCCTCTTCGATCAGCAGCGCCAGGTCCCACAATTGCGCCGCCACCTCATCGCGTGCCTCGGGCGTCCAGTTGCCGTTCTCCAGCCGGGTCTCGATGAAGGACACGGCGCCGCGGATCAACACCGGCGCCCCCTCGAAGCGAAACGCCCCGTCGGACCGCGCCACCATGGCCCGCATCAGCATCGAAGCGCGCGCCGCGTTGTCGCGGTTCCACAACAGGTCCGCGCGCAATTCGGCCAGTGCCTTGGCGGCCGGCTCGAAAAAGCGGCGGCCGGGCAGGATGGCGGCGCTGGACGCACTGCTGCCGGTTTGCCCGGCGGCGTCCACGGCGCTGAGCACGACCCGCACCGGGCGCTGCGCCCAGGGATGCAGCGACAGATCCTCGCGCAGGGTTTCGGAAAACTCCATCCGGCCGCCGGTCAATGGCATCGGCAGGGCAAGACGCAAGGGCTCGCGCGGTTCGGGCGGCAGGACCCGGCCATGGCGCCGGTCAACCGCCTCCAGATCCAGCGTAATCGTCGCCTCGCCCACCGTGACGCCGTAATCGTCCGCGGCGGTAAAGCGCTGTTCCAGAACGCCCGCGCGGGCGCGGGTCATCGGCCCGTCCGGTGCGATCCGCGGGACGGCATCGGCGGCAACGGCGATATCCCACGACCGGCCATTTGCCCCGTCGATCGTCAGGCGGCCTGATCGGCGGGCGTCGAATTCCATCGCCTGACCGGTCTCGTCGCTTTGCACCCCGTCATCGAGCGATTGCTCCAATGTCAGCGCCCCCGGCGCGCCGTAGAACCGCAACACCACACGGCTGCCCTGCGGCACCGAAAACCCCGCGCGTTCGATTTCATTCAAATAGAGCCCCGGCTGGCCGGTATAGGCCGGCGGCATGATCCACCCTTCCCAGGACGGGCCGATCGCCGCACCGGCCGCGCCCGGCAGGCCGCCCAGACCCGCTTGCTGGCCCGGCACCGCAAACAGCAGCGCCACCAGACCGGCGGTCAGGGCCATCAGGCGAAAGGCAAAGGGATCGCGTCCGACCAGATCGGGGCGCGCGCCCACCGGCCTGGCCTGTTGCGCGCGCAAGGCCATGCGCTGGCGATGCGCCGCCCACAATGCGGCCGATGCTGGGTCCTCGCCATTGATCGCCTGCGCATCGCCCAGCGCGGCCAGCGGCCGGCCCGGCAAGGTCCGGTCCAGCCGCGAGACCGCCTCGGCCCGGCTGGGCCAGCGAAACCGCCAAAGCCCCGCCCCCGCCGTCAGGGCAATGATCGCGCCATACGCCACCAGCGCCCACAGCAGCAGATCCCCCGGCAGCAGGCTGTGCAGGTTGAAGGCCCAGGCCGAGATCAGCAGCAACACAAAGCACGCCGGGAGCCACAGCGCCTGCACCCCCCGCTCCACCACCATCGCCGCGCGTGTCAGAAACAGCGCGCGGGCGGCCGGGGCAAGCGGGTCGGTCAAGGTCATGCGGTCCTCTTACAGCCAGTCGGGAATGCTATCGCGGCCCAGCATCTGTTCATAGCTGGGGCGCGGACGGATGACCGCAAAGTGATCGCCCGAGACAAGCACCTCGGGCACCAGCGGGCGGGAATTGTATTCCGACGACATCACCGCGCCGTATGCCCCCGCCGACCGAAAGGCGATCCGCTCTCCGGCGGCCACAAACGGCAAGGCGCGCTGTTTGGCGAAGGTGTCCCCGGATTCGCAGATCGGCCCTACGATATCCACCGGCGCCATCGGCGCCCCGGCGGGGGGCTCGATCAGGGGTTCGATGTCATGATGCGCGCCATACATCGCCGGGCGCACCAGATCGTTCATCGCCGCGTCCACGATCAGGAATTCACGCTCCTCGGCCTGCTTGCGATAGATCACCTCGGTCACCAGAACGCCAGCGTTGCCCGAAATCAGACGGCCCGGCTCGATCTCGATTTCGCAATCCAGGTCGCCCAGCACGCGCTTGACCATCGCACCATAGTCCATGGGCAGCGGCGGCGCATCGTTGGCGCGGGTGTAGGGGATGCCCAGCCCACCGCCCAGATCCAGCCGCTCGATCACATGGCCATCCTGCCGCAGGGCGCGTACCAGATCCGCCATCTTGAGATACGCGGACTCGAACGGGGCCAGGTCGGTCAACTGGCTGCCGATATGCATGTCAACGCCGATCACCTTGAGCCCCGGCAAGCGCGCAGCACGGGCATAGATTTCGCGCGCGCGGCTGATCGGCACGCCGAACTTGTCCTCCTTGCGGCCTGTGCTGATCTTCTCATGCGTCCTGGCGTCAACATCCGGGTTCACCCGCAGGGTGATCGGCGCGCGCACACCCATCGACTCCGCCACCTGGGACAGCGCCTCCATCTCGGGATCGGATTCCACGTTGAATTGCCGAATGCCGCCCTCCAGCGCCGCGCGCATTTCGTCGCGGGTCTTGCCCACGCCGGAAAACACGATGCGCGCGCCCGGCACGCCCGCCGCCCGGGCGCGCAGGTATTCGCCGATCGAAACCACGTCCATCCCGGCCCCCAGATCGCCCAGCAGCTTGAGCACCGCCAGATTGGAGTTGGATTTGACCGCGTAGCAGATCAGATTGGGCAGCGGGTCCAGTGCTTCCCTGAACAGCGTGTAGTGGCGGGTCAATGTGGCTGCTGAATAGCAATAAAACGGAGTTCCGACAGAATCCGCAATCGTCGCCAGATTGACATCTTCGGCATGCAACTGCCCGTTACGGTAGAGAAAATGATCCAAGTCAGCCCCCGAACGCGAGAATTATTGATGTCAGAAAACCGACATTCCTTGAAGTTCAGGCCTTTGCCCGACGCAACAACAGATAGAGCGGCAGACCGAAACTGACACCGACCAGATACGTTGCCGGAATGGCCCACAGCCCGCGCCAGTTCGACGTGCCCGCGCTTTCGACGATCACCCAGATCGTCAGGACAATCGCGGCAATGGTCAGATCCCACACCAGCCCGGACGACGCGGCATTCGCATGCCAGGCATCGACCATGCCCATCAGGTCGAACCCGTTTTGCGCGAACCAGGCCAGGAACCAGGACATCGGATGCACCGCGCCCCACACGGCCAGCGCCAGCCACAACCACCTCATGGGGCGGCGCGCCAGAATTCCGTCAGATCCGGGCCATCCTGGACAAAGGGCGGCTCACCCGCGCCGCACCCTGCCAGCAAGACCAGGCCCGCCAATGCCGCCCAAACGGTGCGTGTCATGCCAAGCTCTCCTTCCAGCGCGCGATCTGCGCGCGCACCTGATCCGGCGCGGTCCCCCCGTAAGAGATGCGCGAACGGACCGAATTGTCCACGCCCAACACGTCAAAAACGTCCTTCGTGATGCCCGCATGAACAGATTGCATCTGCTCCAGCGTCAGGTCGGGCAGGTCGATGCCCGCGTCCTCGGCCATCTTGACCAGCGATCCGGTAACATGATGGGCGTCGCGGAACGGCAGATTCAGCGCCCGCACCAGCCAGTCGGCCAGGTCCGTCGCCGTGGAAAAGCCCGAGCCCGCGGCGGCGCGCAAGGCGTCGACATTGGCGGTCATGTCTCGCACCATCCCCTCCATCGCGGCGAGGCTCAGCATCAGGCTGTCGGCGGCGTCGAACACCTGCTCCTTGTCCTCCTGCATGTCCTTGGAATAGGTCAGCGCCAAGCCCTTCATCACCGTGAACAAGGCGACATTGGCCCCCAGGATCCGCCCCAGTTTGGCGCGCAGCAATTCGGCCGCGTCCGGGTTCTTTTTCTGCGGCATGATGCTGGAGCCGGTGGTGAAACTGTCCGAGAGCCGCACGAAACGGAACTGCGCCGAGGACCAGATCACCAGTTCTTCGGCAAAGCGGCTCAGATGCATGGCGCAAATCGAGGCCGCGCCGAGAAATTCCAGCGCGAAATCGCGGTCCGCCGTGCTGTCCAGGCTGTTGGCGGTGGGCCGGTCGAAGCCCAGCGCCGCCGCTGTCATGTGGCGGTCGATGGGGAACGAGGTTCCGGCCAGCGCCGCCGCCCCCAGCGGGCACTCATTCATCCGCTTCCGGGCATCCTCGAACCGCGA
>Ga0316208_1001471_pt1 | contig 22048 bp, 18 predicted proteins | sample 3monopyrite_MG_FD_204944 | JGI IMG/M metagenome (GOLD analysis project Ga0316208, IMG submission 204944) | Microbial mat bacterial communities from mineral coupon in-situ incubated in ocean water Damariscotta River, Maine, United States -... | ecosystem: Environmental > Aquatic > Marine >... | reverse complement strand
TTTACTTAACAACATTTTTTTTTGAATGAATATTACTACTTATTGTTTTTCAATATGTTAGTAATATTCTTTCTTTTCAACATTGGACTTTAAACAACTTCATAGAAAAACTGTGTTATGCTTTGAGACATGTATAAATAAATGCAGGAGGGAAGTTCTTTACTGTAAACTTGATAGAAACATCAGAATATTTAGATTCTAGCAACTTTTTAGATTGTTTAGAGTATTGAAACTGGATGTATTTTCCATTTTCTTTAATGCTGTCAAATGATGCTTGAACTACATTTTTTCTCAGTTCTTCGGAGAATACCATTAATGGTAACGATGAGATTACAACATCTACTTTTCCAGTTATATACTGCATTATATGTTCTGCAGAGTCATGTATTATTTTTACTCGAGGATCATCTATTCTTACATTCAAAGAATTGTAAAAGTTATCGTTCAACTCGAAAACAAATAACTGTGCGTCTTCGGCCATTTGTTCAATAACTAAATCAGTAAAAACACCAGTTCCAGGTCCAAGTTCTAAGATGATTTTATCAGTCGAGAAATCGATGTTTTCTAACATTCGTTCTCCTAAAAATCGAGAGGATGGAGCAAGAGCGCCCACCATTTTCTTATCCTTTAAGAATTGTTTTATGAAGTTACGTTTTGTAGTCATTCAGTTAATCTTTGATTGCCAATTTAGCATTATTAATCACTCCGATTATTTTACCAGTCATTTCTTTTTCAACAAACGGACTGTTAACTGTGAACGAGCAAATTTTGTCTTTTGAAAAAAACCATTTTTTAGAAGGAGAAAAAAGCGTTAAGTCTGCTACTTTTTCTACGTTTACAGATGTAAAATTCATTCCAAGAGCTTTTCTAGAACCAATTGCGAGAGTTGTTATGATTTTGTTTAAATCAAATTCTTTGCATGAAGAAAGAGCCGGAAATAATGTCTGTAAATTAATGGTTCCAAACTCAGCCAAATCAAACTCAAGGTCTTTTTCTTCTTTGTCTTTTGGTCGATGGTTGGACACAATTGCATCGATAGTTCCATCATATATTCCTTTCCACAAGGCAAGCCTGTCTGACTCGAATCGGAGAGGAGGCATTGTTTTAAAGTTAGAATCAAAATCTAAGACAGCTTCTTCGTTGTACAATAAATTTTCCAAATGAACATCTGCCGTGATATTTAGTCCTTTTTTCTTCGCGGTATGAATTAACTGAACACCTTCTTGGGTTGAAATACCGGTTAGGTGAAGATTACCACCTGTATATTCAGCCAGTCTAATATTACGTTCTAATTCTATAATTTCAGAGATTGAAGGGTCAGCTTTCATTCCTGTTTTTGTCGACGCCATCCCTTCATTGACAATGCCATTTCCTGCTAAGGATTTATCACGAGAGAACGCTACTATTTTTCCTCCAAAGTTTTTTGAATAGAGTAGTGCTCTGTACATTATTCCGGAATTAACATGAACCAAATCATCAGTAAATAACTTTACACCATGTTGAGTCATATCGTACATTTCAGAAAGATTTTCTCCCTTCATACCAACAGTTATTGTCCCAATTGGATGCAATTGAGTTACATGGAACTCAGATTTTCTTTGCATGTATTGGATTTGACTTTTACCATCAACAACTGGTTGAGTACCTGGCAATACGGCTACATGTGTAAAACCACCGAAAGCAGCCGCGTCCAATCCAGACTCTATCGTTTCTTTGTGCTCAAAACCTGGATCACAAAAATCAACTTTTAAATCAACCCAGCCGATTGAAACATGCAGGTCGTTTGCCTCAATTATTTGTGCATTACTGTCATTGATAAGATTTTCAATAGAAATTATGATGCCTTCTTCAATTAGAATATCTTTAATCTGACCGTTAAACGGTGAAGATTTATCAGTGATTTTGGCTTGCTTAATTAAGATCTTCATAGAGAATAATATTAATTTAAAAATCGGATTAAAAGCATTTCAATTACTACAAAAATAAGAGTAAATATGATAAATATCTTCCAATAGCTAAAAGGTTTATTAATATCGATAGAAGAAAGCTGTGTTTCACCCCCAATTTCATTAAATTGAATGCTTTGTGCTCCCATTTTTTTAAGCTGTGAAATGATTTCCTCTTTATTATTGGTTTTTAAATTCGATTCTTTCCGATTGTAATTTAAGCTTATCGCACCTATAGTCTTATCTGTTTTCAGTGTATAATTATTGGCTTCCAGTTGTTGAATATTTCCTGCATCTTTTAAATCAATGTAGTTAATGCCTGACATCGTGCTTGTTTGAGGAATAAAATCGAAATCTTCATTTGTGATATGTATAGGGTTTTCCTTATTTATTTTTTCATAAACTGGAAACTTTGCATCTTCTCCAATTACAATGTACTCAGGTTGTTTTCGTTGACTTAATTCAGCCATTCTCAATGTAATAGTGGAAAACAATGCATCTTTGGAGAAATTACCAACATCTTCATGTAGGGAACTATAAAATATAAAAATATTACCATTTTTTTGAGCTGTTGCAAAAAGCGGTAAGCCGTTTTGTAACTCAATTAATGAATTAGCTATACTATTATTAGTGACGATTGCTTGATATACGGTAGCGACACTAGGAAGATTGAGTTTTTTAGTTTTAGAATCAAAAACACCATAAAAAAAAGGGTCATCGTAATTTAATGTTTTAATTTTTGTTCCAGAATTAATTCTTTTTCCTAGTAGAGGGAGTTTATTGGTTTGCAGTAATGTATTCCATCCAGAAATGTTAGGTGATTTTCCTGGGAACAATGCAACAGATCCTCCAGTGGAAATGAAATCTGAAAGATAATTGCTCATGCCATTGGTCATTTCATTGGCACCATTAATAATTACAAAATCTTTCTCTTCAAAATCATTCTTGGTAATTTCTGTTGTTTTTTTTGATAAATAATTGAAGTAATTGTCCAAATCTAATACCATTGCTACGTTTTCAACAGCATCTTCACCATTCAGAATAAGAACATTGATTTTCTCTTTTACCTCGTAAGAAAGATAATAGGTATCGTCAAAGAAAACATGGTTGTCAACTACTTGAACTTTGCCTACTTTAGTACCTAGAGATTTGTCCATGTAGCCTATTTTTGATGTAATGGATTGATTATTAGGAATATCTACGAAAATAGTTTTCTTGAAAGAATCGATGTTTATTAAAACTTCAGTATTTACCATGTCCTCTGCGCCTTTGTTCACAACACGGATATTTAATTCATTTTTCGTGTTAATCTTGTGAATAGGAGAGGAGAACCACAAAGAATCAATAAATACATTGGCTCTACTTTCTGCATTTAACTTTATAGGTATGAAGGTAATGTTGTTTGCATTTATAGTAGATGATGATTCGTTGTCTAGTTTCTGAAAATCGCTCAGTAAAACACTTTGAATTTTGACATTATCGGATAATTGATTTTTTTGATAGCTATTAACCTGCCAGGAAACTATATCAGTGATGGTTCGGGTCATTGTAGAGAAGTCGATTTCATCAATTTTCTCAAAGGCTTCAATTTTAGTAAGCATTCTTTCTTCACTTCCAGATAAATTATTTGTTGCAATCAAAAATCGAGTGTCCAGTGGTGCATTTTTTATTATTTCGCGTGCATTTTCACGTGCTTCGGATAGCAATTCTCCTTCTGCGCCATTCGCTTGCATCGAAAAGGAATTGTCTATGTACATCGAAATAACTGAGTCGAGCGACTGTTCATTAGAATCATTACTGCTAAAATAAGGTTGAGTAAAAGCTAGAACTAAAAAAATGAATGCGAATAATCGACTTAAAAGAATGAGAATGTGTTTTAAGGACTTTGTTGATTTCGTTTTTTGATCAACATGTTTCACGAAAGATAAGCTCGAAAAATAAAGCGTTTTGTAGCGCTTAAAATTGAATAAATGAATGATGATAGGAATCAACAAAACCAAGAATGCCCATAGAAATTCGGGATACAAAAATTTCATACATCAAATATAGTGTTTTTTAATAAGCACAAGTTATTCAAATGCTCCAATTCCAAAAAGGGCAAAATCATATTTCACGGGATCATCTGCATCCATTTTTTGAAGTTTTGCCATTAATTCTTCAAGCGCTTTCCAATCGTTTTGCTTTCTAGTAAGTAATCCTAGTTCTCTAGCGTTATTACTTGTATGCACGTCTAAGGGTAAGTATAATTCACTTTGAGGTATGGTGTTCCAAATCCCGAAATCGACCCCGCAATTGTCTTTTCGGACCATCCATCGTAAAAACATATTCATTCTCTTTGCTGCCGAATTTTTAGCAGGGTTTGATATGTGCTTTTCACTGCGTTGTTCGTGTTCTGTTTGCAAAAACTTCGCTCTGAAGTTAACGATTCTCCCTTTTACGCCTTCAAATTCAGAATGGGGAGAAAATGCTTTTTCCATGCCTCCATTTTGGTATATGCTCTTCAAGCTTCTAAAAAAGAAATCTAAATCAATGGCGTTAAATGTTCGGTGGACAAACTTTAAATCATTTCTTTTCTCATAGTCTATGATGAACTCATGAGGCGATTGCTCCATAATATCAAGTAAACGTTCACCACTTTTAATAATCATTGCTCTTTTCCCCCAAGCAATTGTGGAGACTAAGAAAGAAACAATCTCAATGTCTTCTTTCTTTGAAAATCGATGCGGCAACTGAATTGGGTCAGTATCTATGAATTGCTTCGTATTGTATTGCTCGGTCTTGAAGTTAAGGTATTCATTGAGTTCTAGAGATGTCATTGATTAATTGTTTATAATAAACATGAAGTTAAATAAAAAATACTAAGTTTATAGCTATGAAATATATTATATTCAATTTATTATTCGTTTTAGGAGTTAGTTTTAGTTCTAATTGCCAAGGAGTTACCCTGTCAAAGCCGTCAGAAGAAATTTTAAATCAAGAGCTTATTTATTGTTCAAAAGAGAAATTAATTTTTTCACGAACTGAAGGGTCATACAAGAAGTTTTCTCAATTTTTTAAGACTTTAGATATGGGAACAGGTGAAGTCATAGAATTTGAACCTACTGTCTTAAAAGAAGGCAAGTTTTTTGGAGTTGTTTTCGATTATTTTGTAAAAGGAGATTATATTTATGAACTAGTAAGATTTGTTAAGTCAAGTTTTACAACGTCTTGTAAAGTTGGAGTTCTCAAAAGAAGAATATCTGACTTTGAGATTGAAGGAGAAATTGTTTGGTTAGGTGATTTTTGGATTTTTAACGCACTAGATTCACCTGATATTGAGTTTCATGATGGTGAAAAGGGATTTTACGTAATAGCGAATAATCCCGAGCAGTCTTTTATTGGTCGATATGATTTTAAGTTGAATAGGTTATGGCAAGTTGAAGCGGAGTATTTAAGAGAGGAAAATATAAAACTCACAAACGTTACTGTAGATGATGCTGATAATATGTTGTTGGCGTTGAAAATCACAGCTGCTGTTAGCAAAAAGCTATTCTTATTCAAGACTCCTCCAGTTTCTAGCTCAGGGCTAATGTTCTTGTATATTGATATTGATGGAGAGATAACTTCTATTTCCCCTGAATTTGAAGAGAATTTATTTGTAAAAAGCTATAGTTTTAAGTTCTTTCCTGAAAAGAGTGAATTACTTGGTGTATTTGAAACAACAAAGCTGATTGATGAGAAAAAAAGGATATACCAAGGTATTGGTTATGCTTATATAAGATGGAATATTGATGGAGAGATTATTAATAGACATTCCCAATACATAAAGTACGAGCAAATAGTAAGTGATAACTTGGAGAAACATTATGAACTTTCTGGATTTAGGAAGAGTATCCTTGAGGATGAAGTTGAACTTCCAGCTATTAGCAATAGAATAATACCTCTTATTAATGACGACGGAAGTGTCATTATTAGTTACCATGTTTTCCATATGAATAGGGGAGTGAATAATGATGCCCCGTATAGAGAAACTAATAACAGTAAATTAATTTATTTGATTGGTACAAGGGGAAAAGTTGAGTGGGTAAATTTTTTCCCCTATTATATGAATAGAACTTATAATCTGAGTCATCTAAATATAAAAGACGATAAACTCTATCTCTATACAAGAGAGTTTAGTGTGAATTTTGATGACGAAGGAAACTATGAATACACAGCCCTTACAGGACCTGGTGGTTGGGATGGAATTATTTTAGCGAAAAGGACAATAAACCTTAAATCAGGAGAGGTTGAATCGTTTGAACCTGTTTTAGATGAACCAATTGATAGCTATCCGATGAAAAAAATTAGTTATCATGATAAAAAACTACTTGTAAGGTATCATAATACAAGAAAAAACTCGATAATGTATTTGGTTGTGGGCGACGAAAAGTGATTTGTCATTAATCCCTTTCCCCAAGCAATGGTTGAAACTAAGAAAGAAACAATTTCTATGTCCTCTTTCTTTGAAAATCGATGAGGAAGTTGTACCGGATCGGATTCAATAAATTGCTTCGTGTTGTATTGCTTCGTTTTAAAATCGAGGTATTCTTTGAGTTCTAAAGAAGTCATTTATTGGTGTTGTCGATGTGGTTAATCTAGATAATTAGACCGTCCTCCATAACTAATTGCCTATCAGTCATTTTGGCTAATTCTTTATTGTGTGTTACAATGACAAAAGTTTGCTTAAAATCATCTCGTAAATCAAAGAATAATTGATGCAGTTCTTCTGAATTTTTACTATCCAAATTTCCAGAAGGTTCATCCGCAAAAATAACTTTTGGTTGATTGATTAATGCACGAGCTACAGCAATTCTTTGCTGTTCACCACCAGATAATTCATTAGGTTTATGAGACGATCTATTTTGTAAACCCAACATCGTTAACAACTTCTGAGCATCTTTTTTAGCATCAGTCTGCGATATGCCCTTGATTAGGGCAGGTAGAATAATATTTTCTTCAGCAGTAAATTCAGGCAATAATTGGTGAAATTGAAAAATAAATCCAATTGATCGATTTCTAAAAGATGACAGCTGTCTCCTGGATAAAGTAAAAGCATTCACACCATCAATGATTACTTCGCCTTTATCTGGATTGTCCAATGTGCCTAAAATTTGAAGAAGAGTGGTCTTACCGGCACCTGAGGAACCAACAATTGAAACAACTTCACCACTTTTTATTTCTAGATCAATCCCCTTGAGAATTTGAAGTTCACCGTATGATTTAGTTATGCCTTTAGTTATAAGCATTATTTATTCAAGTTCAGTTTATGACCCATCTTATCTTTTTTCGTTTTTAAATAGGACTCATTGTGTTTGTTGCTCGCAATTTCAATGGCAACATTCTCAACCACTTCTAATCCATATCCAACAAGCCCTGTTCGTTTTAATGGATTATTAGACATTAATTTCATTTTAGAAATTCCTAAATCACGAATGATTTGTGCACCAATACCATAGTCTCTCTCGTCTCCTTTGAACCCAAGTTTAATATTTGCTTCCAGCGTGTCGTAACCTTCTTCTTGAAGTTTGTATGCCTTTAGTTTGTTTGTTAATCCAATACCTCTCCCTTCCTGATTCATATAAATGATGGCTCCTTTTCCTTCTTTATCGATGATTTCCATTGCTTTTTGCAGTTGAGGACCACAATCACACCTGCAAGAACCAAATATATCTCCAGTCATGCAAGAAGAATGAACGCGCACAAGAACAGCCTCGTCTTCATCCCATTTACCTTTAACGAGTGCAAGATGCTCCTCATCTGTGTTGGTGTTCTTATATAGAACCATGTCAAAATCGCCAAATTTGGTTGGCATTTTCACATCAATGATTCGTTCAATTGAAGTCTCTGTTTTGATTCGATATTCTATTAAATCTTCAATTGAAATTAGTTTTAAATCAAATTTCTCAGCAATTTTAACTAGTTCGGGAAGCCTTGCCATTGAGCCATCTTCATTGAGGATCTCTACAATAACTCCAGCCGGTTCGAATCCTGCCATCCTTGATAAGTCAATCGCTGCTTCTGTATGTCCAGCTCTTCTTAAAACTCCACCTTTTCTTGCTTTAAGGGGGAATATGTGTCCGGGTTTGCCAATTTCTTCAGGTCTTATATTCTTGTCAATAAGAGCCATAACCGTTTTAGAACGATCACTTGCGCTAATTCCAGTTGTGCAGCCATGACCAATTAGATCGACAGAAACAGTGAAAGGTGTTTCATAAGCAGCAGAATTGTTTTCAACCATCATATTAAGTCCTAATTCTTTACATCGATCTTCCAGAATTGGAGCACAAACAAGACCTCGACCGTGCGTAACCATGAAATTAATAATTTCTGGTGTTACGTTTCTAGCAGCTGTCAAAAAATCTCCTTCATTCTCCCTGTTTTCATCATCAACGACAATGATAACTTTACCATTTTTAATATCTTCGAGTGCCTCCTCGATTGTATTTAATTGAAATTCCATAATTGGATATAATCTAAATATTTAAATAAGTTGAACTATGCTACTTTAGACGAAAATTAGCACCCAAGTTTACAATGATAGTAATAATAATATGCGATTAGATATTCTCGATTACCATAGCAGAAGCCCCTCCGCCACCGTTACAAATACCTGCAGCGCCATATTTGCCATCATTTTGCTTTAGTACATTAATTAATGTCACAATAATTCTTGAGCCACTGCTCCCTAGCGGGTGTCCTAAAGAAACAGCTCCACCGTTCACATCAACTTTTGCTGGGTCAAGTCCTAATTTTTGCATATTTACCAGTCCAACAACTGAAAAAGCTTGATTCAGTTCCCAATAGTCAATATCTGAGATTGATAAATTTGCTTTTTTAAGTGCAATTGGAACTGCTTTAGAAGGAGCCGTTGTGAACCATTCTGGTTCGTGAGATGCATCTCCGTACCCAATCAACTTCGCAATGGGTTTAATTCCTAATTCTTCTGCTTTTTCTTTACTCATCAAAATAAGCGCAGATGCACCATCATTCAAAGTAGATGCATTCGCTGCAGTTACAGTCCCTTCTTTAGAAAAGACAGATCTTAGATTAGGTATTTTTTCCAATTTAACGTTTGAATATTCCTCATCTTTGGAAACGATAATTGCATCGCCTCGTCTTTGTGGAACTTCTACAGGAACAATCTCGTCATTGAATTTTCCTGCGTCCCAAGCCGCTGCAGAACGTTTGTAAGATTCTATTGCAAAATTATCTTGATCTTCTCTTGTTATTCCATATTCAGTTGCGCAATTATCTGCACAAACGCCCATGTGGACTTTATTATAAACGTCAGTTAAACCATCTTTAACCAATCCGTCAATGACTTTAATATCCCCCAATTTGGTAGCTGTTCTAGCGTTTTGGTAGTGGGGAACCATGCTCATATTTTCCATTCCACCAGCGACAACTATATCGTTATCTCCACAAAGAATAGATTGTGCAGCAAGACTCAATGCTTTCATTCCTGAGGCACATACTTTATTTACAGTTGTACAAGGAACATCATTGCTAATTCCTGCAAATGTTGCAGCTTGTTTCGCTGGCGCTTGACCTAAATTTGCTTGCAGGACATTTCCCATAAAAACTTCTCCTATTTTATCTGGAGAAATTCCAGCTTTACTAATAGCGCCTTTAATTGCAGTGGCGCCTAATTTTGTAGCTGGAACGGTTGATAATGATCCTCCAAAACTTCCCATTGGTGTTCTAACTGCGGATATTATATATATTTCTTTATTCATAATTACTAGTTTGATTTTAATGGATTCAAAGTTAGCAATTTCTATATACAATTTACTCCAATAAGAGGCATTTAATCTGCCAAACTTATTTTTTTTGTTAAAAATGATTAAAAGTGGATAAGTTATTTATTTTTGCCGTTTTAATAAGAAAAACAATGAAAAAAATCACACTATTATTCTTACTAGGCTTTATGGCTGTGGGTAATACGCAAACTGACTCGATTCCTAAAGATCCGAATTGGAAATTACAAGGATTGTATGGATTAAATGGTACACAATCCTCTTTTGTTAATTGGAATGCGGGTGGTAGAAATAATATTTCTCTTCTTGGATATATTTCAGGTTCCGCCAATTATAAAAAAAACACAGCTAAATGGGACAATAGTTTAGATCTAGCATTAGGCGGTATTCAGTACATTGGTATAGGAGCCCCGAAGGAATTGCAGAAAACCGATGATAAGATCGATTTTTCTACAAATTTTGGACTAAAAATGAAGAACAATTGGTACTATTCAATACTGGGTTCTTTTAAGACCCAGTTTCTAGATGGTTTTGCTTTTCCAAATGATTCCGTTCGAGTATCTGGAGCAATGGCTCCAGGATATACTACATTTGCGTTGGGTGCAGAATATTCACCAAATGCTAATTTTTCTATTTTTATTTCTCCTTTATCAGCTAAAATGACCTTTGTTCAAATTCAATCTCTTGCTGATGCAGGAGCTTTTGGTGTGGATAAAGCAGAGTTTGACGGACTTGGAAATGTTATTTCTGAAGGTAAAAGATTTAGAGGAGAATTTGGAGCTTATTTTAAAATGAAGTACAATAAAGACCTAGCGAAGAATATTAATATGAAAACGAAATTGGAATTGTTCTCTAATTACATGAATAATCCTGAAAATATAGATGTTAATGCTGATGTGCTGTTTACATTTAAAATAAACAGCTGGTTTTCAGCATCGCTGAATTGGACGTTAATTTACGATGACGATATAGATATCAGAGATAATCAAGGTAATGTTGGTCCAAGAACTCAGTTTAAGTCTGTTTTAGGTCTCGGAGTTTCTTATACGATGAGGAATTTTGTGGTTAAGAACCCAAAAAAATAGTTAGAGAATAGGAGATCCCGAAATCTCAAAATATGGAGACTACTATTTATTGTGATGACATGTGAGTCACCAAATTTTTTGATTAATAACAGTTGTTAACATCAATCTCCAAATTTTATCCCCTTTATTCTAATTGAGTTTACTATTTTCGTATCCGTATGCAAATATTTTCAGATATTTCTTTGTGGTGGATTGTTCCGATAATGACTATTTCTTTCTTAGTTTCTTTCCTATTCTATCGCAATCAAAAACAGGTACAAGAAGTTTCGACCTTAATTAAAACAATTCTGATTGCGTTGCGAACAGCGAGTATTTCTTTGTTGCTGATTTTTTTGTTGGGATTAATAATTGAGCACAAGGATTATAAAACAGAGAAGCCAGTATTTATTTCATTGATTGATAATTCTTCGTCGATGCTAAATTATAAGGATAGTAATTCTGTTAAATCAAGTATTATTCAATTTCAAAAGGAATTAAAAGAAAAATACAAAGACAAATTTGATTTCCAGGAGTTAGAGATTGGAAGTGAAGTATCTTCGGACAAATTAACGTTTTCTAGTGAAGAGTCTAACCTTGATAAAGGGTTTGATTATATCTATAACCTGTATTACAATAAAAACGTTGGTGGCATCGCATTTTTTAGTGATGGTAATTTTACTTCAGGAATGAATCCTATTTACACGGCAGAAAAAATTAATTTAACACCTGTTTTTAGTGTCGGAATAGGAGATACAGTAGTGAAAAGAGATCAGTTTATCCGAAATGTTGCCGTAAATGATATTGCTTTCTTTAAGAATAATTTTCCAATAGAAATTGACATTGAAGCACGCAAAATGGGTGTTTCAAATGGTGTTGTTTCTATTTGGAAGAATGGCGAGAAAATAAAAGAAGAAAAAATAGAGTACAAAGACGGATATTTAGATTTTACGCATGTTTCGTTTGAAGTAGAGGCAAATGAAATAGGATTTGTTGAGTATTTAGTCAAAATAAATGATGCCGAGAATGAGTCTTCTTATGAGAACAATAGACGTCGTTTTTATGTGGAGATCATAGATTCTCGTAATAAAATCCTCATTTTAGCAGATGCTCCTCATCCAGATTTATCTGCTATTCGTCAAGAACTAAAAACAGATGAAAATGTAGAAGTTGATTCTAAACTGCTAAGAGATTGGGATGGTTCTTTGAAAGACTATTCTTTATTGTTATTGCATAATCCCAATTCAATGAGTCAAAAATTGTTAACAGACATTGTTAACTCAAAAATTTCTGTTCTGCATTTTGTTACCGCGCAGACGAAAACATCTGTTGCTAGTCAATTAAAATTAGGTTTAGCCTATCCCAATGGAAACCGCTCAGATGAAGTGCAAGGGGATGTGAGTTCAAGTTTTCAATTGTTTGAAATTTCGGATGATTTAAAAGCGAGTTTGAAAAAATGGCCCCCTTTGACTGTAAAATTTGGCAAGATTAAATCGAATTCGGGTAATGTATTGATTCACCAAAAAATAGGGACCATCAAAAAGAGCGACCCGGTTCTCTATTTTGGTAAGAACAGTAAAATGAAGTATGGCGTTTTTGTAGGGGAAGGTCTTTGGAGATGGAGGCTATTCGATTATGCGAATAATAAAAACACAACCCGATTCAATGAGCTAATTCAAAAGACGGTGCAGTACTTAACCGTGAAAAAAAATAGTGACCCATTGAGAATTAATTTGCCGAATAGAGTAACAACTAATGATGATATAACCTTGAACGCCGAATTCTACAATTCTTCTTTTGAGAGAATTACTGAGCCAACAATTTCACTAGTTTTAATGGATAGGGAAGGTATTAAGGTGAACTATGAATTTGCTAAAAACAGTAAAGATTATGTTTTGTCGTTGGGTAAGTTGCCAGAAGGGAAATACGAATGGAAGGCTTCGGCTGAATTTGATCGATCTAATGACAGAGCGGGCGGAAAACGCTTTGAAAAAAGTGGAGTATTTGTGGTAGATGATGTTTCCAAGGAAGCCATGAATTCATACGCTAACCATAATTTATTGCAACAAATAGCGAATAAAACCAACGGTCAATTTTACGAATTAAATAAAGTCTCGAATCTTCTAAATGATTTAGACCAACGTAAAGATTTAGTCAGCATAAGCTATCAAGAATCTTCATTTGATGACTTAATTGATTGGAAATGGCTGTTTTTTCTTGTTATCGTTCTTCTTGGAACCGAATGGTTTATCAGAAGATATAGTGGCGACTATTAAATTCAAAGCTTTCTAGCGACCCATTCATCCAATGATTTAATGATTCGATAAGCTCAGCACAAACGTTCTAATATTGACGGAAACTCTTTTAAATAACATCCTGCATTATTCTGCTTTAATAATTTTTAGCTTCTTGTATAATATTCTTAAAAACAACTCGTTATAATTATAACTAACATATAAAACAGGTTGCCTATGTCTAAAGAATACATTGAATTCATTGCTCCCAAAAAAGAGTTTAAACTTGAACCAAAAAAATTAACACTTCAAGCGATACTTAACTATAGTAAAAGTTTAGAGGTCCAAAAAACAAAAAAAAATAAGAGGTTAGTATTTAATCTCAATTAAAAAAAATCCTGATGAGAGTCAGGATTTTTTTTTTAGTTTACCAAATTTTTGCCACTTTCAAGGCGCTGTTTCTCATCGCATCTTCTTCTTGTACATCGAATGCATTGAAAAATTCTGGAGAGTTCATTAAAGGCCCATTGACTCTAAACATTCCCGGAGAATGAGGGTCATTTGCAATTCTATTTTTTAACTCTTCTTCTGTATAGTTTATTTTCCATAACTGAGCGTACGCCATGAAGAAACGTTGAGAAGGAGTATATCCATTACGGTCTATTCCGGCTTTAAAGTCTTCCGTCCGTGTATATGCATAGTAGGCCATAGTTAAACCTCCTAGATCAGCAATGTTTTCTCCCATAGTTAGACTGGAATTAACACAATGACTTTCTACAGGGCAAAAACCATCAAATGTTGCTCCTAGTTTACCTGTTCTTTTTTCAAATGCTGTCCTGTCCTCGGATGACCACCAATTTGTAAAAGAGCCGTCAGCTGCGAATTTAGACCCCATATCGTCAAAACCATGAGTGAATTCATGGCCAATAACCATTCCAATTCTACCATAGTTAACAGCGTCTTCATATTTCTCGCTAAAAAAAGGTGCTTGCATGATTCCTGCAGGAAAAGCAATCTCATTGAGAAGTGGATGATAATAAGCATTGACCATGTGGGCTGGCATTTCCCATTCATCTTTATTTACTTGCTCGTAGAGTTTTGCAATGTTTTTTTTAGAAGAAAATAGCGCTGCGTTGTTAAGATTGTAAATATACCGGTTAGCTTTAAAATCAAGTGCACTAAAATCTTCCCAAACGTTTGGATAGCCAAGTTTTCTACCAATTGCTTTTAATTTAGTCAACGCTTGTTTTTTTGTGCCATCTGTCATCCAATCAAGTTGACTAATTCTTTCTTCAAAAACAATAAGAAGGTTATCTACCATAGTATTAACTTTCTGTGCTGCAACGTCAGAATAATACCTTCCTACAAAAGCTTTTCCTAATAATTCTCCAAATTCTTGCTGAGTTATTTCAGTTATTGCCCTTTTATTGATAGGTTTCATTTCTGATTTACCCGTCAGAATCGTTCCATAGAAATTAAAGTGCTCTTGAACAAATGAATCATCTAAATGACTGGCATAATGATTTAAAACTGTCCATCTAAGATAATTTTTCCAATCGCTAAGCTCCGTTTCTCGAACTATTTTTGCAATTTTTTCTAGGTAATCTGGCTGACCAACAACAAGTGAGTCAAAAGTTTCAATTTCAAGATGAGAAAGGTAATGTTCCATATTAAACAATCCGGCTTTCTTTCGGAAAGAAGTCATTGAAATTTTGTTGTAAGTATTTTCTGGGACTCTCAATTCTGAAGGAGACATCATGACAGATGCTAGTTGCTCTTCAAAATCGAGGGCAGAATTAGCCATTTTTTTGGCTTGATCTGAAGAGTTTCCCGCAAGTTTAAAAATTTGAACAATGTGTTCTAAATAATTTGCTTTGATTTCTTTTTTATCCTCGGCACTATAGTACTCTTTGTTTGGTAATCCAATTCCACTTTGCCCAAAATAGACTATGTAATTCTCTACATCTTTCAAATTTTGTCCAACACTCAAGTTAAATAAAGAAGAAATACCGAGTAGATGTTGTTCAGCAATTGCACTTGCAAGGTCACTTTTAGAAATAATATTGTCCACTTTCAATAACTCATCCTCGATTGGATAGGTTCCCAATTTGTTTCGAGTCTCCATGTCTATAAAAGATTGGTAGTAATCACCTAGGATTTGATTTTTAGAACCTTTTCCCGTGCTAAGAGTGGAAGCTTCCTCAAGTAAGGCTGTCAATTTCTTGCTATTTGCTTGTTCTAGCTCATTGAAACTACCCCAGCGCGATTCTGATGCAGGTACTGGGTTGTTTTGGAGCCAAGTGCCATTTGCAAATTCAAAAAAGTCATCTTGAGGACGAATTGTCGTGTCCAAATAATCAAGGTTAATCGTTTGATTTCTATAGTCAGTTGATTCTGTTTTTTCTGAAACATTTTCAGCTGTTTCTGAGGTTGCCTTTTTTGCAGTATCACAACCATAAACAGTAAATGCAATAACAATCGTGGCAATAAATACTTTCATTTTTAATTATTAGGTGTGAATGCCATTTCAACATGTGGGATACCATCTTCTAAATATTCTTTTCCTGTAGAAGTGAAATTATGACCTCCGTAATATTTTTCTAGATGTTTTTGAGCAGAAATAGTGATGGTACTATTTCCAAATTCCAAAATAGAGTAGTCAACGCATTTATTCATTAATTCATGTCCTTTTCCTTGATTCCTAATAGATTCATCAATTACAACCCGCCCAATAGAAGGGGAGTTGTCATAAGAAATGCCTGGAGGAGCAATCCTCGCTGTTGCAACAATATTTCCCATTCCATCTCGACAGATAACGTGGTAACATTTTTTATCTTTTCCATCTAGTTCTTGATATGGACAGTCCTGCTCCACAACAAAAACGTTTACTCTTAAAGCAATTATGTCATGAAATTCATTGAGAGTTAGTTCATTGTAATGTTTAATTTGCCATTCTAAATGCATATTTTCTAGTTTTTGTAATTATTAAGTTTGTATAACACCAACATTGTATGGCTTCTCAGCTTTTTTATTATTAGCCATTTCAATTCCCATGGAGATTATCTTTCGTGTATCAATGGGGTCGATTATTGCATCTATCCATAATCTGCTGGCTGCATAGTATGGAGATGTCTGATCGTCGTATCGATTTTTGATCTTTTCAAATAATTCCTTTTCTCTTTCAGGGGTGATTGTTTCGCCTTTCTTTTTCAATGAAGCAACTTCTATTTGGACTAACACTTTTGCGGCAGCGGATCCACCCATAACGGCAATTTCAGCAGTTGGCCAACCAACGATTAATCGAGGGTCATACGCTTTTCCGCACATTGCATAGTTTCCTGCACCATAAGAGTTTCCTGTAACAATAGTAAATTTGGGCACGACAGAGTTTGCCATTGCACTGACCAATTTAGCTCCATCTTTTATAATTCCCCCATGCTCACTTTTGGAACCAACCATAAAGCCTGTTACATCTTGCAGAAAGACGAGGGGAATATTTTTTTGATTGCAATTCATAATGAACCGAGCGGCTTTATCAGCAGAGTCTGAGTAAATCACTCCACCAAATTTCATTTCACCCTTGGCATTTTTTACAATTTCACGTTGATTAGCGACAATTCCAACACTCCAGCCATCAACCCTAGCGTATGCGCAGACAATAGATTGCCCATAGTCTGACTTATATTCTGTGAACTTTGATTCATCAACTAGACATTTTATTAAGTCATGCACATTATACGGTTTGGTTCGATTTTCGGGGAGAATTCCATACACATCATTAAGCTTCTTTTTTGGTAAAATAGCTTCTTTCTTATTAAATCCGGCATTTTCTGAATGTCCTACCTTATCCATTAAATCGCGAATCGTAGAAAGGCAGTCTTCATCACTCTCGGTTTTATAATCACAAACTCCAGAAATTTCTGTATGTGTTGTTGCACCTCCAAGAGTTTCGTTGTCAATTGATTCTCCAATAGCCGCTTTAACCAAATATGAACCAGCTAAAAAGATGGTCCCAGTTTTATTAACAATCAATGATTCGTCAGACATTATTGGCAAGTAAGCGCCACCTGCAACACATGATCCCATGACTGCGGCTATTTGAACAATTCCCTGAGAACTCATAACCGCATTGTTGCGAAATATTCGACCGAAATGTTCTTTATCTGGGAATATTTCATCCTGCATTGGTAGATAAACGCCCGCTGAATCAACTAAATAGATAATTGGTAATCTATTCTCCATGGCGATTTCCTGTGCCCGTAAGTTTTTCTTGCCAGTAATAGGAAACCAGGCACCGGCTTTAACTGTAGCATCGTTTGCAACAACAATACATTGCTTTCCAGATACATATCCAATCATGATTACGACTCCGCCAGCTGGACATCCTCCATGTTCCTCATACATTTTGTACCCTGCAAATGCGCCAATCTCAATTCTTTCAGTATTAGGATCTAACAACAATTCAATACGCTCTCTAGCTGTCAATTTCCCTTTTGAGTGATGTTTTTCAATACGCTTTAAGCCGCCACCTTCATAAATTTTGTCTAATTTTCTTTCCAGAGCAGATATTTTCAAACGCATCGCGTCATCGTTCTTGTTGAATGCTAATTGTTTTGCTGAGATTGCCATTTAAGTTTCTTGATAATTGTTGCCCAAATATAATCAATTCTTTCTTTCGATTAATTGCATTCCAGAAGAATCTGTCTTGTTTTCGACATGTTATTGTTCGTAGTTTTTTAAATGAGAATCATTGATTAAGATTATCTTTGCTCTATGCAAGATTCGTTTCGGTATAAAGGTATGAGAAAGAGGTTAATTGAGGAACTTCGTGAAAAAGGGATTGTTGATGAAAAAGTTCTTACGGCTTTTGATGCAGTTCCACGTCATTTCTTCTTGGATTCATCTTTCGCCGAGCAAGCCTATTCCAACATGCCATTTCAAATTGGGTCTGGACAAACAATTAGTCATCCTTACACGGTTGCTTTTCAAACACAATTGTTAGAACTGAAAAAAGGGGAAAAAGTACTTGAAATTGGCACTGGTTCAGGATTTCAAACAAGTATATTGGCAGAATTAGGTGGGAAAGTTTATAGCATCGAAAGGCATAAAGAATTACATCTCAAAGCAAAACTAATTTTACGGAAATTAAAATTAAATGCACAATTGTCGTTTGGAGATGGTTTTAAGGGATTACCTAATTTTGCGCCATTTGATAAAGTCATCATTACATGTGGTGCGCCATTTGTACCTGTTGAATTAGTGCAACAATTGAAAATTGGTGGAATCATGATTATTCCAGTAGGGGAAGGGGAAACGCAACAAATGCAAAAAATAACGAAGATTTCCGAATCTGAAACAGAGATAGAAGAACTAGGCGTTTTTAGTTTTGTTCCAATGCTGGAGAAAAAAGTAAAATAAAAACAACCTAGCAGAATTATAAAATCCGCTAGATTATTTTGTTACTAATTAATTCAATGTCCTTTCGCAGCAAGATATCTTTCTGCATCCAAAGCAGCCATACAGCCTGTTCCTGCAGCAGTAACTGCCTGTCTATATCGCTTGTCTGCAGCATCACCAGCAACGAAGACACCCTCAACATTCGTTAAAGACGATCCAGGTTCTTCATATTTAATATAGCCCGTATCATCTAGATTGATAAAGTCTTTAAAAATATCCGTATTCGGTTTGTGTCCTATGGCTACAAAAAATCCCGTACAAGGAATGACTGTTTCTTCACCTGTTTTGTTATTCTTAACTCTAGCCCCGGTTACACCTTGCCCATCACCTAATACTTCTTCAGTTTCTGTGTTGAATAGTATATGTATATTTTCTGTGTTTTTTACACGTTCTACCATTATTTTTGATGCCCTAAACTCATCACGACGCACTAGCATTGTCACTTTAGTACATAATTTAGATAAATAATGTGCTTCTTCACATGCAGAATCTCCAGCACCAACAATAACTGTCTCTTGTCCACGATAGAAAAAACCATCACATACAGCACATGCTGAAACTCCACCGCCTAAAGCGAGATATTTTTGTTCAGATTCTAAACCTAAATATTTTGCCGTTGCACCTGTTGAAATAATAACTGTTTCAGCATGAATTTCTTTTCCTTCATCTGTCCAGCATTTATGAACTCCTCCAGAGAAATCAACCTTTGTTATAAATCCAAATCTTACATCCGTCTCAAAACGTTTTGCCTGAGCCTCTAATTGAATCATCATGTCTGGACCCGTAATTCCATCTGGATAGCCTGGAAAGTTTTCAACTTCATTGGTTGTTGTTAACTGGCCTCCAGGCTGCATTCCTTGGTAAAGAACTGGACTCATATCTGCTCTTGCCGCATAGATCGCTGCTGTATATCCCGCAGGACCTGAGCCTATAATTAGGCATTTTGTTTTTTCTATATCACTCATAACAATTTATTTTTCTGATTGTTTGACAAAAATAATTGTTTCTATGTATGAATCAATTTTATATGCATAGAAAGATTTTATTCTTCGATAAATAATTTGAATAGGTAGTTCATTTGATTGATTTACAGCCATTTAAACTTCTATTGTAGAGCAATAATTAATCATAAAGTTTCCTTACATTTTTTTTATCTTAAAATACCTCGACTGCAACTTTGATTTCCACTAAAAGAACTGTAATTTTGTTGCTGCTTTTTTGCAAACATATATGATAGATAAAGAACTTTACGAAGCGAAAATTTTATATCCTTTTCAGGAAAAAACAATCAATGATATTCTTGCAGAATTATCTACGAATGATAAAGATTTTAATTTGCTTTTTCAACTTCCGACTGGTGGAGGTAAAACAGTAATATTCTCAGAAATTGCAAAAAGATATATTGATAGAACAGGAATGAAGGTTCTTATTCTGACGCATCGGATTGAGTTATCTGTTCAGACTTCAAAACAGCTTTCTGCAATAAGTGTCAATAATAAAGTCATTAATAGTGAGGTAAAGGAAATAACTAATCAGGATGAATATAGTTGCTTCATTGCGATGGTTGAGACACTGAACAATCGTTTAAATGATGACGAAAACTTTATTACAGATATTGGGTTAGTGATTGTTGATGAGGCTCATTACAATAGTTTCAGAAAGATTTTTCAGTTTTACGGTAACGCAAATATTCTTGGAGTAACGGCTACACCTTTAAGTAGTAATAAAGCCCTTCCGTTAAACGATAATTATAATAAACTTTTAGTAGGGGAAAGCATTTCCTCTCTAATAGAGAGCGGTTACCTAGCCGATGCTGAGTCCTACACGTATGATGTTAACCTACATGGACTTAAAATTGGTTCTAATGGAGATTTTACCGTTAGTAGTTCTGATGTGGTTTATGGTAACCATTTCATGCAAGAAAAATTACTTTTTGCCTACGAGGAAGTTGCTATCGGACAGAAAACATTGGTTTTCAACTCTGGCATCGAAACTTCTATTCGGGTTGAAGAAACATTTAAGAAAAGAGGATATAAAATACGCCACTTAGATTCAACGTTTAGTGACAAAGATAGAAAAGACGTACTTTCTTGGTTCAAAAAGACGGATGATGCAATCCTAACTTCAGTTGGAATATTGACAACTGGGTTTGATGAACCAACAGTTCGTACAATTATTTTGAACAGAGCAACTCGTTCGTTAACCTTGTATCACCAGATGATAGGTAGGGGATCGCGAAAATTGCCTAATAAAGATCAGTTTAAACTTATTGACTTAGGAAATAATGTAAGACGTTTTGGAATTTGGCAAGATTATATCAACTGGCAGGATGCGTTTAAATTTCCTGATAGATTTCTAGAAGCGAGATTGAGTGAATTAGAGGATATTGAGTTTGAGATTAAATTCGAATTTCCAAGAGGAGCCAAAGACATCTTTGACCTAGAAAAGCTTGAGTCTTTCAATATTAAGGATATCTATTACGAATGCATTGACAGTGGCAGAAAGGGTAAAGATGCTGTAGAAATGTCTTTAAATAATCATTTTGAGGTTATTCGTGATGTGGCTGAAGATTATTTCCATGGTCTAGAATTGATGGGGATTTTGGGCTCTCATATTGAGCATCGACTAAAGCATTACACAAAGTGTATTACAAAGAGTACGCCTAATTACTATAAATACCTTATAGAAACTTATGTTAGGCAACTTCGTCAGAAGCTTCGGGCTGTATTGGATGATGAATGAACCTTAGTAATTCAGAAGAATTTCTGTGGTGTCAAAAGCAATAGTAACAGCAGTTTGTTGACCAATATTTGAAGTCCCTACAACATTATAATTGTATGTGTAAGAAGTATTGCCGTCATTAATACAATAAATTATGGTGTCCGCAATTCCAAATATACTTGTTTCATTGGGCGTGCAACATTCAGAGCAACCTGACTTGCCTACAGTTCGATTGAACCTAATTTCATCTGTAGTAGCTGATGGAGCAACATTTACAAACCTCAATTTAGCCCAAGACTTTGCTGTGGTGTTGTAATCTCTAACATTGTCATTGTCGATTGTTAGATCAGAAAAGTTAATGGTCTTATCAAGAGAAAAGTAACTGTTTTTAACTCCATTTACTCTATATGACTGAACTGTGTTTCTTGCGAATGTGAATGAATAGTTTCCACTCCCATCCGTTGTGGTTGTTCCTACTAAGACCTCTTGACTTGAACTTGGATTTTTTTCAAATAGCTTAATCGTTGCACCTTCTAAGGGGATACCAAAAGTTGAATTGGTAATCACACCGCGTAAAACAAAGTCAGCCTTTCCTTTTTTCTTACACCCAAAGAATGTTAATGCTACCAACATGACAATAAGTAATCTCATGAACCAAAAATACAAAATAATAAGGAATACTGACCAGCGTATGTCTTTTGTAGATGAATTGCTCTAAACAGTCTTTTGAATCACCCACATACTTCCCTAGACCGTAAATAGTTTACGTTGTCGAGCAATAATTTTACCTAAAAAAGTAAATTTATGTTCAAAGGTAAAAGTATTTATGATTTCCGGGAGGAATTTACAAG
>Ga0316208_1001469_pt1 | contig 22101 bp, 11 predicted proteins | sample 3monopyrite_MG_FD_204944 | JGI IMG/M metagenome (GOLD analysis project Ga0316208, IMG submission 204944) | Microbial mat bacterial communities from mineral coupon in-situ incubated in ocean water Damariscotta River, Maine, United States -... | ecosystem: Environmental > Aquatic > Marine >... | reverse complement strand
GCCGTCGCTGCGGCTTTCACTTTGACTTCAAACTGAAACAACATCGGCCCGACTCGCAGAATGTCGCCGGGCTTCAACTTCGTTCGTTCGGTGATCGTGACGTCGTTGATCTGGGTCCCGTTTCGGCTGCCGAGATCTTCAACCGTCGCCGCGCCTTCGCGAAGTCGAATCGCGCAATGCCGGCGGCTGACCTCCGAAGTGGCCAGCCGAACGGCGACCCCTTCGTCGCGGCCGACAACCAGCTTGCAGCCTTCGGCCAGGGCCATCTTCTTGCCCTGGTGCTTTCCGGTCATGATGATCAGCCTGGCCGTCATCCAGATGCCTCTTTGGTCCGAGTTCTAAACTGCTTGCAATCGCAAATCATCGTTTGATCGTCTTTTGTCAGTCGTGGTGCGGAACAATCAAAGGTTCGCCGCAGTCCGGGCAGGTGAGTGTTCGTCCTCGATGCTTCGCGCTCATCTTGAATCGTTTCCCGCATCGGCAGTTAAAGCGAACCCTGCCTTCTTCCTGATTCTTGCCGAGATGAGTTCGGTCCCACACCTGTTGTGCGATTTCCGAAATCTGGCTGACAAGTACAGACGGCGTGTAAGGCTTGGTCATGTAACCGTCGGCACCGACCCGAGTGGCCAGTTTCCGAGAGTCTTCCAGATCGATTTCGGTAAGGACGAGGATCGGAATTTGTGGATTGCGTTGTTTGAATCGTTCGCAGATTTCGTAACCAGTTTCGCCGGGCAGCATCAGTGCCATGATGACGAAATCGGGCTTGTACATTTGCAGGGCAGAGTGAGCCTGTCCGCCATCCTTTGCGGTCTGTACTTGAAACCCGTGTTCCTGCAGCAGGTTGCGAAGTTCCGCAGCCTGGTCCACGTCGTTCTCGACGACGAGGATTCGATGCGCAATCGCACCGGCAGATTCGCCAGCCGCGAAATCATCGATCATCACCAGGGCCCTCTTTCCACAGACATTTGATTTTCCGCAACCGTCCGCTTCACGACATCCGCTTTGCCGATTCGACGTGGGAAGATGCCAGAATGCTTAGTCGAATTGACGGGTACAATCCTTCACCAATTTTCAGTACGCCATCGTACCGAATTCACGTCGCCTGATGAAACCCCTCTGCCCGAATGTCCGACTTCCTGGCACCAGCATCACTGCACGACCAGGCAACCGGGCAGCGCCTTTTGAACCTGCCCAATGGCTTCTGCTGAAAGTTCGCAGTCCATCAGACTGAGTGAACGGAGTCGGGTCAACTGGCAGAGCGGCTCAACGGCGGCATCGTCAAGTGCAACGCCGTTCAAAGACAGGGTCTGCAGGTCTTCCACGCGCGACAGGACTCTCAGTCCCGAAGACGTGACGCGAGTGTAGGAAAGATCGAGACTGTGCAACGTGCGCCGGGAAGTCAGTTGAGGAAGGTCGGCGTCGCTCACCGGGCTTCCCGTTAGAGCCAGCTGTTCGAGTCCCTCGAAACTGCTGAGCGACTCCCAGAATTGTTCATTCAAACTCGCTCCAGCAGTGTCGACCCAGAAAACTTCGCCGGCAGAATTCAGCTTCACCGTAATCCCAGCGGCTGTGAGCTCGTCAATCTGTCGATCGACCGCGCCGCGACAGCCGGCAACGACAAACAGCAGTACGCAACCAAGTCGAATGGGCATTCCGGGATGAGCCTTTAACGAAGCTGTGCGCCGACAGCGGACTCGCAAGACTTGATCACTGCCTGTTGAGTCTCTTCGACTTCTTCGTTGGTCAGTGTCCGTTCGGTAGACCGATAGCTGATCGTCAGCAGGTAAGACTTCTTGTCAGCCGGCAACTGTTTGCCGCGATACTGACCGCTGAAAGAAATCGACTCAAAGTTTGGCCCTGCGACCGTTGTGACAGCTTCTTCGAGCTGGCTCCAGGTCACCGATTCGTCGAGCACGAAGTTCAGATCGCGAGTCGACGACGGGAACCGCGGCAGCTCTTCGAACTCAGGTCGCAGGTTGGCCGACTGCTCCAACAACGGCAGGTCGATTTCTGCGACGACGCACGCGTCACGCAAATCAAGCTGGTCGCTGACGGAGCAATCCAGCTCGCCAAACCAGCCCCACGAATCGCCATTCAGTAGAATCTCCGCGCCGCGACCTTCGACGAACTGCGGAACGTCGCTCGGCTTGACGGAGATCGTCGATGCGGGATTAACCCGTTCGGCGACGGCCTGCAGCAGGCCTTTCATTTCAACCAGCGAGCAACCACTGACCATGCCCACGACTTTTGGTTCGGCAGCCGGATTGCCCGGATCAGATTCCAGGAAGACCGACGCGATCTCAAAGAGCTGAGCGTTGAAGCTGCCGTGTCGTTCGTTTTCGCGCCGAGCCTGCAGCAGGCTGGGAATCAGACTCTGCCGCAAAACATTCTCGTGACGCCGCGACGAATGATTGACGCTGAGAGTCGTTTCCGTCTTCCGCGGCGTGAAGAGGCTGTTCAGTTTCTCATCGGTGAATGTCATCGTGACGGCTTCGAAGAAACCGTTGCCGGTCAGCACTTCGCAGACGCGATCGATCACGCGGTCACGCAGCGACTTCTGGCTGACGGTCAACGGGACGATGGCGTCTTCCGGAATCTTTTCGTAGCCGAAAATTCTCGCGACTTCTTCGAGCAGATCGGCTTCGCGACTGACGTCTCGCCGTCGCCAGCTCGGAGCGATGAACGATGCTTCGTCGTCCGTCGCCTCGCCGACCAGTTCCATGCCCAGCGACTGAAGAATCCGAAGCGTCTCGTCACGAGGAACGTCTATCCCGAGCACCTGTTTCGTCCTGGCAAACCGCAACGTCGCTGGTTCCGGTGGAGCAGGCGGTTGCTGGCCGGCCCAGATCGAACCTTCCAACAGCTCACCGCCGGCCAATTCCAGAATCAGCTCGCAACACCGACGGCTGGCCCAGTCGAGCTGCTCGGCATCAACTCCTCGTTCGAAACGAAATGACGAATCGCTGTGCAGATTCAATTCGCGAGCTGTCCCACGAATCGACCTCACGGCGAAGTCGGCAACTTCTACAAGCACGCTGGTGGTTCCGTCGCCAATTTCGGTGCCGGCTCCGCCCATGACTCCGCCGATTGCGACTGGCTTTTCGGCATCGGCGATCACGCACATGTCGGACGTCAGCTTGTATTCTTTGTGATCGATGGCTTCGATCTTCTCTCCGTCCTTCGCGCGTCGCACAACGATGCGGTTTTCAGCGAGCTTGTCAAAGTCGAACGCGTGCAGAGGCTGTCCGCATTCCATCAGCACATAGTTCGTGATGTCGACGATGTTGTTGACCGGTGCGATGCCGATCGTTGCCAGTCGACTTTGCATCCACGCGGGACTCGGCCCGACTTTGACTCCCTTGATGACGCGAGCGACGTAGCGAGGGCACACGTCCTCACACTCGATCGTCACCGAGGTTGCATCGCCCACCGGTCCGCCGCCTTCGGCAGGCTGAGCGGACGGAATGGTCAGCTCGTCGCCAAAGCAGACGCTGATTTCCCGAGCGACTCCGATGTGCCCCAGACAGTCCATCCGATTGCTCGTGACTTCGAGATCGATCGCCAGATCGTCGCCGACCTCCTCCATCCCTTCGAGGTTCAGCCCGGTCATCATGAGCTTATCAGCCACTTCCGCCGCCGAAGCGGTCGGCTTGACATATTCCAGCAGCCAGTCCCAACTGACGATCATAACAGTACTTCCGACGATTCGATTGATGAGTGCGTGACGCAGTTTCAGTACGTTCGACCGGGAAATCTAACGGTCCGACGGAAACTTTCACAGCGGGCACACTGTGCGATCGATTTGCTGCGAATTGAAAGACGGAGCAAGTCACCGTGTCAAAAATCTCCGAGCGTTTCTCCGTCAGCACGTCGTGCAAGATTCTGATAAACGTCCGGGGCGACGTTTTCATTGATGAATCGGACGGTGCCATCTCCAAGTACCGCTTGCATTCCGCCCGAGTGCCAACTGCTGAACCCGACGGTTGTCTTATTCTGATAGTCACCGGAGATCAGAACGGTCGAATCTCTGCCGTCGACATGGGCAATGGTTCTGTTGACTCTGATTGTGCCAGCGGCACCATCCCACAATTTTGCGCCCGCTCCGAGACTGCCTTCGCGAGCGTTGTGCATTGCTTCGTTAACGGCGCCGCTTCGTGTCGTGCCCAGAATCTGAAACAGAGCAATCGCTGGCGTTGCTCCGCCCTGCATCGGTTCTACGATTGCCATGAGGTCACTTTGAGCATTGCCCGATCCTGCCCAGAAGGTGCAGCCGCCGTTGGACGGTGCACTTCCAAGGTTCTCGGCAACAAACATTCCGCAGCGTTTCGGGTTTCGACGTTCGGCAGCCAGGATCGTGTTAGCCATTCCGTCTTTGATGTCTCGAATGCGAATCTTCGAATTCGGCCCCGTCACTCCCTGGCAATCTTCAGGGTGCATGTTCAGAGAAGGATAACCAACTCCAAAATTGCCGACGTAGTTTCCCGTGCCCATGTTGAAACGATTGCCGAAACTTCCATGAGGATCCAGATCGGGTCCCCAATCGCTTGGGCATCTCATACTTGTCAGAATGATGCTTGTTAATTCTGAATTGGATCGTGGCCCTGTTGCTGTGATGTCGAGCTTCGAATCAAACCACTTATACAGCGGTGCCGAATCCCAGAACGGAAGCATCTGATAGAACCACCCAAGGTGGTTGCCACCTGTCGCTTGTGGAATCTGAGAAACCACGACGCCCGGCGGAAATGTCTGATGGACGCTGCAATAGTTCATCAATGCGAGTCCAATCTGCTTGAGATTGTTCTTGCACTGCGACCTTCGCGCCACTTCTCGGGATCGCTGAATGGCCGGGATGAGCAGTGCGGCGAGCACTGCGAGGACCAGAAGCACGACCACGACGTTGATCATGGCTCCTCCGCGCCGCTTCGCTTGAAAAGCAATTCGACTCATCCGTCGGCCCTCCGTCTGGATTCACTAAAGCAAATTCGAACTACTGACGCGCTTTGAAGTTGCACAGTTCAGCCGCGGAGCGGCGAAAGCGTAAAGCCTTGGGCGCCAGCCCAAGGAAATCGTCGATTCCAGAGTCCAAAGCCCCGGAGGGGCGACAGCAATCACGATAACAAATATCGCTGTCGCCCCTCCGGGGCTTCGTGTTTCATTCCGGCGTTTTCCGTGGGTTTGCACCCACGGCTATACGCTGCCGTCCCTCCGGGACTAACGAAAGTGTGCAACTTCAAAACTGACGCGTCGGGTTACCTTGACGACCCCATACGAACTTGTGAACCGAACCACTTGGCTCGGAGTCCAGATTCGATTCCGAGAGCTACTCGCCGTTTCCGCGAATTCGCGGAAACGATGGATTTTCACTCGGATGCCGAGGGAGCAATTTGCGACCTCGGTGGCAGACCTTGCTGGAATTCGACGATTTTGGTAGTCCGGCTGGCAGGGCACCCCGCTGTCGCGGATGACGGTCGAATCGGCTGGGATCGTTGCAGGCATTATGGCGCTGTCCGGTTGCTGTCTGCTCGTGCTTCTATTCGGCGAGACGACGGCTCCCGGCGTATGATTACGTGTCGACTCTCGTCATGCTGGCTTTCAGAATGGTTCGGATCGACGAATTATGTCGTGGTGACGAAGCCTCGGGCCGTCGCCGAAATGTCTGCTGCGTTTACTCAGCTTCAGGGAGTCCGCCGTGCGGATTTTGTCTCACTCAAACTCGCTCATCAGTACAGATCAAACGGCGCGGCGATCGACATCATCGCGCCGCGGCATTGCCCGGTGGACTGTTATTGCCGGCGCTGCCGCTGTCGTAATCATCGTGGGCGGTGTCTGGTACTGGCTGTCGGCGGTGAGTCGGCAGAATATGTATGCGGAGAAGATCTCCGAAGCTCGGCAACACCTGCGACTTTCCAGTGACCAGGCGGCGTTGGAATCGCTCAGCGTGACGTCCGACTCGGATGCGCCGCCGGAGTTCCGATATCTCAAAGCGATCACGCTGGAACGACTGCAGAGGTACGAGCCGGCCAATGCTGAAATCCGTCGAGCCATCGCGGCGGCGCCGGACGATCCGAAGTACAAAGGGCTCGAGCTGAAGTTTCGGATGTTGGCGCGAGAACGTTCGGCAGTCGATCAGCTGATCGAATTGAATCGAGACTACGCATCGACGGCGGCGGTTGCACTGTTCGCAGCCTACGGATTCAAAGCCAAAGCGATCCTGTTGCGCGAGGACGGTAATCCGAAGTCGGCGGAGTATCACAATCAACGTAAGCGGCAGACGCTTGATACAGCCCTGACGATGGCGGCCGATATTCCGGAGATGCACCCCGAGCTGCTTACGTTTGCGATTCGCGAAGAGCTGCCCAACGAAGCGCTTGCACTGATCGATGGGCTGCTCACGCTTGACCCAGAGAGCATCTCGTTGCGAAGCAAGAAAGTTCGAGTTCTGATGGCGCTCAAAAGAATCGATGACGCTGCAGAGCTGGCGGAAGTTCTCTACGCACAAACCGACGAGAACCTGCAGGGAGCCGAGTACTTTGCTTCGGTACTCTCACAAACGACGGAAAACGAGCATCGCGATGAGCTGTTTGACAAGATGGTCGACCGGTTTCCTCGCAGCACGATCGTTGTTTCCAAGTACGCAGTTTACCTGACGAGAAGCGGTCGACTGCCGGCAGCTCAGAAGCAGCTTGAGGACGCGATCGCTCGTCAGACCGACAAAGAGGAACGCGAGTCGCTGGCCTTTGTCTCGATCACGATGCCGCTTGAAGTAAACGCTCCGGCGGTGGCCGAAGAGTATCTGCGAAAGCATCGAAAGTACCTGCAGGACGATCTGCTGGTCGACTTTTTTGAAGCGCGAATTCTGTATCTCCGAAAACAGTACGGAGAGGCCGTGCGAAAGATGATGCACATCGTTGCCGAATCCAGGAACAAGGAAGGCGGCTCGCGAGTGTTCGCGACGGAAGCGCTGACCTGGGTTCGTCGAATTCTCGCTGAGAAAGTCATGACGAGTCAGCTGGATAAAGTGATCGAGAAAACTGGGGAGTCATCGGGGCCGCAGGTGAAGATTGCCACAGAAGAACAGCTCAAAGAAGCTGAGAAGAAATCGAAGAATAAGGAATCGAGTCCTGAACCGGCTCCGGCGTCACTCAGCAGCAAGGATGAACCGAAGTCGCCGCCCGAAACGGATTCGCCCGCAAGCTCGCCGGCCGCTCCGACGCCGGACGAATAAGCACGATCTGCTGGAGAACAAGTTCAGCGCTGTTCCGGCAAAGCAGTTGACCGGAAATGCCGGAACGGCGCAGAGCTTGTTCCAGCTACGGAAGCCATCTTCTATCGTCGGTGCGTCTTATCGTTTCGCCGCTCCCGAAACGCGATATTGACGCCGTTTTTCCAGCCGCCGTACGATCCCGCCGCAGGGGTTAATGTCGTCAGGATGGCGACGTTGCTTCGTGCAGAATGCGTCTTAGTTTGTCAGGACGACTCCTGATTACAGGCTCCGACTGTCAGCTTTCCGGCACCGCGAATCGGTGTCTGAACTCGTACGAAGGGATTCGACAGAGTCAGCGTGAGACAAAAAGTCTTCTGGGTCCTGCTTTTGGCGCTGGGGCTCCGTGTCGGAGCTGCGCTCTCGGTACACACTTACCTTGAATCCACAGGCCGGGAATTTCTGATCGCGGGCGACGCTGCCGGGTACTGGGAACTCGGCCAGAAACTGGCAGTCGGCGAGGACTACTCGATCTACAATCCGCCGCGTCAAGCGATGCGGATGCCAGGGTATCCGATCTTCTTAGCGGCCTCGATCAAGCTCGGCGGAAAACGGCTGTTGCCGGTTCGGTTGTTGCAAGCTGGCGTCGGGACTGCAGCCTGCTGGCTGGTGCATCTTCTGGGAACGTTGCTGATCGATGAAAAGACGGGATTACTCGCGGCGTTTCTGGCAGCGGTGTCTCCGACGTTCGTCGGGTTCAGCCCGCTGGTGCTCAGCGAAACGCTGTTCGCGGCGACGCTGTTGGTCAGTCTGATTCTGATGGCGAAACTCGCCGCCGGATGGCCGCTGCTCGGATCGGGCACGTCCGACGCGATGGAGCATACCGCGCAGACCGACCGACAAACCTGGCTGGCATTCGGAACGGGAGTCGCGGTTGGAGCTGCGTGTTATGTCAGACCGTCCTGGTTGCTGACAGCTCCGCTGTTTTGCGTAATCCATCTGTCGATGACATGGATTGGCCGCAGGCACAACGCGACCGATTCCACCGGAGCGGTGATGACCGCAAAGGCTCTTGAGTGCGTCTTTGTCATTGTTGGACTGGCTGCAGCGCTGGCACCATGGACGATTCGCAACTCGCAGGTCATCGGCCATGCGATTCCCACAACGCTGTGGGTTGGGCCGAGCCTTTACGACGGTCTTCACCCGACAGCGACCGGCGACAGTGACATGCAATTCTTCGAGAAAGACAATCTGCTCGCGACGATGACCGAGTACGAGATGGATCACGAGTACCGTCGGCGGTCCTGGGACTTCGTGCGTGAAAATCCTGTCCGCGCGATTCAGCTTGGATTTATCAAAGTTGGCAGGCTCTGGAAGCCGTGGCCGAACGCCGATCAGTTTCGGCAGTGGTGGCTGTGCCTGATCGTCGCCGCGTTCTTTCTTCCAACGGTCGGGTTTGCATTCTGCGCCGCCGTGCGTCGCCAATGCGACGTGCGATGTCTTCTTCTGACGGCCGGCCCGGTGATCTACTTCACGGCGATTCACTCGGTGTTTGTCGGCTCGCTCAGATATCGATTGCCGGCCGAGTATCCGCTGCTGATTCTGTCCGCTGCCGGATGCCTCGCCGTTTACGATCGTTATCGTCGTCGTTCGGTAGATCCGGAAGCCTCCCGCGCAGGAGGTACAGCCTGATGCGGACTCTGCGACGAACCATCATGTGGCTGGTCTTGATCCTTGCCGTGGCTGCCGGTCTGGCCGGATGGGCAGGTCACCATTATTGGTCAAACGCCGACCGCCTGCTCCACGAGAAAGTCACTCAGGTATTCAAAGACTGGCATCCGGAACTGAAATTCAATCTGGGCCGCTGTCGACTCGATTGGTCCGGGCAGATTCACGTCGAGCAGTTTTCGTTGACGCTGCCGAAGTCCGAACGACCGTTGATCGATTTGCCGGACACGATCGTCCATCTCGACCGCGAAGCGCTGCTCAATCGTCAGGAAGTAATCGTTCAGAATCTGCATTTGCTGCGGCCGCAGATTGAAGCCACACGGTTCCCGGACGGCACCTGGGACTTTCACGGGCTACCGCCACTCCCCAAAAGTGACAAACGGCAAAGTCTGCCGACGGTCGAGCTGCAGAACGCCCAGCTCACACTTCACATCATGAACGACGCAGGCATCCCACCGGCCAACGTTCTGGTCGACAATGCAAATCTGAAGTTGACTCCGAACGGCAAACGCAGCCTGCTGATCGAAGGGGAAGCTCAGATTGCCCGCGTCGGTCGTCTGAAAATCGACGGTCGGCTGAACGTCGACACAAAGACCGGCTCGCTCAACGGTCAATTGACAGACGTCACCTTTGGCAATGAATTGCTCGCTTACGCTTCGACGTTCGAGCCGTCTGTGTCGGAGAAAATAGCCGCTGCCAGGCAGCGTCTGCTCGAAGAAATGCTGAAACCACCGAACCCGCAAGCGAAGTCACCATTCTCGATCGCGGGTCTGGCCAACACTCCAGCAACTGACTTTGATGGATTTCGTCGGGCCACGTTGAGCAACACAAACGTTGAAGTTCGGCAGGCGTCAGGCAGCAACCGGATGATGCCAGCTCGAGGCCACGCCATCCCTCCGCACGCGATTGGAGGTCCCAACTCGATTCTGGGATTGCTGGCCGACCTTGATGTCTCCTTCAACGTCAGCGTGCCGGCTCCCGGCGCACAGCCGGACGTCCGGCTTCTGGTCGACATGAAGAACGGCGCGATCACCAACACCGCCTTGCCCTTTCCGCTGGACAATTTGACCGGACAGGTAGAGTACGCAGACCGACAGCTAACAATTCGAAAACTCACCGCAATCAACGGCCCGACCGAAGTCGATATTTCAGGATCGCTGCTCGAATCAGAAGCTGGCCCGTCCGGGCAGGTCAATCTGAAGATCACAGGACTGGTTTGCGACGAACGGCTGCGCAGTCGATTGTCGGTCGGTTTCGGAAGAATTTACGACTTACATCATCCGAGCGGATTGCTCGACATGGAAGTGTCCGTCGTCGCCGCGCCGGGTGGAAAGTGGACTCCGCAAGGGCTGCTTGTTCGAGCGAATCGAGCATCGGTAATTCACGATATTTTCCCATACCCTGTGAAAGAAGCGGTTGGCACGATCGTTCAGGACGGTCGAGACCTGCGCATCGACATGGCCGGCAAAGTCGGCGATCGACCGATCACGCTGAAAGGCTTTGTCCGGAATCCCGGTCCTGAAGCATGGGTCGTTCTCGAAATCGACGTTGAAGATTTGCCACTCGACGACAACTTCTACGCCGCCCTCAATCCAAAAATGCGAACCGTTCTGGATTCGATGAATCTGGGAGGCTTCGTGGACGCACACGTTCGACTCGAACGTCAACCGGGACCAGGACACAAGATGGTTCCCAGCATGGTCGGATACTTAAAGGCTGGAACGATGGCGTTTCAAAGCTTTCCGTATCGAGTTGAAAATTTAACCGGCAAGCTCGATTTCGATGGTCGCGACTGGGACTTTACAGACCTGCGGGGAACACATGGCGAAGCATTGCTGAACGCCGACGGAAAATACATCACGTCGACCGGAGCCAGCGATCTGCAACTTCACGTCACGACGCAGGAAGCGGCGATTGACGAGTCGCTGCGGATTGCGTTGCCGCCACACCTCAAAAAATTGTGGCAGGAGTTCTCACCGGGCGGAAACATTCGCCGGATGGTGAGCGACGTCCGCATGATCAAAGGGCAGCCGGTCCGAATCACGCTGCCGGAAATTCAGATCGACGACGGCACGGCCAATCTCCGCATGTTCCCGTACGAGCTGACGGGAATCAGAGCGAACTATTCCTTCGCCGACGGATTGCTGGATATCAAATCCTTCGATGGACGACACGGACCGACGGCGGTGACGCTCGAAGGGACTGTTCGGACCGAACCAAATGGAGATTGGCGAACGACACTTTCGAAATGGTCAGCCAGAAACCTGGTGACTGATGCATCGTTCCAGCGAGCGTTGTCGCCAGGCCTCCGTTCGGTCTTCTCAGCATTAGGCTCTGACCAGACGCTGAACATGGCCGGCTTCCTCGAACTGCGAGGGACGTCGGACCCGCAGTTCCCGATCACCGCCGCCTGGGAAATCGCTACCGATCTGGAGAAAGGCAAAGTCAGCGCGGGACTGGACTTCACCGACGTGTCCGGACGCATCATCTCAACCGGAACGTGGGACGGGTACGAGGCCGACGCAGACGGAATCCTGGACATCTCCAGCCTGAAGGTCTTCGAAAAGTACGTCCTGTACGACGTGCGAGGTCCGTTCGCGTTGAAAAAGGGAGTCTTCAGTGCTGGCTCGCGTGAGGCATTAATTCCTAACGGAGCGAGTCGGCCGATCGATTCCAGCGAGCAGGTTCAGGCGAAGTTTGTCGGCGGCGTGCTGACCATCAACAGCCAGGCAACAACATCCCAGCCGACCGACTATCAGGCCCGGATCAACCTGTCCCACGGCCAGTTAAAAAGTTTCTCGCAACTCTACATGCAAAATCGTGATCGGCTGGAAGGAGTGATGAATGGCTGGATGACGGTCCAGGGGAAAGGTGCCCAGGCCAAGGACATCACCGGCCGAGGACAACTGCAGATCAGTCCGGCGGCGTTGTACGAGATGCCCGTCGTCTTTCAAGTGTTGAACACGCTCGCCGTGGCTCCGCAGGACAATTCATTCTTCGAGTACGGTCGCGTCGATTTTCAGATCGCCAACGAACAGTTCAACTTCAGTTCGATCGATCTTGTTGGTTCACCGATGCAGCTTCACGGAACGGGGCGAGCCGGATTCGACGACTCACTCGACCTGACATTCGTCTCCGTTTTGCCGAATTCGCGACTTCGCAAATCACAGATCTGGATCCCGATTGTTACCGAAGTCGCCGGCCTTGTTGGCGGGGTCGCGAATCTGGTCGGCGTCGTCGTTGAAGTCACGGGGACGACCACAAACCCGAAGACGAAAGTCATCCCGGCCAAGAATCTCGACGACGCGTTCAAGCAGTTCGTGAGATCCCTGAAGCCTCTGCCTTTGACGCCGCCCCGACCGCCAGCGATCCCGCCGCTGGCATTCCCTGGCCAGCAACGCCGCGCGCAGCAGACGTCACCGCGTTAACCCATCAGGCGAGTAGGGTGCGTCTCGACGCACTTTCGATCTCGCGTGAAATGGGTGCGTCAAGACGCCGCGTCTCGACTAATTTTCGATCTTACGTATGACTTCGAGATACCCGTCGAATAGATCCTGCTCGCCACCCAGGTCGAATTTGGCACGCTGTCCATCGCAGAATTCGGCGATCTCGCTGACCAGTGTCAAGGCGGGTCCCCGGAGTCCATAAATCTCTACCTGGCTTGAGAGAGCACACATCAGACCGTGTGCAAACTCCCAATCTTCTTTCGACGCATCGCTGATCAGGTAGTTAAGTGCAGCCGGCAAGTAGTAAATCAGCCCCGCTGGTGCCATGTAAGTAAAGTCTTCAGTGACTGGCGGTCCAGTGCGGCACATCTCTTCGGCTTCATCGACGGATTTTCCCAGAAAATCTTTGAGTGCATATTGCTGATCGAGACACAGGGGAGGCGGTCCGACAAGTTCTTCAGCAGTCGGTGGCTTCGCGTGGTCCCGCCGGGAATGCCGTTCACTCGCCGTGGTGATGAGAGACCTGTCTTCACCAGTCATTACGCCGCGACGTAGTCGCAGTACCGTCGAGTCTTTTGCCTGGAGCGAATCGACGATGAATTTACACGCTGCTTCCAGATTCTTATCCGAACCGCACGTGAAGATGTCGACGGCCGCGTAACCATGCTCCGGCCACGTATGAATCGACATGTGAGATTCAGCCAGCAGTCCGACGGCCGTGACGCCTTGAGGTTCGAATTTGTTACTGACAACGTCCAGCAGCGTGAGTCCAAAACGCTCGGTCGTTTCTCGCAACCGCCGACGAATCAGCTCCTGGTCGTCGAGCAGCGTCGACGGGCAACCGTGCAGGTCGACAATCCAGTGATGACCTAGCGTGATTGGACCGTCGGGCATGGTTCAAACCGGAAATCATTTCACTCGGCTATGCGTAGCCGGCGATCAAAGTCTACGAATTCATGCCAACGCTGATTCTGGCAGCGGTCAGCGTATTCTGCAGCAGCATCGCGATTGTCATCGGGCCAACACCGCCCGGCACAGGAGTAATTGCCGATGCAGTTTCTGCCACCGGTTCGTAGTCGACGTCTCCGACCAGCTTGTCATCAACGCGGTTGATCCCGACGTCGATGATGACCGCTCCAGGTTTGACCATGTCGGCCGTCACGAAACGAGGCTTTCCGATGGCAGCCACAATGATGTCGGCTTGCTTTGTGATTTCGGCCAGACCCTGAGTCCGGCTGTGACAGACGGTCACCGTCGCGTTGGCTGCTTCGCCTCGCTGAACGAGCATCATCGCCATGGGCTTGCCAACAATTTCGCTGCGGCCAAGTACGACGACGTGCGCTCCGGCGACCTGCGTTCCGGAACTCAGCAACAACTGCTGAACTCCGTGCGGGGTGCATGGCAGAAATCGTGGGCGTCCCTGAACCATCAGTCCGACGTTCTCTGGATGAAAGCAGTCGACGTCCTTCAGAGGCGTTACAGCGTCCAGAACGACCTGCTCCTGGATGTGTCCGGGTAATGGAAGCTGGACGAGGATCCCGTGAACGGTCGGATCATTGTTGAGCTGATTGATCAGCGTCAGCAGGCCCTCTTCGGTAATCTCTGCCGGAAGTCGATGAAGCGTGCTGCGAATGCCGGCCTTGTCACAGGCTCGCTGTTTATTGCGGACATAGACGGCGCTGGCCGGGTCTTCTCCTATCAGAACAGCTGCCAGGTGAGGTTGCACGTTCGTTCTTTCGACGAACGTTGAGACCTCGCCCGCGAGCGTTTCTCGCAGATCTGCAGCAACGGCTTTTCCATCAATAATCGCAGCGGGCATGTTGAAACTCCTTCGCGTCGCCACCGGAATCGGCCACACTCTGAAGTCAGAGCGGGTTGGCGACGGACTGTAGAGAATCAACCAGCTTCATCCCACTGAGCGGGAACGACCATCGTTTACAAAACGGTACAGGCATGACTGGAAGCGAAGTCGGCGAGGATATCGCAAGGGTCAACCACGGTCGCTGCATACATCAGTTTCTGAGACGCGACCTTGATTCGGTCACCTGGTCGCAACTTCTGCAGCCGACTGACGCGGTTTCCATTGACGAACGTCCCGTTTGAGCTGCCCAGATCGCAAACGTACCAGTGGCCTTCGAGTTTGCGGAACATGCAATGTTCGCGGCTGCAGCGACTGTCGGGAATCACGATGTCGTTGTGACCGTCACGACCAATCGTCAACTTCGCCGCCGAGTAAAGCGGGAAAATGTCACACCACGAACCGTCTGTTTCTCCGACGATAAATCCTTCCGCGAGGACGGAATCGATCGAGTCGTGCGGGTTTTGAGTCACCATGGGTGAATCCATCTGATTCGGAATACTGCTTCGTCAAATAGCGATAAACGCGTCTCCAAACCTAGTTCGCAGAATCAGACCGGGCGCGGAAGAGTGAGATTGCCCGGGTGGGATCGTCATTCGATGAGCGGTCGTTACAGGCAATCCGTCACAACCTGCACGTCATGACGTCGTGTGCCTGGCCTGCCGCCTGGGAAACCGACGACCTCGCGAATGTGCCGTCGCGTCAGGCCGTGCGACCAGCTCGGACAAATCGCGAAGCCAGAGCCAGCAGCCCCACCAGGAAGCCCACAAATCCCAGCCCGCTGAATCCACCGGGCAGGATCAGGAAGCTCAGCAGGCCGCCGACGAAGAGAATCCACACAGCAGGATGCACGAGTTCGCGGGCGTTGGAGACTCGGCTGAACGCGACGATCAACGTCACCGCAATGCCCAGCCAGACCAGCGTCCAAACCATTCCGACGCCAGTGTCGACCAGTTCTCGCGATCGGATCTGCAAAGCCAGTTTTGCTTCGCCGCCGACTCGCGAAAAGTTAACCGACTGCTCGCCGGTCGGAATATCGATCGGAAGACTGAGCCCGCCAACTTTGGTCCACGTCGGCCTTGATGGATAACTGGCCTGCAGATCTGCGAATTGCGATGCAGGCTGTCCGTTCCTTTGTCCCAAATCTTCTTGCGATTGATCTTCAACTCGCTGCGTCTGCGCGATCTGTAGTCCCATGGTGTTCTCGGGATTGATCATGAAGTTGTTTGAACTATTGCTTATCGGCATTTGTGGAAAGCCGCTGGCCTGTCCGCCGCCCATTCCTCCTCCACCACCGCTACCAAACATCACTCCACCGCTGTTTGGAAGGACGCCGTTGCCGTTCTGGTCTTCCGGGGCGTTGCCGTTGTTGAAGTCGACGAACGAGTTCAAACCGTCGATGTTTGACAGGCTTTGCTGACGACGCATGACTCGCGAACTGCCGCTGAAGCGATCAACCTGCTTCTTTGAACTTGTTCTCGATCGAACTTTGGTTTGCTGCCGGCCGTCATTGATGGACAAGGCGTAGTTGCTGAGCGGCTTCGAGTCCTGACTAACAGCCGGCTCACCGCCGCTGGCAGCTGCCGTGTCGAACATTGGAATCACGCCGGGCCCAGGGCCATCCACCATCGGACCTGGTGAAGCAGTCATCGAAGATGGGGGAGTAACGCCGCTGCCGCCGTTTCCTGTGATCAGCGCCTGATTGTTACTGAAAACCTGAAAACTCTGAGAGACGTCGCTCTGGTCGTCCAGACTTATTGCGGCGTCCGCGTCGTAATAAACATCAGCCGGAGCTTTGCCATACAACTCGATCTGCTCATAATTGTCGGCGATTTGTTGTTCGAATTTCGCGATTTTCTGCTGAAGGTCGGCGGACTCCTTGTCCTTGCCAGAGAAGCTTGAACTCTCACGATAGCTTTGCAAACCTCGTTCCAGCTGCTTCAGGTTGTTACTGGCAGCAACTTTCGATTTTCGCGTGTAACCCTTCCCGCTGACGATCGTGAGCATTTCCGACAGGTCTGACAGCTGGGAATTCAGATACGCCTTGCGACTCTCGGCATCGTTGGATCGGCCGACGTTTGTCCGGTCGGAAGCGTCGAGCACCGAATAGTCGACGCCTTCTGGCAGGTGAACTCGCCACAACGTTCGCGCCACCGGAATACCAAATTCCGCACTCTCGTTTGGAGTGACGACTTTCGGAGCCGGCATGTCCAGTTCGCTCGTGCGGAATGTGAATCCGCTCGGAAGTTGAGACTCGAACTGTCCTGAAAAAACCAGCTTCACCTGAAACGAAACATCGGAGTCGCTAGCCTTCGGCAGCGGAATCAAGTGGACTGGCTGATCGGCCAGTTTCGTGATCACCGGCCGCGATGGCTGATCCTTCACAAACAGAGACAGCAGTCGCGATTCGTTCGGCAGTCGAACTCCCAGGAATTGCCGCCGCCGATTCCTGACGGTGTAAACCGCCTGCCCGCGCCACGTGCCGTCCTCAGCAATGGACAATGTCAGGTCAGCAACGTTGACCGATGCTGGAGCTCCGGCCTGTTGTTCCAACCGGCGAACGGTCCACGACGGCAACTTTGCAGCGTCGCGAATCCGCAGAAGTTCAGCCGCCTGATCAAGCAGCGACTGGCCGACGTTGATCGGAATGTCAGACGCGGAGACAGGTTCATTCGACGAATCGTGACGGGAAGACAACTGCATCTGCGACTGATTGATGAGCAGAACGTACTGCCGCTGAGTTTCCATCGGAGAAAACCCTTCGGGATCGCCGTACTCGTCGAAAATCGGGCTGAGAAAATCGATCGCCGGAGTTTCGACTTTCTTCGTCGCCGGTGGCATCGTCGCTGTGGCCAGGACGAAGTATCGATTCTTGACTGCGTCCTGCAGGTGCAGTGTCCAGCGGACTGTTTCACCATCAACCTCGCTTGTGACTTCGCGGATGGAGCCGCCGGTAAAGCTGAGCCGATCTTTCAGCCACAACGGCGTCGTGAATGTAAACTGGTCGACGGCGGCATCGCTGATCTGCCAGTTCAACGCGAGCGAGTAGTCGAGAACTGCGTCGGAGACCGACGTCATCACGACGGCGTCGGCCACGAGTCGCGATTTCGCTCGACCGACTTCGAAGCCGATGACCTCGGCCTGTTCCGCCGTGGAACGAAATGCGTACTGCAGAGGTTTGGGGTTCCGTTTGTGCAGCTCGGCAGGCACTCGCTGAGGATCGATCGGATTCCAGCCGTACGTGTCGCCTGGCGAGGCCGCATACGCATCGTCGAACCAGACACCGGCATACGACGTCGGTTTGTTGATTTCCAGCGGAAACGGCGGAGCGACTTCGACGATCAGATCGTTCGGGAACTTGGTGATTTGCGATTCGAGTACGACTTCGACGTTCCCGAGCAATGGCTCGGTGAATTCGATCGTCAATGTTCTGGGGTTTGCGCCGTCAGATTCGGACACGTACCAATCCGAGATCGACGTTGCGTCGGCACTCAGGACAAGCAGTTCTTCGGGAAGTTCAAAGGTCAACCCTGGACGAGGCACACCCTTCAGCGACGCCCGCATCAGACTGGCCATGTGAATCTTGCGGCGTGAAATCTGGATCGCGTGCTGGATTATCGCGACTGATTGCTGCTGTCGACGTCCGGCGATCACCTGCAGCCCGAACGGACGGCTGGCAAACCTCCAGGCCAGTCGTACCGAGGCTGGCGACGAGGAATCGATGGCTGGTAGAGACAGCTTCCCGTTGGCGTCAATCTGTGACAATCCGGCAACCTGCCCGCTGCGAACCTGGAATGTCTCAGCAGCCAGCACGGCAATCAGACCCGTGTCGCGAGTCACGTCGCGCGCGGCGATAACGGGAATATCAATCGCCTGTTCTGCTTCGCCCTGTTTCTCGTCCAGAAACAGTTTCAAGTCGAGCGACGTTGCACTGGTGATCGCCGGGTTGAAGAAAACTCGCAACTGACGGTTACCGTCCTGCTCGTTCAATTCCCAGCCAGCCAGGTGAGGGCCGGCAATCTGTCGAACTCGAAGTTCGCCCGGCAAATCGAATGAGAGATCAGAAACCGCACCCTGCGGAACTTTGATTCCGACACGCGTCGACTCCGAAATACCAACATCGTCGATCAACACGGTCGTCGAGCTATCGACATGAACGATGGAAGCGACCATGCCCTGTTGTTCGGGGGGCCGCCAGGCAATCGTCAGCGGGCTGCCGTTTCCAGCCGGAATTTCGATCGTCGGCCCGGCATCGGTCGCGGCGCGTCGGTAAGCGCTTGTCGAACCGTTCACTCGGACGTCGAGGCCTTCGGCGGGCAGTCGGAACACGACACGGCCTGACGGAACGGACTTCAGAGGCAATATGAACTGGCCGACTGAGCCGTCGACCTGCGCCGGGACGGCGAACTTCAGATCAAGCGTGTGTTGCCCCTTGCCGGTGACGATGACGTCAACATGCTGACCGGACTTGTCAGCACGAGTGACCAGAGAAGACGGCTTGCCATCAAGCAGCGACTCGCTCAACGCAACTGTTCCGAGCGGAACCGGCAAAGCGATCTGACCATCCTTAAAACTGTGCAGAATCAGCGTCGCCGAAACCTGAACCGAAGCAGTGCGGTCATCCGTCTCGCTGAGCTGGCAGTCGTAGAACGCCGCGTCAACGAGACCGTTGGCCGGCGCAGGGCCTTCGACCTTCTGATCCGGATTCGCGAGATTCCAGAGCTGAATAAACTGCTCGCGTGAGAGCAGGACTCGTTGCGCCGCGTTTGAATCGGAACCCGCTTCGTAAGGAACGATGACCGAGTTGATCGCTGAGCCCGGTGGTGGAACGGGCGGTGCCGGTTCTGCCGCGTCGGCTACCGTCGAGCTGCGCATGACTGCCGCAAGGATCAAAGCGGCGGTTGTTGCTTTCTTTGCGTCAACGCCCGACGCGAATCTCTTGAGCAATTCTCCCGACGACAGACAATTGCCAATGGCTCGAACAATCCACAGCGCGACGGCCAGAACGGAGCCCAGAAAGATGCCATCCAGAATCGCGTGAAGTCCGCCGGGGGCGACCGAAATCAGACCAAGCGGAACCGAAATTCCAAGCACGGCAAGGATCGCGCGGGCACGCACGGAAAGGCTGATCATCAGCCAGAAGAACAAGGCCACCGCCGTCATCAGAAATGTGCGGCCAAGATCAAGAGCATCACGATCCTGCCACGCAACGTTAATCCCGATGCCTGACTCGGCGGTTCGGTTTCCAGAATATTCAAACTCAACTGACTGGCTGCCCTCAGGAATCTGCAAGGCCATCGACAAAGAAAGCAGCCCGGACATCGACCGACCGAGTGTCGACCGTCGACGTCCGTTGCTTCCGGCTTGAGGATTCCGATTCAAGACCTGTTCAGGAGCATCTGGCTGTTGGGCAACCACCGGCCGAGCGTTGGTTGCAATGTCCCGGTCGGCCACTCTTTCCTGTAGAGGAACGCCGAATGAAAATATCTCTTCCTTTTCGACCGCTTGTGGAGCACTTGTTGGCTCCGGTGACAGTTCAATCAACACACGTCCCGCAGCGGCGACCTGTTTCTCCATCTCCTGAAACTCAGGCAGTGCTGCCTGTGGTGCGGCAGGTTCTGTTGCGACAGGCTGCTCGGCGAAAGTAAGGCTTTCCATTGCCGAAAGTTCGGAACTCATTTCGTCCGGGAGGTCTGACATATCTCCGAGCATCATCCCATCGCCGTTGGCATCGTACTCCTGATTGTTGAATCCGAATTCTTCTGAGGATGTCGCCGACCCGGCTTCGTAAGCCATTTGCGAATCCACACCTGATATTCGCGAATCGGCGACAAAGGTCGTGGACAGCCAGACCAGCATCACGAAACCGGCAATCGATGCGCCGGCACAACCGAGCATGCCGACACCCAGACGGCGCAGCGACAGTGAAATGGCTCCCACAATCACGAGCAGCGCTGCCGCGATGGAGCCATGCCTGACGAGCGACTGTCGGTCAATTTGTGTGAATTGTTCTCGCAGATTGCCCAGCACGCTGACGGAGTCGAGCGTGCTGGTCGGCGTGAAGTCTCCCGTGCTGGATGTGAGCATCGTCCCGTTCGGGTAGTGCAGCGTCCATTTTTGCTCCAGCGTTTCCAGCCGCTGCTCGGCACCTTCGCTGTGAATGACCGAGACCTGCGGTGGTGACTGCTGAATTTTCCCGGCAACGCTGAGCGTGGGTCCGAAGGTTCTGTAAAACAGAACGAGCTTGTGCTGCTGGTCCGGCTCGCCGTCGGTTGGGATCGGCACAATGTAAACATCGTTGCTTGAACGTACTTCGATCGGTTTCCCGTCAATCGACGTTGACCAGAGTTCTGACAGGTCGTGCGACTCTCCTGCGGACTTAGGAAGTCGGACTCGCAGACTTTGAGCACCGACAGCGACAAACTGGAACTCCGCACGGTGCTGCATCTCGCCAGTCTGCCCGATGACGGATCGCAGCTTGCTCCAGTAGCAGACGGCGGTTGGCACAGCGACTCGGTCAAAACGAGTTTCGGCGACGGCAACTGAGTGGCCGGGAACGTTGAAACGGTAAGCCCCGACGATCCGCTCGCGCGGTGAGTAAAATGTCGGGCTGGGAACGTCAATCGGGTCGACGGATTGCAATGCGACTCCGGCAGCGCTGCTGGTCAGCACTTCGAGCTGTTGATCGGGTGAACCTTCGACGGCGACGTACCCGCTCATTCGTTCGGCGTCGGGCACCGTGATCAGGTGAGCGTCGTACTCGTTGGTTTCGGTCCGTCGCGTCGTCGCGTCGACGGAGAGAACAACTTGACCAGTTACTCGCTGATCGAGATTCAACGTCCAGTGTCTCAATTCGTTTTCAACGTCGCCCGGCAGCTGCTCGACGATTCGAGCGTTCACACCGGACAGTCTGAACTGCAGATTCTCACCGGCAGACTCCGACAGGCCGACGTTCAAGGTTCGCAGGCCTCCACCGGAAATCTCCAGCGTCGCCTGCAGATGAGATTGCAAAACTTCTCGACCGAGACGCGTGAAGGTAAGCGACTGAGCTGAGACTCGGGATAATTTGCGGGAGACGGTCAGCAGGCCTTCGTAATCAGGCTGCTGAAAGAAGAATCTCAAACGTTCGTTGGAGGTCGTCGCCGCCGCGGGGTCGAGGTTGAACAGGTCGGCAGTTTTGAGCTCAAGATCGTCGCCGCTGCGCACCACGAACGTGCCTTCAACCAGCGACGCTTCCGGGATCTGAATAGTGGGAAGAGTGAACTCAGCCGTATTTTCTTCAACAGGCCAGTCTTCGACTTCCTGAGTCGACATGAAGCGGAACGAGAGTTCTTTACCGGGCGGCAACGGTTTTGCCAGTGCGATGCGGTAATTGTTCCAGCCGGCTTCGCGCGAGCTGACCTGCCAGGGCAGCGAGCCGCCGTCGACTTCGATCAATTCGACCCGCCATTCAGCCGGCAGCCCGAAATTGACTTCGAACAGCGGTGCAAAGTGGCTTTCGACCTGTGTCGCCGCAGAAAAGGTGACTCCAGTCGGAGCCAGATCCAGCAGTGCCGTGACGGTGGCGTGAAGTTCCCGCTCGCGAGTCTTCGTTTCGAAAGCCAGATTAAAATCTTCTCGCCACACATCGAAAGTTTGCTGACCAGCCGTGCCGGTTGCCGCACGAGTTCCGTCGGAATCTGCCAGACGAAGTCGTACTCCGGCCGGGTGCTGAATGATGACTCGCCCAACATGAGACGTAACATTGCGAAGTGTCAGATTCGGAACAGCCCACGGTTTGCCAGTTTCGGTGGCCATCACTCCGCGAAAGATCATGTCGCGACCGCCGTCGAACGGCTGTCGATAATTGAGCGTCATGAGCGTTGAAT
>Ga0316208_1001468_pt1 | contig 22101 bp, 15 predicted proteins | sample 3monopyrite_MG_FD_204944 | JGI IMG/M metagenome (GOLD analysis project Ga0316208, IMG submission 204944) | Microbial mat bacterial communities from mineral coupon in-situ incubated in ocean water Damariscotta River, Maine, United States -... | ecosystem: Environmental > Aquatic > Marine >... | reverse complement strand
ATAGTCCTGAAATAAGTTCCTTGTTTGACCGGAAGCCGAAGGCACCCGCGTTTCAGACGCTGGCACGCATTCAAAACACCATCGCCTGCGGCTTCGGGTCAAACAAGGCAACGGAAATCGGGAAGTTATTTCGGGACTGATCCTATGCGGATACATTCTGATCGGAGTGACATTTGCGGTTGTGTATTCACTCGTCATGGATCTGGACGGTGCAGCGTTGAGCATCACGAAATCAACGCCGTCATCGGAACTTGCCATTCATTTCGGAGATCAGCACACAGCGACGGCCATCTATTTCAGCTTTGTGACACTGACAACGCTTGGCTACGGCGACATCACCCCAGTCTCAATGCCCGCTCGCATGCTGACAACGGCCGAAGCACTGATCGGCCAGCTCTACCTGGTCATCCTTGTCGCACGGCTTGTCGGCCTGCATATTTCGACAGAGATGAAATCTCGCTGAGCCCGCATGGGCGGCAACCGCGTGCAACATGAAAGCAGCCGAAACACTGATTTTCCGAAAGCTGCAGAGATTCAGCTAAAGAACGAATGTTCTTTCGTTCGTTATTCTTTGAGGTGCAAAGAACACGGGTCAAGGCAGACGCTTCGGCAAGGAATGCCACGCGTTCGTCCTTAGATTGCCCGCCTTAACAGGTGACGCCGCTTTCCAGGGAAGGAAACGCCATGCCTCGATTTGTTTTCGGATTCGCTGTGACTACTTGTCTGAAGCCGCCGTGTTCACCGTCGGCTGTGCTGCTCCAGGGACCGGAGCCCAGGTGGCGGCGGCGAGTTCTCAGGTTGACGGCGTGAGGCCGGTTCATTCGACCGTCGAGCGGAAGTCCGACCGCTGGTACGACATCGGAGTGAACGAGTCGCTCGCTTTCGGTGGCTGGCACACCGGAATGATCGATCGTGAATTCACGAAGGGCACCGGGACCAACGTCCAGGTTCGGAAAATTGGCTGGGTCAAACAGAAGACCGGTACGACTTTGCAGTTCACGCTGCATTCTCCTCATGGCGACGTTTGCCACATCAGCGTTAACAGCTCGCGCAAGGACAAGGACTGGGAGATTGGCGGCGTGACGATCGGCAGCGGCGACGACAAAGTGTGAGGGACGATCGCGTTAACAGACGGCACGACGTGGCCATTCGACATCAACGGTTTTCATACAGAAACAATTATCGGCGAAGGCTTGTCTGGAACTGTCCGGGTTGGCTCCGAGACGATCTCGATTCGAGAAGACAACAGCGATCGCAAAGTTGTCGGCATGCTCTCAGGACTCGCCGGCGTGACGTGCGACTGGAATGGTCATCGGACAGGAAAAATCAACTTCTTCGCCGATGGTCTGTGGCATGACAAACGCACGGTCGAACTCACCCCAAACATGCCGGCTGACATCCAGACCGCGACAGCAGCCATCGCGGCAACATTGCTGATCGTCCAGAAAATCGACGGCCCGAGCAGTCAGTCTCCAGGGGCTCGCAAGTTCGAATTCCTGACCAATTGATGTGCCAGAAGGGTGCTTCTCGACGCACCAACACAAAGGCCAGCAACCGTGGAGAAGTGTGGTTTCGAGATTCCGATGGTGCGTCAAGACGCACTCTACTTCACTTGTGTCAGGTGGAGTCTGGTACGCCGATTGCGCCGGTGCATTGCCTATCGTTTGTCGCCATAGCAGGCTCTAGCCCGAAGGGAGATTCGAGATCTCTTTAGTGGCACCTGCAGGCACGTCGAGCAACAATGCTGCCATCGTCCCGCCCGTGCTTTTGATCGTCCGAGCTCAATGAACGAAATCCATTACTACGACCGGTATCGCGAGGAAATCTGCTCCGAGAAGGTCTATGGCGACAGATCGCTGCGTTGGACTTATGGAACGACGGCAGGAAAAATTGCCCTGCATGTGCTGGTGAAGCGCGCCGTGTTTTCCCACTGGTATGGCTGGTCGATGGACCGCCCCGGTACGCGTCAGAAGATTGAACCGTTCATCGAGAAGTTTGAACTTGATGCCGGTGAATTCGCCCTTCGCCCGGACGAGTTCGAGAATTTTAACGAGTTCTTTTTTCGGAAGCTGAAAGCCGGAGCCCGACCGATTGATTCAAGCTCCTCGTCCATCTGTTTCCCTGCCGATGGGCGACATCTTTGCGTGCCCGACCTTTCAGACTGTGATGGCCTGTTCGTGAAGGGGGAAATGTTCGACTTGAAAACGCTGGTCGGTGATCACGAACTTGCACGCCGCTACGAGAACGGAAGTCTGCTGCTGTCGCGACTCTGCCCGACGGACTATCACCGCTTTCACTTCCCTATCGGTGGGACACCCGCATCGCCGAGACTGCTCAACGGACACCTGTTTTCGGTCAATCCGATTGCGATTTGCCAGAACATTCAAATCCTTGCCACCAACAAGCGGGTGTTGACGGAGCTGGTTACGGAGTCGTGTGGAACAGTGCTCCTCATGGAAATTGGTGCGACATGTGTCGGGGGCATCCGTCAGACGTACGAATCAGATGCCGCCGTCGCAAAAGGCGACGAGAAGGGATATTTCCGATTTGGAGGTTCATCTACCATCGTGATTTTCGAACCAGGCCGCCTCGTCTTTGACGAGGACCTTGTCGAGCATTCCGGTCAGCACCGCGAACTCTACGCCCGAATGGGAGACTCTATGGGGACCATCCTGTAACGTCTTTTCAGGACGATGGTCCAACCTCACTGACTACGTCAACATGGCTCTTGCAGGTGACGTACTTCCGTGAAACATGACGAGACAAATTTGGTTCAACCAGTTAGTACAATGAGTCGGGCAGGAGCATTGCATCCAACTCGACCCTCCCCCTCAAGACCATCTGGCGATTGATTTCGCAACCCCGTCACGTTGCATTCGTTCCGCGCTTGGCAGTGCGTAAGCGAGAGAATCTCGCGACTACACAATCGACATTCTTCTTAATCGGTATGCAGTATGTTCGCCTCCGCATCGCCACTGTTGCTTCTGACGACGCTGAGTTTATTGGCGCAGGCAGGCGGTGGTGGCAGTTACGGAGGTGGAAGCAGTGGAGGTGGCGGAGGAGGTAGCGGTGGTGGAGGGGACGGAGAGCTCATAGCTCTGTTGATTCAATTCACATTCAGGCATCCGCAGATCGGAATTCCGATGTGGATTGTGATTGGCGTCGTTTTCTACTTCAGCAAGAAAACAGAAAAGAATGTGAGGGTCACTCGCACGATTCGCCGCGGCCGTAAGGTTCAGGAGGAAAGCCTGCATGACTCCGCCATCCGTCAGATTCAAGAACGGGATCCTGATTTTGATGAGGCCGTATTCCAGCAACGCGTCGTCAACGGATTCGTGAAGACTCAGTATGCCTGGAGTGAACAGGATCTTCGGCAATGCCGCGCGTTTATTTCTGACGGAGTACGCGAGCGTTTTGAACTGTACATCGCCATGCAGAAGGCGGAGAACATTCGAAACCGAATGAAGGACGTCGAAGTCGATGGTTACCAGGTCGTAACGGTCACGTCGGATCAACACTTTGACACGATACATGTCAGAATCGCGGCCTCCGCAATCAGCTACAACGAAGACCTCGACACCGCAAAGCGCGTTTCCGGGAACAGCGATCGAACACGAACAAGGTTCACGGAGATTTGGTCGTTCTCGCGCAGGCCAGGCGCGAAGACTAACCCGACGGTCTCGATCCTTCAGGGACGCTGTCCAAAGTGCGGCGGTCCCATGGAAATCGTCGATACGGCCAAGTGTCCACAATGCCAGTCGGTCGTCAATTCTGGCCAGTATGACTGGGTTCTGTCCGAGATCACTCAGGTGGAAGAATGGGTCGTGCCACCGGTACATCATTCCGTGCCGGACTGGGACAAACTTCAACAGACGGATGCGGGATTGAACTTTCAGCACATCGAGGACCGAGCGTCTGTGATGTTCTGGCGATGTCTGATGGCTGTCTATTTTGACGACGTGAAGTACGCAGCGCCGATCATTGATCGCGAATCACCGGGTGTACCGAAACTCTGGTCGCGAGAGGCCGACGGCTTCTGGAAGACGCCGGCCGTTGGTGTCGTGGAAATTGTGCGATGTGTGCCGGCCAACGAAGACAAGTTCGACCGAATTCTGGTTTTGGTTCGGTGGTCTGCTACGAAAGCCTCAGGCAATCGGCAAAAGCCAAAGTTGCAGGGCACGCAGCGGATATATTCTCACGTCTTGACGCTCAAACGCGGCAAGGGCATTAAGAGCACTTCTGACAACGCTTTCGCATCATTCAGTTGCAACAACTGCGGAGCATCCATTGACCTGGGCAAGTCCGATGCCTGCAATTATTGCGGATCGCCATTGAATGACGGTTCGGGCGATTGGGTCTTGGAAGGAGTTGCTCCGTACCACATGTTGGAATCCCTCGGCAGCCCAGCCCAGCAGCAACAGCAACAAAGCCTGGAGCAACACGGTGGGGATTCTCGGCTGGAAGCCGACCGCCTTCTCTATGAGCCAGAGTTGCTCGCGGCCCTTGCTCGAGTCCTCATGGTTGACGGCGAACTGCACGAGAATGAGCGACGGTACTTCACTGAACTTGCAGAAAGTCGTGGAGTTCCAACACCAAGAATGATGATGATACTGGCAACGGCAACTTCGGAGGATGCCCCCATAGACGTTCCACAGAATCTCGCGCAGGGCAAGATTTTCATGGATCATCTTCTACGCGCTACTCTGATCGACGGCAGAATAAAGCGAGCCGAATTCAAGTTGCTGCAAAAGGCTGGCGAACAAATTGGATGGTCGACTGCCGATTTGAAGCTGGGCATCGTGAGGATTCGAACGGAGCTGTATAAGGCTGCGAAAAAATCTATCCGCGACCGGCGTCGGAAATAATTCGATAGACGTCGTCAAACTTGCCCATCCGATTAGGCGGCACAATTTCATTCACAACATCAGCCAGTAGGGCGCGTCTCGACGCACCAATTCAAAGGCCAGCAGCCATTGAGGCGTGAGGTTTAGAAGTTCCGATGGTGCGTCAAGACGCGCCCTGCTTCACTCAGTCTTTGATCCAGAACGAGGCAGGAATCGCAAGAGCGGCAACGACCAGGCACGACGTCGTGGCTGCCCAATGCACGTTTCCGTACTTCACGATGGCGATGACCAAACACGAGATGCCCATCAGAAGGATTGAGGCTCGACGTGTATGACGCATTGTAGAGAACCTACGCAACCGGCAGGGAGACCATGACCGGTGATGGTTCGATGGTTGGTTGCTGGTCGTCTTCGGGGGCCAGGACGGTGTCTACCAGGAAGTAGAGAAGCTGGCGGAGTTTTTCGTTGTCGACGTTGTCCGCCAGAGTTTCGGCGCGGGCTCGGGATTTCTCGACCAGGGCGTCGGCCTTTTCGAAGACTCCGGTTTCCTCGAACAGACGCTTCAGGCGAGGGCCGCGGAATTCGTCGGTCGCCGTCATGTCGATGATTTCCTGCAACTCCGCACGTTGTTCGGGAGTTGCCGCGTCGATCGCCAGAGCGAGCATCACGGTCGGGCGCAATGACTGAGCATCCTGTCCGGCAACCAGCTTGTTGTTGCTGTCGCCTCGCCAGTCTTTCAAGTCGTTCAGAACCTGGAAGCCGACTCCAAGGTGACGGCAGAACGAGGGGACAAGTTCTTCGTACTTGTCCATCGGACCAGCCATACGAAGACCGGAGTACAACGCGGCTTCAAACGCCGGTGATGTTTTTAAAGCGTAAATCTGCAGTGCGTCGAGCGGCGTCAGTTCCAGAGTCGGACGCTGCTGCCAGGCCATTTCCGCTCCCTGGCCATCGCACAACTTGACATGAGCTTGCGACATGCGGTCGGTGACGTCGCAGGCGACTTCCGCTCCGAAGTCGGCTCGGCAGGAATTCAGCAGTCGATAGCCCAGACCGATCAGGTGATCGCCGACGTTGATGGCGGTTCCGAGGTCGTATTCTCGATGCAGAGTTTCGCGACCGTAGCGATACATATCGTCGTCTTCGATGTCGTCATGGACGAGCGATGCTTTGTGGAACGCTTCGATCGACATGGCGACTCGAGCAACGCCATCAGGCACTGGCAGGCGGTCGACCTTTTCGAGGTTCGTTTTCTGAAGCTCGCCGCCGGTCATCGCATCGTAAGCGGCCAGCGTGATGAACGGTCGGAATCGTTTACCGCCATTCTGCAGCCAGTCGTAAGCGAGCTTTTCGGTAAAGGCGATCGGTGATTCGATCTTTGCCGGATCCTTCGTGCGAATTCTCGGCAGCAGGCGATCGAAGTCTTTTTCGAAGATGAAATTCGATGATCGGATTGCCGGCAGAAAGCTGGGAGTTTCAGGCTCGTCCATTGGCTCGTACTGGTCGATGACTTCCCAGATCCATGACTGGTCCAGCGTGGTGTTTTTGCAATCGCCCGAGTGCAGCGGGACGGCGTACGACGGCACACCCGCGATCAGGATTTTGTCGATTGCCTTTTCCAGCACGTTCAGACAGGCGACGCCCAGAATGCCATCGATGTAGCCGCTGACGATGATCTTCAGAACGATCGGCGAGCCTTCAGCGACGAGCACCTTATAGCCAAGCTTCTCAGCCTTGCCTTTGTAATCAGCGATTGAGCAGGCGCCGCAGGTTTCGCAGTCGAGTCCGAAGTCGTCGTAATCAGCCGGGCAACCTTCCGCGTGTTTCAGGCAGTGAGGCAGCAGCAGCATGCGCCGTTCGAAAGGGATCGCCAGGAACTGTCGCTTCCAGAAGAAGTTGCCGATCAGAACCGCCACGAAGCCGGTGTAACTTTCGGGCAACGACATTTCGTTGAGCAATTGCCGAGCCCAGTCTTCCAGTTCGGCTTTGTTGAAGTTGCGGCTGCGGTCGAGCGTTTTGGCGAACTCTTCGCACGCCGCTTTGACCTTTTCGCGCAGCTCAAGCGTGTCGGGCACTTCCTTGAGATGGCTGGTGCTCTTCCGCTTGCGGCGGCGTTTTACCGGAGCTTCATCGTCCACGAACGTAATCTCGTCGGTCTGTGCTTCTTCCGAGGAGTTAGCGGCACGCGTATCGGCAGATGCGATGGACACGTTGAGCTCCTATCGTGAAGTCCGCAGACGAAACCGACTCCCTTCGGCCGCGGGCGGTATTGGTATTTTTGAGAAGGACACGCGCGCCTTGCGCGAATCAATCCGTGCTACGAACGATTTAAAGCTTTAGGATCAGTCCCGAAATAACTTCCCGATTTCCGTTGCCTTGTTTGACCCGAAGCCGCAGGCGATGGTGTTTTGAATGCGTGCCAGCGTCTGAAACGCGGGCGCCTTCGGCTTCCGGTCAAACAAGGAACTTATTTCAGGACTATTCCTTAGTTCTTGCGAACATGTCTGAATCTCACGCGAAGACGCTAAGTCGCGAAGGGCAAAACCACTTTTCTTCGCGGCTTAGCGCCTTCGCGTGAAATTATCAGTCTGACGAGATTCCGAACCGGGAATCACGACACAAACGCCGGGACTTAACCAGGTGATCTGTACTGAACTGGGGGAGAGCCGCCGCAGGACAGCGAGGCTCCAATCAGGCAGGACTCGATTCCGAAATCTCGACCGCCCGGCGTAACGCCGAGACAGCAAAAATCAGCGGGTAGAGCCTTTCAAAATACCATAATCGAGCGAAATAGAAACCGATCGGTGTCGGCACAGACACAGATCCGTCAACGACCTTATCGATTAACCAGCTAATCCCGTCAAACGCGTTCTTTCGATAAGAATCAAATTCAAGCAGCACTTCAACCGCGAGGGCCGTTTCCTCGACCGAAGGCTCAATTCCTGCGTCCCCGCCCCAGCCGCGAGGGGTCGAGGGTCGAGAGTCGAGGGTCGAGGGATTTTCTTTCTCAGGCTCCTGGACCGAGGCCAGCCACGCGGCAGCTTTTTGTGCTTCCGGAGCGTCCAGCATCCCGAGGTCGCGATAAGCCATGAGGACGCGAGAAGTTCCGTACACAGGGTTCTCGTCGTTTTCGGCGAACTGGTTGCCAAACCACAGCGGAACCCACGAGCCGTTGGGCCGTTGAACGCGTTCAAGAAATTGAAAACCTTTGGTGATCGATTTCTCGGCAGAGTTCACCGACGCGGGAAGGTTGCGTTTGATTTGTCGATCGAGTTCACCCTCCCACGCATCAAAGTCCGAATCGTTTGCCCCAAAGTCTGAAGACGTTGGAACCACTTCATCGACCCATTTTGCGAAGGTATGAATACTCCATCGACTTAAACTCCGAAGGCAATGGGCCGTAATGTCCGCCGAACTCCGGTCGAACGGCAGCGTTCCCCAGCCACGACAGAACGTAGGAAAGCCACCGTCTCGGTTCTGCAGGTTCAACAACCACTCGATTCCGTTTCCGTGTGGCTCCGCCAAAGCTGGCAGTTCATCCGATAAAATTGCCTCTTCCCGCTCGGCAGGGTGAGACGGAGGGGGCGTCTCGTCAGTACCTGGTAGGCTGGAACAAGCTCCGCGCAGTTCCGGCATTTCGGTGTCGTGACTGCCGGAACGGCGCGGAGCTTGTTCCAGCCTACTAAGAGCGAGCATCGCTCCGGGCGAGTCGTCGGCGTCGGGGACTCCGCCGGGGAGGTCGGTCCAGGCCCAGCCTCCGGGGGCGGCGTTTGTGAAAGGATGCACCTCTTTGTACTGCTGGTCGAGCAGCCATTTTGAAAGTCCGGGCCGCAGCTCGTCGGGAACGTGCTCCTGCAGCGCGTTAATCGACAGCGTCGTCACCCACGTTGCGAGATTCGTGTCGATCGGCCAGCTTCCGTCGGGGCGGACGGACTCGCAAAGAAAGCCGACGGCTCGTTTCACGACGACGTGATCAGCGAGCCCTTTTCCAGCGAGGCTCATCGTGACGAAACTTGTCAGCGGAGCCGCTTCCAGAAAGCCTCCGTTCGGCGGCTGGATCCGATCCAGTACTTTGAGGCTGGTTTTTATCGCGCAGTTGCGAATGAACCGGACGATCGGATTCCAGCTTGGCCGATGGTGATGCTTCACCTGACCGATCGCGATCAAAGCGGGCAACGCGTAACTGACAACCGGCAACCTGATCGTGCTGTAAAACTTCGCGGGCAGACACGCCAGTTCGAACGGCAGTGACGTGACCTCTTTCCAGTCGACCAGTTCGGCGAGCGCACAATGAGTCAAAATCGGAACGGAGAACGTTTTGTCTTTTCCGTACCGCGCGACGACCGCCGGCACTCCACCTTTTTCGTCGATGTACCACTTTGCTTTCTCGACCTGCTCACGAAATTCGTCCGCCGTTCCCGTCGCATGAAACACCGCGTGAGTGAGCATCGTCGTCGAGATATTGCTGATGCTCTTAACGGTGTCTCCCCAGCCGCCATCGTCGTTCTGATGCTCAGCCAGCCAGTTCAGCCCGCCTCGAATTAACGCGTCGAAATCTGCTTCCAGTGAATAGTCAGCAGCGTTTCGTCCTGCATTGCAAACCTGCTGAAGTGCCATCACCGCAGTCGCCGTCGAAAGCGCCGAGGTCGACAACTCACCTTCCCAATGAGGAAGTTCGCCGGGTTCGTTCCGGCATTCTGCGAGGAGAAGATCCTTCGCTGTTTCGAATGCGGATGTGAGCTGTTCGTGGTCAATCATTGGACGCCGTAGAGTGGGCACCGCCCACCAGAAGTTGAGTAGGCTGGGTCGAGACCCAGCTTGAGATCATTGCTGGGACGTGTCCCAGCCTGCGATGCTACCTACAGAGTCACGCTTGGCGGACGGTGCCCACTCTACAAAGCGCGGATGATTGCCGCAGCACTCTGGCCGATGGCCGTCCTGTTCACAGTCAGAGCGGTCAGATTTCGCAGCGGCTGCGGGCCGTCATGAACGACGTTAAGACGGCAGCGAGGGTCGGGAATTTTGTAATTCAACGTCGCCGGCAAGGTCTCGTTTCGAAGAGCCAGCAGACTGCCTGCTAATTCCACCGCTCCCGAACCTCCATCAAAATGACCGAAATAACTTTTTAACGCGGTCACGGGAATTCGCCGCGTCGCGTCACCAAGTCCCCAGTAGTAGCCTCGTGCTTCGACCAGGTCTTCGCGCTGCGTGCTTTTGCCATGCGCATTGATGTGGCCGATCTGGTCGGGTTCGATATTCGAACGTCGCAACGCTGCCTGAATAGATCGCGCGATGCCGCGCCCGTCCGAACCGTTTGTGTGGCCTGATCCGTCGCTGCCGGCTCCGACGCCAAGAACCTCGGCGTAAATGTTCGCTCCACGAGCGACGGCGTGTTCGAACCGTTCGACGATGAACGCCGCAGCGCCTTCGCCAACGATTGCTCCGTCGCGAGTCACGTCGAACGGTCGGCAGGCGTGTTCCGGATCGTCGTCTCGATGCGACAGGCTTTCGAAGAGGTTGAACTTGGTCAGGTCGACCGGATGAATGTTTGAGCTGCACGCTCCAACGATCATCGCATCCGCCGCTCCGCGCTCGATCACTCGCACGGCCTCGCCGAGAGCGAGCAGCGCCGAAGCATCGCGGCAGGTGATCGTGTTGTTCGGCCCTTGAGCATCATGCTCAATGGCGACGTGACAGGCCGGCATGTTCGGTAGCCGCTTCAGCAACCACAACGGCGCGATTTTTCCGAGTCCGTCTTCGCCCCACCGAGTGAACTCGACCAAATCGTCAGGCAGGCTTTGCGATGCGGCATCGACGAGATCTTCAGGTCGGGACGAAATCCGGCCGCCGCCGTAGACGACTCCCAACCGTGTCGGGTCGATGCTGCCGACCTTGAGCGCTGCGTCCCGCATCGCCATCGAAGCGGCGGTCGCGCCAAGTTGAATGTCGCGAGACATCACCTTGATGAACTTTTTGCAGTAGATGTGTTCTTCCGGATCGAAGTCACGAATTTCGGCAGCCAGCTTTGTCGGGTAACCCGCGTTGGGCATCGATTCGAGTAACCCGATGCCCGATCGGCCGGCTTCGAGACTTTCCCAGAACGCAGCATTGCCAATCCCGTTCGGCGCAACGGTGCCGACTCCGGTGATGACAACTCGAGTTTGTTCGGGCACCCAGACCATTACGCCATTCAGTCCGCAGACTCTGAACCTGATCACCAGCGGCACTCAAGCATCGCAGACAACACGCAGCGCCAGTTGGAAATGCACGACACAGTCGACTCAAAATGTCGCGAGAAAACCGGCGCAACATTCAGACGACGACACAGTTGATCGCACGTTTCGCAGCGGAAACTACGAGACCCAGCTACTGACTCAAAACAAGCTAACTCAAGGACAATTTGCATTTCGCCAGACACCACCGGACCCACTCACCGTGGTCTTGTCAGGCTCATCGCAGAGTTGCCCGTGATTACACCCCTGAGCCGTGGCGGTGTCAAGTAGCGCCGCCAGCGAGTGGCACGACAACCTGCGAAGCCGCAGGACACGAATCCATTTTCGCTCCAAAAGATTGATCTGTCTTCGCCCTGCCGAGTCCGAACAAGTGTCCCTGGAATGTCAAGTGACTACTTTGAAAAATCGGTTTTCTTCGGCGAACCGCAGCGTATGCTGGGCCGTGCAGATCTCATACTGCACTGTGGCGAAGGTTTGCGGTTCATTTCTTCCTTGCCATTTTCCTTCAACGCTATGCATCATTCATGTGGAGACATTCGGTCCCGCAACCATTTGTCGGGTTCTATTATTTTCAGCCCTCAATTCCGGGGCCGCGTCTTACACCCTCACAAGCCTGGCTTGTTCGATGATTTTCGACCTTGAACACGACGAGCAGACGAAAGTTCTCCTCAATCGAATCATGCTGATCGAAGAGGATGCTGTCGCCGTCGAAGAAACAAAGAAGCTGTTGACCGAAAAAGGTTTTCAGGTCTCCATTGCGCGAGACGGTGGTCAGGCTCAGGGCACGATTCGAATGCACCCGCCGGATCTGATTCTCATGCAGGTCATTTTGCCGGGCGAGAGTGGCTTCGAAATCTGTGAGAAGGTCAAAGAGAACTTTCCGCGAGTTCCTATTCTGTTTTACTCGGAGGTTTCGCTGGACTCGGCGATCAATCTGGGTGAACGCGTTGGCGGCGACGGATACCTCATCAGGCCGGCTGCTCCCGAGAAACTGTTCGAGACAATGCAACAGGTCGCCGAATCCGTCTGGCGGCAGGCTCAGGAAGACGACGACGGCGACACTCCGGAAGATGGATACATCAAGTTCCGATGCAAATGCGGAGAACGGTTCAAAGAGAAATATGAAAACCGAGGGAAATACACGACGTGTGAGGGATGCCAGAGTCGCACTCGAGTTCCGAACAAGAGCTTTCATCAGTACCTGCGTGACGACCCGGCCGGCAACGACGACACGTCATCGACTGGTCTTCAGCCGCTGAAGTTCGTCACGGTGAAATGTCCCGGCTGTCAGACGTTTTATAAGCTCGGCAATGTGCAGGGCGACTGGCGAAAGTGTCCGCGTTGCGAGCACGTCCACACCGGGTCGCTGTCAATAGTCGGTGCGCCAATGTCGAGAGCGGCTTTGGAAAGTTCACTCCGGGTGTTGAGAATTCTGAACGGCAAGAGCAAAGGTAAGAAGCTGATGCTGCCCGAACGGAAGATCATCTTTGGTCGGGACGAGAGTTGTGACATTCGCCACGGATCAAAGAGCGTCAGCGCTCAACACTGCTCGCTTGAACCGACTGAGCTTGGCATTCGCGTCAACGATCTCGGCAGCGAGCGCGGAACATTCATCGATAGAGAACGTGTGACCGGCGAAGGCCTTGTCAAAGCTGGCTCCCTGCTGCAAATTGGAGAATTGCAGTTCCGCCTGGTCGGCCAGGATCTCTCGGTCGAAGAGGAATTGCAACGAGTTCAGAAGTGGTCCGAGAAGGAGCAGAAAGCTCGCGACCGAGGTATCAGAATGATTGAGGCTGGAAAGGAAACCGCCGCCGAAGCTGCGCAGGTCATCCAGCAATACTGGAATATCATGCGAATGCGGGCGACCGGGGAGGAGATCCCGGAAACAGTTGGAAGTCCGGAAGGCTGATCAGAAGCTCCTGACTGATTTGCGGGCCCGTGCTTCCAACGAGAAAAGTCTGAGTGACTGTTCTTAGGAATAGTCCTGAAATAAGTTCCTTGTTTGACCGGAAGCCGAAGGCGCCCGCGATTCAGACGCTGGCACGCATTCAAAACACCATCGCCTGCGGCTTCGGGTCAAACAAGGCAACGGAAATCGGGAAGTTATTTCGGGACTGATCCTTAGTCACTCAGACTTTTTGATTTGCATCATCTCAGAAATTGTCGACCGATCTCATCGTCGAGACCCGAGGCATCAATCGCTCACTGAGCTTCCGCTGCCTGATTACCGTTAACCATCTTTCGAATGTCGGTGATATCGATGACCGCTCCCAGCAGGCGTCCCGCTCGATCTTCCTTCTGCGGAGTGATCTGAGCTCGGAAAAGAATCCAACCGGACGAACCGTCTCTGCGAGTCACGCGATGGACGCGTTCGTAGTTCGGTGTCCCGGCTTGAACAGCGTCCTGCAGCTCCTGACTGACGCTGTCTCGATCTTCTTCGTGGATGTGTTTGAGCCATTCTGAAAACGCGTCCGGCAACTCTTCGTCGCTGTAGCCGAGCATCGACTTCAGGCAGGGCGACATATAGACGCGAGCGTCGTTGACCGGCCAGTCAAGCACGCCGACGCGAGCCTGTGACAGGATCATCGCGTGGTAGTCATAGAGTGCTTCGAGATCGGCAATCGTTTCTTCGAGCACTGCTTCGCGGTCAAAAGGGGCGATCATAGGACAATCTTCCATCGATACATGAGCTGGGTGTCTCAGGGAAAAACAGCCGTGTATCCATACGGCTGGGTGGCCAGTTTTCGAAGCAGCAAACGACGTCGTTGTCCGACTAAGAATCAGGCCGGCAGTTTATTTCCGATTGAATCAACGAGGGTGTTTCTTCGCCGGAGCAGTGATTCGCCCCAACGAGTGAGCCCAAGATACAAAGACCACGCTGCAATACTGTTGTTGATCCGTGTCAACAAACCCGTTTTCTCTGACCATGTGTCGCGTTTGCGCGTTGGCCAGGAAAGGCATGCTTAGCGAACCCCATCGATCGTACCGATCTGGGATAATGGCCAGGCTTTGTCAGTTGCGATTTGACCATTCGCGCCGGTCGCAGAGACCTTTGGGCCGGCCTGAGCCGCGTCGATTCCGGCTGGGAGAATTTCGCAGGCCGTCACGAATTCGCCGGTTTGTCACACGGTTGGCAGCTGCCAGACGCGGCGGATGTTGACTTCACGCAACATTCACGGCGTGTCAGTCGTCGCTGCGAAGAGAATTCGCAATCAAATTCTTGACAGACTTCGTCCGTGACCCTGCCAACGAAAAGCACCTCATCAACGAATCGTCGATGAGGTGCTTTTAAAAAATCGTAATCACGCCGCAGTTATGAAGCGGCGAAGCTGTTGAGGTAAGGCAGTTTCGAAGCCGTTGCGGCGATGTCTTCTTTGCGAGCCAGGAGTTGAGCGAGCGCGTCGAACTGGCCACTCGTCAAAGCCGACCGAGCACTGTCTGGCATCGTGACCGAGACGGTTTCGCCACCGAAGCTCAGCGTCAACGCGTTGAGGTCGAGCGTGAATTCCAGAGTTGGATCAGCATCGATGGCCGCTGCGAGATTCGTGATGTCTTCTCGCGATGCACATACGGCGGGAATACCCAGCGACGTGCAATTGCCGAAGAAGATTTCCGCAAACGATTCAGCGACGACCGCTTTCACGCCCCACCGCATCAGCGACTGCGGAGCGTGCTCACGAGAAGATCCGCAGCCGAAGTTACGACCGCTGACCAGGATGCCGGCATTCTGAAAGCGTTCCTGATTGAACGGGTGACTGGGATCCTGCTCACGGTCATCTTCGAAAGCGTGCTCACCGATTCCGTCGAACGTCACGCATCGCAGAAAGCGAGCGGGGATGATCCGATCCGTATCGATATCGTCGAGCAGCAACGGGATGCCCGAACCGGAAACTGTTTCAACATTCTGCATGATTGACTCTTTCGACTTGTTCATCACGAATTTAAGTAGCTATTTGAATTCAAATTGTTTCAGTACAGCTCAAGTATCTGCTCACCGCCATGCGCCGGGTTACCGACCAACTGACGACCTTGAAGGTCGACAACCAGATCAAGAATTTCCAGCGGAATCTGGCCAATCAGAACGGGCACTTCGTTTGGAACTTCAATTACGTCGACCGTGCATGATCTCTCCATCAAAGTCAGCCGCACGGCTTCGTAGATATTCACCGGGTCGAGGCCCTGGCTTGACGTCGCCTGTTTCTTTGAAACAAGTTTCAGGCCAAGCTGTTCGATGATTCCTGTGGGCAACGCCAGTGTTGTCGCACCGGTGTCGACCAACGCGTCCGCGACGTCGCATCGTCTTACTTTTGAATCATCCAGCCGGTTTTCTTCGACGGCGTAGAGATCCCGGATATTCTCGATCCGGATTTCTGCGAGAACACGTCCCATTAAAGCACGTCCTTTCCAGATTGCAGCCTACGCCATCGCTGGTTCGAGCATTTTTCGAACGTCGGTAACGCAGCCGTTGATCGCGGCCGCGGCGACCATCGCCGGACTCATCAACAGAGTTCGTCCGGTAGGGCTGCCCTGTCGGCCTTTGAAGTTTCGGTTGCTCGATGATGCGCAGACTTCGCGGCCTTGAAGTTTGTCGGGGTTCATGGCCAGGCACATCGAGCAGCCGGCCGCTCGCCACTGGAAGCCGGCTTCGGTGAAGATCTTGTCGAGACCCTCTTCTTCGGCCTGTTTGGCAACGATCTGCGAGCCGGGAACGATCAGAGCTTTGACGCCGTCAGCAACCTGGTTGCCCTTCGCGATCGCGGCCGCTTCGCGCAGGTCAGAGATTCGCCCATTCGTGCAGGAGCCAACGAAAGCGACGTCGATCTTCGTGCCTTCGATGGCCTGGCCTTCTGCCAGGTCCATGTACGCAAGCGCTTCCCCAATCAGCGTTCGTTCGCTTTCGTCGTAGCTGGCCAGCGACGGAACTGCCTGCGACACTCCCAGCGACTGAGCGGGAGTGATGCCCCACGTAACGGTCGGCTCGATGTCGGCAGCGTCAAAGACGACCACATCGTCATATTCAGCATCCGGCCCGGAAGCGAGACTCAGCCACCACTCGGCCGCTCGATCGAACTCTTCGCCCTGCGGACAAAGTGGACGACCTTTGAGATAGTCAACGGTCGTCTGATCCGGGTTGATGTAGCCGCAACGGGCTCCGCCTTCGATCGCCATATTGCAGACGGTCATCCGCTCTTCCATCGACAGCGCGTCGAAGGTCGTGCCGGCGTATTCGTAGGCGTAACCGACTCCGCCCTGCACGCCGAGTTTCTGAATGATGTAAAGCGTGACGTCTTTGGCGAAGACTCCAGGAGCCAGTTCGCCGTTGACTTCGACTCGTCGCACCTTCGGACGCATCATCGTCAGCGTCTGAGTCGCCAGCACGTAGGCGACCTGGCTGGTTCCGATGCCGAACGCGATCGCGCCAAACGCTCCGTGCGTGCTGGTGTGGCTGTCGCCGCAGGCCATTGTCAGGCCAGGCTGCGTGAGTCCCTGCTCAGGACCGACAACGTGGACGATGCCCTGACGGTCGTCGTCGAGGTCGAGCAGCTCGACGCCGAATTCCTGACAGTTTTTCTCAATCGCCGACATCATGTCTTCCGCGAGCAGATCGACGAACGGCCGAGCCTGATTCTGCGTGGGAATAATGTGATCGACCGTCGCCAGAGTCCGCTCAGGGTGAAGGACCGTCAAATTTCGGTCGCGGAGCATCTCAAATGCCTGCGGGCTGGTGACTTCGTGAATCAGGTGCTGCCCGATGAAAAGTTGTGTCTGGCCTGACGCCAACGTCCCCACGGAATGCAGATCCCACACCTTGTTGAACAGATTCTGTTTGTCGCTCATCAATAATTACTCGAGTCTGGTCACCAGTTCGGCGACGGTTGAAGGAAACGGTGACGGCTTCGGTCGAGAGACACAAATCACGAGAATCACGTTCGATTTGCGGCCCCCGTTCGATCTTTGAACGGCGTGCGGCGATTCCTGTCGCTCTGCACGCGGGAGTCGAGCGTCCCGAAGGCACGTCATCTTCGCCGGGCTGAAATCCGCTCAGACACCGACGCGGCCCATTGTGCCGAATTTTCCACCGCACGTCACCTCAGGCCCTGGTTCGAAGCAAACTATGGAACCTTTTGGCCCTTAACAGTCTTTGTCGTCAGTCCATTGAGAGTTGTCATAGAAAGCTTGTTTGACCCGAAGCCGCAGGCGAAGGCGTTTCTGAACGTCATTTGCACCTTCGCCTGCGGCTTCGGGTCAAACGCTCAACCATACCAGGATTTACAACCCAGACCGCTTAGAGAGGTTCGGTCGCGACAATGTCACCTGTTTCAATAGTCATTCCCTTAGCCCGCTCAACCACTACGCCAACTGAACGATCGGGCGTCACCGCATCGAGTCGGATTATGCCAATGTACTGAACTCCAGAGGGCTCGCCATCACGAATCTCGGCTCTGAAGATGGTCAGTCTGTGCCCTTCTTTGAGTCCGTCATCGGCTCCAATTGAGACTTCGACAAGCTCCTGGCCAGTCCCTTCGGATCGCTTTGTGTCAAGCACTACTCCTTTGACATTCGGCGGAACGACCGTGCCGGATTCTGCACCCGCGGTGGACATCCGGCATCGAACGAGAATTCCGCCCAGTGCAGGTCGGTCTTCGAAGCAGCTATTGGTAAGTGACTCAATGGTCTTTTGTGCCAACTGCTCCAATTCATCTTCGTTCAAAGGTCTGGGATTTTCTGCGAACACCTCGAAACCTGGCTGTAGGGCATAGATTTGGAGACTCTTGAGATTTCGCCCCTGACGCTCAATCTGGTAAACACCTTGCAGGATCACGATACCTTCCGCCGTCTGTGTCTCAATTCGAATTTGCTTCGGGCTGACATCAGTTCGAGTAGTAACGACACCTTTCGAAGTTTTTCCATCCACAGCAACACTGAGCAGCCAGTCCCCAGCGAAGATCCACTCATTGGGAAAACCAGGCTGCTGATTGGGAAAACCAGGCTGCGCTACTGACAACGGACCTTGGAACACCGAATCCAAAATCCAGCGACCGTCAAGTTCCGGGTCTGTGGCGCTGACTGTTCCTGGGATATCGGGTTCGGCGGCAAATGGCTCAGCTTCGGGCGCGGCGACCTCACCACCATAGAATTCCGGATCCAACCACGGGGGCGGCTTTGGCAGTTTTTCGAATCGAAACTCGACCAGATCGCCGTTGACGGGTTTCGAAAAAATACTCACCAGATAGGACGACGTGGTTTTGCGAGGCGGGTACAGCCTCAGGAGCAACTCATTCAGTCCGACCGACCATTGGCCTTCCGCAACCTGTTGATCAGTCGAAACGTCGTGCAGCCAGAGAAGTTTGGGGAGAATGTTCTCTGCATCCAGTTTAAGCGACCACGGGCCGAGCGGTTCTCCGGACGAGTCCCAATAGCTGATGCTCGTATCGTCAACCAGCATCCATGTCGGAGACCTGGCCCAGTCCGGTTTATCAGCATCCTGCGAACGCCACATTACGTCCGTGCTGGCGACTTTCCAGTATCCCTTCACGCGGTCCAGTGCGCCACGACCGTGGACTTTCGCATCAACGACGCTGGTTCGTGGAGATTCGATGTCGACGGTACCGTTGACCGCGTGGTGGTCGTCGAGTCCAGGGTCGCTCACGGTCCAGTAGTACTTTCCTTCTGGCACTCGTAACTTTCTCCAGCCACCGCGTCGCTTCAGATCGATTCGATGGTCGTCACTTGTGAGCGTGACCCAGCTGTTGTGATCGTCGAGCTGAAATCGTGCGTAACCCATTGTGTCCTGGAAGTCGGACCAGGCGACGAACGCGGTCCACAAGATCGCAAGAATGGGAGTTGGCCATTCCAGTAGCGCAAGAATGGGAGATTCAAGACGAAACCCGGAAGTGAGTTCCGCACGGGTTCGGTTTAGATTCTTGACCGCCGCGACGATCAGTAAGACTGTCCCAATGAGGCTGGCAGGCACGACTGATCCTGATAGAAAATCGTTGTACGTCGTCGCATTGATATCAATCACGATTAGTCCACAGGGAATCATTCCTGCGAGAGTGCCAAACCAGAGAGTCGGTGAAGTGATTCTTTTTCGAAGTCTCTTCCTTGGAGACTCTTGCCGGGCTGTTTCACTGGTTCCGAAACCGTATCTGAATAGTGCTAACGCAAGGTACGTTGCCAAAAGAAGCAGGACGACAAAGCACCAGATCACAATATTCCGAGACGCTCCCGCTATGTCCCGATAGAGCTCTATCAGCACCTTGCTGCTTGGGATCGTGGTTCCGGCGACTGATAGAACGACTAAAAACAGTCCAGTCGCGACCAATTGGCTTAGAGAGACTGCGGGACGAGTTTGCCCCGGAATTATTTCGTCGTCTGCAAGTGCAGCTTTATCTGGCTGAGATCGTTCATTCGATATTCGGACGAATTCTCGCTGAACGTGGGAACGTCTTAGCACGATCAAAGCCAGAACACCCGCTGGCCAACTCAACGGGTGAGGTGCCCAGGTTATCAGGGTCATAATTGCAGCTACCAATCCCCATTTCCGACTCTGCAGTCGGAACATCCTTAGTGAGCCGTAGATCGCGTATACCGGCGGCAAGACCATAACCAGATGAAACTTCATCAAGTACATAAAGTTTCCGAGGTCACGCATATCCCAATGCTTCCAATGCAAAGTAAACTGTGGCACGAGATGCATCACGATATGAGTAATCCCAGAGACCCCCATCAATAACGCTGGCAAGGAGACTTCTCGACGAATACTCCGTGGAGTTAGCGGAATTTGAGCCGGGATGTGCGGTCCGGCTTCTTGTTGATTTTCACGCAACTCCGGTTTTTCGAATTCTGAGTCGATTGAGTTTGACGTTACCAGACCGTCAGCCTTCTTTGTCCCTACATGTCCGGTTTGTAACTCAACCGACAATGCTGCACCGGAAATTCCGACCGGTAACGGAACAATCGTCGGCTGTTGGACATGTGCGAGGCAATTGCCCAGCAGCTCGGCGACTTCTTCGGCCGACGCGTAGCGGTCATTGGGATCTTTGGCCAATAACCGATCGATGATCGCGCACAGCCAGTCGGGAACATCGGGATTGATTTCGCGGATCGGGCGGGGTGAGTCGTCGCAGACTCGACGGATGACTCCGATCATCGTGCTGGATCGAAACGGCGGCCGGCCGGTGCACATGACGTAAAGGACGCTGCCCAGGCTGAACAGGTCGGCTCGATGATCAAGCTGAATTCCTTGAGCCTGCTCGGGAGCCATGAACAGAGGAGTGCCTGCCACAACGCCGCTTTGTGTCATGCTGGCATCGTCGATGGCACGCGCGAGTCCGAAGTCGGTTATGCGAACTCGTTCGACGCCGTTCTCCAGGAGGATGTTCGCCGGCTTGATGTCTCGATGCACGATGCCTTGTTGATGAGCTGCCGAAAGCCCGAGCGCCGTTTGCTGACCGATCCTCAAGACCTCCCGCACATGCAGCGGCCCGACACCGTCGAGTCGCTGCTGCAGAGTCTTTCCCTCGATGTACTGCATGACCAGGTACGGCGGTTCGTGCTCCGATTCCACCGCGTGAATCGCGACGACGTGGTCATGAGAAACCGCTGCCGCAGCCTGAGCTTCCCTGACGAAACGTCGCCTCGCGGCTGCGCTGTTTGCCAGGTGCGAAGCCAAAACCTTGATCGCGACGATCCGCCGCAACGACGAGTCCCAGGCACGCATCACGATGCCCATTCCGCCGGCCCCGACAATCTCCAGCACTTCGTAGCTGCCGAGTCGGCCTATGGAATCCTTTTCGTCAGACGGCGTAAGAAACGTCAACGACTCCGGCGTGATGTTCGCAGAGCGGCTGTCAATTTCGATGCCCTGCTTAAGATCATCGAGCACGTCTCGCAGGTGCCCGCTGGATTCAAGCTGGTCGGCATTCGCGTCCGCTTCGGCGAGTTGCTTCGCGGTGCCTTCCCACGTTTCTTTCCCCGCGGCGAGTCGTTCGAGCGTCTGCTGACAGGCTTCGCACTCTTCCAGATGAGCGGACAGGTCAGCCGACGCTTCGTCGAGCAATTCTCCATCGAGAAACGTTTTCCACGTGCCGGGTTCCGGGCAACTGTCGGATGCTTCCATGTCGGCATTCCTCAAACGTGCTCATCGGTCGCTTCTGCTTCCTTCACGAGCTCTTTCAGCCGAGCCATGACTCGACTCTTCGCGAGGTAAACAGCCGCAACACTCATGTTCAATTCCCGAGCAACCTCTTTGCCGGACGACCCATCGACGGCCGTCTTCCGAAACGCCTGCCAGGTGCGATCTTCCACTTCCGCCTGCACCTGCTCCGACGCCCAGCCAAACAACCGCCGTTGATGATCGGCTTCCCATTGAACCTGCCAGTCGTCCGCCGCTGGTTCATTGGCAATCTGCTCGGCCACTGCCGAGTCGCCACTACCAGCCTCTCGACGAGCCTGCACCTTGAGATAGTTCCGCAGCCGATTCTTCACAATCGTGAACAGCCACGCTCGAAATTTTCCCCGAGCAGGGTCGTATTCCAATCGGCTGATCGCTCCGGCCACCGACCGCAGAACATCCTGAACCAGGTCAACAGCGTCAGCATCCTGCAGCCCACGTTTCCGGACGAATCCGTAGATGAGAGGGCCGTAGATCTCGACAAACCTGGCCCACGCATCGTTATCCGCACGGTCGCGGATTCGGACAAGCAGGCTCGGTTGTGTCACGGCAGAGTGGCTCATGAGGTTACTCACTAAGAGCACGTACAACCGGCAGTCCAGAACCTATCACGGGTTTCGAAGAATCTTACGGAAGTTGCATCAGCGTAGGGTGGGCATTGCCCACCATTGGTGACGCACGCTGGTGGGCGGTGCCCACCCTACATCGCAATAAGGCAGCCTACTTCTTCGGCCGCAGCATCTGAAAGCCGCGAACTGCGTAAGTAACTCCGCTGTAGAGTGTCACGGCGACGGCGGTCCAAAGCACGATATCCCGATACGAATTGAACGTCGGACTGCCGACTTTC
>Ga0316208_1001458_pt1 | contig 22176 bp, 17 predicted proteins | sample 3monopyrite_MG_FD_204944 | JGI IMG/M metagenome (GOLD analysis project Ga0316208, IMG submission 204944) | Microbial mat bacterial communities from mineral coupon in-situ incubated in ocean water Damariscotta River, Maine, United States -... | ecosystem: Environmental > Aquatic > Marine >... | reverse complement strand
GGTGACGAGGGTTTGGCCCAAGCCCAAGCCGTTCCTTACGACCTCATTATTCTGGACCTCATGCTCCCAGGGACTGATGGGCTAAGTATTTTGCGCACCTTGCGAAAGCGTGGTCATCGAACCCACATTCTGGTGTTAAGCGCGCGAGATCGCATCGAGCATAGAGTCGAAGGATTGCAGGCAGGGGCCGATGACTATCTGGTCAAACCATTCGCTTTTGAGGAGCTGGTGGCGCGGGTAGAGGCTTTAGCTAGGCGTGCCCATGGACGGAAATCGAACCTTCTGGACTTCGGTGAGGTCGTCGTGGATTTGACCCGCCAACGCGTTCTCGTCAAAGGGAAGGTGTTGGAGTTAACTCCAAGGGAATATTCCCTAATCGAATACCTCGCCCTAGATGCGGGAAGGCCGGTGTCTCGCCAAGAGTTGGAGATTCATCTGTATGCCAACTCCCAATCCATCGCGAGCAACGTTATCGACGCCACGGTCGCCGCCGCCAGAAGGAAACTAGCTCCGATGCAGTTAGATACCTTGATTCGCACTAGACGCGGCATTGGCTACGAATTTGACCCCGCAGTCTGATGGGAAATTCCACCTCGCTTCGCGGCCGCTTGCTGCGCTTTCAAATTCCCGCGATTGCCTTGGTTTTGCTGCTCAGCGGGGCACTTCTATTACATTTGGTGGAGTCGCAAACCTGGCGCGAGTTTGATCGCACCTTACTCGTAGATGCAGAAGACTTGGCCTCTCGCTTCGTCGTCGAAGAGGGAGAGCTCATTCTCGAAGACCAGGAGTTGGAGCTGCCGCTGCCACAGCATTACGCGCTTCGCGATCACCAGGGCGAGGTCGTTTTTCAGGCTGGCGGATTGCCGCAAGATCAGGAACGCTCTCCCTTGCGCACCATCCGCCTTTCTTTCTCTCCGCGTGTAGATTTGAGTGACGAAGAGGAGGCGCTCGGAATGGAACCACGATTTGGAACCGCGATGGAGCTTCAGGTAGGGGATGACCCGAGTCAACAACAGGCGTTCCTCGGCACCCTGTGGTGGTCCTTGTTTGCCTGTGGTCTTGGCATGCTTTTGGTCGTGGCCGTGGTCACCTGGATTGGGGTCCGCATGGGTTTGCATCCTTTGGCCCGATTCCAGCAGCGCATTCAACGGTTAGATGCTGACCAGTTGCAGTGGGAACCGTCTCGGCAGCCCTTGCCGAGCGAACTAGTGGCGATTGACCAGGAGTTGTCGAGCCTTGTGGCCAGGCTTCAGCAAGCCATTGCCCGCGAACGCCGCTTCATCGATGCTGCAGCTCATGAATTGAGAACCCCATTGTCAGAACTGCGAACAGTGAGTGAAGTCTCGCTGCAATTGCCGCACAACCCAGAGGCGAAAAAATCTCTCGAGCAGTGTCGTGAAGTTGGATTAGAAATGGAAGAAATGGTGGAGCTCTTGTTGCAGCTTAGTCGCGCCCCGCAGGAGCTGAGTTCTGGGCAGGAAGACATGCTTTTGCAAACAGCCCTACTGGAACAAATCGGAGCCAAGGAACAAGATATCTTGGACAAAGCCTTGGCTGTGGAAGTGAAATTCAGTCCAGGGTGCCCTTGGCAAATCCCTTCTACGGCTGCCCACCTGGTGGCCAGAAACCTCATCGAAAATGCCATTGCCTATACCCCTCAGGGTGGCAATCTTTGTCTTACTTGGGCGCAAGATCAAGCTGGAGATTCTTTGTCAATTCGCAATGGTCCAGTTTCCCTGCAAGAGAGCGACCTTGCGCAATTGGTGGAACCCTTTTGGCGCGGAGATTCGGCAAGAGGGGATCGCAAACATCATGGTCTAGGATTGACTCTCGTAGATACGGTGGCCAAGGCATGTCGCCTTGAGATGGATTTTCATATTGAAGACGAGCATCTCGTGGTCGCACTTCGCACCGTCATATAACGGTCATATTCCCATCATGCTGACGTCATGCCAATGAGCATGTCACGCTCCAGAATGGTGGCATGCCTTCCCTCAATCAAACCCAGGAGCTGCCGGGTGGAATATTCCATTGGCGTGGACGACTTGGTGTCGTCGGCCTTGCTCCCATTCTTTTTCTCGTGGCGTTTAGCCCCATCCATTCTCCACTAGGAGAGATTCCGTTTTTCTTGTGTTCGGCAATGGGTGCCGTCTTGATTGTCCTTGGCGTCGGTTGGCGCAGTTGGGCCATGCTCTATGTTGGTGGGCGAAAGAGTCGCGAACTAGTTCAGTCCGGACCCTATTCACTTTGTCGCCATCCACTCTATTTCGGAACTCTGCTTGTGGGCCTTGGCGCCGGCGTCATGCTTCAGTCCCTGACCTTCTTCTTGGTCATGCTTTTGGGATTCCCGTTGTTATATCTTCCGGTGATTAAGGAAGAGGAGCGCGTGTTGGAGCAAAACCACCGTCGAGAGTTTTCCAATTTCCAGGAACGAGTGCCGCGGCGAATCTTACCTCGCTGGCGAACCTTTTCCGTCGGCGGGAATTATCACGAAGTGCACATTCGTGCGCAATGGAATCAGACCAAGCGTAGTGTTTGGACGTTAGCCGCCATCCCCATTTTGGAGTTCATCCAAACCTTACGCTCTAACGGCATGCTGCCAGAGTTTGTGAATCTTCCCTAAAGGCAGCCGACGTTCATGTCTCCACGATTATTCTTAGCCACCCTCGGCGCCATCTTGGTTTTGCTCCTGTCGGGTTGCAGCCTCGGGCCACCACGCGAGAGTGCCATTCAAGGGTTTGGACGCGACCTAACCGCAACCTTCGTGGACGGCGGCAATGCCCTCATCCTTGGAGGAGCCATGGCCACAGGAATGCTGCTCGACAGCAGCACCTTGGGAAATCAAGAGGACCGCGTTGCCCGATATTTTGATGATCACGATTTCATACCCAATGGAGTCGGTCGCCAACTGGACACCCTAGGTTCTGGACTCTTTCTGATGTCGGCCGCGGGGGTTTGGTACGGAGGGGCTAGAGTTTGGGGCGATTCCCATGACCAAGAGGCCAGCATGTCGATGCTCTCTGCACTCACCATTACCGGGGCGACCACACTCGGCTCCAAAGCCCTATTCAACGATGGACGCCCCAATGGCTCCTCTGGAGGCTATCCCTCTGGTCATTCTTCGATGGCGATGGCGGCTGCTTCCAGTTTGGGCGAATCCTATGGCTGGAAGGTCGGCTTGCCCGCCTATCTAGGTGCTCTTTTAGTTGCTGTGCAACGCTTAGATAGCCGGCGACATGACTTAGATGATGTCATCGGCGGCATGGCTCTCGGCTACGTAGTCGGCACTTCGGTGACGGCCAGGCGTATGCCTACCCTCCTCGGTGCCGAGGTCGTCCCGATTGTGAATCCCGGATCGGGCGAATATGGCCTCGCCCTGGAATGGAATTTCTAAGGCCTGATTTCCGAATCAGCGGTCGTCGACCTGGTCGGTGTAGCCCATTTGGCCCAACATGGCCGCTTGTTCGGCATTGAGTTCCGCATTGGCTTGGCGCGTACTCCAGGTGTCGGCGTCTAGAGTCTTGTTGATGAAGCTCATCATGGCTTTACTCAACTCTTGCCCGGCATCGAGGAGGTTTTTGGCCTCGCCTCCCGCGGATTGGAGATTGACCAGCCTGCGCGGGGCAGGGTCATCGCCCTCTTCCGACCAGCGTCCGATCCACTTCAGACCCTGGGCATCGCGAATGGCCACTTCTTTTTGGTCGACCTGAACCGAGGGCCGCGGCGGCAAACCCATATCGACAACGGCGCCGGTCATATGGTCAGGAATCTTTTGCCCGGCAAGCCACAGCAGGGTCGGGGCGACGTCGGCCAAAATGGGCACCTGAGGCAGTTGCCCCGGCGCGACCAAGGGGCCAGTCAGGATGAAGGGCACGCGCAGGTTCTCCTCATACAGGGAGTTGGCGTGTTCCATCAGCTTGTGCTCCCCAAACTGCTCCCCGTGGTCGGCGGTAATCAGCATGACATAGGGGCGACCACTTTCTTGGAGCTTAGTCTCCAAGCGCTTCAAGGCGCGGTCGACCATCACCACCTCTTCTAAGTAGACCAAGTGGTAATAACGTGCGGCCAATTCCGCCTCGGGGTCGCCGGCAAGCAAACCTTCTTCGACTAGGCGCACCAGGTCCAGGCCAATTTCGCGTTGCGGATCCGGCAGATACTTCTTCGCCACTTGGTCCACCAGTTCACCCGACAAGGTGCCGCGCAAATCCGCCGGCGGGCGGTAGGCGGTGTGTGGGTCCATCAAGTGCACAAAAGCAAAGAATGGGCGCGGCGAGGCAGCAAGGGTATCGATTTGGGGAAGCGCGGCATCGAGCACGCGGTCGGCGATCGGAATCTCTTTGATCGCCATGGCCTTGCGGAAGAACCACCGCTGAAACACCCGCCGCGTGGAATCCACGGGGAGCATGGCTCCAATCCACGTGGACCGGTCTAGATTGGCGGTCAACATCAGGCCATAGGTGCCTAGGGCGATCGGTTGATCGGAGAACAAATCGAAGCCGCGGGTCATTCCGGTGGCAGCGGAAAGCAGCGCATTGGAAATGGTGCCGCAGGTGGCGTAGCCCGCGTTGTGGAAGAGTTCCGAAAGCAGGGGCAGCTCTGGATCCGGGAAATCCACGTTAGAGCGCACCCCGTGAGCCATGGCATCGGTGCCGGTGAGCATGCCGACGTGGCCGGGCAGCGTTTGGTTGCTCGAGGACAAGGCGTACTCGGCCCACATCGAGCGTTCGCGCAGCGAATCTAGATAGGGCGTGGGGGCGGCATTGCCACCTTCGCTGACACGGGTGCCGAGAATGGCGTCGGCGCGCAGGGTGTCGACCGAAACCAAGATCACATCCGGGCTCGAGGGCGGCACCGGGCGTGGGTCGGCGGCGGGGTCGTAAGTCGAGGCGGTCAGGGTGGCGAGGCTGGGGGGGAGCATCGGCCCGGTCAGAATCAGGCCGAGGCCGCCAAGGCAAAGGATGGCATGGAGCCCGAGAGCGCCGCTGGAGCCCAATGGGCGGCGTGCGGCACCCACGAATGCCAGAGCCAGGCCGACGAGGACCAGTGCCATACTTCCGGGCCAGCCCAGCAGGCCGCTCATCATGGGCGCTGCGCCCACGCCGAGGCCCAGCCAGGCCGCCGCGCCAGTGGGAGCATCGAGCCGACGCCAGGCCGGAAGCAGGTGGAGCAATCCCCATAGCGGCACGGCGACTAGCCAGGCGCCAAGGACGGCAAAGCCCATCATTTCGCGCTGAAAGAAGGCGACATTGGCACTGGGTTGCCACCAGCCATCGAGGCAGGCCATGAGGGCGGCCGTACCAAGCAGGGCGAGGGCGCGCGGGAGGAAGCGCAGCATGCTTAGATTCTACAAGCAAGCCTTCCGTCCTATAGGGATGGAAGGTCTCGGCAGCTACAATGAAGGTCTTAGCTAGACCAAGCAAGACATGGATTTTCACCTTACAGAAGACCAGGAAATGATTCGCGACTCCGGAAGGGAGTTTGCCGATCGGGTTCTGCGTCCCCATGCCGCCCGGCTCGATGCCGAGGAAGCTTTCCCGCTCGAAGCCATCCAAGAAGCTGCAGAGAGTGGCTTCTTAGGACTCACCATTCCTGAGGAATTTGGTGGTGCCGGCCTCGGCAGCCTTCACGCTGCCGTGTTGCTCGAAGAACTGAATGCCGCCGACGCCAGTGTCGGCGTGACCATCTCGGTGCACATGTCCTTGATTTGCTCGATGCTGGCTAAGCATGGCCATCAGGCGCAGAAAGAGAAGTACCTGCCACGCTTGGCGACTGGCGAGTTGCTGGGGGCCTATTGCCTCACCGAGCCGCAGGCCGGTTCCGATGCCGCGGCCATTCGCACCAGCGCGACCAAGGTCGATGGCGGCTACCGCCTGACCGGCACTAAGGCCTGGATTACCACCGGCACCCATGCTGGTTTGTTTGTGGTCTACGCGGTGACCGATCCGGAAGCGAAGAAGGGTTACGGCATCAGTACCTTCCTCGTCGAGGCCTCTTCTGAAGGCCTGACGGTCGGCAAGAAGGAAGAAAAGCTTGGCATTCGTGCCAGTTCCACCACCGAGGTCCTGTTCGAAGACGTCTTCGTCCCAGAAGAAAACCTAGTCGGCGACCTCAACGGCGGCTTCATGATTGCTTTGGACACTCTCGATGGCGGTCGCATCGGCATCGGTGCGCAGTCGGTGGGGATCCACCGCGCCTGCCTCGAGGCTTCGGTCAAGTACTCACGTGAGCGTGAGCAGTTTGGCGTGACGATTGACCGCTTCCAGGCGATTGCCTTCAAACTCGCCGACATGGCGACCGAGCTCGATGCCTCGCGCTTGTTGGTGCATCGTGCAGCTTGGCTGCGCGATCAAGGCGAGCCCAGCACGAAGGCCTGCTCCATGGCCAAGTTGTACGCCTCGATGGCATGCAACCGTGCGGCCCAAGACGCCGTGCAGATCCACGGTGGCGCTGGCTACACCAAAGAATTCCCGGTCGAGCGCTACTACCGCGACGCCCGCATTACCGAAATCTACGAAGGCGCGACCGATGTCCAGCGCATCGTCATCTCTCGCAACCTCTAATCCCTGCTGTCATGACCAATTTAGTGACTAACTTTGACCTGACCGAAGAGCAGGAGATGATCCGCGACATGGTGCGCCGCTTCGCCGAAGAAGTGGTTGCCCCTGGAGCCGCCCACGCCGATGAGCACAAAGAGCTCAACCAAGTGGCTTGGGAAGGCATGAAGGAGCTTGGCATGACCGGCTTGCCCTTTCCCGAAGAATGGGGTGGCGCCGGTATGGATCAGCTCAGCTACATCATTGCGGTGGAAGAGCTGGCTAAGGTTTGCGCCTCGACCGCGCTGACCTACTCGGCCCACGTGTCCTTGGGCACTTGGCCGATCTTTGCCTTTGGCTCCGATGAGCTCAAAAAGCGTTATCTGCCAGGCCTTTGCGCAGGGGAGTTCATGGGCGCCTATGGCTTGACTGAGCCCGGCGCTGGTTCGGATTCTGCGGGCACGCAGACCACCGCGGTGAAGGATGGCGATGACTACATCATCAATGGCGCCAAGTGCTTCATCACCAACGGCAGCTTCGCCAAGAGTTTCGTCATCACTGCCCAGACCAACAAAGAGCTTGGTTCCAAGGGCATCATGGCGATGGTCATCGACCGCGATCAGCCTGGGTTCACGATCGAGCCGGGCGAGGAAAAGCTCGGCATGCGTGGTAGTGACTGGGTCAACCTGGTGTTCCAGGATTGCCGCCTGCCGCAAGATGCTGTGCTTGGTCCAGAAGGCGAAGGCTTTGCCACCTTCATGAAAACCCTGGAAGGTGGGCGCATTTCGATTGGCGCCCTTGGTTTGGGCATTGCGCAAGGTGCGCTGGACCAGGCCGCGGCCTTTGCTGCCGAGCGCGAGCAATTTGGCAAGCCTTTGGCCCGCCACCAAGCCGTAGCCTTCAAACTTGCCGACATGGAGACCGAGGTGCAGGCTGCGCGCCACTTGGTTTACCACGCTGCCCGCCTCAAGGAGGCCGGTCGCCCCTACGGCACCGAATCCGCCATGGCCAAGTACTACGCTTCCGAGGTCTGCATGCGTGCGACCTATGAAGCGATTCAAATCTTCGGCGGTAATGGCTACTCCCGCGAGTACCCGGTCGAGCGCATGTACCGCGACGCCAAGTTGTGCACCATCGGCGAAGGCACCTCCGAAGTGCAGAAGATCATCATCTCGCGCGAGTTGATGAAGCGTTATGCCTAAGGAAATCGCAGGGCCTGAAGTCACTCCGGGAGCGCGCGAAACGCAACTCGGGGAATGGCGCATTGTGGCCCTAAAAGATGCCAGCTTCGCCTTGGATGGCGGCGCCATGTTTGGCGTGGTGCCGCGAGTGATGTGGGAACGGCTCACCCCGGTCAATGAGGACCACACGGTTCCATTGGCCACCACGCCTTATCTGCTCGATAACGGCACCCATAAGGTGTTGATTGAGCCGGGTATGGGCATGCGCTGGGGCGAGAAGCAAACTTCAATGTTCCACATCAGCCATGACGAGGGTCACGAGTTAGTGACTTCCTTGCGCGCGGCGGGCGTAGAGCCGGAAGAGATCACGCATTGCCTGATGTCGCATTGCCATTGGGATCACATTGGCGCCGCTTGTGGTGCCGATGGCCTGCCAGTCTTCCCCAAGGCCCAGCATTGGTGTCCGCAATCGGAACGCGACGCCGCTTTGCACCCGGACCATTTGCGTCGGGCCAGCTACCGCAAGGAAGATTTACAGCCGATCATCGATGCCAACTTGCTGCAAACCTTCGAAGGTGAGACCGAAATCCTTCCTGGACTCAAGATGGTCGAACTCGGCGGCCATTCCGATGGCATTTCCTTGATCATCTTGGAAACCGCAGAGGGCAAAGCCGCCTTCTGGGCCGATATCGTGCCGACCAGCAACCATGTGCATTTGCCTTTCATCATGGCCTATGACATGAACGCGGCACTTTCTTGGGAAGTGCGCACCAAGTGGATTCCCCAATCCGCGGAAGAGGGTTGGATCAACCTTCTCTATCACGATCTGCATCGGCCGATGGGCCGCTTCGTGGTCGACGCCAAGAAGCGCTACACCTTCTCCGCGATTTAAGCGCGGCCGAGCTTTTTGCGGATGAGCTTGACCACGCCAGGGTCAACCAAGCGCATATACCAGCACACCACGATGTAGAAGGCCGCGCCAAGGGGTGCACCAATCAAGAGCTTGTCGCCCAAGTTCAGGAAGTACAGCAAGGCGAACATCGCTGCGGCCACGAAGTAATAGGGAATCGTGCGCAGAAGAATGCGCATCGGATTGCCGAAGCCGAAGCCGATGAGCGTCATCTTCAGAATGAACTCGGCCGAAGCGGAAATGGCCGAGGCCCAGGCCGCTCCAAGAATGCCGTGGCGGGGGATTAGGATGACGTTGCACACCACGCTGATGGCCAACACCACGCCGGCCACCATCGGTACCTTGCGTTCGAGTTCCTTGACGCCCAAAAACAGCATTCCCGCGGGGCCACTAATGCAGTCGGCAATCATGGCAATCAAGAGCACCCTGAGGACCTGAGCCGTGGAATGCGCCACACCATTCTCGAGGTCACCGTAAAGGTACTTGTCGCCGAACCAGCCAACCACGGTATCGGAATAGATATAGATGCCGACGGCCATGGGCACCACCCAGAAGGCTTGCCAGCGCAGGGCACGACCATATAGGTTTTTGGTCGCTGCACGGTCTGCGGCCAGGTTCTCTGGGTCGCCACCGGTCAAGCGCGCCAGGCGGGGGAATAAAGCCGTATTGAACGCGATCGTGAAAGTCAGGAAGATCGCCGCCACGCGCATGGCCTGGCTATAGAGACCACGTGCTGACTGGACATCGCCCTCGACACCATCTACCAAACTCACCCACAAGAAGCCCATCAACAGAATGTCGATGCGGTTGCGCAACATGCGCAAGATGCGGAAGACCGCGACGAAGCCCGAAGTCTTCATCATGCGCCAAGCATTCTTCACGGTGGACTTGGGGATGGTTTCGTTCGGAAGCAGCTTGGTATGCACCCAGTGCGACAACACCCAACCACGTAAGGCCGACCCCAACAGGAACATGCAGAACACGCCAAGGATGCGGTAGTCCTGTGGGAGCAGAATCAGCGCCAAAGTAGCGCCACCGGCGCGAACCAATCCTGAGATGGCTTCGACCACTGCCGGGGAAGCCATGCGCTCAAAGCCTTGGAACAGAGATTCTCCAAGGTAGCCCATGGAGTCCGAGAAGATGATGCCAATCACGAGCATCAACAGGACCCAGAGCTGGCCCATCGGTTCTCCTTGGTACAGACTCTCGCTGTACAGATAGATGGTAATCAGAACCGACGACACCAAGGCGCCAAGCATCATGGCGAGGCGAGCATCTGAATAGATCTGATTCGCTTGACCAGGGAAGCGCGCGGCTTGCCGCGTGACAATTACCGGAATCCCGAAACTTGCGAACATCGTGCCGAAAAACAGAAGCGAGCCCATCAGGGCATAGACTCCGTTTTGGTCGGTGTCGACGAAGCCTGGCAGAACCAGGCCGAACATGATGTAAAGCGAACTGCCGAGCAGCTTGCCTACCGTCAAAAACAGCGTGTTACGTGCGAGGCTCAAGTGTGACGGTGGCTCGGCGGGAGCGAAATGGGGGAAGGCCTTGGGCTCGTTCGCCCGCAGAATGCGCGCGACCAAGCAAGGTTAAGCGCGACATTATAGCGGGCCAGAGCAGAGTCCCTTCGCGCTAGGAGCGCGACCACCGCCGCTCTAAGGCGGAACTCACACCCTGTAGGGCCAGAAGCAGTCCGGCCATCGCCACGGTCGCAGCAGTGAGCCGCCACCAATGCCCTTGGCCAAGGTCGTCGAAAGCCCAAGCATCGGCAATCATGCGCCCCCAAGAGGGGCGATTTTCGATGCCGACACCAAGGAAGCTCAGCACCGCCTCGGCCTTGACGGCATAAATGAACAGCAGCACAAACTGCACACCGGCCAAGGGGGCAATCTGCGGTAGAAGGTGGCGCCGCAAAAGCTGGCCAAAACCGGCGCCGTGCAAGCGAGCAGCCAGAAAATAAGGAGTGGTGCGCAGTTGTTGCACCTCGTTGCGCACCAAACGTGCAATGCCCACCCAGCTCACCAGACCAACCGCCACAAACACCCCAGCGAGCCCGCCGCCCAGCAATCGGCTGATGAGCATCACCAGCAGGATTCCGGGAATCGCGGCGATGGAGGCGCTGCACCACAACAGAATGCGATCGACGGTACCGCCGAACCAGCCTGCCAGGAGACCCACAGCAACTCCGGTCAAAACCGCCAGGATGGCGGCCAAACTGCCCACCATCAGCGCAATCTCGACACCTTCCATGGTCATGATGCCGACGGAGCGACCTAAATGGTCCGTGCCTAGGAATGCCTCAGAGCCAGGCGCCAAATCGGCGCGTTCCAAACTCGGGTCTACCGAGGTTTGGAAGATGCCAAGTGCAGCGATTGCTCCAATCACTAGATAAACCACAAGGACCCAAGCCCACTTTTTCATGCTTGAGCCTCCTGGGGAGAGTGCTGGCGTAGGCGTGGGTCGGCCCAAGCGGCGAGGAAATCTCCGAGCCAACTGGCGCCAAGGAACGCCAAAGCGAAAAGGAAGGTTGCGGCGCGCAAGAAGGCGGCATCGCCAGTTTCGATGGCGCGAAGGAGCGAGTCGCCTAGACCAGGAATGTCAAAGATCCGTTCCAACAGCAAGGAACCCATGACCAGATAGGGCAAGGTCACGGCAAGGAGTGAGGCTAGTGGAGCTGCCAGATTGGGCAGAGTGTGGCGCCACCATAAGCGCCAAGGACGAACGCCCCGCGAACGCGCAGCCAAGAACCAACCTTGGTCCAACCGTTCACGCAAAATCGTGCGATAGAGCAAAAAGTCGGGCCAAGCCGCCAGCCAAACCCAAAGCAAAATCGGCAATGCCAGAAGTGGCCACACCGGTGCGCTCCATGGTCGCAGCGGGAACCAAGCCAAATCGATGAGGAATAGGCGGCGTAGGAACAGGATCCACGCCAGACTGGTTACCGCCATGATCAAGGCGGCGGCGATTTGCAGGCTACGGTCGACGCGGCCGCGCAGAACCACGGCAAGTTGCGCCAGCCCCAATGCTGCGAGCATGGCCAGCAGGAACGCGGGAATGGATAGCGCTAGGGAGCGACCGCCTCGTTCGCGTAATCTTTGGCCGATGTCACGCCCGTCGACATCGGTGCCGAAGTCAAAGCGCAATAAACTCAGGAATCCCGTGGGGAAGCGTTGCCATAAAGTCGCTTCCTGCGCCCAACCAACGGTGGCAGTGCGGCCAGGGTGTAGGCGCAGCGGGTAATCCTGCAGCACTTGGTGCAAGCCCTGAACTGAGCGCACCTGATGCTCTTCCGGGCAGAAGCTCTCGACTTGGAAATACTCTCCGGACACCAAGGTCATGGTTTCGGTAAATTCTTCCAGGGTGCGGGCCATGCGAAAGGGAATCGTGGCAAGAGTTTGGCCATCGATGCCTTGCAGCGCAAAGCCCCTGTCCACCGCGGCCAGTTGCATCGGTGGCGAGGATCGAGAGGTGCGCAAACTGAGGGCCTGCGGGTAATAACTCTGGTAGCGCCCACTGCGCAAACGCGCATAAGACACCGATTCCTGGTTGGCATGAAGCCCTGCGGACAGGCGATCTGGGTCGCCGATGACCCCGCTATCTAAAACCAAAAACAGAATGAGGTCGGCGCCGACCACGAGGGACAGCGTGAACAAAAGCCGCCTCAGGAGTCGTGGAATCAATGGGCCAACACGCGATAGGAACGCAGATCGAACAGCTCTTGCACGGCAATGTTGACGCCGTCTAACCAAGGTTGGGTCAGGATCATGCTGCGGCGATGGTCGATCGGCACGGCGGGAACGAGTTTTTCCAATCTGGCACATAAAGCCTGCGCCAGCTTGTTGCGTTCTTCTCCTTCGGCCAGACTGCGGTACTCGCGAAAGAGTTCATCGAACTCTGGGTCGGCCATATGACCTAGATTGACGCTGGTCCCGACCAGCTCTCCATAGAAGTTCTGCAGGATCAGCGCGCCATCGGGCCAATCGGGCACCCATGCGCGAAGGAAAAGCTGGGCATCGCCGGATTGCGCACGCTTGACTTGCTCTTGGAAAGGCATGGGAAGGGGGATCACGCGGATGCCGACCTCGCCAAGCCCGGCGACCACCAAATCACCGGTCGAGCGCGACCACGGGTCGGTGCCGGTCAATAAAAACTCGAGTGGCTCGAGGCCTTTGCCGCTGGGATATCCGGCCTCAGCCAGATAAGCCTTCGCCTGATTGAGGTCGCGTTTGCGCCAAGGTAACTCAGGCAAGGCTTCGGCACCCCTAATGCCTGGCGCCAAGAAGTTTCGCGCGTGCACGATCGGCAGATCTTTGCGGATGGACTTACCCCATGCTTCATAAGGAAAGGCGTTGGCAATGGCAAGGCGCAGCAATCGTCGACGTGGATTGCCTTCGTCGTCGCCTGGAATATGCCCAATGACGGGGTCATCCATGCCGAAGGCGAGCATGGTCAGGTCGAGGTTGTCGATGGCATGCAAGCGATAGCCCTTGCTTGCCCATTCCTCGAGCAGTTGAAAATCATCGTCGAGGAAACGTTTGGAGTTTTGCGGGGAAAGACTGAGCCGTGCCGTAGTTCCGCGCAGGAACATCTGCTCCGCAGTCGACGCTTCATGCACCACTTGGAATTGCGCTTCTTGCAAATAAGGCTGCCCTTCATTTTCCGCGCCTTCCTCGCCGCGCCATTGCTCTGTAGCGTGCAGAGTGACCTGCTGTCCAGGAATCCAGTCGGCAAGATAGAAAGCCGCACTGCCCACTGGTTGGTCAGTCATATTGCGTTCCTTATGAAGCGCTGCTTCGGCCGGATACACCGCATAGAACGGCATGGCCAAACGATCCAGGAGGTGCGGGTCAGGGCGTTGCAGGCGCACGCGTAACTGATACGGCCCCAAGACTTGAATCCCGGCGATGCCCTCATCGACGGCTTTGGCGAATGCGGCGTCGGCCTGTTCCGGGTCAAGTGCTGCCGTCGAGGCGCGAAAATCTTCGATGCCCACAAACACACCTTCCATGGTCCAGTAGCCACCGGACACATCGCGCGCATCGGCTTGGCGAAGCCAACTGGTTAAGACATCTTGCGCATGCAGCAATCGATGGGGTTGATTCCACAACGGTGGCGTGAAGGGATCAAAAAACTGAGCCTTGGGATCCAGTTCAAAATCCCATTGCAGGCCGTCTTCGCTGACGGCCCAAGATGTGGCCAGTTGCCCTTGAATCGAGGGCGGACTGGTGCTCAAGTCATAGGTGGTCAGACCTTCCAGAATCTGACTTTGCATGACCGCATCAATCACCGGCACGGCGCGAATGGGGTCGAAACTCTGCGGCGCCACGCGCAAGGTGAACACCACCTTTTGCTTTTCCGCAAGCACCACCGGCGCGGCGACAGGATCGCTTTCCACCTGCACCGCATCCTGAGCCATGAGGGTCAGAAGAGCGGCGAAGAGAGGGATGTTCATGCGTCTAAGGGTTCCGCAAGGATGCCAACATGGCGGTCCCCAATGCGGGTGGCGATGAGTGTGAGTGTGCGTTCGCCGTAGCGCTTGGGCAGGAAGCGTTGTTCCAGCGTTTGCGGCCTTTCGGCAATCCCACGTTTGCGAATGACCAACCGGCCCACTTCATGTTCACGCAACAGGGCGCGCATCTTTCGTGGATCGAGAGATTCACTCGCAATCACGCGAAAGCCGTCAAGGAATGGATCGCTGATGGCTTCGTCTCCGGATAGATAGCCAATCTCCGGGTCGAGGTTCCACAGTTTTTTCTCCTCGGCAAAGCGCCCTAATAGGCCTGCACGCACCAGAGCCGGGTCTGGGTCGTAAATATAGGCGGCGATTTCTCCGGTTGGCGCCGCAGCTTGCTCTTCGCCGGCATAGGTGGCGCCTTCGGGAAGAATGGTGGCGCGGCGCGGCGCATCGCCTGCGAGCTTGCCATACCAGAACACATTTTCCTTGGCTTCCCCGCGGTAGGAAATCAGTTCGATTTCATCGGGCGTGGGAAATAGGTCGAGCAAAATATCCATGTCGACCGCGGGCGAAAGTTTGATCGCGACGCCATCGCGCCCTTCGACTAACTTGTGCACGGTGGCTGGATCCGGCGACCAGTCTTCCGGATTCATGATGCGCCGGCTGCCACGTCGGCGCGCCGGATCTAGAAACAGAATGCCTTCACCAGGTGGATCTTCCGCGCATAGGGCTTCGCGGAAATCGATTTTGTCGCCGACGCCATGCAGTTCGGCATTTTGCTCGGCGTAGAGTAAGGCAATGGCATCTTTGTCAGCAGCATGCACGGTGATGCCGGCTTTGGCCATAGCGATGGCGTCGGCGCCAATCCCACAACAGCAATCATGCAACTCGCTAACGCCCGCATTGGCAAAGCGCTTGGCCCGGTAGGCCGCCACCGGCTCGCTCGAGGCTTGCTCAAGCTGGGCCTTAGTGAAGTACATATCGCGCCCCAAAGCAAACTTATGCACGGCGCGCGTGCGCAGGGCGCGCAGCTCGCCCATGGCCTCGGCGACCTTTTTGGGAAACATGCCGCGAAAGCTCTCCTGAACCGCAAGCGAGTTATCGCCGATGTGCCGGAACATCAGCATGGTGTCCTTGGCGTCATCTGAGACGAGGACTTGCGCGGTCTTGAGGTCGAGGCGTACTGCCATACAGAGACCATTCTAAGCAAGACGCCGCCCAACCTGCAGGAAGCAAGTTGGGCGGCGTGAATCCCGGCGCCAATCGTGGGCCGGTTAGCTGTCGTAACCCTTAGAAGGTGGTGCTCAGAGCGAGCACGTAACGACGGTCCGTGGTGCCGAATCCAGCGCTTGGGTTGGCATCGTAGGCGATGTTCACCGAAGCTTCGAGGCTCCAGCTCTCATTGAGGTGGTAAGACAGACCGAAATCCTGAATGTAGGTTTCGATGTCGCCACCGTTGAGATAAACGCCCGCAGCGGTGAAATCCATGGTCTCGGCCAGGGGAGCGGCCAAATCGTAAGCCGCACGGCCTACACCACTGGAGTCAGAAAGCGTACCGACCTTGTTCTCCGTCACGTAGGCAGCGCCGACTTCGACGTTGATCTGCGAGTTCTGGAGCATTTCAAAGGCGTTGCCTTCGGCGTTATCGAACATCGTGAAGCGATGGCCGATGCCGATACCACCAGAGGTCCGCGATTGCAGGCCGTTTGGCTGATCTTGGCGCAGGTCAGCGCTGGCAAAGCCGTACCACTCCTTGGACTCGTCCCAGAAGCGACGGTAGCCGGCTTCGTATTGGTAGAGACGGGAGTTGGTGGTGGCGATGCCGGTGGACTTGTCGGTGGTACGGTCGCCGCTGTATTGAGCGCCGAAACCGAGTTCATCGAGCTTGCCACTCCAGTCGAGGCTAAAGCCTGCGGAGCCGGTGGTCGATTCGTTGTTGCCGCCGATCAGGGTTAAGCCAAGGCTGGCCTTACCAGACCACCCGCTAAACAGGCTTGGCTCCTGGAGCTCTGGAATGCTCAGGACGGTTTTTTCGGGTTGAGTAGGTGTGCTGCCGCTCTCGACGAGTGGAGCGAGAAGCAAAGTGCTTTGCGCGAGGAGGATGATCATGGGATGTGAAGACCTTTCCGGTCTTTGGGAACCAGACATTTTAAGGAATCCGCCGCAAATTCCGATAGCAATTCGATGTCTTCCGCCTTTCAAAGGGTTCGCAGCCAAAAGGCTGCGACAAGCCCTCGTCCTCGTGATTATCGCGGCAGTTCCGCCTTCCGGGTGGCGCTGGCAGCTGGCGTTCTCGCCGCTGTGGTGAGTTGGCTAGGGGGCCAATATCTCGTTGAGGCCCAATATAGAGAGGAATCCAAGGAAATCGGAAATTACCTAGAGGGCATGGGCGGCAAGCTCTCTCAAAGTTTGGTGGTGTCCCTGGATCGTGGAGATTTGGATGCGGCCCTGGGCGTAATCCAAACACAATTGAGCCGATATCCCGGCGCGAACGCAGCGGTATTGGATGCCGAGGGGCAACTTCTCGTGGGCCCGCTCTCCACCAATACATGGGACGCGCTGAGCTCCCAAAAGAACTTGGGGATTCCAGGTCTACATCGTGGTCGCCTCGGCGACACCCGTGCCGTGGATTGGCAAGGCAATATCTTCGGCCGCCAGGATTCTTTAGGCACCTTGGTGTTGCGTCTTCCTGTTCCTGGTCCGGTTTGGGCAGGAGCCTTGTTCAACTTCACCGCAGCCACCAGTTTGTTCGCGGCAGTGGTGACCTTCTTGTATCTCAGTTCCGCGTTCCGCGGTGTGGCTGGTTTGCGCCGTGTATTGGAGCGGATTTCCCAAGGGGATTACTGCGAACGTGCCGCAGTGGTTGGTTGCTCAGAGATTAAAACCCTGATCCGGGAAACCCATCACTCGCTAGATGCATTCATCATGGCGGGGGAGGAAGCGCACAAGGTCTATGTCGAAACCGCGATTGCCTTAAGCAAAACGATTGAGGCCAAAGACCGCTATACCAGTGGTCATAGTCAACGCGTCGCGGTGTACTCGGTCGAAATGGGTGATGCCATTGGATTGACTCCAGAGCGCGTCGAAACCCTACGTTTAGGTGCTTTGCTGCATGACATTGGTAAAGTCTCTACGCCCGATCATGTGTTGTTGAAGCCTGGTCAACTGACGGACGAAGAGTTCGAGTTGATGAAGAAACACCCGATGGCCGGCGACCGTATTTTGTCGGCGATTCCGGGATTGCGTGACATGGCAGACATTGCGCGCAGTCACCATGAAAAATGGGATGGCTCCGGTTACCCCATGGGCGTCCGTGGCGATTCGATTCCCTTGGAAGGTCGGATTGTGGCGATTGCCGATGCTTACGATGCCTTGGTCACGAAGCGCAGTTACAAACCTGCCATGCCAGTAGCGAAAGCGCTTGCCATCTTGGAGAAAGATGCCGGCTCGCACTTTGATCCGGACTTGGTCCAGGTCTTTGTCGCGATGAAGCGCAACGGTCAGGGCTACAAGCCATTGAAGAAGGGCGAGGCCTCGATGGAAGCGAAAACCAAGGCCAATCCTCAGACAGAGCTAAAAGAGGAGGCTGAGCTTCCTCCAGTGGAGCCAAAGCCAGAGGACGCGAAAGCAAGCCCGGATTCTGCGCAGGACGAGGCAGAGCAGGCCGAGAAGGCTGCCAAGCACAATCCTTCGACGGATTGAGGCCTGCGTTAGACCGCGTTGACCCGTAGGCACGGGGCAAGGACACTAGGCCCACCCTCCGGGTCCTTGCTCCTCCATGTTCCGCCGCCACCGTTCCGCCTTTCTTGAACACATGGCCGACGGCGACCTCGCCCTCTTTCTGGGGGCCAGTCTTGCTGTTCGCAACCATGATGTTGACTACCCCTTCCGTCAAGATTCCACCTTTTGGTATCTGACCGGCTGCCCCGAGCCCGATTCCATGCTGATGCTGGCGAAGGGTGTGGAAGGCGTGCCCGAAGAAACCTTGTTCGTGCTCCCGCGCGACCCTGCCAAGGAGACTTGGACCGGCCGCCGTATGGGGCCAGAAGGCGCCATGGAAGGTTTGGGCTTTGCCGCGGCGCAATCGCGCGAGTCCTTCCGCGAAACGGCAGCCAAGGCCATGTCTCAGGCCGACCGCCTTTGGTACCGCCTCGGCGCCGATGCTCGCCTCGATGATTTCGTGCGCGACACCCAAAACGATTTGCGCAAGCAGGCTCGCTTAGGGTTGGCGCCGTTGGAGGAAATGCTCGACCCAGGACCGGTGGTCGATGAGCTTCGCTTATTCAAGAGCGAAGACGAGCTCGCCTTGATGCGCCGCGCTGCGGCAATCTCCGCAGAAGCGCACTTGCTCGGCATGGCTCAAGTCAAGCCAGGCATGTACGAATATGAGCTCGAAGCGCTCTACCACTACACCTTCCGACGCCATGGTTGCGCCGATAGTGGCTGGGCTTATCCGTCGATTGTGGCTGGCGGCGATAACGCCAACATTTTGCACTACACCAACAACGACCAAGTCTTCCATGATGGTGATTTGGTGTTGGTCGATGCCGGTGGTGAGTACCAGGGATATGCTGCGGACATCACGCGCACCTTCCCGGTCAATGGCCAGTTCACGGATCCGCAGAAAGCGGTCTACGAAGTTGTGTTGGCGGCGCAGTTGGCGGGCATCGATGCCGTGCGTGCCGGCAACGAATACCACGACAGCCACACCCGCGCAGTACAAGAGTTGGCTAAGGGATTAGTCGACCTCGGCATTGTGCAAACTTCGGTGGAAGAGTGCGTGGAAAGCGAGAGCTACAAGCGCTGGTACATGCATAACACCGGACATTGGATTGGTCTCGATGTGCATGATTGCGGTGCCTACCGCCACGACGGCCTTTCGCGTCCGCTCGAGCCCGGCATGGTACTGACGATTGAGCCCGGTCTATATATTCCCGCTGCCGACGACACGGTTCCTGAAGAGTTCCGTGGCATTGGTGTGCGGATTGAAGACGATGTCCACGTCACCGGTGGTGACCCTGAAGTGTTGACCGCAGCCGTGGTCAAGACCGTTGCCGATGTCGAAGCCGCATGCGCGGCAACCCGGCCGATGCCGCCGACCCTAGAAGATGCACCGCTTGCGAGCGGAGCCCTAACATGAGTTCTCAAGACGCCCTAGTTTTAGATGGGCTGACCAAGCGTTACGGTGAATTCACCGCAGTGCGCGATGTCAGTCTTCGCGTGCCGGAAGGCAGCATTTACGGTTTTCTGGGCCCAAACGGCGCTGGGAAAACCACCACCATTCGCATGGTTTTGGATATCGTCAAACCGACGTCTGGAACACTCAGCGTGTTGGGGGCTCCAACGGCAATGGCGGTGCGGGAACGCATCGGCTATCTGCCGGAAGAGAAGGGTCTTTACAAAAAGATGAAGGCTTGGGCGGTCATCGCTTACTTTGCGCGGCTGAAGGGAGTTTCTGGCAAGGAGGCGAAGCAGCGTGCGCACGAGCTGCTGGAGCGCTACGGGCTGGGTGCCTTCGCCGACAAGAAAGTGGAAACTTTGTCCAAGGGCATGGGCCAAAAAGTTCAAGTGCTGGCTTCGATTGCCCACAAACCAGACCTGGTGATTTTGGACGAACCCTTCAGTGGTTTGGATCCATCTAATCAACAGGTCATGGAAGACGTGATTTCCGATTTGAATAAGGCCGGGAGCACGATCATTTTCTCCACACACGTGATGTCTCATGCGGAACGCATTTGTGACCGCATCTTGCTCATCGCCAAGGCTGAGATGGTCTTCGATGGCACGATTGAACAGGCTAAAGCCTTGATTCCGAGGCTGGTTCGGATTGGCGGCGTGGAAGCAAGTCGCTTGCGCTCCTTGCCTGGTGTCGGCGATGTCATGCCTAGCGAAGAATCCCCAGGCGTGTTTGAGGTGGTCGTTGCCGATGGCCATGATCCGCAAGAAATCCTCCGCGCGTGCATGCGCGAGGGGATTGAACTGAGTTCTTTTGAGTCGGGCGAACCAACCCTGCACGACGTTTTCCTTCACCTTGTCGGCGACGATGCCAAAGTCGCGGCCTACCGTTGAGCCAAACATGAGTAACGCCATTCACATTGCGACGCGCGAGTATGCCGAAAACGCGCGGACCAAAGGATTCTGGATCAACATGCTGATGTTTCCGATCATCTTGCTCCTTTCGGTCAAGGTGCCCAAGCTGCTCGAAGAAAAGGCAAAGCCGATTCGACAGTTTGCGCTGGTCGACCAGTCTGGTCAGCTCGGTGACATTGTGCGCGACGCGGTCGAACGCGATTACGCTCGCCTGGTCATGGAAAAAATTGGTACCTACGCACAAACCTATGCGAAGGACAAGGCTGCGGTCAGCGCCGAAACCCTTGAAAAGACAGCGATGCCAAGCGATTTCGCTGGTCGCGTCAAGGAGTTCATGGACTACAACGAAGAGTTGATGCAGCAAATGATGAGCCCAGAGGCCATCGAGATGCAGTTGTCCATGATTAAGCCTTCGCTGGTCGAGGATGCGCCTGAATTTGAAATGCCACGACGTCGATACGACGAGGTGGACCTGAGCGGATTGACCGGTGCCGATCTGGACTTGGCCACCGCCGAGCCCTCAGAAATTGTGCGGGCTCTGCGCCCAGCCCTTGTCGACGACGAGCGGCTGGAGGGCATGGAGCAACCACTGTTTGCGTTGATCGTCATTCCGCCCGACGCTTTTGAGCAAATTCTCGATCCGAGCATCGGCAACATGGCGAATGCCCCTGAGCCCCAGGATGGCATTCAATTCTGGTCGACCAACCTCACCGACATGGCGCTATCGAACCTCATCGAGCGCGCGTTAGACAGAGAACTGCAGAAACGGGAATACGTCGCCAACGGATTGGACCCGAAGCAGGTCTCCTTAATTCGAAGCACGACATTCCAATTTAGTGCCTTCGACCCCAAGAAGAAGGAAGGCGAAGAGGCCGTGAGTGTGGCCGATACCATGCGCAAATGGGCGCCAGTGGGATTCGTTTACCTGCTTTGGGTGGCCATCTTTACGGTGGTGAGTTTCCTCCTCAATAACACGGTTGAGGAAAAGTCCAATCGCATTATTGAGGTGCTCCTCAGCTCCGCCACACCATGGGAGATCATGGTGGGCAAGCTGCTCGGCATTGCCGGCGTGGGGCTGACCATGATGACAGCATGGGTGTTGTCGCTCTTGGGCGTACTGAAGTTCATCGCCGGCCCAGAAGTGGAATGGGCTGGAGCCCTGTTCGAGGTCATTCAGTCGTCCGGTCTGCTGCCCCTATTCGCCCTCTACTTCGTGTGCGGCTACCTGACCTACGCCGGTATTTTCCTGGCCATCGGTAGTCTCTGCAACACGGTGAAGGAAGCGCAAAACTTCATGGGCACAGCAACCGTGATTCTGATGGTCCCACTGTTCACCATGGTCTTCGTCGCCCAAGACCCCAACGGCGCCCTTGCTACCTTCCTGACTTGGGTACCCGTTTACACGCCCTTCGTCATGATGAACCGCGCCGCCGCAGACCCACCGATGGCAGAGCTTTTGGGGACCGGTGCGCTGATGCTCGTCACCATTGTCTTCATGCTCTGGCTATCCAGCCGCATCTTCCGGATTGGTGTGTTGCGCACTGGGCAACCTCCGAAGATTGTGGAGTTGGTGAAGAGTTTGATGACGCCCCTTAACAACCAATAAAGGAAGCTGGCCACGTTTGGTGGTCCTTGACTAATTGCGCAAGGGCCACCGGACGGAAAATATCTCCTTTGCTAAGAATGGTTTTTGGCAGACCCCAAGCGCCATTGCTGGCGTTACATTTGGGGCCTTGACTGTAATGCCTCTCGAGTAGTTTCTATAGACCATCCAAATGGACATGTGGTCGTTCAGACGATTCCGATCTTTGGACACTCCCCAAGACCGGCGAACCAACCGGGAGACACCGTCTCGCATCATGGCGAGGGTGTGATTGATGGGGAATAGTACATTGCCGTAAGTCCTTGCCGTTTTGGAAGACTCCCGAACATGCATTGCAATGCGCCCAGGGAAAATCTGTTTGGCCAGGGATTTATAAGTCGTCTTGCGGTCTGTTTGTAAAT
>Ga0316208_1001457_pt1 | contig 22176 bp, 12 predicted proteins | sample 3monopyrite_MG_FD_204944 | JGI IMG/M metagenome (GOLD analysis project Ga0316208, IMG submission 204944) | Microbial mat bacterial communities from mineral coupon in-situ incubated in ocean water Damariscotta River, Maine, United States -... | ecosystem: Environmental > Aquatic > Marine >... | reverse complement strand
GAAGCCGCAGGCGATGGTGTTTTGAATGCGTGCCAGCGTCTGAAACGCGGGCGCCTTCGGCTTCCGGTCAAACAAGGAACTTATTTCAGGACTATTCCCCAGCAAATCTTCCAGCGCGTCGCTCAACATCTGCATCCCCGCCGCTATCATCCGGCGGATGAATTGACAATTCGAACGTGACTACATCCACAGGAGTTTTCGATGCAGCGTCCTGGCCACCGAATGGAGCATTGCAAGGACTTATCCGCGAGCCTGCTGCTGAGTATCGGCCTCGGCTTTGCGGTATCGACATTTTCAGCAGTGGCCATCGCCGCTGACGACACAATCACCCCGCTCGACGTCGCAAGAATGAAAAGCGTCGCCGACCAGGCCATCTCGCCGGATGGAAAGTCGATCGCGTACACCGTGAAGGTTCAACGAGACCCATTGAAAGGCGACAACGGCTCGGCATGGACCGAACTGCACGTCGTCGACTCAGACACCGGCAAGTCTCGACCGTTCATCACGGGAAAGGTCAACATCAGCAGCATCGCGTGGACTCCTGACGGGACCGGCATCTCGTTCCTGGCAAAACGAGGCGACGACAAGAACACATCGATCTACCTGATTCCCATCGACGGCGGCGAGGCTCGCAAGTTGATCGAGCATTCGTCATCCATCTCCAGCTACGAGTGGAAAGCCGACGGCAAACAGATCGCGTTCCTCGCCAAGGAAAAGGACGATCTGGAGGAAAAGAAACTCCGAGACAAAGGCTTCAACGCCGAAGGCTACGAAGAGAATCTCAAGTCGACACGCATTTGGATCGCGGACGCCAAGTTTGGATCAGCCGAAGAAGCACGGCTGCTGGACGTCGCCGGCTCCGCGTCCGAACTTCACTGGAGCCCTGACGGCAAGTCATTCGCCGTCGCGCTCGCTCCAACTCCGCTGATCGATCACTACTATATGTACCGCCGAATTCACGTTCTGAACGCGGAGACCGGAGCGGTCATTCAGAAGTTCAAAAACCCAGGGAAGATCGGACAAGTTGCCTGGGCCCCTGACGGCACGAAGGTCGCATTCCTTTCAGGAGAAGACATCAACGATCCAAGCGAAGGGCGACTCTGGATCGCGACGGTCGGTGATGAAGGCTTCCTGGATGCCACTGAAGGTTACCTGCCGAACGTGATCGAGTTTCACTGGTCGAGCAACTCACAAATTCGCTTCCTCGCCCACAACAGTTGCCTGTCTGAATTCGGATCGATCAAGCTCGACGACGACGCAGCGGAATTGAAAGTCGACTCGCAACCAACCGACGCAGTCTTCGAATCGTTCTCGACCAACGACTCCGCAGACCGATGTGCGATGATCGCCCATAGTCCGTCGCATCTACCCGAAGTTTTTTCGCAAGCTGGCAGCCAGAAAGCCGCGAAACGACTCACTGATCTCAACCCGTGGCTCAAAGAAAAACGACTCGCCAAGCAGGAAGTCGTCACCTACACCGCCCGCGACGGTCAGACGGTGGAAGGAGTGCTGGTTCGACCACTCGACGAAGAACCCGGCAAACGATACCCGCTGCAACTCTTCGTGCACGGCGGTCCCGAGTCGCACGTTTCGAACGGCTGGGTTTCGTACTACAGCTACCCAGGCCAGGTCGCCGCCGCCAAAGGCTACGCCGTCTTTCACCCGAATTATCGAGGCAGCACGGGACGCGGAATTGCTTTCGCCAAAGATCATCAGGCCGACTACGGCGGCAAAGAATTCAATGACCTGCTGGACGGAGTCGACCACCTGGTCAAGTCAGGACTCGTCGACCGATCCAAAGTCGGAGTCACTGGTGGTTCGTACGGCGGCTTCGCTTCCGCCTGGTGCGCGACGAAGCACAGCGAACACTTCGCCGCCGCGGTCATGTTTGTTGGCATCAGCAATCAGATTTCCAAGTCCGGCACAACCGACATCGCCGATGAGATGTTCCACGTCCATGCGCGAAAACGGATCTGGGACGACTGGGAATTCTTCCTCAAACGCAGCCCCATCTACTACGTCGAAAAGGCTCGCACTCCCATCCTGATTCTACACGGCAAAGAGGACACCCGAGTCCATCCTTCGCAGTCGATGGAGCTGTACCGCAACCTGAAGATTCTCGACAAGACACCGGTCCGCCTGGTCCTCTATCCGGGAGAAGGTCACGGCAACCGCAACGCTGCCGCCCGCTACGACTACAGCCTTCGACTGAACCGCTGGATGGACCACTATCTGAAAGGCGACGGCGGAAACGCACCGCCCTTCAAAATCGACCACGGGAGCGAAGTAGCTGCCCAGTAATAAACCCGTGATTCTGTAGCCTGACTCTCCGAGTCGGAGCTGTTTGTGAGGACTCGACTCAGAGAGTCGAGCTACGCAAATACGGAATTGATTCCAGACAGGTACTAAGCGGCAGCGCGGTCGCTGATCGACAATTCTTCCAGCAAGCTGCGGATAATCTGCTCGGCATTCAGCTTTTCTTCGAGCCAGTCGTCGCGCATGTTGCGCCAGCGTGATTCTCGCTGTTCCCAATCGTGCATGCGATGTTCGAGTCGCGTTTCCTGTTCGTGAAGTTCGCATTCCCGTTCGTGCATGCGTCGCTGAAACGAATCCCGATCTGTGCGAAGCCGCTCGTCTTCTTCCTCAAGACGCCCCTGAGCGATCGCAACCAATCGCGCCGTTTCAGCGTCCGAGCCAACATCGCTCGTCTTCAATTGTCGAAACTGCCCCGCAACGACGGCGCGAACTTCTTCGACCCTTTGCTTCGCGGCCTGTTCGTCGACGTTGGCCATCAGCTCGGCCATCGCTTCCTCTGCCGCGAGCCTTGACTCGAGATTCACGACGCTCACCTGTTCAAGCTCGTGTCGCATTTTGTCGAGTCGAACCGACCGTCCATCCAGCTTCTGCCGTTCTCGATCGAGCTTCTGCAACTGCTCACTCTTCGTCGATTCAAGCAACGCCCACTGCCGCACCAGATCGCTTCGTTCCTCGGTGAGCTTATCGCGATCGGCTGCCAGCTCAGCCTGAAACTGCTCGCGAGCTTTCTCACGAACATTCTCCTCGCGAGCCAGTGAACGTTCTCTTTCGGCAAGCACCTCGCGAAATCGCAAGAGTTGTCGCTGCCGCTTTCGAGTAATTTCTTCACCCCGCTGAAACTCGGCCTGCCAGTGCTGACGGCTTATGTCCAGCGTGTGAGTTCCCGACTGCGTCTCACGATGCTGCTCGGCCAGCAACTCTTTCTGCACGCCGACGAGTTCATCCCATTCGGCACGTTCATGCTCGAAGGTTGCTCGCAAATCAGCAATCTCGGCGGCTGATTCCTCGGAAGCCCTCTGCTGTTGAAGCTGCAATTCTTCAAGCTCTGCATGCTGAGTCGCCATCTGCTCGTTCGAGGTCTGCAACCGGCTCTGCACATCAGACTCGAACTGACCACGGGCTGCGTTCAGGCTCGCTTCATGACGAATCCGTTCCTGCTCAAGCTGCTCAGTCACCTGCTGACGCTCTTCGACAAGCGCCGTCCGAGCTTGACGCAGAGCCGCTTCCTGAGTCTCTCGCACGCCTTCCAGCGCCGCCTGCTCTCTTTGCTGTCGGGTGTCAAACTCAGCGACCTGTTTAGCCAGCTGTTGACGCTCAGTTTCAATGTCCGAGCTCAACGTTCGCCGAAGCTCTTCACGTTCTTTGCTCCAGCTTGTTCTGACTTCGGCCAGAGCCGCGTCATGTGCAGCCTTCGCGTGCGATTCCAGTTCCGATCGGCGTTGTGCAAGCGTTGCCTCGGCGTCAATCGAGTGTTTCTCGAGGCCAAGCCGAGCCTGTTTAAGCACTTCCTGCTCGGTCGCCATCTCTTTCTGAAATGCCTCGCGCTCACGTTGAAACGCCGATCGATCTTCTTCCACGGTCGCAGCCAACGCTGCCTTTCGCTGTTCGAGTTCAGTCAGGTTTCTCTGACGTTCGGCGGCCAGGTCTCGCTCAATCTGCGAAAGGGCCTGTCGATGAATTTCCGCGTCCCGTTGCAGCTCAGCCTCTTCGCGAGCCTTCCGGTCGCTCCATTCGGATTTCTCAGCATCGAATGCGGCGCGTTCCGCTTCAATATCGGTCACGGTCTGAGCTCGAACTCGGCGACGTTCGACTTCCAGATCACGTCGGACCTGCCGCATCAGCGACTGATGCTCTTCCCGCAGTTTCTCCGACTGCACGAGAAGATCACTTCGCTCGGCTTCGACCAGCTGCCTGGCGTGCCGCAGCGCGACCCGATCGACATCCAACTGTTGTGCCAGCTCTTCGGCCAGACGCTTCCGAGCAACTTCCAGCTGCTCATGGCCGCGCGCGACTTCGTCCTCACGAACCTGCAGATCGGACAAGAGTCTGTCCGCATCAGCCAGCCTTGCCCCAAACTCACCTTCACGACGTTTCAGAGCGGTGTCGCGATCCTGGCGATCTTCCTCAAACTGTTGCTGAGCCAGTCGAAGCTGCCGCTGCTCCTGATCGAGCGTCGCCAACTGATCCGCGATGTACCCCTCACGCCGACTCTGCTCGGTCATCCGCTCTCGCAGATTCCCCGCGATCTGACTGGCCTGCATCAGCAGCTGACTGTCGTCATTGGACATGCGCGAAATCCTCCAGACTGGACGAGGCCAGTGTGAATCAAGCGAGTTTGCGAGGGGGGAAGTAACGAGAGCCGGAAGGCAGGCAACTAACGAAAACCGGGAGTTCTCAACCTGCGGCGTGATGTGAAAGCAGCGACGAGCAGCCGGGACGATTTGTCTCAACTCAAGAAGGGGCCAGAAGTATCGACCGTTTCCGCTCAAAGTGTCAACATGCGTTGTGATGGGAGAAAAGCTCGACCAGTGCCCTGTTTCCGCAGCAGGGTGCCGGAAATCCGCACAGTTCCCCCAATGCTTGCCGAACTGCCGCTCGAATGGCGCATTTCGTACGAAAGCTTCCGTTGGACAGTGAATCGATCGCGGCCGTCGGATAAAATCCTTCCCAAACCGGGTGGCAGGTCGAAGCCGCTCGGAAACGACTTAGTAGTCGTCCCGCGAATTATGGATTAGATACAGGGTGGTGGTGTGTCGTTGCCGACGCTGCCAGCGTCGGTCCGAAGCTGGCAGCTTCGGCAACGGCGAATTGCGATCCTTGTTACGTGGGATGTGTACTTTGAGAACAAGCCCTCTGGATCCGTCAAACCCCTGGGAGTCAGCCCGTGCCGAAAGCGACACTACTGGTCATCGGAGGCGTCGATCAGGGAGCCCGGTTTGAACTCGACGGCAGCGACGCGACGATTGGTCGTGGAGTCCAGAACGGCATCCGAATTCTCGACACGGAAATGTCGCGCAACCATGCGTCCATCGGCTACGACGACGGTGCGTTCGTCCTGACGGACCGAAACAGTTCGAACGGGACGTTCGCCAACGGCATCTCGGTGCAAAGTCACCGACTGGCGACCGGCGACCAGATTCAGGTCGGCAGCACCGTATTGTTGTTTGCGGAGCCGACCGATTCTCAGAAAGAAGTGCCGGTTGACTTTATTTCTCCACATGCCGGTGACGATGCTTCACAAATCGTCTCGAAAGTCGGCCTCGATGCCGGACGCCGGTTGCTCGATCAGGCAACTCCAGTCCGCGAGGATCAGGCCAGTGAAACGCTCGCCCAGCTTCGGCTGCTCTACCGAATTTCGGAAGAAATGGTCAGCTCGACCCTTTCGATCGAACAGCTTCTGCAACGAATTCTCGACACATCACTGGAAGCAGTTGGTGCCGACCGAGGCTGCGTGCTGGTCAGCAATCCCGAAACCAGCAAGCTTGAACCGCGAGCCCTCGCTCACATCAGCGGCGGGACGATGGCCGGTCGCATGCCGATTTCCCGGAGCATCGTCGACTACGTGGTAAAAAAGGGGCAAGGCGTCCGGACTTCCGACGCTCGCGCGGACAGTCGCTTCGCCAGCGGAATCAGTATCGTCCAGGAAGGCATCCGCGAGGCCATGTGCGTCCCCATGCCCGGTCACTACGAACTGATGGGTGTCATTTATGTCGACACCCGAGTTCCCCAGGACGGCCAAACTCCCGGCCAGCCAGTTGCCAGCAAGTTTACCGATTCTCAACTCAACCTGATGGCCGCGATCGGTCGGCAAGCGGCGCTCGCGATCGAGAATCACCGTTACCAGGATGCGTACGTTAAAGCGGAACGCCTCGCCGCAGTCGGTCAGACCATCGCCATCCTCAGTCACCATACGAAGAACATTCTGCAGGGGATTCGAGGTGGCAGCTACCTGATCGACATGGGACTGCAAGGGCACGACGAGTCACTGATCCAGGAAGGCTGGTCGATCGTCGAAAGGAATCAGGAACGAATCAACCACCTGGTCATGGATATGCTGTCGTTCAGCGCTGAACGGCGACCAAAGCTTGAGCCCGGAAACGTCAACGAACTCGTGGCAGAAATTCACGAACTTATGCTCGCCCGCGCCGATGACATCGGCGTCAAACTCCAGCTCGCGTTGGGCGAGAGTATTCCGATGGCAATGTTCGACTCCGAAGGAATCCACCGAGCCGTGCTGAATATCGTCATCAACGCTCTGGACGCACTGGAAGACAACACCCAGGGAATCGTGGAGATCCGAACCGGAACGTCACCGGACAGGATGGACGTCTGGGTTGAAGTTGCCGACAACGGCTCCGGAATTCCGGAAGACCAGCTCGACACGCTGTTCAGCATTTTCGAATCGACCAAAGGTGCCCGCGGTACCGGCATCGGCCTGGCTGTCAGCCAGAAGATTCTCCGCGAGCACGGCGGTCAGATCGTCCTCGACAGCCAGCCAAACCGAGGCACACGCTTCCGCCTGATCTGGCCAGCGTGCGAAGACGAAGGCCGAGCCGCCAGCCGTCGCACCGTCGAAAGTGGCTAGAGATTCATCACCACCGACCTGCTTCCGTGTCTCAAGCACGAGAACGTAGCCGGGCGTAACGGGAGAGGGCCATCAGCGGGAACGAAATTCGGTAGAGGTGGTACTTCAGGTAGAAGACTTTCGGGAAGCCAGTTCCCGTCCACCATTCCTCGTCCCACGTGCCGTCTTCGTTCTGCGAATCGAGCAGGTACTCGATGCCTCGCGAGACGGATTCCGATTCTCCTTCTCCGGCCGCGATCAGGCCGAGGATTGCCCACGCCGTTTGCGAAGCAGTCGGCGGGCCCTGCCCTTTCAAAGAGGGATCGTCGTAGCTGCGAGGAGTTTCGCCCCAGCCACCACTGTCTCGTTGAACCGACTTCAGCCAGTTGGCGGCCTTGCGAATTCGAGCATCAGTCAGTGGCATTCCGATTCGAGTCAGACCGACCAGACACTGCCACGTTCCGTAGAGATAGTTGACGCCCCAGCGTCCGTACCAGCAGTGTTCCGGATCCTGATCTTTCCATACGAAATCGATTGCCCTCCGCACGACGGGATGGTCGGCTGGAACATTCAGGTACGAAAACATTTCCAGCATTCGAGCCGTTAAGTCAGCGGTGCTGGGATCGATCATCGCGTTGTGATCGGCGAACGGAACCTGAGTGAACAGCTCGCGAACGTTGTCTCGATCGAACGCGCCCCAACCGCCGTCTTTCGACTGCATGGCCAGAATCCAGCGTGCTCCACGATGCATGGCGCCGAGCATCGGACGGAGGCGGTCGACCTGAACGGCAGCGAGCACGGAATCAGCATTGCGAGCGGCCAGAACGGCCGTGGCATCTTTGTCCGCTTCGTGAGGACTCCAGTCGTCAACCAGAAAGTCCGTGTCCCATTCCGGCTGATCCGGCAGGCACCTGGCCAAAGCCATCAGCACCATGCAGGTGTCATCAACATCGGGATAAAACTCGTTGTTGAATTCGAAGTACCACCCGGCAGGTTCCGTCGCACTGTTCCGCACCGTCCAGTCGCCGGGTCGCCGAACCTCCTTTGCCAACAACCAGTCGACCGTTCGCTTCAAGGACGGATGCTCGGCGGGCACGCCCGCGTCGCGCAAAGCGATCGTCGCGATGGCCGTGTCCCACACAGGCGACTTACAAGGCTGCAGCCGGTCGGTGTCACCATCAGAAATCACCAGGTCTTTCAACTCGTCAAGCTGCGACTGAACTTCTGGCGAATCCTCTTCGTAGCCGAGGCACCGCAGCGCGATGACGCTCCAGACAATCGGCGGAAAGATGGCTCCCAGACCGTCGCTGCCTTCAAAACGGTCAAGCATCCACTTCGTCGCGCGCCGGACGGCAATTCTCCGAAGCGGTCGAATGTGAAGTTTCTCCAGCGTCTTGAGCGTCAGGTCGACGCCGTTGAAGAATGCTCGCCAGTTGAAGCGCGGACTCGACTTCAATTCGTCGACAACTTCGGACGGCGGCATCGTTCTGGGAAGAGCTTCTGGCGAGTCGATGAAGAGCTCGGGCACGTTCCAATCGTCACGCAACCTGCTGACCGGCCGGAACGACCACATCAGGCTCAGTGGAATCAGGATCGTACGCGACCACGCCGACATCTCATAAACATTGAACGGGCACCAACTCGGGATGAGAATCAGCTCGGGAGGCACCGCCGGACACTGCGAGTAAGAAATCTGCCCGAGCAGCGCAAAGTAGAACCGCGTAAAACTGTTCATCTTCTCGGCGCCGCCGGCTGCGAGAATTGCCTCGCGAGCTCGACGCATCACCTCATCGCCGGGATCGTGACCGGCAATCTTCATCGCCCAGTAGGCCTTTACCGATGCCGAAATCTCGAGCGGGCCGCCTGGATAAATCGCCCAGCCGCCGGTCGGAAGCTGTTGCTGATCGATGTACTTTGCGCAGCGCCGAACTTCTTCCGATTCGCCGCGCCCGAGCCAGGTCAGCAGGAGGATATACTCTGACTCGAGGATCGTGTCGCCTTCGAGTTCGCCCACCCAGAATCCATCGGGATGCTGTTGCTGGAGCATCCAGTCGCGCGTGCGGGTGATTGCTGAACCAAGCCGTTCGAACTCGCCCGTCAGCCCCGTCGCCGCCAGCAATTCTGGATCAAATGCGTCGCTCGATCCTGCCGAATTGGAAGACGTCGACGCCGCCGACTCAAATCGATTTCGTTGTGAACCAAGCCAGCCGGAACTCATCCGAAGCCTTCCGTGGAGTTAAAACCTGGCCATACAAAACGTCTGAAGTCCTCGCGACATCCAGACTTGGAAACCAACGGGCGGATCGTAGAGCACTCTTAACATCGGCTTCAACGTCAGGTTCCTGCCCGACCAGAACTGCTCAGACAGATGTAGAGGCGAAACTGCAGCCTGATTAGGATTCCGACAGTGCAGGCCGAGCGTCGACCGGACACAAATGTCGGTCCATCAAATGTGAACAGCAGAAAAGGCAATCAGCGAATGAGTCGTCTGAAATCAAGCCGCCTCGGAACTGTCGACAACCGCTTATCGGCAGCCGTCAAAAAGCAGCAAAGTGGACAGCAAATGAATGTGACGGAAACTTCGCTCCCTGGTGTCATGCTGATCGAACCGCGAGTCTTTGGTGATTCGCGCGGCTTCTTCCTGGAAACATACTCGACGCAGCGTTATGCCGAAGCAGGGATTCCCGACACGTTCATTCAGGATAACTGGTCGCATTCCTGTCGAGGCACGCTGAGAGGCCTGCATTTTCAGATCAAGCACCCGCAAGGAAAGCTCGTCCATGTCATGCAGGGCGAAATCTACGACGTCGCTGTAGACGTGCGACAAGATTCGCCGACCTTCGGAAAATGGGTCGGAGTCACACTCTCCGCCGAAAACAAACGACAGCTCTGGATCCCCCCCGGCTTCGCCCACGGATTCGCCGTGCTCAGCGAAACGGCCGACTTCGTCTACAAGTGCACCGACAGCTACGCCCCCGAATTCGAACGCACGCTGCAGTGGAATGACGAAACGATCGGCGTGAACTGGCCGCTCGACACCGACCCGATTCTGTCTGACAAAGACCGAAACGGAACGACGTTCGACAAGCTGGAAACGTTTGCGACGTCGCCGTAGAACAACGCTGCGTAGGATTCTCGCAGCCAGTGGATGATCTTTGCCACCGACTTTAGTCGGTGGTCATTTAGTATTGATCTGCTTGGTGAGCCGGCTTCAGCCGGACTTCTCGGCACCATACAGCTTTCATGGCTGAAGCCACTGTTAAGTCCGGCTGAATCCGGCTTGGCTGTGAAAATCCCTCACCTATCCACCAGCTAAAGCTGGTGGTAAAAACCAATGCTGAAACTCTGAACGACACCGAACAATGTAGCTTCTAACTTCGCCCTGAAAATCTAACGCGCCGAGGAACGGGAGAGTCAGAGTCGACTCTCCCATTCCTCTCCCATTCCTCTGCGAGATCTCAGCGGTCTCTGCGATTAAAAGTCAATCTGAAGCTCAGCCGCGAAGACGGTTAAGGATTTCGTTGGTGACTTCAGAAACGGGCACACGCGTCTGTTCCAGCGTGTCGCGATCTCGAACGGTCACTGCGCCGTCCGTCGCGGTGTCACCGTCGATCGTGATGCACCACGGAGTTCCGATTTCGTCCTGCTGACGGTATCGGCGACCGATCGCTCCCTGCTGGGAATAGATGACGTTCAGCCCGGCGGCTTTCATCTCGCGATAAATGCCGAGAGCGGTTTCCGGCATTCCCAGTTTCTTGATCAGTGGGAAGATCGCCGCCTTGATCGGAGCCAGCCGCGGATGCAGCTTCAATGATACTCTCTTCTGCATCACTCCCTTGTCGTCCGGAGCTTCGTCTTCGGTGTAGGCTTCGCAAAGAAACGCCAGCGTCGCCCGATCCGCACCGGCTGATGGCTCAATCACGTGCGGCGTGAACCGTTCACGAGTCTGATCATCGAAGTATTGCAGATCCTTGCCGCTGCCCTTCCACTTTGGATTTCCTTCGGCATCCAGCTGCAACTCCAGCGGATTGGTGTTTTCGTCAAGCTTGCCTTCCATATGGCTCCTCAAATCGAAGTCGCCTCTATGGGAGATGCCCTCGAGTTCTCCATACTCACCATCGCCGAGGAATGGGAATGCGTATTCGACATCGGCCGTACCGATCGAATAGTGGGCAAGTTCATCTGGCGTGTGCTCACGCAAAATGAGCCGTTCCGCCGACAGACCCATTTCTTTGTACCAGGCCATGCGGCGATCTCGCCAGTACTTGTACCAATCCTGCGAAGTATCCGGGTGGCAGAAAAATTCGATTTCCATCTGCTCGAATTCGCGCGAGCGGAAAGTGAAGTGGCGTGGAGTGATCTCATTTCGAAAGCTCTTACCGATCTGGCCGATGCCGAACGGAATCTTCACGCGTGCACTGTCGAGCACATTCTTGAAGTTGACGAAAATCCCTTGAGCCGTCTCTGGACGCAAAAACGTCTTATTCTCTTCTGACTGGAGGGCACCTGTGTACGTCTCGAACATCAGGTTAAACCAGCGCGGTTCCGTCAGGTCGCCGCCACAATTTGGACAGGGAGTTTGAAGTCCGGTCGCATTCTTCTGCTCAGTCGCCAGATACCGGAGACAGTCGGTCGCGCTCAGGGGTTGCTCCGGTTCGGACTGTTGAAACTCGGCAAGCCACGACAGAGTCACCTCAGAATTTCGCACGACCGCCAGGCCCGGAGCAATATTCGGACCTTTCTTGCGCGCCCATCGAGCTACTTTCGCCGAGTCAATCGTCACGAGATCGGCGGTGAAGTCCACAGCGCATTCTTTGGCCAAAGACTTGACCCAGTCAGACTCACGCAACATTTCCCAGACATGATCCGCTCGGAACAGCTTCTTGCACTCACGGCACGTCTGCATCATGTCAGCGAACAGGTCGTAATGACCGGAGCACTTCCACACCTGAGGATGCATGATGATTGAGGCTTCGATGCCTACCATGCCGAATTCGGTTGGCGCTCCGTCTGGAACCGAGTACGCATCGTGAGCGTTGATCATGTCCCGCCACCAGGCCTCGCGGACATTCCGTTTCAATTCAACGCCCAGAGGACCGTAATCCCAGAAGCCCTGGATGCCGCCATAGATCTCTGATGACTGAAACAGGAAACCTCGCCGTTTACACAGCGAGACAATTGCGTCCATGTTTTTGCTCATGGCAAAACCGTTCCTCGTAAACTGAGTGTGAGATTCTCGAGCGGAGTATCGAGAACAAAGCACCGCCTGGTCGGGCACGACCCGATCTGCAGCGTCCCGGTTCACCCTGGGACAGCTCGGCGGAATATAAAAAGAGACGCCAGGTAAGCGACCTGTCGCCCCGGACACCTTCTCCGACCACCTGGCACGCCCAATTGACCTTCACTTTGAAAACGACCAACCAGCGTGGTCCGGCGCAATGGATTGTTCTTCAAATTCATGTCAGAGACCACCCCTTCGGTGGCGTACCAGAACATCAGAAACATTACCCGATTCATCCGGCACGATGGCGACGGTCCACATACTAGTGAGAAGAAAGCCAGCGCTTTCTTCACGGCTGCACGAAAGATAGGTGGTTTTGTCAATCGACCGGAAATTGTAGCCGGGTAAATCGTCGCCGATAAATCCGGGGGCTTCCGAAAACCCATAATCGTGGCTCATCCTGCATTCAAAACCAGCCGCTTCCATTCTTGTCTGAGCCTCAGTGATTGGCGTGCCTGCAGGAATTTTGCTCCAGACTGCGCCGACCAACTCATCACTGTTGTCAGCACGCAGTCGGCTCGATTCGAGCAACTGGCAACCCGCGATCATCAGACACAGCGGGACGATTAAGACTCGCATTTCGATTCCATTCGAATACCAACCAACGAACCGACTCATCAACCGGTCGATTCTCCATCGGTCCGGCAAATGCGGCGGGATTGTGGCAGGTACTCGGGAACAAGGTCAACCTGGTCCAGAGTCGCCGCAGTTCTGATATCGGCCTCAAGGCCGAGCCTCATGAGATTCCGTCCGCCACTTCCTGCTTTCATCGCCTCAAACAGCCCATCGTGCGTACTTGCGGCCACTTTCCAATGCGACAGAACCAGCCGCGCCGCGTCGCAAAGCACGAAGGACTCTTCAACGGCCCCAGCTCCCTGCGGAGAACGAGCGAGCAGTCGATCGACGAGAGCCCCCGCAAAAATGCAGTCTTCCGTCGAGACTTTCCCAACGGTGCCCGCACAGACGATGTGAATCAGTCGGGAGTCTTCGATCAGTAGTTCACGGACTGCCTGAAGATTAGCGAAGGCTCCGGTAACGATCCGATCGGCACTCGCTGATCGAAGCAAAGCACGCGTCCCATTGGTCGTTGTGAATGCGATCTCGCGATCGGCCACGATTTCGCGGCTCCACTCGGACGGCGAGTTCCCCAGATCAAACCCGGCAATCGGCTCGCCCCCGCGTTCTCCGCCGAGCAGAACCTCACTCCCACCTGCCGAATCCTCGCGGTGCGCGACCGCCTCCTCGATCGATTCAAACGGAACGATGCTCTGAGCACCATTCTTCAATGCGTACGCGACAGTCGTCGTTGCTCGAAGGACGTCGGTCACCACGGCGATCCCGCCACAGAGATCAGACGGCTCGAACAACGCGGGAAGGAGATGAACGGTCAGGCTTCGAGGCATCGCGATCTTTTTCTAACCATGCTTCAATGAGGAAAATGAAGGAACACTAATCAGCGCTGATTGACGCTAATAATCGGTCAACGCAGAAGTTCAACCATTAGCGAAGATTAGCGTCGATCAGCGATCCTGAAACTTGAGAGTGAACCTCGATGCTGGAGGCTTGATTCTCGCGACACTCCGGCCACACTTCTGTCGGCAGCAGTCGGCCACAGAATTCTCGCCCCTTTCACAACAAAAGCGTGCAGCATGACTTCAGAAATCCTTCGCCTCTGCGAAATGGCACCGAACCAGTCCGGAGACCTGTTCGCCGTTCTCGCCTCCAAAGAAGAAAGTCAGACCAAAGACGGCAAGCCTTACTACCGAGTCGCATTCCGCGATGCAAAACGCAAAGCGACTTCGATGATCTGGAGTGACCACGGGCACTTTCCTGACTGCAGCGAAAACTGGAAGGTCGGCACGTTTTACAAAATTCGCGGCAAGTACACGGAGAACTCTTACGGACCACAGATCGACATCGAACGAATCCGCCCCGTCGAGGATGCCGACGCCGAACAGGGATTCTGCGAGGACGACTTCTTTGAGACATCACGGTACGACCGGGATGAAATGTTCGCCGAACTGCTCGGGATCGCAAAAGAGCACATCACCGAAGAGCCGCTGCAAAGACTGGTCGTCGAATTGCTCACCGAGCGAGCCGACTTTGTAAAAACCCACGCAGCCGCATCGCGGAACCATCACGCGTTCATGGGCGGCTACCTTGAGCACACGCTTTCTGTCACTCGGACGGCTGTATTCCTTGCCGAAAAATACAGTGCGTATTACACAAGAATGCAACCGCCGCTTTCAAAGTCGCTCGTCGTCGCCGGAGCCGTTCTGCACGACATCGGCAAAGCGGAAGAACTCGTTTTCAAGCCGGAAGGCTGGGAGTACACTCCGCGAGGCCGCCTGGTCGGACACATTTTCATTGGGCGGGACATGGTCCTGAACAAGGCCGCGACAATTCCTGACATCGACCTGGAAACCGTGCTCCGACTTGAGCACATCGTGATCTCGCATCAGGGAATTCCGGAGTGGGGATCGCCGATTTCTCCCAGCACTCCCGAAGCACTGCTCGTTCACTACGCCGACGACATGGACGCAAAGTTTCACGAACTGGCCGTACAGCTCGAAACCGACACGCCGCCCGAGACCGAATTCACCGATTATCGGAATCCGCTCCGAAGGCGAATCTTCCGCGGCCTGCAGCCAGACTCTTCGTCACCTCCGGCAAGCTAAGGGACTGTCCCGAAATATAAGTTCCTTGTTTGACCGGAAGCCGCAGGCGCCCGCGTTTCAGAGGCCGGCACGCATTCAAAACACCATCGCCTGCCGCTTCGGGTCAAACAGGGTCACGGAAATCGGGAATCTATTTCGGGACGGAACCTAAGACTTGCACAGCAGCTTCGGAGTCGATCCGTCGAATCCGAAGCGGCTTGATGCAAGTCTAAATCTGAGCGTTCAATTTCGCTCGATCTTCATCGCTGAGAATCAGCATATCATCAACGACTTCGCTGCTGCCGATCAGGTCGTCCCCGAGGTTTCCACCCGCAGTGTCCTGACCGGAGTTGCCGTTGATCGTGTCGTCTCCGTCGCCACCCACAATAATGTCATCGCCGCCGCCAGCATTGATGAAGTCATTTCCGTCGTGACCGTCGATCGTGTCGGCTCCGCTTTCGCCGTTGATGGTGTCATCACCGTCGCCACCGAAGACCGCATCGGCTCCGTTGCCGGCGTCGACCAGGTCAGCTCCATCACCCGCGTCGATGGTATCGTCGCCGCCACCACCGCGAATCGTGTCGTCGCCGTGGTCACCTCGCAACACATCGTTGCCACCTTGACCGACCATCAGGTCGTCGTCACGGCCGCCGTCAAGTGTGTCGTTTCCGTTGCCGCCGAGCATCGAGTCGCGGCCCAGCATTCCCAACAGGCTGTCGTCTCCGGCCATACCGTTCAGGACGTCGTCACCAAAGCTTCCAATCGCGGTGTCGTTGCCGTCGCTGCCGAAGAGGGTGTCGTTTCCGAAACCACCTTCGAGCATGTCGTCGCCCTGCCCGCCGACTATCGAATCATTTCCGGCGTCGCCACGGGCAACATCGTCACCGTCTCCACCGTCGATGATATCGTCGCCGGCGCCGCCGTTGACGGTGTCAGCTCCGCCTTGAGCATCGATTGTATCAAGGCCCTCGCTGCCGAAGATGGAATCACCGCCGGTCGTTCCAGTCAGCATGTCGTCACCCAGGCCACCGTCGATGATGACCGGCACGTTGCCGACCACCGCCCCCGCTCCGGTGATTGTGTCCGTACCGGCGTCGCCGTTGACTCGGAGGACAAAGAAACCAACGTTGTTGATATCGTTGATGGTGATCGTGTCGTTGCCGCGGCCGCCGTTGACTTCAACGACTTCCGAGCCAGCCGCAAATCCAAGGACATCGCCGGAAATACTCAACGAGCCGGTGCCTTCGGAAACAATCAGCGTGCTGCCACTCTGACCGATCGCGAAGTTGTTGTCTGAGTTGTCACCATTTATCTGAATGGTGTCGAAGCCTTCTTCGAATGTGAACGAGTCGTCAGCGTCGCGTTCACCTCGCCAGACAATGACATCGTCTCCGAGACCACCCGCAAGAACGTCAGCACCGCCCTGCCCTAACAGCGAGTCGTTGCCGCCACCGCCCTGAAGAGTGTCCATACCGGACCCGCCGAGTAACGTGTCGTTGCCTTCGCCGCCGTCGAGCAGATCATCTCCAGCCATGCCGTTAAGCACATCGTCCTGCCGGCTGCCAGTAAGTGTGTCATTGCCCACTCCACCGATCAGCGTATCGCCGATCAGTCCAACCGGTGCAGCACCGTCGTCGTCGATGATCGTCAGAACGCCATCAGTGTCGCCGATCGTAACACCGGCCGACACGTTCGACAGTCGCAGCCGCAATATTTCTGTCGCTTCCGGAGTTGTGTCGCCGGCAACCACAACCGACACAGGCTGCGACGTGACACCGACCGGAAAGAGCAGCGTCCCCGAAGTAGCGATGAAGTCCTCAGCAGCGACTGCGGTTCCGCTGACCGTCGTAAAATCGACGCTGGTCGGCGTCAGGAAATCTGGATTCTGCAGAGTCACGGTGAATGTCGCGATTTGCGAACCGGTGTTGCCCTCCGCAACAACCGTCACATCGTCAACCGTCAGGAACGGTCTGCCTGGGCCATCATCGTTGATGATGACACCGTCCCCGATTCCGTCGGCGATCACAGCTCGCGTCGCATTCATCAGTTCGACAGTGAACGTTTCATTGTCTTCCTGAAGAAGGTCACCCAGAACGGTCACCGTAATCGGCAGCGAGGTCACGCCCGGATCGAATGTAAGCGTTCCTGTGTTAGCCACATAGTCCGGTTCAGCCAGCGTTGCCGTCCCGTCGACGACTGCGTAATCGACAGTCACGATCGAGTCGGAGGCTCCGGCAATCGTGACATTGAAGATCGCATCGACCGTCGTCTGTGAATCATTCGTCAACGAATCAACGAACGATCCACCGCCGAAGCCGTCATTCGCCGTCATCACGTCCGGCAGCATATCGTTGTCGAAGTCGCCGACCGTCAGATCCGAAATCTGGAAGAACGACGACGTCGCCACAGTCGCCCCCAGTCCAAAAGTGCCAAGCCCGTCGTTCACAAGAGCTGTGACATTGTTCCCCGTGTTGACCACAATATCGATATCACCGTCCATATCGAGATCGGCAACGTCGGACCCATTGGCGAATGAATTTATCGGAAGCAATTGCAGGGCAAACCCGCCAAGTCCATTGTTAATACCGATGGTGTAACTCGGAAATCCTTCAATCCCGACGTCTAAGACTCCATCGCCATTGAAGTCAGCAGCGACCACTCGGCCAAGATTGAATGAACTGAAAACTTGAGTCGAGACAGCTGTCGGAAACGCTCCCGTCCCATCACCGATCAACACAGAAACGAGTCGGTTTCCGGTATTGGCAACGACAATGTCATCCATGCCGTCACCATTGAAATCGCCAGTCGCTACCCCGGTCGGAAAGAGTCCGCCGCTTGGAAACGCGGTTTCTGCAAACGCTCCAGCACCGTCACCGATCAACACCGAAACATCGTCGCTTCCACGATTGGCAGTAACCAGGTCAACGAAACCGTCACCATTGAAGTCGCCCGTCGCGATGGCAACAGGTGTCGTTCCAACGTCGACATTCGCCGTCGCCCCCGGGTTCCCCGCCCCGTCCGTCAGAAATACCGACACATTGTCCGAGTTCTGATTGACGACCGCGAAGTCTGTATTCATGTCGCCATTGAACAAACCGACCGCGATGTCAGTTGGATTATCTGCCGCCGTGCCCAGAATCGGAGCTCCGAATCCACCGAGACCATTTCCAAGCTGAATCGCAACGTTGTCAGCAGCCGTGCCGCCCATCGGGATGATATTTCCGTCGGAAACAACAACGTCCAGATTTCCGTCATTGTTGAAGTCAGCAGAGGCGATGAATTCAGTTGATCCCAGACTGGGCGAGCTACCGCTTGGCAGAAAAGTCCCTTGCTCAGTGACAAGCACGTCGTCGACGGAAATCTGAGGCTGATCCGGCGTCGTGACTCCGCCGGCGAACACATTGTCTTCGCCACTGCCACCGTCGAGCTGATCGAGTCCTTCGCCGCCATCAATCGTGTCGTCGCCACTCTGGCCGAGAATTCGATCGATGCCGTCATCGCCATTAATAACGTCGTTGCCGCCGCCACCAAACATCAGATCGTCATGCGGACCGCCAATCAGCGTGTCGTTACCAGACATTCCATTCACAAGGTCGTCACCAGCTCCACCGTCCAGCGAGTCAGTACCGCTACCGCCCTTGATCGTATCGTTGCCGAAGTTGCCAAAGATGCTGTCCGCACCTGCAGCGCCGTCAATCGAGTCTTCACCAAATCCACCGTCAATCGTGTCATCATGCAGACCACCGTGCAGAGTATCATCGCCTTCACCGCCGATGATGCTGTCAAAGCCGTCCTCGCCTCTCAGGCTGTCATTCCCGACGCCGCCGTCAACGGTGTCGGCGCCATTGCCGGCCAGCACCGTGTCGTTACCGAAGTTTCCGAACACACTGTCCGCGCCATTTCCTCCGGTAACCGAGTCATCCCCATCGCCAGCATCCACGACATCGTCGCCGTCATTGGCGTCGATCGTGTCGTTGCCCGCTCCGCCGGTAATGGTGTCGTTACCGTCGTCTCCAAAAATCGTCAGGTTCCCAAGGCCAGAACTGATCGTGATGACGTCGTTTCCGTCTCCGCCGTCGATCGTGTCGTCAAAACCGTCTGATGCAATGATCGTGTCGTCGCCATTGTCCGCTTCGACGGTGATCTGCAAGACTGCGTTGGTAACCGGCGAGACGAACGTGAATGCGGAAGTCGATACACCGCTCAAGTCGATCAGGTTTTCCGAGTCACTACCGATGATCGTCAGGCGTTCGACATCGCTGGCCGACAACGCTGGCAAGGAACCATCCGGCGATCCATTGACCAGAACTTGAACCTGAGACACATTGTTGGGGTTTGTCCCAACGGCAACACTGTCGTTGCCTTCCTCGATGACAATGCTCAGCTCGCCATTAGAGAACAGTGTCGAAACCGACAGGTACGCCCGTTCTTCAAGAATCTGTACCGGTTGATTGAAACTGAGTGCTCGTCGTTTTGACCGCTTGCCTTCAAGCCGCCGCCTGATTTTCCAGATATTGGAAAGAAGCATCTGCTGATTCTCCTGGAATCTTCTTCCTTGAGTGACGACGGCAGCCGCAACGCCATTGAACGACGAGCGTCTGTTAACCCGGACAGTCGAAACATCCTTGACGACCGTTTCGACTGGTCTGCTTGATTCAAGAGTCTCAAGCCGTACACGCCGCACCAGACAACCAGCACGACGAACCGTTGCCATTGGATCGGCAGGCAGCACCGGCACATCGCACAAAACCGTGACCATTCGTTACAGCCCGGAGAAGTGTTTCAGCCGTTACAATCGGATTATTTTAACACCTGATGGTCGGCTCTGTGACCCTCTCCAGGTAGTCAATTCTTTGACGAGACAGTTCTCGCGCGCTACTGTGCGGTTTACGACGAACGAGTTTTCAAAAACCGGCAAACACTCCAACCTTCGCCTCAAGTCTCGCCCCGAGATTCGGTGACTGGGACATCTCTGGAGCAGAATGGCCACCCAACATGTCAAAACTATTTCCACGATGTCAGGTGATCCCCGAGCCCGATCACCAGGTTTCGATCCGGATTGATGGTTCCGAGCAAACCCGATGGCATTACGGAAAACAGTATCCGCGGCCGTTCTTCTTTCCGTTTAATGGTCCGTCCGGAGAGACACTGACCCGGATGGGTCACCCGGGTGCGTCCAACCACGACCACCATCGCTCGATCTGGTTTGCTCATCAGAAACTGCTGGGCATCGATTTCTGGAGCGACAACACGGACGCACGAATTCAACAGAAGGAGTGGCTCGTCTTCGAAGAAGGCGATGACCGAGCGATCCTCGCAACTCGACTCGGCTGGTACGACGGCCACGAGCCCAAAGAACTGCTCGACCAGATCGTGATTGCGATCTTCCGCCCCGCCGCGGACGGCGAGACACTGCTCGAGCTGCAGGCGATCTTTCACCCGACGGCCGACTCCATTGAGTTTCAACAGACAAACTTCGGCTTCCTCGCCGTCCGCATGGCTCGCTCGATCTCCGAACATTTCGGAGCCGGACGACTGACCAACAGCGAAGGACTGGTTGGAGAGAAAGACTCCGCTGGCAAACCCAACATCTTCGGCAAGCAGGCTCGCTGGATGGACTACAGCGGCCCCGTTTCACCGTCGCCGTCGAACAACGACAAGGGCACACCGATAGATGGCATCTTCGAAGGGCTCACATACTTTGATCACCCGACCAACCCTGGATACCCCAACCGGTGGCACGTGCGGGAAGACGGTTGGATGGGAGCCTCGCCGTGCATGGACGGCCCGCTGCAGACAACCCGCTCGGCACCGTTGCGGCTGCGATTTCTGCTGCACGCACACGCTGGAAAGATCGAACCACCAAAGGCCGACGCGATCGCTGAACGATTCGCCGCATGGCCCGAGTTCGACGTCATCAAATCGGGAAAGCCGCATCAGCAGTACGAAATCCGCGAACTTACTCCGTGAGCGACTTCGCGAAATACCGATTCGACCGAATAATCCGAACTTCTCAACCTGACAGGAATGGTGGCTCACGGTAGCGCTAGCTAATGCGGATTCTTCCGACCGAAACGAATCGCGGTAATTCTCATGTGCAAATCCTCAGACGGCTTCTTGTCTGAAGGGGACTCTCTTCCGTAAAGTCGTAAGGTTGCAGCTGATTGCGTAGAGAAGACCGACCTTCCTGTAGAGTCAGCGTCGAGATTTCGGCACCCCATGTCCGACCCGACCCCCACCATCGATACCGTTTGAACTGAGGCTGCTGTGAGCAAACTCGCCTTCTTCTCCATGACACTCGTTGGGGCCATTCCTGCCGGGGGAGCACTCTACGCTCTCATCAGGAACATTCTCGACCGCGCTAACGACATTGGGACTGTGCTCCTGATCGTCACCATCGTGGCAACAGTCTGCACCGCCCTGGTCGTTCTGACGCCGTTTATCGTCCTCGTCTTTTACAAAGACACCCGCCTGCCGATGGCACCACAGCCACAAGGTGCAGCCGCTGGAGCAGCAACCACTCCAAAGAAAGCCGATGATGACGAAGGCTTCGGAGACGCTATTCCGGACGACTTCGACGAAGAAGAACTCGCCGCCAGCGCCAGCGATGATGAAGAGTTCGACGACGACGTAGACGACGATGACTTCGGCGACTACGACGACGAATACGAAGAGTTCGACGAAGAACTCTAAGCCACCATCTCAGCGTCGATGCACGAAAGTCGGGCGACTTTGCTACCCAGCCCCGACGTCACTCTCGTAGTAACGCACCAGTGCCTGGTTATCGAGCCGATTGATCTCAACGTCCACCGGCGCCAGGTCCGTCGGCAGACTGAACATACTCGAGAGCATGTCGTCATTCAGAAACCGTAATCCACCGGTCAGCCCACCTGACAATTTGAGCGGCGTGGCAAATTCTGACAGGCTCGCCAGTGCAAAGCCCCAGTCGCCGAACGACGGCACCGAAGCATGAAACGGTCGCACATGGAAACCCGCCGCCTCCATCGTCCGGATGACGCACCAGTACGCCTTCCGCGATAAGAATGGCGACGTGCATTGAATGCAGATTCTCGCATCGCGGGTCACTCGCTGAGCAAGCAACCGGTAGAACCGCGTCGTGTAGAGCTTTCCGAGCGAGAACGAATTCGGATCCGGAAAATCGATCAGCACCAGATCGAACTGCTCAGTCACCGACTCCATCCAGATCATCGCATCGTCATTGACGATCTTAACTCTCGGATCCTTCAACGCCCCGTCGTTCAACTTAGCCAGTGGCGGAAACGATTCGGAAAGAGCCGTCATCGCCGGGTCGATATCCACCAGCGTCACGCGTTCGACGCTCGGATACTTCAGCAACT
>Ga0316208_1001456_pt1 | contig 22194 bp, 16 predicted proteins | sample 3monopyrite_MG_FD_204944 | JGI IMG/M metagenome (GOLD analysis project Ga0316208, IMG submission 204944) | Microbial mat bacterial communities from mineral coupon in-situ incubated in ocean water Damariscotta River, Maine, United States -... | ecosystem: Environmental > Aquatic > Marine >... | reverse complement strand
ATCTTATTTAACCTCTGAAAAAGACTTGCTCTATTCGAAAATGGTTAGTCAACTACTTTTGGATGAAGAAGAAGATGCTAATTTTGATGAATTAATAGAAATTCTTGAAGACAACAAAGAAGATATCTCAAGTCTAAAGTTGCTGTATAGAATTTATATTCTTCTAAAAGATGAACAAGGTGCTTTAGAAGTTTTGGTCGATTTAGAAAATTTAGGAGTTACTCCAGAATTTATAGAAATATGTAGAATCCAGAAAGAGTTAATTAACAAGTCATCGGTTGATTTAGGAATTGAAGAAGACTCGTTGATACAAAGTAGGTTACAAACTGTTAGAACTAATATTTCGGACGAAAGAGCGGGTTCAAATGCAGCTTGTTTATTAGATATCCATGGTGCTCCCATCGTTTCTGCGTTCTTAGTTGAATCTTCTGCTATTTTCATAGGTGGTAACGCTTCTCAAGAAGTAACAAGAACTGATTTATCAAAATTATTCGAGGTATCAATCTATCCAAATCCATCAACTGGACTAGTTACTTTCGACTTCCCTGACAATGAAGAAGGAGAATTGAAAATCATTGTGATTGATTTAACTGGTAAAATAATGCATACCGAAACGTGGGGCGAGACGAATGGTCAACAAATAGACCTTTCTCACTTGCATAAAGGAATGTATTTAGTGAAAATTTCAATTGATAATATTGTCGTTGAAACACAGAGCTTGAAGTTGCAGTAACAGTGTAACATATTTACTAAAGGAAAGCCGTTTCAAAATTTGGAACGGCTTTTTTTGTGCTTAGTCAAGCTATAAACCAATTTTTAAATGCATCTTCTCATGTTTGATTCAGTCCAATTTAGAAGTAAACATCCAAATTAAAAATTTCAAATAAAAGCATTACATTTGACCAAAATTACAATAGGATAATAATGAAAAACATAGCACTAAACGATACACACGAATCTCTTGGAGCAAAGATGGTTCCTTTCGCAGGATACAATATGCCTGTTCAATACGAAGGAGTTAAAGCAGAACATGAAACTGTTCGAAAGAGCGTTGGTGTTTTTGATGTTTCTCATATGGGAGAATTTTTGATTTCTGGAGTTAATGCTCTTGATTTAATTCAAAAAATTTCGTCTAATGATGCTTCGACTTTGACAATAGGTCGTGCACAATACAGCTGTATGCCAAATGGCAAAGGCGGCATAGTAGATGATTTAATCATTTACAAAATAAAGGAAGAAGAATATTTGTTGGTTGTCAATGCATCCAATATCGACAAAGACTGGGATTGGATTTCATCTCATAACTCTTTCGATGCAACAATGCGCAATCTTTCAGATGACTACTCTTTATTGGCTATTCAAGGGCCTAAAGCTGTTGAAGCAATGCAGTCTCTTTCGTCTATTGACTTATCGGCGATTAAATATTACCATTTTGAAGTTGCCGATTTTGCAGGTATTGAGCATGCTATCATTTCAGCTACAGGGTACACTGGTTCTGGCGGGTTTGAAATTTATTGCAAAAATAATGAGGTTGAGAAGGTTTGGAACAAAGTCATGGAGGCTGGGGCAGCATTTGGTATAAAACCGATTGGTTTAGCGGCGAGAGATACTTTGCGCTTAGAAATGGGTTTCTGTCTATACGGAAATGATATCGACGACACTACTTCACCTCTTGAAGCTGGACTAGGATGGATAACAAAGCTAAATAAAGAAGCCGATTTTATCGATAAAGACTTCTTAACTCAACAAAAAGAAGAAGGAATAACAAGAAAATTGGTTGCTTTTGAAATGATCGACAGAGGAATTCCTCGTCATGACTATGAAATCGTTGACGTAAATGGAACTAAAATTGGTCGTGTAACTTCTGGTACTATGGGGCCATCCGTAGAAAAAGCAATTGGTTTAGGATATGTAAAGAAAGAATTTGCAACAATTGATGGTGATATTTTTATCGCTGTAAGAAAAAAACAGTTGAAAGCCAAAATTGTTAAGTTGCCGTTTTTTAAAAGTTAAGTTGGAGCTTTAGAGAGTTGGAGTTTTAATCTAGTCGAAACTAAGTCTAAAAATCGAATGCTCTAACAGCGAGGAACGAGTGCGTCGAAAAGCGAAGCCGTCTATTTTACTTTATTCTAAATTCTAGATCCAACTCTTTTAAACCATTGAATAAATTTTTACTCAAATCAACTTTTATCGTTTTTGAAGGCATTCTAACTTCTACTCCATCAAGAGAATCATAAACGGTAAAGTGCAAGGCGCAATTTCCTGAGTTTTCAGAGAACAGAGCATTCAAATCTGTAATCATTCGTTGGTCTAAAGCCGAATTCGCAACTTTGAGATGAATTGCATTCGCTCGCGTTTCTTTGAGGTTGTGCAACAAGTCAATCGACCCGATATTGAACTCTAATTTATTCCATCTCGACAAATCGATTCTTCCTTTGATAGAAACGAAGGTATTTGGATTCAAAAAGTGTTTGTATTTTAGGTAATCTTCGCGCCACAAAAACAATTTTGTAGAATCATTATAGTCTTCAATAATAATAGTTCCAAAAGGGTCACCTTTTCTAGTTGTTCTGTGTTCTCCTTCTGTGATAACACCTGCAATAAGTATGTCTTTACCTCGGTTTTCTTCAATATTGTTCAGCATTCCTATATTTCCGTTGCAAAAAGCCTCAATTTCCATTTTAAAATCATCCAACGGATGTCCTGATATATAAATTCCGACGACCTCTTTTTCTTTGTTCAATGCGTAAATATTACCCCATTCTTCAGCAATAGGAATAATTGGAGGTGGCAATGTTGCGCCAGAATTTTCACCAAATAAAGACCCTTGATTAGAATTCACGCTGTCTTGAAAACCAGATCCAAATTTCATCACGTTCTCCATAAAAGTTCTACCGTTCGTATCTTCTTGAAAGTACTGAGCTCTATGCACATTCGCGAAAGAATCAAAACCACCAGAATAGGCCAAACTCTCAAAAGCTTTTTTGGTACAAATTCTTAAATTGATGCGTTTAGCAAAGTCAAAGATATCTTTGTAATCTCCTTCCTTTCCTCGACCTTCAATAATTGCTTCCACAGGCGATGCACCTAATCCCTTCACAGCGCCTAAACCAAAGCGAATTGCTCCTGCTTTATTTACAGTAAAGTGATAATTAGACTCGTTTACATCTGGACCTAAAACTTCAAGTCCCATTCGTCTGCATTCTTCCATGAAGAAAGAAACCTGTTTAATGTCATTCATGTTGTTACTCAACACCGATGCCATGTATTCTGCGGGGTAATTTGCTTTTAAATAAGCTGTTTGATAGGCGATCCACGCATAACAAGTTGAATGGGATTTATTAAAAGCGTAGGATGCAAAAGCTTCCCAATCTTTCCAAATTTTTTCTAACTTTTCGGTATCATGTCCTTTCTCTTCTCCTCGTTCAAGAAAAGTAGGTTTCATTTTATCAAGAGTGTGTTTTTGCTTTTTACCCATTGCCTTACGCAAGGTATCTGCTTCACCCTTGGAGAATCCAGCCAATTTCTGAGAAAGCAACATTACTTGCTCTTGATAGACGGTAATTCCGTATGTCTCTCCAAGATACTCTTCGCAATCATCGACATCGTAAACAATATCCTCTTCACCATGTTTCCTTTTAATAAAAGAAGGAATGTATTCAATTGGCCCCGGTCGATACAAAGCATTCATTGCAATTAAATCGGCAAAAACGGTCGGTTTTAATTCCCGCATATATTTTTGCATTCCTTCAGATTCGTATTGAAAAATACCAACTGTTTCTCCCCGCTGAAACAATTCGTATGTCTTCTCATCATCTATCGGGAATTCATCTGGGTCTAGATCAATGTCTTTAATTTGCTTAACATTCGCAACGGCATGTTTAATTAAAGTCAATGTTTTTAATCCTAAAAAATCCATTTTCAGCAACCCTGCATCTTCCGCTACTGAGTTGTCAAATTGTGTACAGAACATTCCCGTGTCCTTTGCCAGAGCAACTGGCACATAATTGGTTATGTCGTCAGGAGTAATGATCACGCCACAAGCATGAATCCCTGTATTTCTTACCGAACCTTCTAATTGAATGGCTTGATTAACAACTTTGGATTGCAAATCAGCTCCAGATGCAATGGTTTTAAGTTCATTTGCACGGTTAATATCATCTTGATTATTTTTTAACTTCTCTCTTAACTCTAAGTCAGAAAGTCCAAATATTTTATTGAGTTTAATATCTGGAACCAGCTTTGCTATTCTATCAGCATCTGATAATGGCAAGTCTAAAACTCTTGACACATCACGGATAGAAGATTTTGCAGCCATAGTTCCATAAGTAATAATCTGCGCCACTTGATTTGAACCGTACTTTTCAATTACCCAATCAATAACCTTCCCACGACCTTCATCATCAAAATCAATGTCGATATCCGGCATAGATATTCTGTCAGGATTGAGGAAACGCTCAAAAAGTAAGTCGTACTTGATAGGATCAATATTTGTAATCCATGTGCAATAGGCAACAGCAGAACCTGCAGCAGAGCCACGGCCTGGACCCACAGATACACCCATATCCCTAGCGGCTTGTATAAAATCTTGTACAATTAAAAAGTAACCTGGGTAACCCGTATTTGCAATAACAGAAAGTTCAAAATCTAATCGCTCTCGAATTTCATCAGTTATTTCTCCATAGCGTTTATTTGCACCTTCATAGGTAAGATGGCGCAAGTAATTATTTTCTCCTCTCTTTCCACCATCTTTAGCGTCTTTCTCATCCGTAAATTTTTCGGGAATTTCAAAGGCAGGCAGTAAAACTTCTCTTGCGAGCGGATAATGCTCAATTTGGTCAATTATTTCATCAATGGACTGAATGGCTTCTGGAAGATCCAAAAACAGCTCCTTCATTTCATCTTGTGATTTGAAATAATACTCTTCATTTTCCAAAGCATAACGAAAACCTCTTCCTCTTCCCTTTGGAGTTTCCACTAACTCATTATCCTTGATGCATAACAATAAATCGTGAGATTCAGCATCTTCTTTATCAATGTAATACGTGTTATTCGCAGCAACCAGTTTTACAGAATGCTTTTTCGCAAGTTCTATTAATGTCGCATTAACACGCCTTTCATTTTCCTGATCATGACGCATTATTTCCACATAGAAATTCTCTTGAAATGTTGACTTCCACCAAATCAATGCATCTTCCGCCTGTTTTTCACCAACATTGAGTACCAAACTCGGAATTTCTCCGTAGAGATTTCCAGACAGAACAATAATGTCATTTTTGTATTCTTCTATTAACCGTTTGTCGATTCGAGGAACATAGTACATCCCTTCTGTGTATGCAATCGAAGCTAATTTAATCAGGTTCTGATATCCTTTTTTGTTCTTAGCTAGAAAGACCACTTGATACCCATTATCCTTCACGCTTTTATTCGTATGGTCTCCGCAAACATTGAATTCACAACCAATAATTGGAATTAATTCAGTGAATTCGTAAGTCTCCCCGTTTTCCTCGGCTTCTTTCTGCTTTGCTTTCTGTGAATTGTTAAAGTCAGTAACTGCCTTCTCAAAATGAAAAGCGGCCATCATGTTTCCAGTATCTGTCATTGCGACAGCACGCATATTCATTTTTCCAGCTGTGGCTACCAGTGATTTTACATCAATTGTAGATTGCAAGATAGAGTATTGCGTATGATTGTGAAGATGAGCAAAGCTATAATCAGCAAGCTCACCAAGCGCTTCAGATTTATCTATATTATCTATTTCTTCTTCAACCTCTAGGATTAACTTAGCGCTTTCTTTTTTGAGATTAAGATGTCTTATTCCAACTAAACCAATCGGCGCTGGATTAAACGCCTTAAAATCTTCAAGGTATTTATCCTCTTGTTGCAATTCCTCGGAAGAAAAAACACCTCTCCGAACTAGTTCTAAAAAACAACGTGTTGTTGCTTCAACATCAGCTGTAGCATTATGTGCTTCAGCGAAATCTTGTTGAAAAAGATGTGTATGCAATTCCGATAAAGTTGGTAATTTAAACCGACCTCCTCTACCTCCAGGTAATTGACATAGATTTGCTGTTACTTCAGTACACGTATCCAATACCGGCATTTCAAACATGGGTGAATCCAATTCGAAACGATAATATTCACAACCCCAAACATTGGTGTCAAATTTTACATTCTGCCCAACTACAAACTTTACTTTAGCGAGTGCTTCGTTAAATTCTTCCAGAACAGATTTTAAATCATGTCCTTGCTGCACAGCTAATTCTGTAGAAATACCATGGATTTGTTCTGCATCATAAGGAATATTGAATCCTTCCGGTTTTATGAGATAATCTTTGCTTTCTAGCAAACGCCCCATATCATCATGCAATTGCCAGGCTATTTGAATAACTCTTGGCCAATTATCGGTATCAGAAACAGGTGCTTTCCAACTTTTTGGAAGTCCAGTCGTTTCAGTATCAAAAATTATGTACATGCAGTGATTGAATTTAAGAACTATAAAAATAAAGAATTAAGATATAGCAAATGTAAATTGTGGATTACTTTTCAAAAAAAGATTAATTTAGAAAAAAATTAAGCAAATTTAATGACCAAAAAACAACTTAAAAAGGCAATTTACACATCAATTTTCATAGAAGGTAAATCTCATTTAGAGACGTTTGAAAAATTTAGAGGTAAAAGTAAATTAACTCCAGATGAGCTGGCGGATGAAGTGGCTAAAACACCTAATCAGCAAAAGCATTCAGAATTACTTAATCTAAGGATTGCCTTTATTATTGCACTTTCTTTGGTTATTATTTTAAGAATAATTGGAATATATGTCTTAACTCTTGTAGAGTCTTTGCCTATTTCTGTCTTCCTACTTTCACTCATTTTTGGTATTGCTATTCCCATTCTGGGAATTTTTGCAGCCATGAAAGGACGAGTTGATATGTACTTTGTAGTTGGTGTTTTTCTTGTTCTTGGTGCACTAAGGTCATTTACGAAGGGTCTCGACACTAATAACTTAGTGATAATAGGAACTGTATTAATTCCATTATTTGTTGCTGTGATTCTTGCATTTTATATTCCAAAAAAAATGAAAATTAAATTCACAAAAAAAGTGGTATCTGAAGCAACTGATGGTGGAACAAACAAAAAATTAGTTTATCATTTTGAATCATCTCAAACCACCGAAGATTTATTGGATGGAGAATTACAAGCATAGTAAGTTTTTCAACAAAAAATCAATGTCACTTACACATCGTATTATCCAAAAGCTTCTCAGCAGTCCTAAATTTTTAGGTCGTGATTTTTTGATTGTTAATCTGCCCAAGTGTTTTATCAGAAAACCAAAAGAGACTGAAATTGTACAAACCAATTTTGGATTTAAGATTAAGGTCAATCCGATTTTTGATAAAAATATTGAAAATCTGATTTATCAACGAGGAGTCTATGAATTGGGGACAGTTAGTGTTTTACAAGATTTTTTAACTGCTGGTGATGTGTTTGTTGATGTCGGAGCTAATATTGGTTTTTTAAGTCTCGCTGGGGCTAAAGCAGTGGGAAAGACTGGAAAAGTATATTGTTTTGAACCCGTGCCTTCAACTTATACTATTCTGGAAGAAAATAAAAGAATCAATAATTTTCAGCAGATGGAATTGCATCAATTTGCACTTGGAAATAAGACTGAAAAAGTTCAAATATATGCAGAAGATGAAAATCGTGGAGGTGCATCAATTGTTAATCACGTTTCAGAAAAAGGGATTAAAATAGAAGTCAAAAAACTGGACAAAATTAATCTTTCCGATAAAATAAATGTCATCAAAATAGATGTAGAAGGATTAGAATTAGATGTTTTAAAAGGTGCCGAGAAAATTCTACGAAAAGATCAACCAAAATTAATCATTGAATACAGTGTTGATCGAAATAATTCAGGTGAAGAGAACGAGCTCTATCATTGGCTTAATAATTTGGGACTCTACCGCATTTATAAATTGAAAAATGGAAAAGAACGAAAGTCTGAACTGGTTGAAATTCTTTCGATTGCAGATTTACCATTCCACGACAATATTTTTTGTAAGAAGAAATAAAGAGATTACTGAAACATTAAAAATATTTCCTCTTCACAAAGAGCTAAAGTTCTCAAAAAATTGACTGTTTTTTCATAATATCTCTCTCTTCCTCAATTCTATGAACTCTTGCATTTTCTCATTCTCAATCAAGACAGTGAGATTGTAATAAACTAATTTCCACTTTCCTTTCTTTCGAACTAAAATTCCACTTCCTCTGCATCCTTCCATCCATGTTTCAAGATCTTCATCAAACCATGCGATTTTTTTATTTTTAGAAAACTGCCAATTTCGTTTAGATGCTTTAAAATCCCATGCTTTTCCTTTATCAAAATAAGGCTTGGAAAAAGATGAAAATTCTGTTTTAGTCCATCTTTCCCCAGGAGCCGTTCCCAAGAAAATGAAAGATGGATCCATTGCTCCAAAATAAGCGTCGTAGTCAGCCTCCGAAGCAGCCAAATGCCAACTATTTACAATCTTATCCAACTCTATTGAATGGTTCTTAGGCTGAAAAGACAGAGTTACTACCGCAAGAATTAAAATTAGAAAATATTTCATTTTTTTGTTTAAGGTTAGTGTAACTAAAAAAGGTTGCGTCCTAAAACACAACCTTTTTATAAATTCTTAAAAACAACTTCTATTAATCAACTGAAACTGGATGTTTATGGTTTTTCGATGGAGTTGCATTCTGATGTGATTTACTAACACTTTTTTGTGCAGGAGCAGCTTCTGAAACAGTATCATTTGGTTTCTCAGCCTTTTTCTGAGAAGAGTCATTCGTTCCTTTTGCTTTTTCCAATGCTTTTAACGCTTTAACTGCATTCATTACATTGATAACACCTCCCGTAACAGACAACGTAGCGAAGTCAGTCATTTTCTTCGTCTCAGGATGAATTTGTTGAACACCTTTATATGAAGTAGCTGAAGAAAGCATCACATCTTTAATTTCTTTCATTGTAAACTCAGGAAAGTAAGATTTTAACATCGCAGCCACACCTGCAACCATTGGAGAAGCCATTGATGTCCCTTGTAATATTTGGTAATCACTTTGAGGCACTGAGTTGTATATTTCAGAGCCTGGTGCAAATACATCAACTCCTTCTTGACCATAGTTAGAAAAAGAAGATGCTAGCTTTTCTTTACTATCCTTTGTTGAAGAACCGATCGTTAAAAAGTGATCTAATTTCTCTGTTTGAAAAGAATACTTGTACGTAGGGAAATTAGGTTCAACATCAACATTTTTAGAAGAATTTCCTGCTGCATGAACCATTAGTACCCCTTTAGAATCTGCATAGGCAAATGCTTCATATACTTCTTTTTGATGTGGAGAATACGACTTTCCAAAAGACATATTAATGACTTTAGCGCCATTATCTACTGCATAACGAACAGCTAATGCGATATCTTTATCAAGCTCATCACCGTTTGGCACAGCTCTCAAAGACATTAATAATATATCATTCGCAACACCGTCACCACCGAGTTCATTACCTCTAACAGCTCCAACAATTCCACCAACATGTGTTCCGTGCAGTGCATCAGGACCTTCAACATCATTGTTTCCATAAACTACATCGCTAAAATCGTCAGGATTATCACCAACAAGCGCACGTCCATTAAAATCTTTATTTAAATGGGTATCTAACATCCCTTGGATTTGCTCTTTTTGTTTTTCGATTGCTTCCATAGAAAGTTGACCTGAAAGAATAGCCATCGCCATTTGCTTTATTTGAGCTTTATCACCTTCGGCTTTCCACTTTTTCAAGTCATCCATTGTATAATCCTCTTTGCCTAACTCCTTAGCCACTTGCGAAGGAATAGCCTCAATCATTGGTCCCATCATGCCCATTTGCATCAAGTAACCTTCATATTGTGCTCTTTCATCTTCGACAGCTTTTTTCACTTCCTCTAACAACGTTTTTTCATTATCAGAAAGATTTTCTTTCTCAGAAAGTTGCGCATAAATACGAGTCATTTCTAGACGCATGTCGTTCGCATTCTCTCCATTTTTATTCCCTAAGAAATTCCAACCATGTATATCATCGATGTAACCATTGTTGTCATCATCAATTCCGTTTCCAGCAATTTCAGCTGTATTGGTCCAGATTTTTCCTTTTAAATCCTCATGTTCGATATCAATTCCTGAATCAATAATCGCAACAATTACTGTTGTCGTTTTACGTTTCTTTAATTTCTTATAGGCCTTATCCGTTTGCATTCCTGCTTTGCTCACGTTGTACCAATTCAATATTTCTTTGTTTACTTGACCATGACTGAAACCTGTTATGGCAATAGCAAAAAGACTAAGTGCTAATTTGATTACGATTTTATTCATCTATTTCTAATGTTAAGGTTATTTGTATGTGTAAAAATATAAATATTCTTTCAATTAGTGTGCCAATAATTAACCTTTCGGTGTATATTTACGTCTATTAGGTATAAATTCATGACTAATGGTAAAACTAATTTTAGCTACATCTACATTTATTCTAATTGTTCTTTTTCCAACGACATTATTTGGACAAAAATTTGGTTTTGAGGAGGTTTTAAGAACTAATCCTGAAAAAATAACAACATTTTGTGTTCCCAGAAATGAGCAGAATATCTCTACACTTAAAAAAAGTGGAACGATTATTAAATATAACACTAAAAATTGGTTATTTATTTCTGCAACTCCAAGTTGGATTGAATCTACTCAAAAAAGTGGCTCCATATCTGATTTTTACTTTGAATTTGCGCCTCCATCACTTTTAGCAGATTCTGCAAGAGTTTTTCATTTTGTAAATGAAATTCACGCAGGGACTGGTGGTCTCAATTCTCCTTATACTGGAAAGAATGTTATTCTCGGTCTTGTAGATACAGGGATAGAATGGAGACATCCCGATTTTAAAGATTCTCTTGGAAGAACACGAGTAATACGTTATTGGGATCAATCGATGCCAGATGATATCAATTCTCCTCAACCTTATGGATATGGATATGTTTGGGACAGTACGGCTATTAATAATTTAACAATCACAAGTGACGATGCAGGAGGACATGGTTCTACTGTAACGGGACAAGCTACTGGAAATGGTTTAGCGAATGGAAGCAATAAAGGGATGGCGCCAGATGCAAACATTGTTGTGGTGGAAACGGATTTTTCTCGTTCAAACTGGACACTTACTGTAGTTGATGCTGTCGATTTTATTTTTAATATTGCCGATTCACTCAATATGCCGGCTGTGGTCAATATTAGTCTTGGCTCCTATTTTGGTAGTCACGACGGTAATGATCCTGCGGCAGATGCTATAGAAGTATTGTTAGATGAAAAGCCCGGGAGAATTGTTGTATCTGCGGCTGGAAATTCTGGAAACATAGGAAACTACCATCTTCGAGGAACGCCAAATAGTGATACTAATTTTGTTTGGTTTCAGAATAACCCATCGGGAGCAATTGGGCCAAACACCATCTTTTTTGACTCATGGTCGGACAATGCTGACACGACATTCGGTTTTGCTTTTGGAGCAAACGATATTGGACCAACTTGGTCTGATAGAGGGCGGACAAACTTCCACAGAGCGACCTCATCTCTAGGGGTCACTATTTTCGATACTATTTGGAATGGAACAAATAGAATTGCAGTAATAGAAGGATATACAGAGATTGTAAATGGCAATTACCACTTACAAATACTCGCCTATATTGATTCAACTTCTTACTATTATCGCTTTGAAACGACTGGTTCTGGTGCTTTTGATTTATGGAGTGGATCGGCTTTTGGTTACAATAACATGGTCCAAAACGCACCGCCACTGAGTCAATTTCCTGATTCTATTTATTACATCTCTCCTGATGCTGAACAATCTATTGTTTCTTCCTGGAATTGCTCCGAAAAAGTTATTTCTGTTGGAAACATGAGAAATCGAGCAACTTTTGAAGATTTTAATGGCAATCCATACACCAATCCGGATACAACGCCCCCAGGTAAGTTAAGTCCTAATTCAAGCAAAGGTCCTAATCGGCACGGTATTATCAAACCAAACATAACTGCTGTTGGAGATGTTTCGCTCTGCGCGGTACCCTTTACATTTTTAGCTGCTCCTGCTAATTATCCGAGAATAGATTCAGGAGGTTGGCACGCAACAAACGGAGGCACGTCAATGGCATCTCCCGTTATTTCCGGGATTGCAGCGCTCTATCTAGAACGATGTAGTCGCGCAACTTATCAAAATTTCATCGACGATCTGCAAGCTACAGGGTATGCCGATGCAAATACAGGTATTCTACCAAACAATGCTTACGGTTATGGAAAAGCCCATGGATTAAACACTTTACTCCAAGAAACTTTGCCGGCTACACCTACAATTACGAATGATTGGCAAACTTCAATATTGACATCTTCAGAGCCAACAGGAAATGAATGGTATCTGGATGGTGTTGTCTTACCCGGAGAAACAAATCTAACTTTGGCTGCCATTCCTCCATACGGAAGCTACCAAGTACTCTATATCAATATGGATGGTTGCACAGCATTATCTGAACCATTGACTTTATATGTTGGTATTGAAGAAATTGATAACAACTTGATATTGACCTTTCCCAACCCAACTAATTCTATCCTTACAATTGATTATGAGTTAACAATTGAAGAAGTCATTCTTATCGATAAGAATGGCAAAACAGTATCCATTAAAAAGATGAACGAAAAAAAATACTCCTTAGAAAATCTACCAAAAGGGAATTACATTCTTAAAATTAAGACCGATAATGGAATATACTCATCAAAAATCACTAGAATATAGCGTTGAGTTAAAAGAATTTATATTTTTACGCTTTTAAAATAAAAGAATGGACATATCAGGTATTATTTCAATTTCAGGCCGACCAGGATTATATAAGGTTGTTGCTCAAGGGAAGAACAGTATTATTGTAGAATCATTAACGGATAAAAAAAGATTTCCAGCTTATTCTACAGATAGAATTTCTGCCTTAGAGGATATCAGTATCTATACACTTGAAGAAGACAAGCCTTTAAAAGATATTTACACAGATATACTTGCAAAAATTGGAAACACCAATGCTCCTTCTCACAAAGAGGACATCACAACTCTTCAAGAATTTTTGGTAGATATACTTCCTAATTATGATGACGAACGTGTGTATCCTTCAGACATCAAGAAGTTGTTTCAGTGGTACAACCTTCTTTTCAAAGTAGGAATAATTAAAGTAGAAAAGGAAGCTCCCAAAAAAGCAGATGAGACTACTAAGGTTAAGGAAAAGGTGGAGACCAAGAAAACTCCAGCGAAAAAAGCGACACCTGCAAAAAAAGGTGCTACTAAAAAGACAACAAAAGCAAAACCCACTGCTTCCGCCAAAAAGCCGGTAGCGAAAAAAGTACAAGCAAAATAATAACTGAATCTCGATTTTATCGAGATTTTTTTTTCCTATAATATGAAAATAGCTCGACCTACTCGATCCTTTGTGGCTCAAAACTTAGCAATTAATAATTGGGATTCAATTGCACCTTACTTTACAGATTTAGTTTCTAGGGAACTTAAAAGTAAGACAGATTTTATGCAATGGCTGAAGGACCAAAGCGAATTAGAAGCTATACTGGAAGAAGATGCTGCCTGGCGTTATATCAAAATGACCATCAATACCAAGGACGAATCCTTGAGTAACACTTATACTTTTTTTACTTCTCAAATTCAGCCAGAAATTGCTCCTTTTGAAGATCAATTGAATCACAAATTAAACAATTGCTCTTTTACTCAAGAACTGGAGAAAGATGAAGCTTTCCATATTCTTTTTAGGAGAGTAAAAACGGCCATACAATTATACAGTGAAGAAAATATCCCTTTATTTTCAGAAGTATCAGAAGAAAGCAAAAAGTTTGGTGCTTTATCTGCAAAACAGAGCATCGATCATGACGGAAAGACGTTGACGATGCAAAAAGCAGCTACTTTGCTAAAAGAAACAAACGAAGACTTGCGAAAATCAATTTTTAATAAGATTGCTAATCGAAGGAGAGAAGATGTAGATGCTTTCAATGATTTATTTAATATCTTATTGAAAAAACGACACCAAATTGCTCTTAACGCAGGTTTTGAGAACTTTCGAGACTATAAAATGCTCGCAATGGGTCGTTTTGATTATACAGTAAAAGATTGTGAAGATTTCCATTCTTCTGTTAAAACAGAAATTGTTCCGATTGTAAAGAAAATTCAGGTAGAACGATTAAAAAAATTGGGTAAGGATAAATTTATGCCTTGGGATACAGATGTTGATCCAGAAGGAAAACAACCCTTAAAACCATTCAAGGAAGGAACAGATTTACTCAAAGGAACGGTGAAAATGTTCAACGAAATTGACCCATATTTTGGGGATTGCTTGGCAACAATGCAAGAAATGAAACACCTGGATTTAGATTCTAAAAACGGGAAAGCTCCTGGAGGTTATAATTATCCTCTATACGAAATAGGAGTTCCATTTATTTTCATGAATGCAGTCGGTTCTCATCGAGACTTAGTAACGATGGTACATGAAGGCGGTCACGCCATTCATTCTTTTCTTTCAAGAGAATTAGAATTGACTGGCTTCAAAAATCTCCCATCAGAAGTTGCAGAACTAGCTTCTATGTCTATGGAATTACTTTCTATGGAGAAATGGGGAGAATTTTACCCAAATAGTGACGATTTAAAAAGAGCCAAGAAAGAGCAATTAGAAACCATCATTCGATTGCTTCCTTGGATAGCTCAAGTTGATGAATTCCAGCATTGGCTATACGTTAATCATTCACACAGCAATGAAGAAAGAACGGAAAAATGGTTAGCGCTTTCATCAGAATATGGAACAGGCCTAACAGACTGGAGAGGAAACGAAGATGTTCTTGCGACTTCGTGGCAACGACAATTGCATATCTTTGAGGTCCCGTTTTACTACATTGAATACGGTATTTCTCAACTCGGCGCTTTGAGTGTGTGGAAAAACAGTTTAGAAGATAAAGAGCAAGCTATTGCACAATATAAAGATGCGCTAAGATTGGCTTACACCAAAAGTATTCCTAAAATTTATAAAACTGCCGGTATCGAGTTTAATTTCACAACTGAACACATCAAAAAACTAGCAGGGTTTGTTGAGAATCAATTGGAACAATTATAGTTGTATTATTCGCATTAATTCTCTTGTAAGAAATAAAATTACTACTATATTTGCACCCCAATTGATGATTGTGAAAGAATGGCGAGGTAGCTCAGTTGGTTAGAGCGCAGGATTCATAACCCTGAGGTCGGGAGTTCAAATCTCCCTCTCGCTACATTAGTAAAAGACAACTTTAACGGTTGTCTTTTTTGCGTTCGGGTATGACTAAGCAATCTACTTCGATTCCAACTGATTCCTAAGAAATAATATCTCTCCTTCTAAATGGCAAATGCGTTTTTCATATTGTTCACGCTCTTTTTCAGAGAAAGACTGAATTAAAACACTTGCAGCATTGCCTCCTTGTTGGTTGTTGTTATTGAAAATATGTTGGTCATCAAAACCCAATAGCTGTTCAATAGATACTTCTAAAACATCACTTATAGTTTCTAGTTTTGACAGGGTAAGTTCTGTTTCATTGTTTTCAATTCTACTGTATTGACGTTGACTAATAGTAAGCCGATTTGCCATAAACTCTTGAGAAAACCCTTTTAAATCTCTTACTTTTCTGATATTTGTTCCTATATTCATAAGTACAAATATAACAATTTGTCTAAGTTAGACACTTAATGTCTATGGTTAGAATTAGAATTGACCTAAGAAGCAAAATTTTCTTCGTAACATTGCGAAGCTTAGCTGTTATAAAAACATATTACTTTACTGATAGTGAGTAATTGAAAGGGGAGTACTATAATATTCCCTCTTCAAGATAGACGTTAAATCAACCTAATATCAAGGGTAAGTAATCTTTATAACTATTGTTGTGTACAATTTGGTTATGAAAAATGAAAATAAGTTTGTATGCAACAATGATAATTATTTTATAGAAAAGAGAACAAGCAAACTCTTTCAAGAGTTAACAAGTAGTCAAATGAAAAATGACTCTATGATTTAAATATATAGTGGCGCAACTACCACAAGTAAGGATAATGAAAATACCGCAGGTACAAATAATGCAAGACCAACTAATTATTACTGAATGTTTTGGGACACAGAAAACCCCGGACAGGTTAACTATATAACAGAACTAGTCGAGTTTACAAATAAACAATCTCTCGTTAAAAAGATAGTTTTTTAATCCTTAAAAATAAGAAAACAATGAAAAATCTAAAAAATGATTTGTTTAAAGGAGTACAAGAGAATCAAATTACAAAAGATTCTATGAATGCGCTAATTGGGGGGGCAGAAACAACAGCGAAAACTGACCCTACTCCGCATTGCACGAATCATATGGGAACAGATTGTAGTAGTGAGCCTAGTCCAACAACATGGACAGACACATTGCCAACTTCATCTGAATTTGACACTCCACAAGGAGGTTAAATGTTATTGACTTGAACTTACACCCCAAAGAGTTTATCTTTGGGGTGTTGTTATACATTAAAATATATAAAACATGAATAAGCTGACTTTTAATTTACTAATCGGTATTCTTTTATTTAACTTTTCTTCTTTTTCTCAAAAAAAACCTTACTTGTATATTTATGAAAGTATAGATAGTATTGTTCAGTTTCACGGTTATGATATAGCTAAAAAAAAAATGAAGCAGTATGAAAAAAAATTCATCGTCAACCCTCTGGAAATTAAACATTTTATCGCACATTCTTTAAATAATGCAGATATAAGCTATGCCAAAAGTAAATTAAAGTTTCTTTCCAGACATTATGGATTGATCTATACTTATAAAGATACTATTGATATGCAATGGGCATACAATACAAACATCAATAAGACAATTTATGATAATAAACTTGTAGATTGGATGGTCAAAATGAACAAAAAAAACTATCCTAAATGGCTCGCCGAACATTACAAAGAAGACATACTGAATCAAAAACTTGCTATAATGGATGATAAAGATCAGTATATGAGAGGGATATGCGCCTCTTTTAGCTCTCTTGATTCTTCGTTTTCAGATTCTGTTATGATAAAAAACGATTACGAAAATTTTTTGAAACTTTTAACTATTTATCAATATAATGACTCTATAATTCCCAACCCCTTTGATAATGGAATATATAACCCACAAGGCTGGATGATAATTTGGCATAACTTGAAAGACCCTGATTATACTGAACTTGTTTGGACGTTATTGCTCCCATACGTTGAAAAAACGTATGCTACTGGAAAAATAGGAAAGCATTACTTTGAAGTTTATGATTATTGGCTAAATGAATTTTTTAATGAGCAATACTTTGGGACATTAAAAAATGTTCCAATACGTGATGCTGAAAATTTTGAAGCACGAAAAGCCCGATATAATTTATGATTTTAATTATTTCAAGTATTGACGACTTATCAACAAATGAGGTTATTGATTGGTTAGATTTTTATAGTGCTCCTTATATGCGAATTTGTAGTACTGATACTATTTTTATTAAAAAATTAGTTTTATCAGATGAAGAACCTCAATTAGTTTTTTCAATAGATAACGAAATCATTGATTGGAAAAACATCAAGGCTGTTTGGTATCGAAGAAGCTTTTTAAATTTATCTTCATTTACAATAAAGTCTGATTTATCTACAAATATAGATTTTCAAATAAATGCTCAAATGAAGCATGAGTTGCAAATTTTAAAAGATGCTTTTTGGAATATTCTTCAAACAAAATCTATTAATACAGAGGCTGGAAATAAATTAAATAAGCTTTTAGTCCTAGATGCGTGCAGGCTTGTCGGAATAAAAATCCCTAAAACCATAATTACTTCATCAAAAAAGGATTTACGTACATTTTTTGATGAAGTAAGAGGAGGGTTAATAACAAAAAACTATTCGCCTGGTTTGTTTATTAGTGATGATGAAGGTTATTTCTCAACAGAAACACGAGAACTCAACCTTGAAATGTTAAATTCTTTAAATGATTGTTTTGCACCAATACTTGCACAAAAAAATATAGAAAAGGCATTTGAACTAAGAATTTTTTACTTGTTAGGAGAATGTTATTCTTCAGCTATATTCTCGCAAAACGATGATAAAACCAAAACAGATTTCCGAAATTATAATTGGGAAAAACCTAACAGAACACCTCCCTATTCTCTCCCCGTTGAGCTTCGTAATAAAATTATTCAATTGATGAAAATTGTAGAACTAAACTCAGGTTCTATCGATATTTTAGTTGACACGAAGGGTGATTACTTTTTTTTAGAAATTAATCCTGTTGGTCAATTTAAGCAGGTCTCATTACCATGTAATTATCAACTTGAAAAAAAAATTGCACAAACACTTACTAAAAATGAACAGCAATATTGAACCAAATGAATATTTAATATTCCTTAGAACACAGCATTTTACACCTCTTTATATTACTTACTGTAAGTATAAAATTGATAGGACAAAAGGTACAGAATTATTTTGTATTCCATCAAAACGTTACAGCATATCAAAGCATCAAAAAATAAAACCATACAAACCAATAATAATATGAATGTATTAAAATGGATGGAGGAAATTCAAGTCATCAAAGGTTATACAAGAGTATGCTTGTATGATTTGCCTAGAGGTAATTTTCGATTAGCAGACAAAACAACTCAAGTATTAATTGATTCAATTGAAGGTAAAACAATGGATAGTGTTCAATCTAACCTAGATTCTACTGAAAAAGAGTGGTTAAATGAATTTAAGAATTCTGAGTATTTATTTGAAGTACCTGAATCAACTTTTAAGTCCTTCCCAACTATCAACTTTCAATGGGAAACTCCTTTTAGAGTATTAAGTAGTTTTATAGATAAATCAAGTGATTTAGAATTGGTAATTCCAACCCTAGAACAAACAGGATGCAAACACTTATGGATTGTCTTTGACACACTTGATATAGCTTCAAAGGAAATAACTAAACATTTAGAATATTCTTATTTTCTATCTATTGAAATTCAAATTGAGAAACATAATCCGTCAAATAATTATGAATCTTTTTTGAAAAAGCACCCTACGATTTCAAATATTCATATTAATGATGAGTCATTCAAGTCTTATAGTAGTTCACCCGAGGTATCATTTTCATCTAAAAAAACAAAAGGTAAGCCTTTGTTTCAAATTAATCTTCTTATTTTTTCAGAATCAAAAGAGCATAATGTTTTTTTTAACAGAAAAATTTATTTTACAGGTTCAAAACCTTTTGCAACGGAGGGGACAGATTGTCGAATCAATGATAATTTTGATGAGCCTAAAATTTGGTTATCCTCTAAAGATAAAACAGATATATGCAAACACTGTGAATATCGATATATGTGTGTGGATAATCGTATTCCAGTTATGAGAAAAGAAAATGAATGGTATCATGATACTGAATGTAACTACAACCCATATATCGCAAAGTGGGAGAATGAAGAAAATTATAAAACTCTAATTGAATGTGGTGTCATTTCTAACAAAAACGAATTTTCCTTCAATCATGAAAAAATAGCCGAAATCAATAAAGAACTCTGGGGTGAGTAAATTCATATTTTACAAACAACCTGACCAAATGGTTTGTGGTCCCACTTGCCTACGCATGGTTGCAAAACACTATGGTCGTTCAGTCTCCATAGACAAACTCCGAAACCTTTCCGAAACAACTCGTGAAGGAAGTTCCTTGCATAATATTTCAAATTCTGCTGAAAAAATAGGCTTTAGAACTTTAGGTGTTAAAATAGATTATAACAAACTAAAAACAGAAGTTCCTTTACCTGTCATTCTTTTTTGGAATCAAAATCACTTTGTAGTTGTTTACAAAATAAGAACTCGTAATGAGCGCGGTCGAAGTAAAGACATTATTTGGGTAGCAGACCCTGGACATGGAAAAATAAAGCTAACTAAACAAGAATTTCTCAAAAATTGGATAGGGGATAATGCAACCGAAGAAACCGAAGGAGGAGTTGCTTTACTACTTGAACCCACTCCAAGATTAAAACAAACCGAAAATGATGATATAGAAGTCAAGCAAGGCTTTTCTTTTTTGTACCAATACCTGTTTCGCTACAAAAAGTTTCTATTCCAGTTAATAATCGGACTTCTTGCAGGGAGTTTACTACAACTTATTTTTCCATTTCTTACCCAAAGCGTTGTAGATATTGGCATTCAAAACAAAGATATCAACTTCATCTATCTAATTCTCATTGCACAGTTATTTCTTTTCGCAGGCAGAACAAGTATAGAACTCATAAGAGGTTGGATACTATTACATTTAAGCACACGCATCAATATCTCGCTGGTCTCAGACTTTTTTATCAAGTTAATGAATCTACCTATCGCCTATTTTGACAGTAAAATGACCGGCGATATAATGCAACGCATCAATGACCATCAACGAATTGAAAATCTGCTAACTACAACTTCTCTGAATGTACTCTTTTCCCTGTTTAACCTTATCATTTTTGGTGGTGTTTTAGCCTGGTATAATATCTCCATATTCTTAGTTTTTCTTTCAGGAAGTGTTCTTTATTTCATCTGGGTCGTTCTTTTCTTAAAAAAACGAAAAGACCTCGATTACAAACGCTTTGCACAAATGAGTAATGAGCAGAGTAAAATAATGGAGCTCATTAACGGCATGCAAGAGATTAAACTTCACAATGCAGAAAAACAAAAACGTTGGAGTTGGGAATATCTGCAAGCACGCCTTTTTAAGATTGAAACTAAAAACCTTGCCTTGCAACAAACACAAACCACAGGCTCTAATGTTATCAATGAAGTTAAAAACATCTTCATTACCATTCTTTCTGCAAAGTTGGTCATTGACGGGGAAATTACACTCGGTATGATGATGGCAATTACTTATATAATCGGTCAGTTAAATTCGCCTATACAACAATTAATTGGTTTCATCTATACCGTTCAAGATGCAAGAATAGCCATAGAACGGTTATCTGAAATTCACAACAAAGATGATGAAGAAATTGTAGGAGAAGAAAAAACGCATCAAATTCCTAGCAATGCAGATATAGAACTTAATAATATCAGCTTTCGGTACAAAGGAACTTCCAATAATGTGATTGAGAATTTGAGTTTAACCATTCCTACCAACAAAATAACAGCCATTGTTGGGGCAAGTGGAAGCGGAAAAACAACTTTAATGAAAATGCTCCTCAAATTCTACGAAACCGAAACAGGAGAAATGAAATTTGGAAGCACCAATCTAAGCAACATTTCGCAACGAACATGGAGAGATAAATGTGGAGTCGTCATGCAAGAGGGCTATATTTTTAATGACACCATTGCAAACAATATTGCAATCGGTCAGGAAAGAATAGATCAAGAAAAGTTGATAAAAGCAGTTAGAATAGCAAATATTCAAGAGTTTATAGATTCCATACCACTTGGCTTTAATACCAAAATTGGTATGGAGGGAGTTGGTATGAGTACAGGTCAGAAACAACGTTTGCTTATCGCTAGAGCCGTTTATAAAAACCCGGACATCATTTGTTTTGATGAAGCTACTTCTGCCCTCGATGCAAAAAACGAACGAATCATTATGGAGAACTTAAACGAGTTTTTTAAAGACAGAACAGCCATTGTTATTGCACACCGTTTAAGTACCGTTAAAAATGCTGACCAAATTGTAGTTTTAGATAAAGGAAAAATTATAGAAAGAGGAACACACAAAGAATTAGTGAAACTAAAAGGAAGTTATTACACACTTGTTAAAAATCAATTAGATTTAGAGAAACTAAACAGTTAAATGCCAGAGAAAATAGAACATATTGAACTAAGAAGCGATGAAGTACAAGAAATAATGTCGTACGTTCCAAATTGGATGATACGTTGGGGCATCACCTTGATTTTTATTCTTATTGCACTTGGAATATTTATTACGTGGTTTATAAAATATCCAGACGTCATTTCGGGTTCTGCGACACTTTCTACCAAGATATAAGCACAAATTAGATATGTCAAGCATACAACTGGATGGTACACATACTCCAACCAAACGAGGAGGAGAGGCAGTCGCTTATCAAGGAAGAAAAAAGTGTAAAACCAGCAATATGCTTAT
>Ga0316208_1001454_pt1 | contig 22242 bp, 26 predicted proteins | sample 3monopyrite_MG_FD_204944 | JGI IMG/M metagenome (GOLD analysis project Ga0316208, IMG submission 204944) | Microbial mat bacterial communities from mineral coupon in-situ incubated in ocean water Damariscotta River, Maine, United States -... | ecosystem: Environmental > Aquatic > Marine >... | reverse complement strand
CATAAAACTTAGTATATTCATCTTGTTTTTTCTTCAAAACTAGAGTGAAACATCGTAATCAATTTACGTTCTGGTATTTTTTGGGGGAATCAGATTTAAAAAGATAAAAACGACCGTAATTGGAGAAACAAATATGTATGGAGAACAAGCCAATAATAGATGTGTTGTTCTTATTTATGACAAAAAAGTAAAAACCAATATAGAGGAGGGATCTGTTGTAAAAACGTTAGATACATTAATTTTAAACCTCATTTTTTTTACGCAATAAAGATATACTGTTACCAGAATCAAGACCAGAAGTAGAAAAGTTATTTGCATTGGTGGATTCTACCAACTACCTATCTATTCAAATTCACGGACACATTTGTTGTGGACCAGGGATGAAACTATCTAAAGATAGAGCAATAAGAATACGAAAGTATTTGATAAGACATGGGGTTCATGCGGATAAAATAACCAGTTTTGGTCATTCTAACTTCCAGCCGAGAGCTCCTGAAAATATCGAAGAAAATAAAAAGAAAAACAGAAGAGTTGAAGTGGTGATAGTTGTAGAGTGATACATTCTACTTAATGTTTCTTCCTAGAGAACTCAAATTTCCCTACCTTAACAAAAACTTTACTCGGTTTCGTTTTCGTTTTTTTCTGTCGTCTGAAATCAATTTTTGTATTCGTCTTTTCTCCAATAAAACTAGTAACAGGTTCTATAGGATTTTCAACGTCAGAAAAATAGACTGATGCATATTCTTTACTTTTTACTGATTCGACATCGAGCTCAGAGGGTTCATTTTGTGACACAGCAATTAATTTTTCGTTTTTAATTGATTCTAAAATCGCAGGCGTTTTTTCGTGAATATCTTCTTTGTTCTGAAAAGGTGTTTCTTCTAATTTTTGGTTTTTATTTTCTTCCACTTTTTCATTAATTGAGATTGCCAATTCATCAGTTTTATCTACTGAATTTTGATTCAAGTTTGGAGCCAATTTCATGGTATTGTTCTCTTCGTTTTCTTGATGGTAAACATCCTTTACTGCTTCAAATTGTTTTTCTTTAAGAATCGTATTTTTCTGTTTTTTATCTGCAAATAGCGTTTTGTTTTCAAGCTTTCCGTTCGTGCTAGAATACCAAGAAATTAATGCAATTAGGACACTAGCCGCCGCAGCATAGTATGGCCAAAGAATAATTGCTCTTTTTCGCTTTAGTGATTCTTTGTTATCAAAAACAATATTCTTATCTGCTTCAAAATGAACAGAAGTGTACATCGCTTTTTCTTTTTCTAAGGTGCCATTTCCGAGAATAAATGAATTCAATTCTATTATTTTTTCCTTAGAAAGAATCCCTTCGGATTGTGCAATTAAAAAATGCTCGATATTTGTAGCAATGATTTTTTCGTCTTCTGAATGATGTTTTAAACTCTCTTTTGTAGTGAGGTCAAGCGTGTCGTTCTCTTTTGAGAAAGAAGGCAGAGAATCGTCGTCCATTTTAAGCTCAGGATTCGCCTCTAAAAATGCTAAAAACAACACAGTATCTTCCTTGTTCAAATTCCCTTCAAGGAAATCGAGGTAGTAAACTTCGTAATTAAAAACACTTATCTTTTCCATAATCTGTATTACATTAAACGACCAAATCCAACCGTTTTATATATTCTTTTAAGGTCTTTCTTGCTCTAAAAATATACACTTTCACTTGTGATTCGTTTAATTCTGTGATTTTTGCGATTTCTGCATAATTGTATCCTTCATAATCTCGCAAGAGAACAACAGTTTTCTGAATCTCAGGCAATTGATCTAATGCTTCAGTCAGCACTTCCTGCAAATCGAAATTCATATTTTGCGTTGCTCCTCGTTCTTCTGTTTGTTCAATATCTCCAGATCGTTTTTCTTTCTTCACCCAATCAACAATGGCGTGATAAGCCGTTGTGAATAAATAAGACTTCACTTTGCTATAATTGACATCCTTATGTTTGCTCCACACTTTAGCAAATGTCTCTTGTACAATGTCTTTTGCAGACATCTCGTTTCTGAGATGCTTCAATGCAAATCGGTAGATATTATCCGAAAATTCGTCAACTGCAATATTGTACTCTTTTTGAGTCATTCACATTTCTTTCAATGGTAGGACCAACAAGTTACAGAAAAGTTACAATTCCCAACAAATTTTATATCTTTATATCAAATAAAAAAAAGATATTATGACAGGGTTATGGGTTTTATTAGGGATTGGAGCAATAGTGATAATATGGTATATTTCTGCAAACAATAAGTTAGTTGCGTTAAAAAACAACAGAGAAAATGCATTTGCGGATATTGATGTTCAATTGAAACAACGCTATGATTTAATTCCACAGTTAATGGCTACTGTAAAAGGCTATATGGATCACGAGAGTAGTGTTCTGACAAGAGTTACTGAGGCAAGAACTAATGCGATGGGTGCAAAAACGATTAACGAGAAAGTAGCTGCAAATAATGAATTAGGAGCTGCCATGAGTGGTTTTAATATTCAAGTAGAAGCGTACCCTGATTTGAAAGCAAACACTAATTTCTTACAATTACAAGGAGAAATTTCTGACGTGGAGAATAAACTGGCTGCTGTTAGAAGATATTTTAACTCAGCAACTAAAGAATTAAATAATGCAATAGAATCTATTCCAACTAATATTGTAGCTAACATAAAAAAAATGACACCTCAACCGATGTTTGAGTTGGGTGATACGCAGCGCGAGCAAATGGATAAGGCACCTGAAATTAAATTCTAATGGAATATAATTTAATAGCTGTATGAAATTTATTGGACTGCAAAAGCAAATCAGGCAGAATAACTTTAAATCGATTCTACTGTTACTTTCTTTTCCTGTGATTATTTTAGGAGGAACCTATGTTGTTTTTTTTCTTAGTTATCAACCGGATATTGAGTACGTTAATCGCTCTTTTATTAAAACAATTCCTTACGTGGCAATTGGTGTAACCGTTTGGTTTTTGATTGCGTATTTTTCTCATTCTGCAATAATAAAGCGAACAACAAAGTCACAATCACTGTCGAGAAAGGAGAATATGAAAATCTACAACATGACTGAGAATCTATGTATGTCCATTGGTATGACTATGCCTAAATTATACATTATCGATTCTCCTGGTTTTAACGCATTTGCATCTGGTCTTGACAATAAGACTTTTTCTGTGACTCTTACTTCGGGAATTATTGAGCACTTAACAGATGAGGAAATAGAAGGAGTAATTGCACATGAGTTAACTCATATTCGTAACAAAGACGTTAGGTTGTTAATTATTTCCATTATTTTCGTTGGGATTTTCGGCTTTTTAATCCAAGTAATGTTTAGGTCTATGCTTTTTGGAGGAAGAAGAAAAGACAGCAAGTTAGACCCAAAGGTTATGATTATTGCCTTTGCAGTAGCAGCTTTGGGTTATTTACTAACGATGCTTTTTCGCTTTGCGCTCTCTAGAAAAAGAGAATATCTAGCGGATGCTGGTGCCGTTGAATTAACGAAGAACTCTCACGCGTTGGCTTCGGCGTTGCGGAAAATTTCCGGAAACTCGGATGTGGAAGTCAAAAGTGCAGATGTAAAGCAAATGTTTATTGAAAATGGCGGACGAAAAAAGGGATTCATGTCATCTATGAAAAACCTTTTTGCTACTCATCCTCCTATTGATAAGAGAATAGAAATTTTAGAAAGAAGACTGTGATTATGAAAAGTAACATTCAATACACTATCAATTCACTTAGCTCAACGAGAAAAAAAGCGATTGAATTAATGGATACGTTTTCTTATAAACAATTAATTGCCGTGCCTAAAGGATTTTCCAACTCAATGATGTGGAATTTTAGTCATGCAGTTATTGTACACCAATTGCTCATTTACGGATTGTCTGGGAATGAAAATCATTTAGAAAAAGACACGATCCAGCTTTTTAAAAAGGGCTCGACTGGAGATGAGGTTCTATCTGAAGAAGATTTCAATAGTTTTAAAATCAAGTCTTTATCTGTGTTAGAAGATTTATCGAGGGATTATGAACGGATTTGTAAAACGCCATTTTCTCCATATATGACTGGTTTAAATGTTGAATTAACTAACGTCGATGAAGCGATTGAGTTTAACAATATGCACGAAACTTTACATTTAGGTGTCATGTTGTCTATTAGCAAATTCGTTTAATCATTATGCGGTCATTCTTAAAAGTTCTTGAAGAAGATAACAATTCAACATCAGAACAGATTGTTGCGCTAAAAGAGAAAATTCGTATTCAGTCTTTCTCAAAAGGAGATATCGTTCAGCGTCAAGGTGAAAAATGCGCTAATCTTTATTATGTCAAAAAAGGCTTGTTGCGAAGCTACATCATTGACTCTAAAGGGAAGGAACATATCTTCATGTTCGCACCGGAAGGCTGGTTAATTGCCGATGGAACAGTTGGAAGTGAAGTCACAGAACTCTTCATAGATGCTCTTGAAGATACAGAAGTGGAAGTCATGGATCAAGTTGTTTTTAGAAAACAATTTCTCCCTTTGACTGCTCTCAGTGACATAAATAGAGCAGAAAGAATGTTGCGTAGAATGGCAACACTTCAAAAAAGAATTATTATGTTGATTAGTGCTACAGCGATAGAACGTTATGAGCATTTTCAGCAAATGTACCCGGCAATTATCCAGCGAGTTCCACAGAAAATGATTGCTTCTTACCTTGGTATAACACCTGAAGCGTTAAGCAAAGTGAAAAGTCAGCGATTTAAAGAGTTGTAATCTTTTTATTCTCTTTTATTCTCTTTTATTGGTTCTTCAAAAGAAATGAAGGAGGGAAATTTCTCTCCAACGAGCGCAACTTTGTATATCTTAATTTAGATTAACGTCTAAGCATTGCAAACAACCTAAATTTGTAGTATGAAAAAAATAATAGCAATAGGTGGTAGTAATAGTAAAGAATCTATTAATAAGCGATTTGCTACATACACTGCCAATAAAATAGATAATGGAGAAGTTAACGTTGTTGACTTGAACGATTTTGACTTGCCCATGTATGGTATTGATTATGAAAACGAACATGGAATTCCAAAAGATGCACAACACTTATTTGAGCTCGTTGCTTCTTCTGATGGACTTGTTATTTCTTTAGCTGAGCACAATGGGTCTTATTCAGCGGTCTTTAAAAACACGATGGATTGGATGTCAAGAATTAACCCAAAACTCTGGGGCGAAAAACCAATGCTACTTTTAGCAACCTCTCCTGGAGGAAGAGGTGGACAGACGGTTTTGACATTTGCAGCAAATAGTTTTCCTCATTTAGGTGCAAATTTAATTGCAGAATTCTCTTTGCCATCATTTTATGATAATTTTTCGGAAGACGGATTAAAAGATGAAGTATTGAACGAAACTTTGAACGAGAAAATTATGCAATTTGGTCATTCACTTTAATAGAGATAAGTTATGAAACGTAAAGTAGAACGAATAATCCCAGCTTTTGATATTGACATGGGGGGATATTGCTGAAACAAGCATTGCCAACAAATAATGTCTCACAAATTGACCCGTTTTTACTTTTGCATCATGGTGATTTCAAGTACACGGACAGAAAACCTGCAATACAGCAAGGAATAGGGCCACATCCACATAGAGGATTTAGTCCTGTGACCTTCGTGATAAGTGGAGAAATTCACCACAGAGATAGTAGAGGTAACAATCAAATAGCGAAGAAAGGAGAAGTCCAATGGATGAATGCTGGCTCAGGAGTCGTTCACAGTGAACGCCCATCAGAGGCGATTGCTTCTGTTAGTGGAAAAACTGAAATTATTCAACTGTGGATTAATTCTCCAGCAATTAACAAGGCGAAGCCTCCTTATTATAATCATGTAGAAGAAGTAAATTTACCTGCTTTTTTCTCGGATGATAAATTGGTCCGAAGCAAATTAATAACAGGTGATTACAATGGTATTTCTGGAGCTATGAAAGGTGATTCGGATCTGCTTATTCTTTGGAATAATGCAAAGAAAGATGGTGTCCAACAGTTAGTGATTGAAGAGAGATTCAACCTAATGATTTATGTTATTGGTGGAGATGTTAGAGTTACTGGGCATGGGCTAGTGGATGCAAAAACGCTTATAGTTTTTGAAAACAAGGGCAAGGAGATTGAAATGACAGCCAATTCTGACGCTGAATATTTGGTGCTAGGTGGAGTTCCAATTGAAGAGAAGGTTGTTCAGCATGGACCTTTTGTGATGAATACAGAGTCGGAAATTATGGAAGCTATGCGAGATTATCAAATGGGTAAAATGGGCGTTTTGATTGAGGAATAAAGGCGCCTCTTTTTCAACCTTTTATCGCAGCAATCCCTGGCAACTCTTTTCCTTCTAAGTATTCTAGCATGGCTCCACCTCCGGTTGAAACATAACTCACTTGGTCAGCTAAATTGAATTTATTAATTGCAGCAACAGAATCACCACCGCCAATCAAGGAAAATGCTCCTTTTGAAGTAGCCTCAACAATGGCTTGGGCAACAGCTTTGGTTCCTGATTGGAAGTTTTCCATTTCAAAAACACCCATTGGTCCGTTCCATAAAATAACGCTAGAGTTACTAATTATTTCCGAACAATCAGTCATTGTTTTAGCTCCTGCATCTAAACCCATCCATCCATCTGGAATTGAGTTAATGTCAACTTCAGAAATATTTGCCTCATTGCTAAAAGCGTCCGCAATAACTGAATCCACTGGAATATAAAGGTTAACATTCTTTTCCTTTGATTTTGAAATTATGGTTTTAGCAATATCTAAATAATCATCTTCAACCAAAGAATTTCCCACTTTTCCACCTTGAGCTTTCACAAAAGTATAGGCCATCCCACCGCCAACGATGAGGTTGTCAACGGTATCCAATAAACGTTCGATGATGGTTATTTTAGAAGAGACTTTCGCTCCTCCTACAATTGCTGTTACTGGTTTTTTTGTAGAATTCAATACTCTATCGACACTAATTATTTCTCCTTCAATTAGTAAGCCAAAGAGCTTATCGTTGGGAAAAAAATTTGCTACAATTGTTGTACTTGCATGCGCTCGGTGTGCAGTTCCAAAAGCGTCATTCACATAAACATCGCCGTGCTCTGCTAGTTGTTTTGCAAATTCTTCCGTTCCTGTAGTTTCTTGCTTGTAAAAACGAACATTTTCTAGAATCATAACCTCACCTGGTTGCAAGTTGGAACTCATTTCCTTTGCTTTTTTCCCAATACAATCACCGGCAAATTTCACCTCAACTCCCATCACTTGAGATATGTGTTTAACAAGGTGTTTTAATGAAAATCTATCTTCTGGACCATTTTTTGGCCTTCCTAAATGCGACATTAAGACTGCAGACCCTCCTTTTTCCAAAATCATTTTAATAGTTGGAGCGGCTGCTCGAATTCGAGTGTCATCGGTAATTTCTAGAGTTCCCTTATTCAAAGGAACGTTAAAATCTACACGAACTAAAGCACGTTTATTAGAGAAATCGTAAGTGTGTATGTTTTGCATGTTGTAAAGTTAAAAAATAGTAAGATGCGAAATTAATTTTAGGAGATAAATAAGGGGTTTTGAATTGTCCTCCCCCTTAATCCCCCTCCAAAGGGGGAAATGGTTGTCTGAAAGAAAGATTAGGCTATGTACTTTTCTCTGCTTGATTACTTCAATTATAGTAATTTTATCTATCGTGTGTTTCCCCCTTTAGCACATGTTAAGTTTTTTGAAAGAAAGATTAGTCTATGTGTTTTTTTAACTTGATGTGACTTCAATTGCAGTAATTTTATCTACAGCGGTTTTCCCCTTTGGAGGGGGATTAAGGGGGAGGATTAATACAATTAAATGTAGTTATTATAGAGGCATAAATTATTTCCTTTCGTACCTTTCATCACAAAAAAAATAGCTAAATTCAAGGAATGAAAAAACAAAAATTTTCTTTCTCAAAAAGAGTAACTAGTTTCTCTTTTGCCTTTAAAGGCCTTCGTGTCCTTTTCAAGGAAGAACACAATTCTTGGATGCATCTTTTTTTGACAGGTGTTGTTTTAATTCTAGCTATTTCATTTAAAATTAGCACTATTGAGTGGGCTTTACTTGTCTTTGCTACTGGTTTTGTTTTTGTTTCTGAGATTCTTAACTCAGCAATTGAGAATCTTTGCAATTTTATGTCACCTGAAAAAAACGAACAAATTGGACGTGTAAAAGACTTGGCAGCTGGAGCTGTTTTATTTAGCGCATTGACTTCTTTTGCGGTTGGGGTCATTATTTTTCTCCCGAAAATTATAGCTTTGTTTTAATGTCGGATTCCCCCCAAATATTTACACTAAAACAGGTTCTTTCTTCTATCAAGAAAACGATTGAAGATCGTTACACAAGTACTTACTGGGTAAAGGCAGAAATGCATAAGTTAAACTTATCCAAAAAAGGGCATTGTTATCCAGAATTACTGGAAAAACAAGATGGTCGAATTGTTGCAGAAATAAGAGCCATTATTTGGCAAACGAATTTCGACAGAATTAATAAGCGCTTTATTCAAATCGTTAGGGAACCTCTAAAAGATGATGTTACCCTTCTTCTTTTAGTCAAAATAACCTATAGTGAAACTTTTGGACTGTCTTTGAATATCTTAGACATAGATCCCAATTATTCTTTGGGAGAATTGCAAAAGGAACGACAGGAAACGTTGAAAAAATTACAACAAGAAGGATTAATAAATGCCAACCAACAACTAAACTTTCCTACTCTTCCAAAAAGAATTGCTGTGATTTCAGCAGATTCTAGCAAGGGACTTTCTGATTTCATGAATGTCATAGAGGGGAACAGTTGGGGATATACATTTTTCACTATGCTATTCCCCGCTCAACTTCAAGGTGATAATGCTTCATCTTCCATTCGACAACAATTAGACAGAATAAACCGTGTGAAGGAGCATTTTGACATTGTGGTTATAGTAAGAGGTGGAGGAGCAGAAGTTGGTTTGTCATGCTACAATGACTATCAATTATGCAAAAGCATAGCCTCATTCTCATTGCCTATTCTCACGGGTATCGGACATTCTACAAATTTGACAGTAGCAGAAATGGTCTCTTTTAGAAACGCAATCACTCCAACTGAATTAGGGGATTTTCTCATTCAGGCTTTTCATAATTTCGCTGTTCCTGTAAAAGATGCAGTAAAACGCTTACGAATTTCAGCTATTACGATTAGTTCTGGTGCAAAAGTAATACTCAATAATGAATCTAAACTTTTTCGTAGTGTATCCAAGCAAATGTTATCAGAAAACAAACAGAACGTTAATTCTAACATTAAAGAATTAGAGAATAACTTTAAGTTTTTCCTACTCAATCATAAAGTGCTTATTCGAAGAATTGAACAAGCCACTTATCAAAAGGCAAAATTATTATTGGCAAACGAACAAAATGGAATAGAGATCCTTAAAAGTCAGTTGCCCAACTTCTCAAAAGCGAAAATTCTATCGGAGAATAACAAACTAGATAGCTTTTTGCAATCCATTCGCTTAACGAATCCAATAAATGTTCTAAAAAGAGGTTATTCTATTACAACATTTAATGGCAAAACGATTGGAAAAAACAATAAAGTAAAAAAAGGAGACATTATTAATATAAAAACGGCTACTTTTAATGTAGAATCGGAAGTGAATAAAGTAGAAGATAAAAGTGAGTAAAGAAATTAAATATACCGAGGCATTTGATGAATTACAGCAGATTGTTGTAGATATTGAAGATGGAGAAATAACAGTAGATGAATTAAGCATCAAGGTAAAAAGAGCATCCGAACTAATCAAAATTTGCAAAAAGAAATTATCGGCTACGGAAGAAGACGTGAATTTAATTCTTCAAGAACTGGAAGATTAATAATTTAAAATTAGTACATGAAATATGTTGTAATAATAACGCTACTTTTTGGAGCATTTGTATCTTATTCTCAGCCGAATAAGTATAAAAAGGGTCAGTCTCAAGAACAAATGAATTTGCAAAAAGATGCCGATTGGAAATTAGCTATCGAATTGATTGGTCAATTAAAAGATGGAGCGATACTCGTTGCGCTGGATTTTAAAAAGAAAGAGATTGCCTATTTTGAGAAATATGAGAATATAAAAGAGGCAACAAAAATTAGAGAAGAGCAACAGGAAATAAACCTCCAAATAATGCATTCTTTTGATTCTCTTTTCACTTATTGTGAGGTGTATTTTTTTGATTCGGATGATTTAAGACATTTTGTAAATAAGCAAATTGATTCCATAAAATTTTACAATAAACAGTGCCAAATTGATAACTCAATTGCACTCTCGCAAGACTTCTTCTTAGTAGGAAATTTTGGACATGTTGAGCAAATTTCATCTTCAGATTCAATTTATAATAGTAGTAAGAATTCTCTTAGCGCGTTTGTCTTAAGAGATGAAAATCTTGTGCAATTACGAAACCCTTTTCCTTTTTATTCACAATTTCATCCTCTCGGGTCTGTTAAAAAAAGATACAATATGCCTGTCAGAAAACTGCAAAACAGACTGGAATCGTATGAACAAGATGGAATTACACGTTATAATCGTCGAGAGACTAGAAGAGTAAAACGAAGAGCTAAATTGAAAGCAAAACGCAATAAAAAAGAAAGTTCTCAGGCAAAAAACCAATAGTCTTTGCCTTTGAGATAGTTTAAAACATTCAATTCTCTTTTAATTTCTCTTTGCCCATCAGGAGAAGCTACAGCAATAATTATTTGTGGAGAATTAAGTCTTTCAATTGATGAAAAGTGTTGCATTTTGACGCCGTAAATATCTTTTCCAATCTTATTATCATTGTCGCAGACCCAAATTAAATTTTCTTCTTCTTTCAAGATGAATTTTGCTAAATCTTTGCCATTTTTTCCAGCCCCCCATAGAACAAGAGGTCGTTTTTTATCCCTATCCATTTTAAAGAAATAGTGAGCTTTCAATTCGAAAAAACGATTGTCTTTATAGACTTCCCATGTTCGCGAAATTCGATCATTTCTGTCTCTCCAATGATGTAAAACTTTTGGCAATCCTATAATTTTTAAACCTCCCGCAATGAATCGAAAGCATAAATCGTAATCTTCAGGAAAAGTATCCGAATCAAACGCTCCAATTTTATCAAAGTCATCTCGATGCACCAGCCAACAATTAGAAGGAATTACACATTCTTTGTACACCTCCTCTCGATAGGATTGATTCTTGGCAACTTCCATTAACCATCTATCATATCGTTTAAATCCATCTCCTATAGGACCTTCATCTGAGAAATATTCCGTTGCACCGGTAATCAATGCCCCTTTTTTAAATGCTTCGTTGTGTCCGTCGAGTGCAGTTAAGCGGACATCGAGCGTAGTTGAACGGCCATCGAGCGTAGCCGAGATGGAAGCCAGCATGACCTCTAACTTGTCTCCTGGCATTACATCATCAGAGTCCATTCTGTGAATTAATTCTCCGGTAGAATGAGAATAACCAAAACGCAAAGCATTTAACAATCCAGGATTTGGATTTTTAAGAGCTGTTATTCTCGAATCGATCTTTGCATATTCCACAAGTATAGAAAAGCAATCATCCGAAGAGTCATCATCGACAGCTAGCAATTCCCAATTTTGATATGTTTGAGAAAGAATAGAATCCAAGCAAGTTTTTAAATACTTTGCTGTGTCTTTTATGGGTAAAATGATGGATATTTTAAGATGATTTTTCAGTAGATAAAATTGTAAAATACAACCACAGATACACAAATTAGTTTACATCCGTGCTTATTAATATAAAAGCGTAAAGAGTTCGCAAAGAAGATACGTCCGAGGCCTAACTCAATCCTGATATCTTCCCGTCATTATCAATAAACATTCCTTCTGAAGCGGGTGTTGCTGGTAACCCAGGCATACGCATCATTTTTCCCAATATCGGAATAATAAACCCGGCTCCAGCAGCAAATTCAAACTCGCGAACAGTTACTCTAAATCCAGTTGGACGTCCAAGTTTCTCGTCATCATCTGAGAACGATTTTTGTGTTTTTGCCATACATATTGGCAGAGTATTCAATCCGAGTGCATTTATTTTCTTCAAATCAGTTTCGGCTTTTTTGGCATAATCCACACCATCAGCGCCGTAAATTTCTTTCGCAATTATTTCTATTTTCTCAGTAATAGGAAGATTCCAATCGTATAGTTGCTTAAAGGTATTTTTCCCAGATTCAACTTCTGCAACCACCGCTTTGGCTAATTCTGTCATTCCTTCTCCACCATCTGCGAATCCATTGGCAAGGATTGCTTTAACACCCAATTGAGCACAATGTTTTTCGATTATCTTAACCTCTTCTTCCGTATCCGTTGGGAATGCGTTAATGGCAACTACTGGGTTCAGACCGAATTTTTGAATGTTCTCGATATGTTTTTCTAAGTTGACAATGCCTTTTGTTACTTTTTCAGTACTTGGGGTATTGTATTCTTCTTTTTTAGCACCTCCATGATGACGTAAGGCACGAATTGTTGCTACTAAAACAACTGTTTCAGGTTTTAATCCTCCTGAAACGCATTTGATATCTAAAAATTTCTCTGCTCCTAAATCGGCACCAAATCCAGCTTCTGTTATGACATAATCAGAAAGGGAAAGGCCCATTTTTGTTGCTAAAATAGTGTTGGTACCTTGTGCTATGTTTGCAAAAGGCCCACCATGAATGATGGCAGGATTTCCTTCCATTGTTTGCACCAAATTTGGCTGAATAGCATCTTTGAGAAGAATTGCCATTGCATTTTCTGCTTTTAAATCGCGAGCGTAAACAGGCTTTTTGTCATAAGTCATTCCGACGTAGATATTACCTAATCGCGTTTTTAAATCCTCAAAATTCTCTGCCATACAAAGAATAGCCATCACCTCAGAAGCCGGTGTAATATTGAATCCATCTTGACGTGGAACGCCATTGAAAACGCCACCTAATCCAATAGTTATATCCCTTAAAGAACGGTCATTCATATCCATCACCCTTTTCCAACCAACTGTTCTAGGGTCAATACCTAAGTTTTTTGTTTTGCTTTGCAAGTTATTGTCGAGCAAGGCAGAAAGCAGGTTATTTGCTTTTTCAATGGCAGAAAAATCACCTGTAAAATGAAGATTTATATCCTCCATTGGGACAACTTGAGAGTAACCTCCACCTGCTGCGCCACCTTTGATTCCAAAAACAGGTCCCAAAGAGGGTTCACGCAAAACAACAGTTGTTTTTTTGCCAATTTTGTTCATTCCTTCTGTTAGACCTATAGAAGTTGTAGTTTTACCTTCCCCAGCAGGAGTTGGTGTAAGAGCAGTTACTAAAACAAGGTGATTGTTCTTTATTGCATCTTCGCTAATTAGAGATAAAGGTAGTTTTGCCTTATATTTTCCGTAAAGCTCTAGATCATCTTCTACAATGTTTAATTTTTTAGCGATAGTTTTAATATGTCGCATTGTTGCAGCTTGTGCAATTTCAATATCTGATTTAAATTCTGCCATGGTTTTAATTTTTTGATTCGACAATATAGTTATTTTCTATAATAAAGACATTTGGTTTTTGGAGTCTTTGATACGTTGAAAGCTCAAATGCTCGAATATTCAAAAACAATCAGTCTCTTTCAACACTCTTTACTTCAAAACTTATCAATACTCCAATTTACATAAGTAACAAATTAACTAACTTCACACCATGAGCAAAAGTGTTGACAAATTAAACAAACGAGGAGTAAAGTCAAGTTATATTTCAACGATAATAGGAATTTCTTTGGTGTTATTCATGATAGGCATTGTTTTGGGAGGATTCTTTGGCTTAGACAATGTTCAAAAACAAGCCAAAGAGAGTTTGCAAGGAGATTTGTTTTTTTCTCCAGAAATGAATCCTTCTGATATTAAACAAGTTGAACAAGAATTGAAGACATGGAATCAATTCAATGAAGTTTTTTATGTTTCATCGGAAAGAGCAATTGAAGAATTCACAGGACAAGATCAAAATGCCGATAATATATTGGAAATTTTTGAGGGAGACAATCCTCTCCCACCTACAGTTGGATTTAAGCCTAAAGAGAATTTTGCGACTCTCGATGGAATGAAACAAATAAAGGACACATTGTTATTGGTATATGGAGATCAACTCGATGAAGTGTCTTATGATAAAGCGAGTGTGCAAAAAGTAAATCTTGGATTTAAGCAGTTTATTTTTCTATTCGGTGCCGTTGCTTTGCTGCTTATCTTAGTGGCTTTTGCGTTGATAAATAATACTATTCGTCTAGCCTTATACAGCAAAAGATTCTCTATTAAGACTATGCAATTGGTAGGGGCAACATCAAGGCACATCCGCGGGCCATTTTTGTGGCAAGCTATAGGAATTGGAATTGTCAGTGGACTTATAGCTATTGCATTATTGTTTGGGTTATTTTACGCTTTAAATAACATGATAGATGCTTTTGAAATAAGTTTTGGTTTTCAAAACTTCCTTTTACTCGTTGGAACGCTTATTTCTATTGGAATCATCATCACTTTTATTTCTACGTGGCTCGCTCTTAACAAATATTTGCGTCTTAAATTGGATGATTTATATTAAATTCGCACCATGAGTGATACAAAAGCAAAAAAAAACACGCAAAAAAAAGCTGATTTATTGGATGACACTCCTGGACAAGGAGAAGTAAAGTCGTTAAAAGAGTTTAGCACTAACGCTCCGTTTTCTTTCAATAAGAAAAATTATAAATTGATGCTGATTGGGTTAGGAATTAACGTCTTAGGTTATTTTCTGATGATTGGCGGAGCTAATGAAGACCCTACGGTTTTTGATGGTGAAATGTTTAGCACAATGAGAATCACCATTGCACCTATGCTTATTGTAGCCGGTTTTGGAATAATTATTTATTCGATTATGAAGAAACCAAAAGTTGAAAAAAAATAATCAATGAGTTTTCTTGAAGCCCTAATTCTTGGAATAATACAAGGATTAACAGAATTTCTCCCTGTTAGTAGCAGTGGTCATTTAGAATTGGTAAAAACCATTCAAGGACAAGATTTATCTGAGAAATCAAGCATGATGATGACGGTTGTTCTTCATTTCGCTACCGCATTAAGTACCGTTGTTGTTTTCCGAAAAGATATATTAGAGATTGCCAAAGGCCTTTTTCAATTCAAAATCAATGAAGAATTCATGTTCGCTTTCAAAATTGTTCTTTCAATGGTGCCGGCTGCAATTATTGGTATTCTTTATGACGACATGATAGAGAGTTTCTTTGGCGGACAAGTTCTGTTGGTTGGTTTAATGCTTATCGTGACAGGGTTACTTTTATTTCTCGCCGATAGGGCAAAAAATACAAATAAGGAAGTTAGCACGAAAAATTCATTCATAATTGGTATTGCTCAAGCCATTGCAATTCTCCCAGGCATTTCTAGATCGGGAGCGACAATTGGGACTTCGGTATTGCTTGGAATTGATAGAGAAAAAGCAGCACGATTTTCATTTTTAATGGTTGTACCGTTGATTTTTGGAAAAATGGCAAAGGATTTAATGAGTGATGAGTTTACTACAGCAGGTGTTTCAATGACTGCCATTGGTGTTGGTTTTATTGCTGCTTTTATTACCGGAATTTTGGCATGCACATGGATGATAGCTTTGGTAAAAAAAAGCAAACTATCGTATTTTAGTTACTATTGCTTTACCGTGGGAATCATCGCTATTGGATGGACTGTATTTAACTAATTTTGCGAGTAGAGGCTCTCGTCCCATAAGAAAAACCGAAAAAGATGTTAACTGAATTCTCACAAGGCTCAACTATTTTAGTCGACAAACCATTAAACTGGACCTCTTTTGATGTTGTAAATAAGCTTCGGTGGCATCTACGACAAAAATTAAGTGTAAAGAAAATAAAAGTTGGTCACGCAGGAACATTGGATCCTCTAGCTACTGGTCTCCTAGTGCTTTGTATTGGCAAGCACACTAAATTAATTAATGACTTAATGGTTGGTGAGAAGACTTATACAGGAACTATTCTTCTTGGAAAGACGACTCCTTCTTTTGATTTGGAAACCAAGTACAATAAAGAATTCCCGATAGATCACATTACCGAAGAACTTATGGATGAGGTGCGGAAATCTTTTATTGGAGAACAACTGCAAACACCTCCGATTTTTTCTGCAAAGAAAATTGATGGAAAAAGAGCCTACGATTTAGCGCGTGATGGTAAGGAAGTGAAGATGAAATCGAATATGATAACCATTCATTCTTTTACAATTGACACAAAGAATTTTCCAGAGGTGAAATTTGAAATTACATGTAGTAAAGGGACTTATATCCGATCCATTGCGAATGATTTTGGTCAAAAATTAAACTCAGGAGGAACTTTAATCGAATTGCGCAGAACCCAGTCAGGCGAACAGAATATTAAAGATTCAAAAACGGTTGAAGAATGGATTTCATTTATTGAATACGCAGAATTATAGCATTACAAATCATAATTCACGACCTTTCATTTAGAATTATTCATTCTCTTTCTTCAATTCCCTTATTATTTATACCTTTGCGTTCCAATTTTAGAAAAAATAGTTTCGATATGAATAAAATGAAATTATCGCAGTTTCAATTCGACTTACCAGAAGAATTAATTGCAGAATACCCAGCTGTCAATAGAGATGAATCTCGATTAATGGTCGTTCACAGAGATACAGGTGAAATTGAGCACAAAATGTTCAAGGACGTCATTGAATATATCAATGAAGAGGATGTTCTTGTAATGAACAATACAAAGGTATTTCCAGCGAGAATGTATGGTAATAAAGAAAAAACGGGTGCCAAAATTGAGGTTTTCTTATTAAGAGAGTTAAATAAAGAGAGCTTACTTTGGGATGTGTTGGTTGATCCTGCTAGAAAAATTAGAATTGGAAATAAGCTGTACTTCGGAGAAGATGATTCATTGGTAGCTGAGGTGATTGACAATACCACTTCAAGAGGAAGAACTTTGCGTTTCCTTTTTGACGGAACTTACGAAGAATTTAAAGCGAAAATCACAGAACTTGGCGAAACACCACTTCCGAAATACATCAAAAGAGACGTAGAAGAAAGTGATGAAGAAAGATATCAAACTATTTATGCAAAAGAAATAGGTGCTGTAGCGGCTCCAACTGCTGGTCTTCACTTTTCTCGTCAGTTGATGAAACGATTAGAATTAAAAGGAGTAGATTTTGCAGAAGTTACTTTACATATTGGCTTAGGTACATTTCGACCAGTTGAGGTGGAGGATTTAACCAAGCATAAAATGGATTCTGAACAAGCTTATATTACGCAAGAATGTGCAGATATCGTCAATAAAGCGAAGAAGAAGAAGAAGAAAATTATTGCAGTTGGATCTACAGCTATGCGTTCTATAGAGACTTCGGTTTCTACAGAAGGAACATTGAAACCGTATGAAGGTTGGACAAATAAGTTCATTTTCCCACCGTATGATTTTAGTATAGCGGATGCATTAATCACTAATTTTCACACTCCATTATCTACATTGTTAATGATGATTTCCGCTTTTGGAGGCCATGAATTAATGATGTCTGCTTATAAAGAGGCAGTGAAAGAAAAGTATCGCTTTTACTCTTATGGAGATGCGATGTTGATTCTTTAATTCTTAAATTTTTATTCTTCATTTTTAATCCTTCTTTCCTTGAAGTTTTACTACTTTTGTACAGCTAAATATTAGTATGGAAATCGTAGTCTCAAAACCATCAGTTAGGCAAAAAATTAAAGCATACATCGTATTTACGAAGTTTCGCTTGTCAGCACTAGTAATAGTCTCTGCTTTAACAGGATATTTATTTGTAGGAGGATCTGATGGACTAACCATCACTTATTTACTAATAGGTGGAATGTTAGTTACTGCAGCATCCAATGGCGCCAATCAAATTTGGGAAAAAGACCTTGATAAATTGATGAAACGGACGGAAAAACGTCCAATCCCTCAAGGAAAAATGTCCGTAAACGAAGGTTTAATTGTCGTTATCGCTTGTCTCATTGTTGGAACAACATTGTTATTTAAAATAAACCTTTATTCAGCTCTGCTAGGAGTGCTTGCGTTTATTCTATACGTATTTGTTTATACCCCTATGAAACGTGTAAGTCCATGGGCTGTATTTGTTGGAGCTATACCTGGAGCAATTCCTCCATTTTTAGGTGCCATTGCACATACTGGAGAGTTTGGGTTAATTCCCGGGGTATTATTTTTTGTGCAATTCACATGGCAGTTCCCTCATTTTTGGGCAATTGCTTGGGTAATGTTTGATGATTATAAAGCTGGAGGCTTCTCATTGCTTCCATCACGATCTGGAAAAACGAAAAGTTCGGCATTTCAAATTGTTGTTTATTCATTGGCCCTAATCCCATTTAGTTTATTGCCTTGGTTACTTGGAACAACGGGAATTGTATCTCTTATTTTTGCAGTTTTATTTGGTCTAGGATTCTTGTTTTTAGCAGTTCGACTATACCGAACTTTAGAAGTGAAAGACGCCAAAAAATTAATGTTTGCATCCTTTATTTATTTACCGATTATTCAGTTTGTATATGTTTTTGATGCTGTTGATGAACTAATCATTAAATTATTAGAACTATGAGTGAAGAAAAAACGAACGAGGCGCTTGAAAATGAAGTTTATGAAATTCAACGAAATAAAGCAAGGCTGAATCTTGTTTATGTAAGCATGTTCAGTATAGTGATGTTATTTGCAGGATTGACATCGGCGTACATTGTATCAATGGGCGATTCTTTCTGGTTGAAGTTTGCTTTACCAAAACCGTTTTGGATCAGTACAGGCATTATTATATTGAGTAGCATTAGTTTTTTCTTTGCTGTTTCAGCTGTTAAGAAAAAGAATGCATCGAGATTGAAGTTGTATATGTCCATTACCTTTGTTTTAGGCCTTATGTTCGTTTATTTTCAGTTCAAAGGTTATGAAGCACTTATTGATAAGGGAATTCATGCAGCTAATAATCACATCCTTGTAACAGATGGTAAATACGGAGATTATTTTGAAGTAAAATACAAAGGGAGTTTCATAGAAATTAACGGAAACGATTTTCTTATCAAGGGGAAGAAGATGACCGATATTCAATTAAAGGAATATCAATCGTTTATGTCCCAATTTATTGAAGTTAGCGATCAAAAGCCGTTTGTGGTAAATCAATATGGCAAAGATTTTATTCTTTATTTTGAGAATGTGCCAATGACAGTTGAAAACACGAGGCTAATGACAGGGGAAAATGAAGAGTTGAAATACCTCGACAGATTACGATTGAGTTATTTAGCAATCAACGTGAGAGATTTGCGAGGGGACTTTTTTGTGAAGGGAAAATTAGGCAAAGACTTTCAAATTTATTACAAAGGGAAAGAGCTTCAATATAAAAATAGAGAGCTACAGAAAGACGGAAAAGATTTAGACAATTATTTACAACTAAAATCACAGGAAGCAGCCGATACGGCATCGTCATATTTGTACATTATTACTTTCTTGCATTTATTGCATATCATCTTCACTTTATTCTATCTTCTTCGATTGCTAATTGGTTCATTTTCAGGAAATATCAATGGTGAAATTACAATCAAAGTAAAAATGGGAGCCGCCTTTTGGCACTTTTTAGGATTTTTATGGCTCTATTTATTGGTCTTTTTACTTTTTATTCATTAAACTTGCACATAAAATTTTATTAAGATGGCTGGACACGCTTCTAAACAAATTGACGCTAAAACATTATGGGGAGGGAAAATTTCTCCATTTAGCACAAGTTACGGAAAACTAATGATGTGGTTTTTCTTAGTATCTGATGCATTAACATTCAGTGGTTTATTGATTGCTTATGGTTTTACGAGACACGATTATTTGGGTTCTTGGCCAATAGGTGAAGAAACTTTTGAATCATTGCCGTTTCTTGGAAATGGATTCCCATTGATTTATGTGGCATTAATGACATTTATTTTAATTGTATCTTCTGTAACGATGGTTTTGGCCGTTGAGGCAGGTCATAGAATGGATAGAAAGGGAGTGACAAAATGGATGATTGCAACTATCATTGGTGGTTTTTTCTTCGTTGGTTCTCAAGCTTGGGAATGGTCTCACTTTATTCATGGATCCGACTTTGGCCGTGTGGAATTAGCAGATGGTTCGCAGGCAATCGTAAAAGGAAAATTTGGAGAAATTAAAAATTTTGAAGTGGTCACAGCCGGCCATCATTTAGCTGTTGGAGAGAAAGTTACGGAAGATTTAAAGCATGAATATACGCATGCAGTTGCAGGAGGTCACGTTCACAATGGAATGATTACTTTGCATGATGGTTCTGTTGCTAAAATCAACAAAGAGGCAAACACCGATATGCGTCTAATCGTAAAAGAATTAGGTGGTAAATATGCCATGGGTGACGAAATAAAAGGAGCCGAAGCCATTAGGTTGTATGAAGAAGTTGTGAACTCAGGGGAAGCAAATCGTGTAATCTACGGTGCTAACTTGAAGCAAAATGAGTATGGCCCGCAGCATTATGGACAGTTTTTCTTCTTCATAACTGGGTTTCACGGATTCCACGTATTCTCAGGAGTGATGATTAACATTCTCATTTTACTTGGTGTCGTTAATGGTGTTTATCACAAGCGAGGGCATTATGAAATGGTTGAGAAAACGGGACTGTATTGGCACTTTGTCGATTTAGTTTGGGTGTTCGTATTTACATTCTTCTATTTAGTTTAATCAGAAAAAAGAAAAATCATGCTAAGAGACGATATTATAGAATATTCTTTAGATGCTCACCACAGTGAAGAGCAAGGAGTTAAACTTAGAAAGAAAATTTGGAAGGTTACGGCTATTTTGACTTTGATTACAGCAATTGAGGTAGTAATAGGGTCTGTAATAAAGCAGGCTGACGCTTCTTGGTATATTGTAAAGTGGGTTTTAATTATTTTAACACTAGTGAAAGCGGCATACATTGTTTTATCTTTTATGCATCTTGGAGATGAAAGAAAAGGCTTGAGATATGTCATCTTGATTCCTTACTTTATCTTTGCGCTGTACTTAATCTATATTTTAATTACTGAGGGGAATGCAATTGCTGCAATCTTGACCGAATTCGCAAGTTAATAAATAGACAAATGTCTGAAAAAAAGTCTGCTGGACTCAAACAAAGATTACTTATAGTACTCCTTTTGTTTGGTCCAGCTTTTATTTTGGTCCTTATTGGAACTTCTAAATGTACCCATAAGTTTAAGCAACTAGACGATTTTGGGGTTGCCACCAATTATACATTCACTGATTCAAAAGGGGAAAAGCACGATTATTCTGACTTCAGTGATCAAGTTGTTTTGGTTACTACGTTGCAAATTTCGTGTCCTGATGATTGTGCCATTTCTATGTGGCATTTGGACCAGTTGGTTTACCAGAAAATGCGGAAAAAGAAAGAGAAAGGTGGTGTACGTATTATTTCTTTTGTAACCGATGGTGAAGGCAATCCTGTTAAAGATCTTTCTTCTGTGGAAGAAATGCTTTACGATAGAGTAGAGAATTACGATCCTGATTTGTGGATGATTGCTTCGGGTGATGCAAAGGAATTGTATGATTTTGAAAGAAATGATGAACGTTTACTGAAAGAGGGAGATGAGTTTTACGGTGGGCAAGCTTTTCAGGAATTACTATTATTACTCGATAGAGAAAATCATTTAAGAATGGTGCTTTCTGGAACTACTGAAGGTATGATTCGAAGAATGAATCAGCACGTCAGCCTGTTACAAAAAGAATACGATAAGAATGAAGCACACCAAAATCGCTAATATAATGAGAGGACTGAACTATTTTTTAATTCTGTTTGGTCTTTTATTGTTCTCTTCTTGCGCACAAACAAATGAAAGCGAACGTAACTTACCTATTCTTGGAGAAAGAGATGTTGACTATAAAATGATTGATGGAGTTGAGGTAGCTGACACAATATACCATGTTGTTCCAGATTTCGAATACCTGAATCAAGATTCTGTTCTCATTTCATCCACTGATATCAAAGATAAAATCTGGATTGTTGACTTTTTTTTTACGAGTTGTCCAACAATCTGTCCGCCAATGACTTCAAATATGAGTTTTTTAGTTGATTCAACAAATGATTTAAATGAATACGTTCAGTTTCTTTCTTTTTCTATTGATCCCAAACGAGATACTCCTTCTAATTTGAAAAAATTTATTAGTACACGTGGATTGGAAGCCAATAACTGGCATTTTTTATCTGGGGAAGAAGA
>Ga0316208_1001450_pt1 | contig 22260 bp, 28 predicted proteins | sample 3monopyrite_MG_FD_204944 | JGI IMG/M metagenome (GOLD analysis project Ga0316208, IMG submission 204944) | Microbial mat bacterial communities from mineral coupon in-situ incubated in ocean water Damariscotta River, Maine, United States -... | ecosystem: Environmental > Aquatic > Marine >... | reverse complement strand
TGGTTAAGGAAGGTTATTTTTTGGCTGCGAACCTTAATTGGCTCAAACTTTATGTTGGACATTCTATTTCCCAAGAGAAATTTGCGGGGCGTTTGAATGCTTGAATTAATATTTCAGGATCGACTATCTATCTTCCTCCAACCATCGATTAAGTGAAATCATGCGTGTGCTCACCATGATCGCAACAATATTTATCCCATTGACCTTTGTGACTGGGCTGTATGGTATGAACTTCAACCACCCCAATAGTCCTTGGGCGATGCCGGAATTACACTGGTATTACGGTTACCCGTTGGTTTTGGGGGGAATGACTGCCATTGTGGTAGGCATGGTGATCTACTTTAGGCGCAAAAACTGGATTTAGATACATATGGACAAAACAATTTTAACCGTCGGTTGGCGTGAATGGGTTGCACTCCCAAAGCTTGGCTTGCCTCACATCAAGGCTAAGGTAGATACGGGTGCCAAAACCTCTTGTCTCCATGCGTTCTGTGTTGAACCATTTGAAAAAGACGGTAAATCTTGGGTGCGCTTTGGCATGCACCCCCTCCAGAACGACACAGAAACCGAAGTCTATTGTGAGGCAGTGGTTTGCGACCAACGGCAAGTCACTGACTCCGGCGGTCATAAAGAGAAGCGTTATGTCATCACCACACCATTAGTCCTGGATGGTCAACAATGGCCCATTGAAATAACGCTCACTAACCGCGACACAATGAATTTTCGGATGTTACTGGGCAGAACCGCGATGGAAGAACGGATTGTTGTTAATCCTAGTGCCTCTTATCTGCTTGGATAAAACAAATGAACAAATCATTAATAACAGTTGGCTGGCGCGAATGGGTATCTTTTCCCAATCTCGACTTGCCTTGGCTCATAGCAAAAATCGATTCCGACAGACAGCCTTCAATATTGCACACATTTTTAACCAAGCCATTTGAGAAGAATGGACAAGCGATGGTTCGCTTTGGCGTCCACTCACACCAGAATGATCGTGATACTGCTGTGTTATGTGAGGCCTCAATCATTGAGGAACACAATGGCTATAATGCCGATGGCGAGAAAGAGAGCTACTCTTTCATCGAGACAACATTACAAATTGGCGCAAATTAATGGCCCATAGAAGTGTTATTGATTAACCGTGATAATATGAAATTTCACCTATTACTCGGCCACATAGCCATAGATAGACGACTTCTTGTCGCCCCATCAGCGTCACTTCTGCTGGGTGAACCATCAGAAGAACAACTATCATCTACAAAACAAAGGCAAGCCAATGAAAATAGCCATCCTGTCGCGTAACAAAAAACTCTACTCCACCCGCCGCCTGGTTGAAGCCTGTGAGCAACACGGACATGAAGCGGTGGTGATTGATGTGCTACGCACTTATATGAACATCGCATCAAACAATCCTCAGGCCCATTTCAAGGGTGTGGAATTTCCCCACTTTGACGCTGTCATCCCCCGTATTGGTGCCTCTGTTACTTTCTACGGCACAGCGGTGCTAAGACAGTTTGAAATGATGGGCTCTTATCCATTAAACGAATCGGTTGCCATCTCGCGTTCGCGCGACAAACTGCGCTCTGCGCAGCTGTTATCACGCAAGGGCATTGGTATGCCCAACACCGGCTTTGCCCACAACCCGGATGATATTGCCGACTTGATCAAGATGGTAGGCGGTACTCCTTTGGTGATCAAACTACTGGAAGGCACTCAGGGTATCGGCGTTGTTCTCGCTGAAACCAAAAAGGCGGCGGAAAGCGTATTGGAAGCCTTTATGGGCCTAAAGGTCAACATTATGGTGCAGGAGTATATTAAAGAAGCCGGTGGTGCAGACATCCGCTGCCTGGTAGTCGGTGATAAAGTTGTCGCCGCCATGAAACGCCAGGCTCAACCGGGTGAGTTTCGCTCTAACCTACACCGTGGCGGCAGCGCATCACTGGTAAAAATCACACCTGCAGAACGTGCTGCTGCCATCAAGGCCGCCAAAGTAATGGGCCTGAATGTGGCAGGTGTGGATGTACTGCGCTCAGAAAGAGGGCCGCTGGTAATGGAGGTTAACTCCTCCCCCGGGCTTGAGGGTATAGAAAGTGCAACTGGCAAAGATGTCGCGGGTATGATAGTTCGGTGTATCGAGAAAAATTCCAGACCCAACCGCACCCGCACCAGAGGCAAGGGATAAAGCAGATGCCTAATACCCCGTTCACCATCAACGGCAATAGTGTTGAGCCTGGCACCCGGGCAACCATTGACCTTCCTGCCGGTCGGCTCTACACCCATGCCCCCATGACCATTCCAGTACATGTGGTCAATGGTAAACGTGAAGGGGCCAGGCTATTTATCAGTGCTGCAATCCATGGCGATGAAATCAATGGTGTAGAGATCATCCGCCGCGTTCTTAACTTGCCCACGCTTAAACGACTGCGTGGGACCCTCATTGCAGTACCTATCGTCAATGTGCACGGCCTGATCAACCATTCCCGTTACCTACCGGACAGACGCGACTTGAACCGCTCATTCCCTGGCACCGAAAAAGGATCCCTTGCCGCCAGAATCGCCAATCTATTCATGGAGCAGATTGTACGTCAAAGCACACATGGAATTGACTTACATACCGGAGCGATTCACCGTACCAATCTACCGCAAATTCGCGCCAACCTGGATGATGAAGAGACCCATAAATTAGCCCGAATTTTCGAGGTTCCGGTGATAATCTCGTCCAACCTGCGAGATGGGTCATTAAGGGAAGCGGCTGCCGAACACGGCATTCCCATGCTTTTATACGAAGCTGGTGAGGCACTGCGCTTTGATGAAGTCTCTATTCGCGCCGGCGTAAAAGGTATCGTCAATGTGATGCGGTCACTAGAGATGCTTCCCCCATCACGGCGCAAAACGCATAAACCCCTGGAACCGGTAGTCGCGCGTTCCAGCTCATGGGTAAGAACACCAGGCAGCGGCATCCTAAGAGCCATGGTGCCACTAGGTGGCCGTGTTAAAAAAGACACCCTGCTTGGTGTAGTGGCCGACCCCTTTGGTGAACATGAAATTCAGGTTACTTCGCCCTACAGCGGCATAGTCATCGGCAGAAGTAATCTACCGCTTGTAAACGAAGGCGATGCCCTCTACCACATTGCCCGGTTTGGTGATATTGAAGAAGTCGAAGCCAGGGTAGATGAGTTTCAGGAAGAACACTCCCCTGAATTAATACCCGCGCCACACACTGAGAGCCCGATTATCTAAGGACTTGGCAATGAACGATACAACACCATCGACATCATTCTGGTGGGGTCAATACAATCTTAGTTCCAACCAGAATAAAAAATGGTGCATTGGACCATTAGCACTGATAGTCCGTTGTTTAAATGGCGAATGGCAGGTGGGTTATGAGCGACAGGAAAACACTGAAGTCTGTGAAAGCAGCTGGAGTACCAGCGATACAGATCAACCCCCAGAAAGCCTCGAAGAGTATGCACGCTATATCTTTCGCGAAACCACCGGCCTGTTAACAATTACGCCACAATTGGCTGACCGAGCGGTCGTCACACGTCCACTCAGCCCCTTTAGTCTCATCGCCGGGGAAGAAGCAACCATTTATATCAGTTCACCCATCTGGCTGAGTCTGAGCGTCGGACAGTCAAATAAAAAGCTGGACGAGATAGGTATTCAGCGCCCATCCGATACCTGGTTTGGCCCCTCCCCGCGCGAAGGTGAACTCTGTTACGCCTCCAGCACTCACTGTCGCCTGAGCCTGGATGAACTACCGTTACGTACACATCGAGCCATCACACCATTGGTGATACAAAACCAAGCTGATTCCACCCTGCTGGTAGAGCGCATAAACCTACCTGCTCCCATGCTGCCCCTGTTTAGCTCTGATGATGGTCAACTCTGGACACCAAAAGTCACACTCACCCGTGAAAAAGACGGTGATATGGCGGCCCTCATAATCGATACTCTCCCACCAGAAGAGGCAACGGGGGCAACACAGCTTAACAAACCACGCAAAAGCACTAGCGGCAGCGTTTTAATACGTGCCTTTAACGCCGTATTTAGCTGATCCATGATAAGGAATACAGTATGAACGAACTGTGGACAGAAATCGTTAATTTCATTAGCGGCGAAAAGATGTGGAGCATCATCCGTGCAACAATCCTAGTTTTTATTGGCTTTGCCCTAGCCAAGCTAGTCAGCAGCAGCATTAACAAACTGCTGGTTAAGAAGACAGATACCCACCGCATGATGATCATCAAGCGTGGCAGCTATTATCTGATCGTGATTCTGTTTCTGATCTCGGCCCTGCATGAACTGGGATTCAACCTCGGCGTGCTATTGGGGGCTGCCGGCATATTCACTGTGGCCATTGGTTTTGCCTCACAAACCTCAGCCTCGAACCTGATCAGCGGATTATTCCTGATGGGTGAACGTCCCTTTACCGTCGGCGATATCATACGTGTTGGCACAACCACAGGCGAAGTACTCTCTGTAGACCTTCTTTCTGTCAAACTGAGAACCTTTGACAACCTCTTTGTGCGTATTCCAAACGAATCTTTAATCAAATCAGAAGTCACTACCCTGACTCGCTTTCCTATCCGCAGAATCGATGTATTAGTAGGGGTCGCGTACAAGGAAGACCTAAAACAGATTCGGGAGGTACTCGATGAAGTCGCCGATAAAAACCCTCTCTGTCTTGAAGAGCCTAAGCCTCTATACATTTTCCGGGGATTCGGTGAATCATCGCTGGATATTCAATATTCTGTTTGGGCTAAGCGAGAGAATTTTCTTGATCTGAAAAACAGTATTTACGAAGAAATTAAAAACGCCTTTGACTCGCGTGGTATTGAAATACCGTTTCCACACCGCACTATTTATACGGGAAGTGTCACCGCCCCCTTCCCTATTAAAAAGGTGGATAACAATTCAACCGACACTGATTGAATCAAGGTAGCCTGGATGTGCAAATTGCAGCATATGCTGCTGGTTTTTCTGCTCTGTGTATTCAGCACGACCGCCTTGGTTCAAATTAGCACCAATGTCGAGATCAAGAGAATTAATGGTGAACTGATCACCAATGCGTGCCTGTTTCTAAGTATTGAACAACTGAAGATCAGAGTCTAACCACCTACAACATCGTCCCTAATCAGCCAAATCCACTTTCACAACTTGAGTTTACGGTTGATGGTGACATGGCGTATCAATCGAAAAAGCCAAGCGAGGTAAAAACTCAATTGCGCGGATCACTCATTACCAAGGATGTGCCCGGCTTCGCGAAAACAGATGTTAATGTCGGGCGTTATGGTTTTCTCGGTGCCGATATCGATAGCCTCGCGCTGAACCAACAAGGCTTCAACGTCTTCAATTTCATACAATGGTTCAATTAATTCCTTACCGGCACGTTTACGACGCCTGTTTTCCCACTCAGCATCCTTTTGTGCCAGTTTGGCCGAATCCTTTAACATTAACTCAATCAGATCATAGGTGGCGGGTGTGGAGTACACCGCTCCACTAAAACCTTCTTTGACAAGTTTGGGAGCAGCCCGGAATGATCTATATGGGCGTGTGACAGTACAACCGCATCAATCTGCTTAGTGTCGAAAAAAAACCTTCTTGTTCTGTTCATCAGCCTTGGAACTGCCCTGGTTCATACCGCAATCGAGCAGAATAGTGGATGAGTTGGTCTTAAGCAGGTGGCATGACCCCGTCACTTGCCTGGCAGCACCGATAAATTGCAAAGTTGCCATGACTGCCTCCTATCATCTGCTTGTGCCTACAAGTTCATCATAGCACTATCCTAAGCATGGAGGATTATGCCAGCATATAATTATTGACGTTATGAGGATAGAATGATGAAAAATGAAGCTCCATCGGCTCTTGAAAAAAGCCCCTTTCCAGATGCCGCTGCAGATGTAGAAGCCGCAGAGCTGGTTTCTGAAACAGCACAGACACAATCTCCATCCTATCGCCTGGCCTATACTGACACCGAATTTCTGTTACGTGATGAGCTGCGTTCAGTACGTCTGCAATTGGAGTTGTTAAAGCCGGAACTGGTTCAGGATGACCTAGGTATAAACTCTACAGTGGTTATTTTTGGCAGTGCCCGTATTCCAGATAAACAACAAGCAAAGAAGAAGTTGGCAATGGCTGAACAGCTAGCTGATGAAAATTTGCATGATAAGCGCCTGAGACAGCAAGCCAATGTGGCTAAACGCACCCTCGAAAACAGTCGTTATTATGATGAGGCACGCAAACTGGGGGCTATGATCACTCAGGACAAAAGTTCTTCTGGGCCTTCTGATATGGTGGTGATTACCGGTGGTGGGCCGGGCATTATGGAGGCTGCGAATCGCGGCGCAAAAGAGGTGGGCGGCAAAAGTATCGGCCTAAACATTGTCCTGCCATACGAACAAAAACCCAATCCATATATAACACCGGAACTTTGTTTTCAGTTTCACTATTTTGCCATCCGTAAAATGCACTTTCTTAAACGGGCCAGAGCGCTGGTTGCCTGTCCAGGTGGTTTTGGCACCCTTGATGAGCTGTTTGAAACCCTGACCTTGATTCAGACAAAAAAGATAAAACCGGTACCGGTGCTGTTGTTAGGCGAAAGTTACTGGCGACGCATAATCAATTTCGAAGCACTGGTAGAAGAGGGTGCCATTGCTGCTCAAGATCTGGAGCTGTTCCAGTACGTTGATACTGCTGAGGATGCATGGGCGTTTATCAAGTCTTATTACCAACTGGCATAAGGAAGCATGGGTGAGACGACTATTGTCAGTATGGGGGGCACTTGTTTTTGGGCTGCTATGCACCAGTGCTGTACAGGCCGAAAGTCAAAATCTATGCACGTCTATTGAGAAGGCTAAAGAACGGCTTGATTGTTATGACCTTAGTTCAAAATCAATTTCGACCGAACAAACGGGTGATGCCGAAACACCGTTACAGCAACGCATAAAAAAAGAAGAGTTACTTTCCATTGTCGGCGACTTTATTATTGTACCTTACAGACCCACATATATCATGCCAGTCAGTTATGTCGCGAACATGAATACAGCGCCTTTGCGGCAGGTCTACGGAGACCAGGTTGAATATATTCAGAATTACGAAGCAAAATTTCAACTTAGCTTTAAAGTGCCTTTGTGGTTGAATATTGCCAAAAAAGAGATGGGGTTATGGTTTGCCTACACTCAGCTTTCATTATGGCAGTTATATAACACAGAAGTCTCTTCACCCTTCAGAGAAACCAATTACGAGCCGGAGCTTGCACTGGCAATTGATACCGACTTCAAACTGTTCGGTATGCATAATACATTTGTGTTGCTGGGGCTTAATCACCAATCTAACGGTCAGTCAGAACCACTTTCCAGGAGTTGGAATCGCTTGTATGCCACTTTTGTCTTTGAGCATAAAAACATAGTTGCTTATATCAAACCCTGGTATCGCCTGCCTGAAGATAGCGACGATGATGACAATCCCGATATCAGCAAATATCTTGGATACGGTGAGTTGAGCCTGTTTTATATCCGTGAAAAAAGAAATACGGGGCTGCGCTTGTGGAATAACCTACGCAGAGACAATAACCGCACTTCCGTACAATTGGACTGGAACTTCCCAATCAATTCAACATTCAAGGGCTATATACAGTATTTCAATGGCTACGGTGAAACCCTGCTTGACTATAACTACCGAACCAAGCGACTAGGCCTGGGTATTATGTTAACCGACTGGTTTTAGTGTGATAGATCCGTTAGCTAGAGGCGGCCACGCAGATAGATTGCAATCAGTAATACCGTTAGCGAAATGACCCGGATGATCATATAGGTGGTCAGGGACCACTTGGCTTTGCGTTTTCCAGCCAAGTGCACGGCTTAACGCCACGGACAAGAAACACAGCCTTGGCGGAGAGATTGAGGCAGTATTGCCTCTACCGGAAGCACTACAATTCGGCTGGCTCCGCGCATGACCATGTTGCGAAAGAGGAATACGCGAGATAACTGACGGATGATTAGCCTATTAATAGCACAATAGTAGAACTATGTTGTTAATATCTATAGAAACTCTGAGCAAGTGTATGGTAACTCCGCAAGACCTGTTCGGAGACTCACTAGTAACGATTCTGGAAATGAAAGCTATGGATTTTGATAACGGACTTGTTGTTGCCTATGTGCTGGATGGTAACGGGCGGGGCAATGAATTGGACTGGGCAGGGGTCAAGACCTGGAAGGATGCAACCGGTTTTCTCTGGGTGCATCTGGATTTAAACCATGCCAATGCCCAGCGCTGGCTCAAGGATGAGAGTCATGTTGATGAGGTGGTGGCTGAAGCGCTTCTGGCAGAAGATACCCGGCCGCGCACCAGCCTGATGAAGGACGGCCTGCTGGTGATGTTGCGCGGGGTGAATATGAACCCCGGTGCCGATCCGGAGGACATGGTTGCGATACGCTTGTGGATTGAAGAAAACAGGGTGATTAGCACACGCAAACGCCGTTTGCTGTCGATCGATGACATACGCCGTTCTATCGCTGATCATCACGGCCCCGACACACCGGGCCAGTTACTGGTTATGTTGTCTGATCGTTTAGTGGCAAGAATGTCAACGGTAATCGATGACGTCGATGAAGAGATGGATAGACTGGAAAATGAGGTGCTGGAATATGAAAATCCGAACTTGCGCCACGAACTGGCGAAATTGCGTGCCCAGGTAATTGCTCTAAGACGCTATCTGTCTCCGCAACGAGAAGCTGTTGCGCGATTAAGTCAGGACAAAATACCCTGGTTGTCAGATACAGATCGTATTCGTATGCGCGAAATCAGTGACCGAATTATTCGTTATGTCGAAGACCTGGACTCGGTTCGAGATCGCGCTGCAGTTGTACAGGAAGAGCTAGCCGGTCGTCTTGCAGAACAGATGAATAACCGTATGTATATGCTTTCCCTGGTAGCAGCGGTTTTTCTGCCCTTGGGGTTTCTCACCGGCTTGCTAGGCGTGAATGTGGGGGGCATCCCCGGCTCTGACAATCCTTTCGGTTTTGAGTGGGTGATGGTGCTTATTGCTGTGTTGGTCGCATTTCAGGTTTGGGTCTTTAAACGTCGACGCTGGTTCTAAAACGGTTTCGTCCTATTCCGCTTATTCATGTTTTTTGTCTGTGAATGACTGTATAGGTAGGTACCCAGGATCAGACCGATAATGATGCCGATGGCAAGCACGAAGAAGATCATCAAGGCGCGTGAGATACTGAGTTGCCAAAAGAATAAGTTGATGGTCACGACCGAGGCATTCTGTACCGTGAATATTGCCAGCAACAACATCAGCACAATGCCAGCGATTAATTTTGTTTGTTGCATCTGATTCCCCTGTCAGTCAAAGCCGCTAGCCGGCATTGTTTTCCGCCAGCACTGGGTACCAGCGTTTTTCCAAAGTATTCAGTGAATCTTGGTGAACGATTACCACCACATCATCATCGGCGGCCAGTTTTGTATCGCCATCTGGAATGATGAGTTTGCTCTGGCGATAGATGCAGACAAGGCGGGCATCATCGGGCAGTTCCAAGCTGGCAACGGTGCCTTTAAATTCGTCCGGCAGCACAAATGAATAAATGCGTGCCTCATCGCGGATCATGGTGGAGAGTTCTAATGGATCGCGGCCTTCGAATTTATCGGCCAGAAAACGGCCGATGGTGCGTGCCGGAATGATGGTGTCATCCAGGCCAAGCTCAATACAAATGTGTTCCAGTTCCGGGTCATCGATCTTGGTCACTACACGTTTGAAGCCTAATGATTGGCTAACAAGACTAGCGAGGATATTGGCCTGGTCGTCGCCGGTAAGGCAGAACAGCAGGTCGGTGTGGCTAGGGTCTGCCTCTTTGAGAATGGCGGGTTTACTGCCGTCTCCATGCAGAACGCCGCAGTCCAGTGTTTCAGACAGCGTTTCAATCCGCTCCTTATCCCGTTCGATGATGACAACCTCATGGCCTCGTTTGAGTAATGACTTGGCCGTCATTACCGCTAATGAGCCTGCTCCGACAAATACCGCGCGCATAACGTTACTCCGTTCGTTTACCCAGCCATGTGCCCGGATACAGCACAACCAGCAGGGCGATGATCTCCACCCGGCCCAGCAACATATCAATACATAGTACCAGTTTTAACGGTGCTTCCAGGTCTTGCGAGGTAATGCCACTGGATAGCCCCGCCGTGGCTGTGGCCGAGACCACTTCAAACAGTGCCGGGAAGGGCGCATAACCATAAGCGAGAAATGCCAGCCATGACACAGTAATCGTAATCATAAACAGAATGATTAATAACAAGGCCCGCGCGATTTCTCTGTCGTCCAATACCCTGCCTGCCAGTTTTGGCTCAACAACAGCATGGGGTGGCATACTAGCCCGCTGAATCAAAAACTGAATCAGGCGAAACAGAATTAACAGACGCAGTATTTTAAAGCCACCAGCCGTAGAGCCAACACCGCCACCAATCACCATGGCAACCATTAGTAATCCCAATGAAATAGAATTAAGTGAGTTGATATCGAGGCTGGTGAAACCAGTAGCAGTCTGTGCCGAGATGCTCAACAACGAGCCGTGATAAAGTGCCTGCTGCCAGCCCATCTCATCAATTGAAGTGCCAAGCGTCACAGTTAATAACAGCGCAAGCAGCAGGATTATCCCTAACAGTGTCCGCACTTCGATATCAGCCAACAGCTCACGCCAGCTACCGCGTGTTAGGCGGTAATAAAGAATAAACGGGATGGCCCCCAACAAACTCAAAACCATAACGACAACCTGCACCGGCCACGATAGCTCGGCCAGGCTGCTACCCAACGGTGAAAATCCACCCGTTGAGACCGACGCCAGGGTATAGGTTAGGGCGTAAAAGCTGTTATCGAGCAACAGCATCAAAATACCCAGGCCAAGCAAAGTCAAAACAATATAAACAGCCAGCATACGGCGCGCATAGATGCGGGTGGTGGTCATCATGGTTTCACCTTCGGGATTCACCAGACGTCGCAGGGTGATATGGTGGTTCATCACAATCGCCACAGAGAGAATCACAATACCCAGTCCGCCATACCACTGCATCCAGGCGCGGGCGAAAAGAAAGGTGTAAGGCATCTGTTCCAGGTTGGCAACGGTAGTCAGACCAGTGGTAGTGACGGCAGAGACAGCTTCAAACCAGGCATCGATAAAACTCAGCCCAGAAGCCATCATCGGATAACTCATGATCAGGGGGGTGGCCAAAAAGGCTAAGGCCGTGATAACAAGTGACTCGTTGTGCTGAATATCGCTGGGTGGTTGTATGCGCAATGAAGGCACTCCCACTGCCAGTAACAGCACAATAACCACTACGTAGCGCTGGCTCAGGTGATATTCACCAAACCAAATCGATACCGCCAGCGGTGCCAACGCCAAGCTTGCCATCATTACGGTCAGCAAGCCAAGATACTTGGCCAGGGTCTTGCCGCGTACGGCGTAGCGCAGTGATTTCAGAGTATCTTGCAACGGAGTTAATACTCCTGATTTTGTATTTGTTTTTTAAGTGTAGCCCCAAAGAAAGCATCGCGACTACAATTGAATTGTCTGTGAAGTATAAATGTTTTAGGAGTCAGTCTTGTATCCATTAACGAGTAGCACAAAAAGACAACACGCGCTTTGCGGACAACTGTTCATCCTGATCTTCGTAGTATTTGTTAGCGCCTGTGCCACAGCTCCACCAATGGTGCCGGTGGCTAATCCGCCGCAGCAATTGCCGTTAGAGGTCGTAGTCAATAAAGAGCGCCCGGTCATCGCCTTTGTGCTTGGCAGTGGTGCAGCCAGGGGCTTTGCCCACGTCGGCGTGCTCAATGTGTTGGATAAGCACGGCATTGAGGCTGATATTGTGGTCGGCAGCAGTGCTGGCAGCGTGGTGGCAGCCTTTTATGCGGCGGGTATTCGCAATCAAGCGTTAGTGGATGCCGCCCAGCAACTGGATATGACACAACTCACCGACTGGGTATTTCCTAATCGCGGCATCGTCAGGGGGATACAACTGCAGCACTACGTTAACCAACTCGTCCGTAATAGCACTATTGAGTCCTTAGCAACAAAATTTGTTGCTGTTGCCACTGATCTCGAAAGCGGTGAGCTAGCGGCTTTTAACTATGGCGATACCGGCATGGCGGTCAGAGCATCAAGCTCAATTCCCGGCATAGTGCAACCAACAAACATAGCCGGGCGTGACTATATCGACGGTGGTCTGGTGAGTCAGGTGCCGGTGCGCATCGCCCGCCAAATGGGGGCAGATATTGTTATTGCTGTTGATGTCTCCAGAACTCCGCTATCCACAGATCAGCTGGATACCACCATGGCAGTAATGCGCCAGGCAATGTTGATTGCAATGCAAAGAATCAGCGAGGAAGAGATTCATGAAGCCGACATTATCATTCGCCCTGAAGTGGGAAACATCGGCGCGAATGAGTTTGGTCAACGCAACCACGTGGTAGCGTCGGGTGAAGCGGCGGCACTGGAAAAGATAACTCAAATTAAAAAACTAATATCGGAAAAGAATGACAAGGTTAAATAGTGGATATAAGATTCTATTTTTTGGGGTTTGTTCGTTCACTTCTCGGAACACGCTTTCCAGGTTTCGCTATTCGCATTTTGGCTCAAAAAGGGCGTGGCCGTTTTCAATTAGCAATTTGGATAAGGTGTTAGTCACGCCAGCAGCATCCAGACCTTCACTCAGTTGGAGGCGATAGTATGTCTGACTTGGGCAAAACGACGCATGGCTTCTATGTCGTGCAAGCTATCGTCCATCGCCGGGGCACTGAGCTGATACCACTGTTGCATGAAGTAAATTCGCAACATCGTCCCAAGCGCCATTGGCGGACGGTCAGCGCCTGCCTTTGGGGAATGCTTACGAATGGGTTTGAGTAGCAACTTCCAGGGCAAGATAGCATCCAGCTCGGATAAGAACTTTTCCTTGCGCGTGGTTTTCTTCTTCGATTGATATTCCAGGTCTGAAAAGCTGCTTCGTTTCACCTTGTTATGTTCAATTTATTGCCTGTCCACATTATCTCAAATTCTGGGGCTTATGCAGAGGTTCCTTAGGTATATTTTTGCGGGAGAACATGAATATGGCATCAGAATCCAGCGGTCAATTACCCCACTGGCTCACGCTTGTATCTGAGACTGTTTTGCAGAAAACGGCGTTCTTGGTCGATGAGCTGAACAATCAGGAGGCTCAATCACGACTACAGACCTTCGGCCCCAACAAGTTAAAGCCCACCAAGAAAAAAGCCTTTTGGCGCGTTTCCTTGCCCAGCTTCACAATATCTTGAATTATGTGTTTCTTGTCGTGGGTGTCATCACAGTCCTGCTGGGACACTGGATAGACAGCGCTGTCATCGTTGGTGTTGTTTCATCCATACCATTATTGGTTTTATACAGGAAGGCAAAGCGGAACGGGCACTGGACGCGATCCGCCATATGCTGTCACATCAGGCACAAGTAAAACGTGAGGGTAACTTTATCAGTCTGCCTGCAGATGAGCTGGTGTCTGGCGATGTCGTGCTACTGCAGTCAGGCGACAAAGTACCTGCTGATATACGGTTATTCAAAGCAAGAGAGTTGCGCATAGAAGCAAGCTATGCTGGCCGGTGAATCAATACTGGTAGAAACATAAGGCTCGGTCACTGTAATCTGTTCAGATAAAACCGGCGCCCTCATCTGTAATGAAATGACGGTAGAGACAGTCGCCACCGGCGCAGGCTTATGTGATGTCGACAGCAGCGACTATGCACCTCATGGCGCTTTTAGTTTGGATGGCAAGGCTGTGCTACCGGACGATCTGCCGTTACTTAAAGAGATTACCCAGAGCGAGGTGGTCGCCATGACAGGTGACGGGGTTAACGATGCACCGACACTGAAACGCGCCGAGTTCCCAAGCTGGGTTACAAGGCGGCACACCTCAAGCAACTGAGGCGTGATAAGTTGATTGAACAGAAACAGTACATTGCCAAACACGGACAGGATATGCCTGAAATACGTGATTGGAAATGGCCCGACACCAAGCATTAACGATAGGAAATTTACTATGAAGACCGACATCTCAATCGCCTACTTCTCCATGGAGATCGGCCTGGACTCGGCCATACCCACCTATTCGGGTGGACTGGGCGTACTGGCCGGTGACACCCTGCGCTCTGCGGCTGATGCACAGCTTCCTATGGCAGGCATTACCCTACTGGCCCGCAAGGGCTATTTTCGCCAACGTCTGGACGATGACGGCAAGCAAAGCGAGGAAGTCGTGCACTGGCCGGTGGATGATTATCTAGTACCAGTTGATGCCCAGGCAGTAGTGGAACTTGAAGACCGGCAGGTGGCTGTTCGCGTCTGGCGCTATGACATCAAAGGCGTCGGCGGACATGTCGTGCCGATCTATCTGCTCGATACCGATATCGAAGATAATTCCGACTATGACCGCAGCCTGACCGATCAGCTCTACGGCGGCGACGATTACTACCGGCTTTGCCAGGAGGCAATACTCGGCATCGGCGGTATCCGGATTTTGCGCTCATTGGGCTATTTAAGCATCGAGCGCTTTCACATGAATGAAGGGCACTCCAGCCTGCTGGCGCTTGAATTGATGGCAGAACAAAAACAACTGCTAGGAGACAAAGCAACCAGTGCGGAACTCATCGCCAAGGTTCGGCTGCGGTGTGTATTTACCACCCATACACCAGTGGCCGCCGGCCATGACCGTTTCCCCATGTCACTCGCCTTTCGCGTACTCAAACAATGCAACCCGTTTAGCGAGTGTGCCGATGAAATCTGTTGTGATAACGAACTAAACCTCACCTATCTAGCACTCGCCGCCAGCCATTATGTGAATGGCGTTGCCAAAAAACATCGCGAGGTCTCCAGAAAGATGTTCGAAGGCTATCAGGTAGATTCCATTACCAACGGCATTCATGCCTACACCTGGTGCGCTGACGCCATGCGTGAGTTATTCGATAAAAAAATACCTGACTGGCGCGGCGATAACGCGGGCCTCAGGTATGCCATATCCATCGACAAAGAGGCGATTTGGCAGGCGCACCAAAATGCAAAACGTCAACTGATCGAATATGTGAATAAAACCACCAACAGCGGCATGGACCAGCACATCATGACCTTGGGCTTTGCCCGCCGGGCAACACCCTACAAACGTGCGATGTTAATCTTTTCCGACATCGAGCGACTAAAAGCCATCAGCAACCACTGCGGTGCACTACAGGTTATTTTTGCCGGTAAAGCCCACCCCAAAGATGGTGACGGCAAGAAACTGATACAAGAAATATTCAAAACCAAAGCGCTCATCAATCACGATATACGCATCGCCTATCTGCCCGACTATGACATGCAGATCGGCCGTCTGATGACCTCTGGCGTAGACCTGTGGTTGAACACCCCCCTGCCACCGATGGAAGCCTCCGGCACCAGCGGCATGAAAGCGGCCATCAACGGCGTGCCCTCTCTCAGCATTCTGGATGGCTGGTGGATCGAGGGCTGTATCGAAGGGGTGACCGGCTGGGCCATTAGCGACCCAGAACAACCAACAACGACAAGTGTGTCTGAACAAACCGCTCATGAGGCCAATATTCTCTATTCCAAACTAGAGAACGTCATCATGCCCATGTACTACCAAAACCGTGACGCCTATATCGAAATAATGCGTCATGCCATTGCCATTAATGGCTCATTTTTTAACACCGAACGCATGGTTGGCCAATATGTAAGCAAGGCCTATTTTAAATAAGTGTACAGGATAGTCCTATGGAACAGTTTAAAGAACTTATCGCCATCATTGGCTACGCCATAGAAGCCATAGGCGTGATCATCATTTTACTTGGGGCGGCTTTTGCAGGGGTTCACGCCTTTATTTCTCAGCGCCATGAAACAAACGAAGTCCGCTATAAAAACTGTCGCACCACCTTGGGACGCTCCATTATTCTGGGTCTGGAATTTCTTATTGCCGGAGATATCATCCGTACTGTGATCGTTTCTGACACCTTAGAAAATGTCGCAATCTTGGCGTTAATTATTCTAATCAGAACCTTCCTCAGCCTGACGCTGTTTCTGGAGGTGGAAGGCCGTTGGCCATGGCAACAAAAGCGAGAGATTGAGCGAAATCCAGAATAATAAATATTACTTACCAAAACGCTCTATTTTCTACATACAACTCTATTCAGATAGAGATAAGCAAGGAGCTTCATCACCCACATGAGCGCCCCTCCCATAGATGCCAGCTCGGTAGAATAGGCCCTCGCCCAAGAGCGTCCACGCCGCACTAAAGTCGTCGTCATATTATTGATATGCGCTATTGCCATCGGGCTGTTGCTGTTTTCAGATGAAAAACAGTCCCAAGGCGACTATTCAACCAGCGAAGTCAGGCGTAGCGACCTGACTATCCAGGTTACCGTCACCGGTACCCTGGAGCCACTTAACCAAGTGGCTGTGGGCAGCGAAATTTCCGGCACCATGGCCGAGGTGTTGGTGGACTTTAATGAGTGGGTAAAATGCGGCCAGGTGCTGGCGCGTTTAAATACGGATGAACAACAGGCCAAGGCGATGGTGTTGAAAACCGGTCTCAAATTTAAGCTATTTACTTGACCTCGCAAGACAAAAAATGAATTTCCGCCATGGCACTACGCCGTTATCTTGGTATTTCTTACTCCTACGCGTTCAACAATACTTGTCAGTCTGCTAAATCACATCCTCAAATTCCTTACCAAAGCAGGAAAGGGGAAAAAATGTATTGCCTTCGCTTTACCCTCGGCCACGTGTACGCGTTTGGTGTGGCTTGGCACTTTTTTCAATGGCCTGAATAATCATACCGGCCACATCCTTACCGGTGGATGTTTCAATCCCTTCCAAGCCAGGGGATGAGTTCACCTCCATCACCAACGGGCCGCGGGTCGAGCGCAACAGATCCACACCCGCGACACTCAAGCCCATTGTTTTCGCCGCCCGCACGGCGGTAGAGCGTTCTTTCGGCGTGATCTTGATAATGCTGGCGCTGCCACCACGGTGCAGATTAGAGCGAAACTCGCCCTCTGCGCTCTGACGTTTCATCGCGGCCACAACTTTATCGCCCACGACAAAACAACGAATATCGGCGCCTCCTGCCTCCTTAATGTACTCCTGCACCAAAATATTGGCCTGCAAGCCCATGAAGGCTTCGATCACACTTTCTGCCGCTTTTTTGGTTTCTGCCAACACCACGCCGATGCCTTGTGTCCCTTCCAGCAGCTTAATCACCAGCGGTGCACCGCCGACCATCTTAATCAGGTCCTGAATATCATCCGGTTTGTGGGCAAAGCCGGTCACGGGTAGACCAACGCCCTTACGCGCCAACAGTTGCAGTGAACGCAATTTATCCCGTGAACGGCTGATCGCCACCGATTCGTTCAATGGGTACACACCCATCATCTCAAACTGGCGTAACACCGCTGTACCATAGAAGGTAACAGATGCGCCAATACGAGGAATCACCGCGTCAAACCCCCCAATCACTTCACCCTTGTAATGGATCTGAGGTTTCATCGATGCGATGTCCATGTAACAACGCAACACATCCAGCACGCGCAATTCGTGACCACGTGCTTCCGCTGCCTCAGCCAGGCGACGTGTGGAATACAGATTTTTATTTCGGGACAGAATCGCTATTTTCATTGGACTTCTTCTTTAGTTTTCTTGTTCTTTGCTTGACGACCTGCCGGGGTCAGACACTTCCCGGCGGAGCTCATACGACCGAAGACTTACCTGCTTCACGAAAAGTCACATCGTGACGGCAAGTTTTTGGTTAAGGCGCTGTCAATCCTGAAACTGCTGGCAATAATGCAGCTTGAACTGTTCAATGGCGCGATAGAGCCTAGCCTTAGTCGCGCTAAGAGACAGATTCAAACAGTGCGCCATCTCCTTCAGCGAATAACCGACAAAGAAACGTAGTTTGAGGATCTGGCGAGCATTGTGCGGCAGCACTGACAACACCTGACTCACCGCTTCACGTTCTGCCAACACCTCTTCGGGCGCCACACTGCTCACCTGTTCATCCAGCAGGAATATATTTTCATCGCTGGAAATACAATGTTCACCAAGACGAGCACGACGCACCGCAAAACTGTTGCAGCAGTTATCGACAATGATGCGCAACCATGCCTTGAATAGAGCTTTGTCCTGCAGTTGATTCAGATTGGTATGCACACGTAGCCACACATCCTGAGTCAGGTCATCGGCATCATGAGCATTATCAAGACGAAAGCGGCAACGATTAAAAACCCATGTCCGGTAACGTGCCGTCAGCACGTCAAATGCCTGACTATGCCCCGCCCGTTGCTGATTGACCCATGAAATCAGGGCGATGTCCGGCCAGGCTGAAAACGTGTTCCCAGCAGCGTCCATCGGGTCTGTTTGTTGAATAGTAGTCACCATCATTATGTGTACCTCCATTTTGATTGGCAGCAGTCTCACTCCCAACTCGGAGCAGACTTTAGGTAACTTCTTTCAACAAATAAAACTAAATAAATTTGTAGATATGAGAAATTATATTTATCATAAAAAGATGGATCTGGAACTCTTGCGCACCTTTCTCGAAGTGAATCGCTGCCGCCATTTTGGCAAGGCGGCCGAGGCGCTGCATGTGACCCAAGCGGCGGTCAGCGCACGCATCAAACAGCTGGAGTCGATACTGGATGTCAGACTGTTTGATCGCTTTAAACGCGACATCCGGCTGACACCAGAAGGCCATCGCCTGCTCGCTCACGCAGAAGGCTTGCTGCAGGGCTGGGACAAGGCGCGCCAGGAGATCTCGGTGGGCGGTGCGGCACAACAGCTCTCCATCGGCGGCAGCACGAGGCTGTGGGACGTGGCGCTGCAGGAATGGTTTATCGATCTGCGCAGCAAACTACCGGAACTCGCCATCATCACCGAATCCCAGACACCCAACGCCTTAACCCGGCGTCTGCTGGATGGTTTACTGGATGTGGCGTTCATGCTGGCGCCACCGCAACTCGAAGCGCTGCAGACCAAAGAGGTGGCACTGGTACAACTGGTACTAGTCTCCAGCAAGCAGGATCAAACTATTGAGCAAGCACTGGCGGAACATTATCTGATGGTCGACTGGGGGCTGGAACATGGCGTCATCCATCGCCGCACCTTCCCCGATGCACCGGAGCCGCTGGTGCGCATCGGCCAGGTGCACCTGGCCCTGAAGCATATTTTGGAAGTCGGCGGCAACGCCTACCTGCCTGCCCGCATGGTGACCGATGACATCGCCACCGGCCAGCTCTATCTGGTTTCTGACGCCCCAGCCATCGACCACACCGTGCATGCCGTGTACCCCATGCGCAGCGCCAAAGCACCTTTGATTAAAAAGGCACTGCGCTTATTTGAATATGAAGTGAATCTTGACGAGCTTCGAGAATACACTGAATAACTTCACAATAAGAATAGCGTCGCTAATCCAAGAAAGCTCATAAAACCGACGATATCTGTCACCGTGGTCAAGACCACCGCGCCGGACAACGCCGGGTCAACACCCATGCGATCCAGCACTACCGGCACCAGCACACCGGAGACTGACGCGACCACCAGGTTAACCACCATGGCTGCAGCGATAATCAGCGCGATACCACTGTCCTGAAACCAGGCAAAGGTCACCAATGCCACCACCAACGCCCATGCCAAACCGTTGAGCAGCCCAACCAGAACCTCTTTATTACCCAGCCAACGCAGATTGGATTTACTCACCTGCCCCAAGGCCAGACCACGAATGGTGAGTGTGAGGGTCTGACTACCGGCAATGCCGCCCATACTCGCCACCACCGGTAACAACACCGCCAGCGCAACGATCTTATCCAGCGCCTCTTCAAAACGGCCGATCACCCAGGCCGCCATGAAGACCGTCACCAGATTAATCCCGAGCCATACCGCCCGCCGCCTGGCACTGGGCAGCACCGGCGCAAACAGATCTTCATCCTCGCTCAAACCACCTTGTGCCAGCACCGCCTTGTCGGCTTCGGCAAGAATGATGTCGACGGCGTCATCCACAGTAATCCGCCCCAGCAGTTTGCCTTGCTCACCCACGACGGCGGCAGAGATAAGATCTCGTCGTTCAAACAACACCGCCACGTCGTGTATATCCGCGCCAGCCTGCACCCAATCGGCCATCTCGATCATCACATCCTCTACCAGCGCATCGGGAGAATCGGTGACAACATCGTTAATCAACAACTTGCCGAGATACAGGCCATCTTCGTCTATCACCATCAGCGCGTCAGTATGGGTCGGCAACGGTTTGAGGCGACGCAGATAGCGCATCACCACCGCCAGCGATACATCCTTGCGCACGCTGATCACATCGGCACTCATCAATCGACCGACCATACCCTCGTCAAAGGCCAGGGTCACCTCAAGGCGATGACGCCGGTCCTCGTCCAGGGATCTAAGCACCGCATCGCCGACATCCTCCGGCAGCTCATCCATGACGTCGGCCAAATCTTCCACGTCCATGGTTTCAGCCACAGCAAGCACATCGTCCTGCGCCATTTCGCCGAGAATGCAGATGCGCGCCTCTTCACCCAGATAAGCCAGCGTTTCACCAGCGCTTCCCTCGGGCAGCAGCGGCCACGCCTGCTTACGCAGCTCCGGCGGTAAAGACTCCAACAGATCCGCCATTTCAGCCGCATGGAGAGATTCGAGCTGCAGGCCTGCCTCAGCTTCATCGCCCAACTTAAGGCTGGTAATGAATTGATCCACAGAGGTGGCATCACTCTGAGGTTCGATAGTTTGCTCTGGTTCCATAAGAGACTCCGGGTTGTACTTCGAGTAAAACGCTTTAGCAAAAGACTGACGAAAAGGAAAAAAGTTGCGGACAGAAAATTTTTCAAACACGCATGTAACTTTTTAGCGTACGCCCAGGTCTCTACATGTAAGCAGCCTGATTAGGCACCATAATGCCTCAGCAGCGCACTTGAAAAATGACATCAGGAGAAAACAATCATGTCACAAAAACACTTAGCATGGATTCCAGTTACCCTTACTGCCGTACTTGTTATTAGCGGTTGCTCCAGCACAGGCATCAAAAAGGAAAACGAAAACCTCAAACAGCAGATGCAACAGGAAGCACAGGTTCGTACAGACTACGCGGATAAATTAAAAGCCGCCGAGGCTAAGTCGGCAGAGGAGAAAAAGCGTGCGCAATCTGAATTGGCCGCACTGCGTCGCGACCTGAATAAAGCACTGGATGAAAATGATGCCATCATACAGAAGCTGGAAAACCTGACGGTGGTCGATATCGAACACAGCGTGCTATTCAAATCGGGACAGGCAGAACTGAGCGCCGAAGGCAAAAAAGTGGTCAAACAGATGGCCGAGGTGTTTAAACAACATTCGGGCTTTCATATGCGCATTGAAGGGCACACCGACAACAAGCCAATCCACGCCAATCTAAAGCAGCGATACTACTCCAATTGGGAGCTGTCTGCGGCGCGGGCGGCCACCGTGGTACGTTACATGATCTTTGCTTTGAATGTGCCCGTAAAAAGTTTGTCAATTGCAGGTTACGCGGACAACCGCCCCATCGCATCCAACGACAGCGAAGAAGGGCGTGCTAAAAACCGCCGGATACGCGCAGTGTTGTTTAAAGGATAATACTCATAAGCTTAAAGAGTATTAGTGTATTAAAATCGACATCATCCAACACCCGTTGCAGAATGTCTTCGGCATATATAAAACCGATAAAGCTATCCCGACTGCCGCGACATACCGGCAATCGTGTGTGGTACAGTAAACGCATCTGATTCACAATGTCTGGAACTGCCAACCGCATCGATAAACGCAGTTTGGGTGAGGCGAATCATGATTTCTATCACTTCGCGGGCACCGGCATCCAACAAGTGGTAGATCAAAGTCCGTTCTCTGAATCGGATAAAAATGCCGAGGCAAACAACAGCAAAATATGCGAACAGAGGCGAACAATCATGTTCGCTTCGAGAAGGCGCTACGTATCAACAGCCAACAGGGCGATAAAATCTGTCAGAGTATCTTCCATGCCTAGATGATAAAATAGCTGTACTTATAACTCAATGTAGTGTCTCCTTCCTGCACTGACCAGCCCTTGCAGGAAAATAGATCAACCAATATCGCGCATGGTGATGCCACGCAACAGCCGCCCAAGAATATCCGCTCCGGTAATCACCCTTTTCTCGCTGGCCCATAACAATATCAGGTCATTATCAATCACATCATC
>Ga0316208_1001448_pt1 | contig 22274 bp, 14 predicted proteins | sample 3monopyrite_MG_FD_204944 | JGI IMG/M metagenome (GOLD analysis project Ga0316208, IMG submission 204944) | Microbial mat bacterial communities from mineral coupon in-situ incubated in ocean water Damariscotta River, Maine, United States -... | ecosystem: Environmental > Aquatic > Marine >... | reverse complement strand
CTCACGAAGCATGCGTCTTCAGAGCATGGGACGCGAAGCTTCTGCCGCGAATGCGGCACGTCCTTGTTCTGCGAGTCCACGAAACACCCAAAGCATGTCGATATCCCCCTCGCGAATATGGACGGAGAAATCGACAAGGCACCCCAAATGCATTTCTTCTTCGACACGCATAAGGAGTGGGTCGCGCTCGAGGACGGGCTCCCTCGACTGGGCGGCGAAACAGGGGATCAGCCGCTCGAGGGGTGATCCGGAATCGAACCAGACCATCCCCCCCGCTCGACTGTTAGTTCCTCCGGCTCGGACCTCCCCCGGTTCCGCAATCGATCCAATCGGGGAGATCGGGATAGACAGCGAGCAATCGCTCGTATTCTGCACGTTGCGCATTAGCGCCCGCCGAGTCCGGGTCGCATCGGTTCACTCGGTAGGCCTCGGCAAGCGACCTACGCTGGCGCGCTCTTTGGCCCTGCTCCTCCGATTCGTTGATTGTCTCAATCGAAACGCTGCCGAAGAGCCGGCCGACTGCGACCGCTTCGTCCCGCGTTATGGCGGAGGCCACACGAAGACTAGATTCGGAATTGTTCAAAACCGGCTCGACGCCGATGACCCTTCCCGCGACGGTGGTGGCGAGAAAGAGTGGCACGAGGTCGCGTGTTTCTCGCAGCGAAGACGTCGAGTCCTTCTTGAGCCTGAGTTCGACGGCGAAGAACCGACCGTCCGCGGGATTCAGGCGGGCGATCTCACTCACGACCACCGTTGCGATGTCACGATCGCTCTCGATCGTCGCGTAGGCGTCTTCTGACAGAACGAAGGTCTCTTCGCGGCCGAAGGCATCCTCTCGCTCCATGATGCTGCACGGGTCGCACCCGACCATGTCCCGCGCACGAGACATCGCCGATTCGCGAGACGTCGAATCCACGAACTCCGACTGAATGCGCACCGCCAGGAAGGCCTCACTGGATCCCGATCTCGTGCTGGAATCCGAAGCGAGACACCCCGAAACGACGAGCACGAGACTCAGACAGGCAACGATTCCTCTACCGGTATCACATCGATCGATTCTACTCACTGGCCAACTCTCCCATCCTCTCCCGCGTTGAATACAACGGGCATACTTGTTCAAAGCGTATCGAGAAATCCGTCCCTGAATAGCGTGGGTGCACCCCCCGGCCCCGCCGTCGACGAGCTCGGAACGAAGATCGGCCCCAATGGAACTCCGGGCCCGATCGTGCGGGGAGCCAACCCCGACCCATTGTCGGGAATCGCAATAACGCTCACGGTCCGTGGCAAGAAGGCGCCGCCTAACTCACCTGCTGAACTGACGAGCACGTCACCGACGATCCAAACGCCTTGATCCCCGAAATCTCCGTGAACCGCCTGCATCCCGAGAGCCATCGCCTGCTCCGTGAAGTTGTTGGCGGCTGAACCTGCACCGAGCAGTCCAGAGGTCGCCATCTTCTGCGCGACGGAGCTCACCCCATCCACCATGGCTTGCACCGCATTCGCTGGACGTCCGGGCAGCGCGCCGCCTGGGGCCTTGTAGGTCTTGGGCGGATCCGGTGTGAACCGCGAACTCTTCGGACGCGGCGCGGCCCGGCGCCCGCGACCCGTATTGCCCCGCCCCGCCAGCTGAATGCCCGGACGATTCCCCTGCGAAGCCCCGCCGTCGCCCCCGGACATCGGAGCGGCACCCGATGAAGCGGTCGAACCATTGGCCGACATCGAGCTGACTCCCTGCGAGAATGAGACGAACCCTGCATCCATCCCGTCGACCGTGATATTCGCCCCAGCAGTCCCGCCCGTGATATCGCCAATGCTGTCCGCGGACTGCCACGCCGAGGTCGCCGTCACCTCACCGGTTTCCGGATCCGTCCACTCAATACGCCATTCGACGCTCATCCCCGTCGGGTCGATCCCGGTCACAGGATTGTTCTCCGTATAGGCGTACCCGTTAAAGGACTGCGCGACGGTCGCCTCTCGCACGACCGGGTCGACCGAGATGAACGTCCCACTCCCCGGATCCATCCAGCGCGCGTTCATATAGACGAGGTCGACGTCGAGTTGGCGATCATGTCCCGCGTAGTATTTACGACTCCCCACTCCGGAAGACCCCCAACTCGTCGCGACGTCGCCGAAGGGTTCATATGCGGTGTGGGAGAGTCTATGGCCCGCGGAATCCAACTCGACGATGCCGCTCCCGATCATGTCCGAGAGGACCCAACGAAACGCCTCCGACCCCGCACCGTGCGGATTCGCGATCACACCGCCGGCCCAAACCTGAACCGGCAGGATGGCGGCGACAAAGCCCAGAGTGGCGCAGGCGGACACGTAGATCGGCCTCCTCTGTCCGTGGCGATTGCGATTGCGATTGCGATTGCTCCGGCGATGGTGGCGATGGTGGCGATGGCGATCGCTCACGACGACGAAGCCGAAGGCCAGCGCCCCGCTACCCAGAACGATCCAGGCGAGCACGCCCAGGGCATCACCAACGCCGGGATCGATCTGCCAATTCGGGAACATCGAAACGATCCGAAGCGCCCCGCCATAGACGTGCTTGTACGCAACGCGCGCACCCCCCGCACGAATCTCGATCCAGTACTCGAGCGGATTCCCCGAAGCGTCGCTGCGATAGCGGAAGTTGGGTCCGGCATAGACATAACGTCCGGATCCAACTTCCTTCACTCGTTCACCGTCGCCGCTGTACTGAACGTCCAGCTCACCGCAGCTTCCCGCGATCGCGCCGACACACCTCAATCGCCCACGATCGTCGAAGCTGTAGTGCAACATCCCTCCCATCGATGAGGAACGACTCGCGAGGTTTCCTGCCGCATCGTATTCATAGGAGTAGGTCGGACCGTTCGGAATACGCCGCGTCTGAATCGCATGAGCCGAGTTGACCGCCGCGAAGTCCTGGACCTCATCCGCGCGAAGCGTCAGATTTCCGCGGCGATCGTAGGCGTAGTCGGTCTCGACTCCGTTCCAGGTCCAGGAATCGATCCGGTTCCGCGCATCGTACGCGTACTCATGCTGATAGGTCGTCGACCCACCCCCCGTTCCCAGCATGGCATCTACGCGCAAGAGATTGCCGAGCGCGTCGTAGGCCGGTTGCGGTCCTCCAGCGCCGCCACCGGGCAGCTCATAGGCGAACGTGATGTCCTGTCCCGGCGTTTCCGACGCAAACTCGTCCCGGATTCGGCGAGCGGAGTTGCCGTCGTAGGCAAACGTTCGCGTACCGCCGGGAAGCGCCATCGACTCGATCCGACCGAGTCCGTCATAGACGACGTTCGAGACGATCGGCTGCGCGTTCGGTCCATCGCAATCCCCGTCATCGTCGCGGAGGTCACAGACTCGAACGAGGAACGCGCCGTCATACACGTACCCAATTGAGTCGACCGCCCCATTGACCACAGTCGGGTAGCGAACCGTGAGCGGCCGCCCCATCAGGTCCAATTCGAAGTCCATCCGCATCATCTTCGTATCGACCCAGCGAACCTCGCGAATCACCCGTCCCAATTCGTCGTAGGCGAAGAGTTTCTCGCTGACTTCGCCCTTGAGCATTCGCTCGAGCTGAAAGAGGTCCGCCTTGTACTCGAAATTCGTCGGCGCTTCGTTCGGCGTCGAGATCTGAAGCGGACGGTTCAGCCCGTCATAGGTCGTGGTGATCGTGACTCCTCGGGCATCCGTCGTCTGGCTGAGGTTGTCGAACGCGTCGTATTCCTGAAGGCTCACACCCGCGTCCGGGTCTTCGATTCGCTCGATGCGGCCCAGAGTGTCGTAGTGGAATTGCAGTCGCTGATTCGAAAGCGGGCCCACGTTGAATCCGTTGTAGCCGCCGTTCTCGATCGCCGTCGGATCGACTCGCTCGCGCAACTCACCGGTCGGCTCATAAACGAGAATCGATTCGTCCGCACTTTCACACGAGACCCCGGAGAGATCCGCGAGCTGGGGATCGAGTGTTGCGTTGTTGCAATCTCGGATCCGAACAGGCTTGCCAGCTGCCAAGATGGATTCCCGAAGTCCGCCGTTGGCGTTCTTGTGAAGAATGGCATCGTGAGGCGTCGCAGCCCCCGAGCCGATCACGACTTCGCTCGCAGCCGCGTAGCGGAACAGCTCGAAGCCAAGCGGCGTGTCAACCCGAAGCGGCCGACCGAGCGTATCGGCTTTCTGATCGATCGAAGTCTTCGCCGCCAACGGCACGCTTGCACAAGCAGCAATCACTGCCCCGTACTGCGCCTCGACAGACGAGGACCCCAGAGTGATTCCCGGACAGACAAATGGCTCCGTCGCATACGACGTTCTCAGAACAGGATCACCGAAGGACTCCTTCGCAAATGCGGCAACAGTCGCTGCACCCAACGAGATGGGCTTCATCAGCGTGATCGACAACAGGGCGTCGCCGGCTCCGTTCATCACCGCGACCATTTCCGTCGTCGCCGGCGCATCCGCGGCCGCGAACTGCCGAGACACCTGATAGGGCTGAAATCGATCCTCGTACGCGAATCCGCTCGTCGGAAAATCCACGTACTCCGTTTCAGCGAGCTTGATCGGGGCCAGTCCTTCCGGCTCGACCCATTCTTCGACCACGCGCCCCAACGCATCCAGCTCACGCCGCGTTGTCGGAATGTCCGCATAATACGAAGACTCGCGGACAGGCGTCGTGAAGACGGCGTGGGGCTCGGCATGGGACAAGAGCTGCCCGTGCGCGTCGTAGGTTCCGACAAGCAGACTGTGCGAGTTCTGACCGAGATCGCAGAAGGCGTCGCCGTCGTAGCAGTAGGTCGTAGTTTGGCCGTCGGCGGAGGCCGAGTCGCTCTCTTGAACACGACGCTCCGATAGATTCCCCTCCGCCGTGTACGCGAAATAGGTCCTTCGCCAACCCGACTCCTGCGGATCGTTTCGGCTGGCGACGAACTCACGAACCATGCCCGGCTGATCAAACGTGTAGTGACTCGATCGGTCGTAGTAGGTCACGCGCCGATCCGACAACAGTCGGGAATCGCTCGCCTGATCGGCGTACGTCGTTACTCGAGAGATACGGCCGACCAGATGCCGGAGCGAATCGATCGGGTGTGGAACATGCTCGATGCGCGAGTTTCGCCCGGGCACCGTCATGAGTTCGGTTGAAACAAAGTTGTACCCGTAGACATCGTCGTAGATGTACTCGGTCCGTGTCTCAAATCCCGAATCTTCGCCGACGAAGGAACCGTATTCATTGCGAGCAAGTCGGGTCTTCAGGCGACCGATATAGGCGCGATCAAAGAGAGCACCCGTTCCGAGCGTGATGCCTCCCGTGACCTGAGACGGGTTGGGCCTCTCCCAATCGAACCAGGAGAAATGAACGGGCATTCCCATCTCATCGAAGATCGTTTGCTCAGCCAGCACACCGGATCGGCCGTGGGTTTGAAAGTAGAACGACTCCACCCTCGACTGATCCGGCCGGGTCACTTCCACGAGCCGGAATCCCAACTCCGTATTGTGATCGGGGCACCGACGCGGGTGCGCGTACTTGTAGGTCGTCTTCGCAGGTGCGGCATTGGCGACGGAAACTGTCTTGGATGCAAGCACCGCTTGCTTAGTCCAACTCGCCTGGCCTGAAACGACCGGCCAGGCGGGGCTCGATGGGGGATACAGCACCTCGGCCCGTGCATCATCCGAGGGGTCTGTGTTCAGCAGCGGTCCCTCGGCATGCGCGATCGCTTTCACCTCGAGCGCATCATCCCGCTGGAGGATTGCGCTCGCATAGGTCAATTCGATCTTCGCTCCGCGACCGTTCGAATAGGAAGCCAGTAGATCCGTATGCGCGCTCCCGGTCGTTGAGACCAGGGACTCCTTATTCGCGAAGTTCTCTTCGTTCGAAGCGATGATATCGACGACGCCATCCGAATTCGCATCGATGAATCCAAAACCGGATGTGAAGACATTCCTCTCGAAGGTCGTGCAACCGCCCGACGGAGAGTTTCCGGTTTGGCAGAACTCCTCAAAGATGTATCCATAGGCATTGGGCGCAAACGCCGGACGATTTACCCAAACCGATGTGGAGTCGCCCGGGTTTTGGATATAGGCCCGAGGAGCCCCGGTACCCGCTTGGGTCGTCAGGATGTCACTCCATCCATCGCCATTCAGGTCCGTGATCTCGAAAAGCTGCCCCTTGCTGATCGAAACCACGGAGGAGCGTCCCCAACCCGGATTATCCGTCGAATAGGATGGGGCGAAACTCGCGGGAGGCGCGTAGGGTCCAGCGTCCGATGCACATACGCTTGCGGTTCCGACCGGCGAACTCGCACACCAGGCCGAGTACCGCGCCGCGCCCGGCTCCGCCCCCCGATTGAGAAGGGCGCCGAAAAAGGACGGGTTGGATACAGGGTCGACCACCGCTAAGGGGCGACTCGAGTCAGCGATGATGTCGGCCAACCCGTCGCGGTTGAGATCCCCGAAACGGACACCCCGATCGAGATTGTTCACCTGCGGATTGCTCGGAGGATGCGTATCGAGTTGCCATTGCGCGACATGCGCATGGGGAAGTGGCGGATCGAAGGCCGGCTCCCGCGTCCATCGCGGTTCCGATCCCGTCGCATCTGGATGTTGGATCCACGCGACCGACTCCGTCGAGGCGACTCGCCAGCCGGGAGTCCACCCCGCGACATCCGATCTCCAGCCATGAAAAAGTGCGTCCACGTCGGACGTCTCTTTCACGATGATATCGGGATAGCCGTCCCCATTGAGGTCCTGAAAAACCGGCGTGAGGTCATAACTCGTGACGCAGAAGTCCCACGACTCAAAGTTGTAGGGGTACCAGGGGGAAATGATCCCTGAGAGGCCTCCTCGCACTCCCGCCAGTCCCGCATCGTCGCAGGGGCTGATGAGACGGGATTCCGAAAGCGCCGGGGGCAACCCCTCGAAGACTCTCCGATAAACGAGATCCGAGCTCTCGAAGGCGACAATCGCGAGAACCGGCAGCGTATCCGCAATATTTCCGTCACTCGCGTTATTCGCCTCGTCGAGCACCCACCCCTCTCCGGTATTCAGGAAGACGACCCGCGTCGTCGCACCCGGAATCCAGGTCTCATCGCCTTCGTCGACCATCTCTGCCGACGCGCAATCGTCGAGAGAGAGATTGAAGCCACTCAGATGGACCGACATAACAAAGTCCGCCAACCCATCCGCATTCAGATCCACTATTTGAAAGTGGGGGAACGGGCGAATCTCGCTTTCGTAGGGAGTATCCAGGGGAAGAAGCGGACGATGTGAGGCGTATGGGTCGACGCCGGGATTGTGCGGATCCGTACCGAGGATGCGCGACTGACTGGAGTCCCAACTCGGCGCGGCCATGTATTTCGCCCTTTTGCCCAGTTGAACGGAGCCCCCGTCTGTCTTCCATTCCACCTGTGGAGGAGACTCATTAAGCGCAGCTTCAATACAAGTGCCAAGTGCAGCACCAATCTCACCCAACCCGCTCGAGCCCGCCGCCTCAAGGTCCTCGAGAAGCGTCCCATCTGAGATGCTTTCCACTTGCTTCACGCGCAGGCTCGGCATGTCGAAGCGCAACTCGCGAAGGCGATCGGTCCAAACCGCAGACGAATTGTCCGGAAGATCGAGCTGGCCCGGCGCGTCGTTGGGATAATTTATCCCGCCATTCCAGGTCGGCATTTCCCACCGCGCCGCCTGTCCCTTGAGCCCGTTATGCAGAAAAACTTCGGGCCCGCGAGAGCTCCCGTCGAGATCGCCCAAGGCGGTCACCGAGTTCTCCCCGTCCTGCCGACCCTCCGCATCAAAGATGATGTCCATGTAGCCATCTCCGTTGATGTCCCCCAACTGCATATTCTCCGCGCCATACGCGGTCGAATTTCCGGTCGAAAAACTCGGAGCTCCAGAAAGGAACCACGCCGGGTCGGATGTTTCGGATGGCTTCCCCATCTCCTCCCAGCGTTCTTCCCGCGAAAGCGATCCAGATTCGTGATAGGTGAACTCCATCGGCGGAAGCGCCGAGCAATCCGGCCCCCTTACGAGCGTCGTCGCATCCGGGTCGCAATCGTTCCCGAATCGCTGGGCGGAGACCAATCGGGAGACGTTCGAGGAGATCGACTGTTCGTACTCGAAGAGAAGTCGATGATGTAGCTGTCCCTGCACGAGCACCTTGATTCCCGAGACACGTTCGGAGATCCGCGTTCGGATCCCGTCCGAGTAGTCCACGATCGGGTCGGGGCGAGGCGCGTAGGAGAAATGAACTTCGCGACTCCCATCCCCGTAGCGAACGAGTGCCGGGCGGAGGTAGCCGACATCCGAGTCGCTTCCCGTCGGCCCAGTCGAGTACTCATGCTCGATCACATTGCCGAAGACGTCCGCGACCGAGACGAGATACCACTTCGCTGTCCCACCGGAACCGGACTTGACTCGCCCCGTCGTGGGATGCGATCCGCCATACGTTCGCGTTACGCCGTCCGGTGAGGTGACCCGCCACACATCCCCGCTTGGGAAATAGCTGATCCGCGCGAAAGACTCATTGAACGTGTGATACCGAAACTCCGCGCTCGTGGAGGCGGCGGTCGGCCCGACCAACACCTCTCCGTCAAGCTCAAACCGATCGCAGTTCTGATAGTCCGGCACGCCGAAGCGGGCCGAACACTCGACCTTCGACATGGGCAGACTCCAGCCAACCCCTGCTAGGCCATTCCCACCTCCGCTCGAATAGCGCAGCGATACATCGGGCTGCTGGCCGTTGGGTCCCGGAGGAAGCTCCACCGGAATCGAGAGTCGCACCGTTCCCGAACTTTCATCCACGGTGACTTCATCTTCCGAAACGTCGGCATCGGAGTTCCCCGTCGGCCCGGAGGAATTGGTCTCCCCATGTGCCACTGCCAGGGCAGTCCCCGGCGTCGTTACAAAATTTGCGATCAGGAAAATCGCCAACAACCCACGAAGCCCACCGGTCAGTTCATTCCGCATCAGTCTCTCTTCGCTTTCGACTTTGATCGGAACCTCGGAACGGGCCACGCAGAATGACAGCGACCTCGATCAGTTGGAGATCAACTTCGCGAGAAGATCGAATTTCCGGAAGAGCGATACCGCTGGGGCACACCGCGAACTCGGCTCATCCCTCTGCTAGTCGAAAGGCGGAGGCCAGGTCGAATCTTGCGAGCGCTGATGAATACGATTGGGCTCCCACTCATCGCGGGCTTCATCGCGGGCGTCTCCCTATTAGGCGTTCAGGGATCTATGATTCTCTGCGTCGTTGCTCTCGCGCTCATACTGGCCGCCGCTCGCGCGTCGAGTTCTCCCCTCGTTTCACTTTTGATCTTTGGAGCCAGCTGCTCAGCCGTCGCAGGCTATTGGGTCCCGGAGGCGCTCAGAGCGCTCGGTGCAACCACGAGCGAGTCCTACTCCGGATTCGCCCTGGCCACGCTCTGGTCGTCCATGCCCGGATTCACCGTGCTCGCCGCGATCGCACACGCCACGAGAAGACTGCGCCGCAAGACCTGGATCGCCGTGTTCTGCTTCAGCCTCGCCGCGATCGAGACTGCACTTCTCTCCATACCGGGTTTCGTCCCTTGGATTCTGTTCGGCTATGCCGCAATCGAGCAAACAGGGCTCGCGCAGCTGGCCGCGCTCGGCGGAGTCCCCCTCGTCTCCGTCGCTCTTGTGATCTGCGCCGAAGCACTGGCGTGCCTCGCACGCCCGTCGCCCCGACGGAGTTCGCGTGGGCCGTTCGCAATCCTCGCCGGGTTCACTGCGACCGCGATCGTCGGCCTCCCCTTCGCGCAGTTCGTTTCTCCGCCGAACACAACGGACGCAGCGCCTATCCGCTTTGTTGCCATCCAGCCCAAACTCCCGCGACCCGAACGTCTGCGCCCCTCACTGCAAGAAGTGAATACCGAGCGCCTCGTACGGTTCACCCAACACGCGATCGAAGCATTTCCGCAAACGACCTTGTGGACCCTCGTCGTCTGGCCAGAGAATTCGATTCTCGACAAGATCGACGATCGACCGCGGGCTGAGCAGATCGCATCTGCCGCCGCCCAGGAACTCGGAAGACCGCTCATCCTGGGTACGACGAGTCGGCTCGAAGCAGATGCCTCCTCAGTTCTTCGCAATCGGGCCAGCCTATTCAGCGCGACCGGTCGACTGCGCTCGAACGCAGACAAGGTGCGCACTGTCCCTGCGATCGAATCGAGCGGTCATGGGTGGCTGGAGTCCTTGGCCCGCCGCGCCGTCGGCGCTGCCGGGGAGGGGCCGAAGATTGACTCCGGTTACGAGATCGCTCCAATGGCAGAAGCGGGGCACGCCGTGGTCACGCTCTGCTTCGAAATCCTCTTCCCGGACATCGTGGAAAAACGCCGTCCAGAAGTCGCGACGGCTCTGCTCAACCTCTCCGACACTTCGTGGATCGAAGACGCCGTCGTCTCACGACAGATGATCACCATCGCGCGCTACCGGGCCATCGAGCAACGACTCCCTCTCATTCGTGTCGCGCAGGGCAGCGGCTCTGCGCATTTCGACGCATACGGCGGACTGGTCGAGGCGCTACCGCCAGGTCGGTACGGCGCGCTTGTCGTCGACGCGCTTCCGACGCATGCGCCGCAAGCGATGGAGCGAGGGATGATCCTCGCGCTTCCCTGCGGCGCTGCCCTTCTCGCCTGGCTTCTCCACCCGCTCCTCGGGCGATCAGTCGCGGCGCTCTGCGCTCTCCGCCTCGATCTCCGCATAACGAAAGGGTGCGATCATCTGCCCAACCCAACTCGTCGGATAGGCCTCCATCCCACCGATCCCCACGACTTCCGGAGCGCCCTCCCCCGCAGGCAGGTAGCGCGTCCCGAAGAGCGCGTCCCAAAAAATGAACGTGTCCCCGAAGTTGTGGTCCGCTTCTTCGCGGACCGCAGAGTGATGCCAGCGATGGAGCTCGCCGATGCTGAAAATCCAAGAGAAGGGACCTAGCGCGAAGTCGATGTTCGCGTGTTGGAAGAGTCCGCCGATTCGACTGAGCACGGTCCAATAGGCGAGCACTTCCGGCGGGGCCCCAGCGACGGCGAGGGGGATCGAGCTGATGAAGCCCCGAAAGAGATGCTCCCCCGGATGCGCACGGATGCCGTTCAGCCAGTAGACGCGCTTTGGCGAATGATGGACGGAATGGAAGCGCCAAAGGAAAGGGTTCTCGTGCATCCATCGATGGGGCCAGTAGGCGAAGAACTCCGCGAGGGCGCAAGCCAGTACGACCTGGAGGGCAAGCGGCCAATCCGTCGGCCAAAGAGATCCGCTCGCCGCTTCTTGAAGCAGGATTGCCAGCTTCAGATGGACGCCCGCCCAGAGTGCGGACAGGCTTCCCGCGACGAGCATATTCGTCGGGAAGTAGATCACGTCCGTCAGCAAATCGTCCTTCGAGCGATTCCAATCCGGATAGCGCGGCATGAGGCGCTCAAGCAGAGCCACGTAGGGCATCAGCGCGAAGTAGATCAAGATCACCGCTTCCGGCGCGGTTCCACGTTCGAGCAGTTCGTGGGCAACGGCGATTCCGGCGACAAGGGTCGCAGGAAAAACGAGCTGGCGCGGGAGATCGCGAGGAGAATCCAACTTGAGTCCGCTGCGTTCCATCGACAACCCTACCCCTTCTTTCGCGAGTCTTTGATCAGCCTTCGAGGTACCGATCCCGCAGCTTTCGCTTGTAGAGCTTACCGGTCGGATGCCGCGGTAGCTCCGCTTCAAAATCGATCGATCGGGGACACTTGATCTTCGCTAGGCGATCTCGGCAGAACGCGATCAACTCCGCCGCCACTTCGTCACTCGCTTCAATTCCGGAAACAAGCTGCACTACGCCCTTCACTTCCTCGCCGTACTCCTCATGAGGAATCCCAAACACCGCGGCATCGAAAACCTTGGGATGGGTGATCAAAGCGTTCTCCGCTTCCTGGGGATAAACGTTGACGCCCCCGATATTCATCGTGAACGCCTTGCGGTCGGTCAGATAAAGGAAGCCGTCTTCATCGACGTAGCCGAGATCCCCGAATGTGGCGCGCCCATCCCGCTTGGCCCCCCGCGTCTTCTCGGCGTCCTTGTAGTACTGGAACGTCGTCTGGCTTTCAAACCAAATTTCCCCGACCTCACCAACCGGCAGATCACGCCCCGACTCATCTGTGATGTGGATGACACCATCTGCAGGCCGCCCAACCGAGCCCTTATGCGTGAGCCAATCTTCCGGACCGATCACACAAGTCCCGGCTCCTTCCGTCCCCGCATAATACTCGTGCACGATCGGCCCCCACCAATCGAGCATCTGCTCCTTTACAGCCTCGGGACAAGGCGCTGCGCCGTGAAGCGCGAACCGATGACTTGAGAGATCGTGCGCCGCTCGCGTCTCGCCGGGCAAGCGCAGCAGACGAACAAACATCGTCGGCACCCACTGGCTGTGGGTCACACTATGTTGTTCGATCAGAGCGAGGGATTCCGATGCTTCAAACCCATCCATCACGACGGTCGTGACCCCGAGCCGCCCCATCAAGAGCAAGAAGCTGAGGGGCGCCGCGTGATAGAGCGGAGCCGTCGAGAGATAGACCGAGTCCGCGTCGAGCTGACAGAGCTTTCCCATCATCACGTCGCCGATCGGCACGGACTCGATCGGTTCCACGGGCGCGGGCTTGAACACGCCCTTGGGTCGCCCCGTCGTCCCCGACGAGTAGAGCATGGACACGCCTTCAGCGCGCTCGTAGCCTGGCGCCGCAGGCTCCGCCGTGAGGAAATCGATCGCATCGACGTCCACGACCGGAAGCGCGCCCTGCACTTTCACGGACGCCCGAGTTCGCTCGGAAACGACGACGGCTTCGGCGTCGCAGTCGGCGACGATGTATTCCGTTTCTTCGGGGCCAAGCCGTGTCGAGATCGGCGTGTATCGATAGCCGGCGTATTGCGCTGCCCAGACGAACGCCGAGAACTCGAAACGGTTCTCAAGACAGAGCGCGACAGCGCTTCCCTTACGAAGGCCCAGATCGTGAAGATGGTTGGCGGCAGCGACCGCAGCTTGATGGAGCTGCGCCCAGGAAATGGACGCACCATCTGTCGCGCGGATAAGGGCGACGGATTCGGGCTGGGCCTGCGCGTGGGTGCCGGGGTGACTCATCTCTGATCCATCAACCTCAAGTTTCGACTCAACATTCTTCTCCATTTCCGGGGACTCGTGCGATTCTAACAGCAAGGCGAGCGTCTGACCTGAATGACAACTAGCGTTATCCGCGAGCCTGAATGAACGGAGAACCTGCCCATGCCAGGCCCTCTCGATGGCATCAAGATCCTTGACCTCTCCCAGGTCGTCTCCGGTCCCATGGCGACGATGCTCCTCGCCGATCAAGGCGCCGACGTCATCAAGGTCGAACCCTCGAACGGAACCGTCGACGTCACGCGTTCTGAAACCTTCGCGAAGGGAGGCCTCTCCGCGCTCTTCCTGAATAACAATCGCGGGAAGCGCGCGATCAGTCTCGACCTGACCACCGACGCGGGTCTCGAGATCGTCCTCGAGCTCGCCGAGCAAGCGGACGTCGTCGTGCAGAACTTCCGACCCGGTGCCGTCCAGCGGCTCGGCGTCAGTTACGAAGACATCCGCGCACGCAACGCGAACGTGATCTACGTCTCGATCTCGGGCTACGGACCGACGGGACCTTATGCGGACCGTCCCGTCTACGATCCGATCATCCAGGGCCTCTCGGGCATCGTCTGGCGACAGTTGAATCCGGAGATCCCGATCCCCGATCTCGTCCGCAACCTCGTCGCCGACAAGACCACCGCATTGACCGTGGCGCAAGCGATCTCCGCCGCCCTCTTCCGGCGCGAACGACACGGCGAAGGGCAGCACATCGAGATCCCCATGCTCGATGCGTTCCTGTACTTCTTCTGGCCCGACGGCATGTCCGACAACAGCCTGCTCGACGACGATGTTTCGGGTGGATTCCTCCTCTCGACGGTCTACCGACTGAACCCGACGATCGATGGGCGGGTCATCTACTTCGTAGCGAGCGAGAAGCAAAGACAGAACCTGTACAGCGCCGTCGGTCATCCCGAGTGGAACGACGACCCCGATATCGGCTCACTTGCGGCCGCAGCGGCGAGTGGGAATCTCGAGAAGCTCGGCGCGATGATCGCCGACGCGTTCCTTGAGATGACGACGGAAGAAGCGATGCGAAGCATGCTTGAGCACGACGTGCCCTGTGGACAGATTCATGAACCCAAGGATGTCATGAGCGACCCGCAGATCCTGCACAACAAGACCCTCGAGATCTGGCAACACCCGACGGCGGGCAAGGTCCAGTCCCCGCGGCCCGCAGCACGGTTTTCGGAAACGCCGGCCGAACTCTCGCGATCCGCACCACGCGTAGGCGAACACAACGATGAGGTTCTCTCGGAACTCGGTCGATCCTCAGAGCAGATCGCTGCACTTCGTAAGGACGATGTGATCCTTTAGACGCTCCGAATCGACAAGGGGCGTCGCTCGCCTATCGTTCAAGGTCCCACTCGGGAACGAGGAGACCGAACGATGAAGCGACGCGATTTTCTTCAAGCCACTTCGGCCCTAACGGTCGGCGCTAGCCTCGCAGGCTGCGCGGCGATCGGAGCGCCCTCCTCTCCTGTGATCTCCAAGACCTCGAAGGCCTCCACCTCGGATGATCTCTCGCAATTGGATGCCCTCGACCTCGCAGCCCTAGTGCGACGCGGTGAAGTCACACCCGCCGAACTTCTCGAGGGAGCGATCGAACGGGCTGAAGCGCTCAATCCAGCACTCAACGCGCTCGTGATCGAGGACTTTGATCGTGCCCGGGCGCTCGTCGCCAACGACAAGGTTCCCGAAGGCCCGCTCGGCGGCGTGCCCTTCCTGCTGAAGGACCTCGGCGTCACCCTCGAAGGAACGATCACGTCTCACGGCTCGCGCTTCTTCAAGACGGCGGTCGCGACCTCGACGAGCACCCTCGTTGAACGCTACGAGAAGGCCGGCCTGGTGATCTTTGGAAAAACCGCGAGCCCCGAGTTCGGCTCGAGTTCTTCGACGGAATCCCTCGCCTGGGGCGAAACACACAACCCCTGGGTTCTCGACTACAGCTCGGGCGGCTCCTCCGGTGGATCCGCTGCTGCGGTTGCCGCGGGAATCGTCCCCGCGGCGCACGCGAGCGACGGTGGAGGATCGATTCGAATTCCAGCCTCATGCTGCGGACTCTTCGGATTGAAGCCAACCCGCGGCTTGAACCCCCATGGCCCATCATTCTTCGACAAGAGCGCGGGACTCTCCGTCGACCACGTCGTTTCGCGATCTGTGCGGGACAGCGCAGCCCTGCTCGACGCGACCTCCGGCCCGGCGCCCGGTGATCCCTATCTCGCGCCGAAGCCCGCGCGTGCCTACCTCGATGAAATGGGCCGGCCAACCGGCCGACTCCGAATCGGTGTCCAACGCAAGGCAACACTCCCAACGCCGACACATCCCGACTGCCTTGCTGCCCTCGAGAAGACCGCGCGAATTCTCGAATCGTTAGGCCACGAAATCGAAGAGATCGAACCGCCGCCGATTCCGGGCGCCGAGCTCTGGTACACGTTTGGCGTTATGCGCGGCACGACCATCGCCATTCGCGTACAAGCCCGGGAGCGCGAGCTCGGCCGCAAGGTCACCCCAAACGACCTCGAACCCCAGAACTACGCGGAATACGAACGCGCCCTCGGCTATACCGCGATCGACTTCGAAACTCAGCGCCAGCTCGTCTACCGATGGGCGCGCGACGTCATCGCCCATCACGCCCCCTACGACCTCGTCCTCTCCCCCACCCTCGCAGGACCGCCACCCCTCCTCGGCGTCCTCGACCCGGCGAACCCCGGCGAGGCGTTTACCGCGGCCGCAACCTCGATGGCGGGCTTCACGATCGCCTACAACCTTTCGGGCCAACCCGCGATGAGCGTCCCCTTGCATCGCAATGCAATAGGGCTTCCGATCGGCTCGATGTTTGTCGCGCGGCCGGGCGGCGAAGGGCTACTCCTGCGCGTCGCCGCACAGCTCGAAGCGGCACAGCCCTGGCGCGATGACTGGCCCGAAATCGCGGCGTAACAAGCGGGCACCTAACGAACCTGCGCGGATCCGGCCCGCGGATCAGCCGCGCGTCGTCTGGTTCGTCATCGGCGTGAAGCCGCCACCCATCAGGTGATTTCCGCCATCGACATCGATCGTGAGGCCCGTGATCTGGCGCGCCTCTTCGGAGAGCAGAAAGAGAGCAGCGTTCGCGATGTCCGAGGCTTCCGTGAGTCGACCCATCGGAAGGTTCCGCGCAGCACCCGCACCGTCGTCCGGCCCCCAGAGATCCTCCGTTCCCGCGGTCTTGGTGAACCCGGGAGCAACCGCGTTCACGCGAATGCCGAGTTCGGAAAGATCCCGCGCATAGGTCTTCGTAAGCGCATTCAGTGCCGATTTCCCCGCGGCGTACGCCGCCATCATCGGTGTCGTCTTGTGCACCGTACCGCTCGAGATATTCACCACCGCGCCGCCGGTGCCGAGCCCGCCCGCGACCGCCGCCTTGGTCAGCGCAACCGGTGCCCATGTATTCAGTTCAATCGTGTCCCGCAGCTCCTCCCGAGTGATCTCGCGCAGCGAGCCCCAGAAGCGATTCCCTCCGACGGTATTCACCACGAAGTCGAGCCGTCCGTACGCTTCCATCGCACGCGCGACGAGCACGCGGCAGGTGTCTTCATCCTCCGCGTCCCCTGCGACGGCGGTCACGCTGAGGTTTTCCTTGATCAGCTTCGCGGCGGCCGCTTCAAGCAACTCGGGACGACGTCCGTTGATTATGACGAAGGCACCTTCTCTCGCGAGCCCCCGCGCCGTCGCGAGTCCGATACTCGGATCGAGGGACGCTCCGGTCACGATCGCGACCTTTCCTTCGAAACGATTCCCTCGTCCATCCGACATTCGCGGTTCCCTCGTTGTTCTCGCCTCGCGATCGGCTCGCGCTGAACCGACGCTTCGGAAGCTTCGACTAGGCTACCAGAGGCGTCGCGCCGCGGAAGTCGCGATGTCCGCGACCAGCGCCGGGCCTTTGGGCGCCTTGAATGGCTTTCGGCTCTGGCCAGACGCCCCTGAATTGATGCATGCTCCCGACATGCAATACGAAGTCGTGACCGCGGAAGCGCCCCTCGGAGAGGGGCCGGTCTGGTGCCCCGAAGGCCCGAACAACCCGAGTAGCCTTGTCATCTCGCAGCTGTCTCCCGGCACGCTCCACCGAATCGACGTGGCGAGCGGCAAGTCCGAAGCGATCGCGTCTGTATTGGGCGGCTGCAATAGCGCGCAGCTCGCCGCAGACGGCGGATTCATCATCGCGAATAACGGCGGCATCGACTTCACCGGATTCGCCGCGCACTTGGGCCTCGACGTCGCCAAGATCGCCTATCAGCCCGGCCCGCCCGGACTCCAGCGCGTCTTTCCCGACGGTGATGTGATCACCCTCGCCCACGAAGGCCTGCAAGCCCCCAACGATCTGATCGTCGCCGCGGACGGAACGGTCTACTTCACCGACCCACCACCCCACGGCGGCACCCAGACCGAAGGCGGCGAAGGTCGTTTCTGGGCCTACTCGATGGATACCGGCCTGCGTTTGATTGCGAAGGGCTTCGATTTCGACAACGGCGTCGCGCTCTCGCCCGAAGGACGACTCCTCATCGTCGAAGCGCGGGGACTCCTCTGGATCGACCCGGCGAACGGCGACCAGGAATGGTTCATCGAAGAGCTTCCGGGGGAATCCCCGGGCGATGGTTTCGCCTTTGATGTCGACGGGCGGCTCTACTGCGCGTGCCCCATGGATCATTGCATCCGCGTCTTCGAACCCGACGGAAAGCAAGTCGAAGTGGTCGACCTCGGTGAGGGGGCGTACCCGACGAATTGCTGCTTCGGCGGCGCGGATCGGCGCACACTTTTCACGACTGAACTCGCGCCCGGCCGAGTCTGCGCGATTGAAGGTCTCCCGACGGCTGGGCTCGAACTCAATCTCTGGCCGACGCCCTAACGCGGGTTCAATCCTCCGGAAACAAGACGTCGAGGGTCACCGCTTCCCATTCATCAAGCGACGCTTGAAAGTCGGCCAGCTTTGCACGCGTGGCCGCCAAGACATCGGGACCGAGCAACAAGCGGAGTGGCGGATTCGCCAACCGGCTGAGCCGCAGGATCGCGTCTCCTATGCGGCGCGGATCTCCCGGGTTCCCCCCCGCCGCCGAACGGATCAGCTTGCGCCGCTCGCCGACGGTCGCGCCGTAGTCGGAGATCGATTCCTCTGATTCGTGAATCGATCGGCTTGAAAAATCGGACACGAAGAGCCCTGGCTCGATCGCACTCACGCGAATCCCGAAAGGCGCGGCTTCCTTCGAGAGACCTTCCGTAAGCGACTCCAGCGCAAATTTCGTCGTGCTGTAATAGACGTTCCCGGGATTCGAAACGAGGCCGGTCATCGAGGAGATGTTGACGATGTACCCGCTTCGCCGCGCACGCATGCCGGGCAACACGGCCTTGATCATGTCGAGGGCGCCGAAGAAATTCGTATCGAAGAGCTTCCGCACGTCTTCATCGACACCTTCCTCGATCGAACTAACGTAGCCGTATCCCGCATTGTTCACGAGGACATCAAGACGACCGAAGTGCGCCTCGGTCGCCACGATCGCTGCATTGATCTGGTCCGCCTTCGTAACATCAAGCGGAAGCGAGAGGGCCGTCTCCGGGAAGGCTTCGGAAAAATCCATCACGTCTTCCGGCTTCCGCGCCGTCACGACGACACGATCCCCCGCTTCGAGAATGACCTGAGCCATGGCGCGACCGATGCCGGTCGAACAGCCGGTGATCAGCCAAACCAAGGGGCCGTCGGGGGGCGACTGTATTTCGGGTTCTTCAGAGGACAAGCGGCGCGATCCTTTCGAGGAGGGAGAGGTCCGGCTTCGTCGGATCCTCCATGCTGAGGGGCTGGATGCAGACGTGACTCGCACCTGCATCGAGATGCTCTTGGACGCGCTGCGCGAGGTCGGGAAGATCGCCCCAGGCGACCACCGCGTCCACGACCCGGTCGCTTCCGCCGTTGTCGAGCTCACTCTCCTCGAATCCGGCGCGCATGAGATTGCGTCGATAGTTCGGCATCGTCAGCGGCCCCGCCATCGCCGCCCGTGCGCGTTCCCGCGCCCGAACCGGATCCGTTTCGAGCAAGATCTTCTGCTCCGGGCAGAGCCAGGGGCCCGGCCCCATAATCTCGCGGGAGCGTTTCGTGTTCTCGGGCGGCGCGAAATACGGATGCGCTCCACGCGTGCGCTCCCCCGCGAACTTCAGCATCAAAGGACCGAGTGCCGCAAGAACGATCGGCGGTTCACCCTCGAGTTCGGGCCCCCACCACATCGCGTTCTCCATCGCATCGAGGTACGCCTGCATGCTCTCGAGAGGCTTGGGATAATCCTTCTTGAAGAGGCTCTCGATCACCGTCCCATGCGACACACCGAGACCTAACAGGAAGCGGCCGCCGGATTGATCGTGCAACTCATTCTGGGCGCAGCGCGTCGCTTGGGCTTCGCGCAGATGGATATTGACGACGCCCGTTGCGATCACGAGCCGCGTCGTCTGCGCAAAGAGATAGCTCGCATGTGCGAAGGGATCTCGGCCGAAGGCATCCGGAATCCAGAGCGCCCCATAGCCCAGCTCTTCCACGCGGGCTGCGAATGCGCCCGCTTCCTGGATCGACATTCCGTCGGTCCGCGTCCAGACGCCCACCCGTCCGAGTTCCATTTCCGCTCCTCTATTCGCGCCCGAGTGCGCATTGAGTGCCCGCGCGAACGCCGTTCGAGCCAGACGATCGAAAGCTTCAGGCTAGCCCTTTCTCGACGAGCTGCGCGATCGATCGGAGGGTCGGCTGGAGAGGTTCACCCCTTGTCCGAACCGCGGCTCGAGGCATCCCTCGCAACCGGCATAGTGCCCGGGGCCAGCTCGGTTGGAAAAACGGCCTCGCTCGGGCGCATTCCGGTCCAGCGACGAAATGCTTTGTGAAATGCTGACGTGTCGGAAAAGCCGAGCGCGAAGGCAACTTCACCAACCGATGCGCCGGGGCGGGCGAGCGCTTCACGTGCACGGTCGCAGCGCACGCTGTCGAGCAACTCCTGGTAGGTCACACCCGATTCTTTGAGACGACGCCTCAGCGTTCGCGGGCTCGACCCGAGCGCCCGCGCGACCTCGTCAGCGGAGACCACTCCCAAACTCAACTGTCGCGCGATCTCATCGCGCACACTCTGCGAGTAGCTTGAAACCTTCGGCATCCTCGCGAGTGCATCACGCGCTTGACGCTCAAGGAAACCGCAGAGCACGGAATCCGCATTCGGAAGTGGAAGATCGAGATCTGCCGCGAACCCAACGATCGCGTCGAAGGGTGCATCGAAAACCACGTCCGCCCCGAAGACTCGCGCGTACTCATCCGCATAGGCCGGTCGCGCGTGCTTGAACCAGTACTTTCCGCTCAGATGCGGACCGACGACAGCAGGCGCAATTTTCGAGACGAGGCCGAGAAAATACTCCGACATCATGGGCTCGCCTTCCCACCCCTCGAACTCCGCACGACAAATCGTTCGCCCTTCCATGACGCTGAGGTCGAGTCGAATCGATTCATGCGCCACGCGAATAAAGGGTGCGACTCGATCGAAGGCTTCTCTTGCGGTCGCGCTTGAAGAGGCGAGATAGACGTAGGCCGAAAGAACGTTATGCGGATCGAACTCGTCGAGAACGTGCAACCCGATCGCTTCATCGCCCGTTATCTCGCGAGCCGCCTCCCAAACGATTCGGTGCTGCTCTGTCATGATGCGAAATTCGAGATCCTCGACCTGATCGGAGCGCAAGTCCGCGCGAGACAAGACCGCCTCGACATCGATGCCCCAGGCGCGAAGCGCTCCGACAAGCGTCGCCAACGTGCGGATCAGACACGTCCCTTGTCCCTCGCCGGCGGGAGAAGGCAATCCGGCGCGCGCGCTGTTGTCGCTCGAGCTCGACATCATGGCCTCAAGCTAGGGGTGCCCTTCCTTTGACGCAAAGTTCCGAACGAGCCCCCTGCAAGGAGGCGCGGCTGGCCACCAAGGACATCTGCCGTCCCGATCGGACAACGCAAGCGAGCCCGACAATCTGTCCGCGAAGGACAACGATTCGGCAGCTTCGGACCGGCGGCGGCGGCCAATCCGGCGCATGATCTCGTTGCGCGCCCGACGCGGCCTACGCCGCCTGCGCAGCCTCCTGAAAGGAATCGCGATGACGGCCAACGAAGCTCCGCTCCCGACACCCCACCGAGTCGCCCGAGGTGCCCTCTTGAAATCGCTCCTCAAGGTCATCTCCGACCCCAATGAAACGTCTCACGGCGCGCGATTGGTCATGCATTTCGATCGCAAGAACATGGAAGAAAACTACGCCGATTTTGCAGCCCATCCATTAGGCCGAAGAATCCTGGATGGGGCACCGTCGCTCTTCGACTTGCTGACCGATCGCGAGTCACTTTCGCAGTTGCCGAAAGGCTCCGTCGGCCGAACCTATCTCGACTATATGATCCAGGAAGAGATCTCGACCGAAGCCCTCGACGAAGAGGTCCTCCCGATCGAGCTCGAAGTCTTCGGATCTCACCCGGACAGACGGCGCTTCCATCAACACATGCGCGCGTCCCATGACCTGTGGCACGTGCTGACCGGCTACCACCGCGATCTCTTCGGAGAAGTTCAACTCCTCACCTTCAGCCACTATCAGACAGGAAGTCCCTCCTTCAAGTGGTTGTCGCGACTCGCGCGATTCGGCATTGGGCGACGGGTCCCGGGCGGCCTCGATCTCCTCAAGCTCGCGAAACGACGCGGCCTCGAAACAACGCCCCTCTTCACGGTCGACTGGACGTCACTCCTCGGGCGCCCGATCGACGAAGTCCGCGAACAGCTGCATCTGGGGCCGCCACCGAGCTACACGCGCTACGTGCGCTCGCCGGAAGGATTCGGACTCGTTCCTGAAGCGGGTTAGCAGGCTAACGAGAGCGGGACTCGAAGGCGTCGGGATCGATCTCTTTTATCATCTCGCGGTAGGTTGTCATGTTCTTCGGCCACTGCGTGACGACTCGGCCCGTCGAAGAGCGGTAGTAGTTATTGCAACCGTCCATCCACGGCTCGACTGCCGCAATATCCTTCTGCATCTGATCGTTGTAGGCGGCCTCAAGATCCGCCTTCACATCGATCCAGGCGAGGTCTTCCGTAACAAGCCGCTCGATATGCTTGAGGGTGTGCTCCGCTTCCCATTC
>Ga0316208_1001445_pt1 | contig 22307 bp, 18 predicted proteins | sample 3monopyrite_MG_FD_204944 | JGI IMG/M metagenome (GOLD analysis project Ga0316208, IMG submission 204944) | Microbial mat bacterial communities from mineral coupon in-situ incubated in ocean water Damariscotta River, Maine, United States -... | ecosystem: Environmental > Aquatic > Marine >... | reverse complement strand
AACGGAACAGTTTGACATGCCCGGCCCCGTCATAATACGCCGACTTCTACCGTATCGGTAGGAGCAACTCAGCATCTCGTCGGAGATGACGGCACGGCACTTCCGCAACGTCAGACGCCTCACTCAGATCCCGTTGATCAACCGACTTCTGCAACGTACGCCGATGTGTCACGACGCGCCAGTTTTCTCACATGATGTGACCGCAAATTCGCATAGGCCGCACGCCGCGTTTCGCTAACAATCCAGTACAGGTCAGGGTATTTCGAAACACGCGAGCACCTCTGAATGACGAGTTCCGCCCCCAGCAGCCAGAATTGCAGATCGACGCCGCAGCGGCTGGCATTGATTGCATTGGGATCAGGCCGAGGAATCGCTCTGTTTTTCGCCGCATTCTCGATGCTGAATCTCGGCGGCGAGCTATTACACGCTGGTTTCGACGCAAACGGCTGGTGGCTCGATACGCGCGCCCTTCCTGAACCCATCAGTCACGTGCTGATGCTGGCGTTCTCCGTGCTGCTGTTCGAGTTCGCACGCCAGCCTGCTGGTTCGAACACGGTACTGCGTCTCCAGAAACTCACAGTCGGTAGCGCAATTCTCGTCGCGCTCCGCGACGCCTGCACGTTCTACAGCCTGCTGAGTCGCGGTGTCATTGCGTCGCAGTTTCCACTGCCGTTCTCACTGTTCGTCGCGGCGTTGTTGATCCTTCTTCTCGCGACCATGCATCTGCCGCGTCCAGTTGAACGAACACCGATCCAAAGTTGCGGCGTGTTCACATTCTCGACGCTGATCTGCGTCATCAGTTTCCCACTCCTGCAGATTCATTGTTTTGGCTGGACCGACTATCGCCGGCCCGGTGACGCTGCTGTCGTGTTTGGCTGCAAAGTTTACTCGAACGGAAATCTTTCAGCGGCATTGTCTGATCGAGTCCGCAGTGCGTGCGACCTTTATCACGAAGGCCTGGTTGCTCACCTGATCATGTCCGGCGGTCCAGGGCGTGGAGACGTCCACGAAACCGAGGCGATGAGGGACTTCGCTGTCGAACTCGGAGTCCCATCAGATTCGATCCTGATTGACAGCATGGGATTGAGTACGGACGAAACCGTAACGAACACCGTTCCGCTGTTCCGACAGCACGGCTTCACACGCGTTCTGGCGGTGAGCCACTTCTTCCATCTGCCAAGAATCAAACTCGCCTATCAGCGAGCGGGCGTCGACGTGTTCACCGTCCCTGCCCGGCAGAAGAACCGACTGCCGAACCGACATTTCATGATGGTCCGGGAAGTCGTCGCATTGTGGGCTTACTACGCCCGGCCACTCACAGGCCTATGATCGCGAAGAAGCCGCACCCAAAACTCCCGGCAACTTTGCGCAATCACGCGTCGCAGGCTGGTGACCAGCAGAGGATCGGATTCCTTGCGGCCTGCACATCATTCGGGCGAGACACCGGAGTTGTGTGCGGAGCGGTGTGCAGCAACTCCGGGTCTTCGGCGATGATCTTTTCGAGCGTTTCGGCGAAGGCGTCGAGCGTTGCTTTCGACTCGGTCTCCGTTGGCTCGACCATGATCGCTTCGGGAACGACCAACGGGAAATACACCGTCGGCGCGTGGAAACCGTAGTCCAGCAATCGCTTGGCGATGTCCATGGCCGAAATGCCCCGCTCCTTCTGCAGGTGTTGGGCGGAAGCGACGAACTCATGCATGCACCGTTCGCCGTTGGGAACCGGCAGGATGTGCTTCAGCTTTTCCTTGAGGTAGTTCGCGTTGAGCACGGCGTGCTCAGACAACTCTTTCAATCCGTCGCCGCCAAGCGTCCGCAGGTAGAAGTAGCCACGCAGCAGGATCCCGACGTTACCGAAGAACGACCGAACTCGACCGATCGATTTTGGCGGCGTCTCCAGTTTGTACTGTCCGGATTCTTCGTCGTGAGCAACGACCGGACCCGGTAGATAATCTGCAAGAAAGTCTCTTACTGCGATCGGGCCAGAGCCCGGACCACCTGCTCCATGAGGGCCGGTGAACGTCTTATGCACGTTGTAGTGCATCATGTCGCCGCCGAAGTCGCCCGGCCGAGCGATGCCGAGAATGGCGTTCATGTTCGCACCGTCGATGTAAACCAGGCCGCCGACTTCGTGCAGCATCTTGCTGATTTCGTCGATCTCTGGCTCGAACAATCCGAGCGTATTTGGATTGGTAATCATGAACACCGCCGTCTGATCGTCGAGGTGTTCTTTCAATTCTTCGAGATCAACGAAACCGTTCTTCCCTGCCCCGAGTTGAATGCAGTCAAAGCCTGCCAGCGCGGCACTGGCGGGGTTCGTCCCGTGAGCGCTGTTGGGGAAGATAACCTTCGTGCGGTTTTCGCCTTTGTCCTGGAAGTAGGCTGAAGCGACCAGCAGAGCCGCCAGCTCTCCCTGCGCGCCGGCAGCTGGTTGTAACGAGACTGCGGGCAGCCCAGCGATTTCGCCGAGCATCTGCTGCATCTCGAACTGAATCTGCAGCATGCCCTGCAGACTTTCTTCCGACTGCCACGGGTGCAGATCAACGAGGCCTGGCACGGAAGCCAGCCGTTCGTGGCGTTTCGGGTTGTACTTCATCGTGCAGCTACCCAGCGGGTAGTAATGCGTATCGACCGACATGTTCAGCGTCGACAGATTAGTGAAGTGCCGAATGACGTCGGGCTCGTTGACTTCCGGAAGCGGCAACGGTGTGTCGCTGAGAAACTCAGCTGGGATACACGCCGTCGACGAGAACTCCGGGCAATCCGATTCCGGGTACTCAGCGCCGCAGCGTCCTGGTACCGACAGGTCGAAAAGCAGTTGTGTGGCCTGTTCGTTTCTCATGTTGTCTTCCGAGCTGAGCTTCGTGCTGACTGCAGAGTTGGATCGTGCGGTGCTCCGACCGAGCTTCCGCACGCTGCCGCTTCCTGTTGACTGTCGGACGACTCTCCGCCGGTTGTGTCACCATTCGGCGACGCAATCGCTATTGCTAAGGCGTCAATTTCATCGCGCGATCGGCATTCGGTAACGGCGACCAGAAGTCGGTCTTCGGATTCGCTGTCCGAGACTCGTCGCAAAGCCGGGCCGATATCAAATCCGGCAGCCTTCGCCCGCTGGATGACCGCTTCGGCGCCGTCGCGGCACTGAAGGGTGAACTCTTTGAAGAATGGCTGATCGAAGGCGAGTTCGATCCCTTCCTGCTCGGTCAGTTTTTGAGCGGCGTAGTGAGCCTTGCTGCACGACAATTCGGCCACCTGTCTCATTCCGGCCGGGCCGAGTAACGACATGAAGACCGTCGCGCGAATGGCGATTAAACCCTGATTTGTGCAGATATTGCTGGTCGCTTTTTCGCGACGAATGTGCTGCTCGCGAGCCTGCAGGTTCAGCACGAAACAACGGTCGCCGTTTCGATCCGTCGTCTGTCCAATCAGTCGGCCGGGCATCTGCCGAACGAACTTCTGCTTGCAGGCGAGGATGCCAAGAAACGGTCCGCCGTACTGCATGGGAGTGCCGAGCGATTGTCCTTCTCCGACCGCGATGTCCGCACCAAGGTCGCCCGGACGTTTCAGGACTCCGAGGCTGATCGGGTCGAACGAGACGATCGACAGTGCTCCGTGCTTGTGAGCCATCGCCGAGATCTGCTCGACTTCTTCCAGGCCTCCGTAAAAGTTTGGATGCTGAATGACGACGCAGGCCGTCTTGTCATCGATAGCTTCTTCGACGGCCGCAGGAGCAACTGCGCCGCCCGGTGTCGGGACGATGACAAGTTCGCAGTCCATCCGGCCGAGGTAAGTTTCAACCACCTGGCGATATTCAGGATGAACCGATCCCAGTAGCACGACTCGACCGTGCCGCTTCGTGCATCGCATCGCCATGAAGACGGCTTCGCTGACTGCTGTCCCGCCTTCGTAAAGGCTGGCGTTTGAGACGTCCATGCCGGTCAACTGGCAGATCAGCGTTTGATATTCGAAGAAGGTCTGCAGACTGCCCTGACTGGCCTCGGCCTGGTACGGCGTGTAAGCGGTGTAGAACTCGCTGCGTCCGGCGATCGCGTCGACGGCCGACGGGATGAAGTGGTCATACACTCCGCCGCCGAGAAAACACGGTCGGTCCGATGGTCCATCATTTCGTGAAGCCAGCTCACGAACCAGCTGTTCGAGTTCCAGCTCGGAAAGCTTGGGCGGAATGTCGAGTGGCCGCTTGAGTTGGAGTGAATCCGGAACCTGGTCGAACAGAGTTTCGATCGAGTCGACGCCGATCGTGTCGAGCATTTCCCGCTGCTCGTCAGGCGTGTTGAAGAGGTAGCTCAACAGAACCTCCAGTGAGGGCGGTGGCCTCAACCTTGTGATGAGTCCACCGCGGGCGCCATGGGGATGAATATTGAAACTGCGTGCGAATTTCGAATTCCGCAGCCATCCGTGGCGGGAGGTTTGTCGCGAGTGCCACTGGCTCCGCCAGTGCTGCACTGAGGAACGTGTCCGAAATAAGTTCCTAAGCTGGATCGTCGATGGTGAGTCAGCACTGGCAAAGCCAGTGGCACACAATGTAAAGATCAGTGATCTTCGTTCTGGCAATTCTGTTCGTAGGCGGCTCGGTCGAGAAGATTATCGAGATCAGCTGGCGACGCCATTTTGATCTTCAAAATCCAGCCGGCACCGAAGGCGTCGTCAGACAGAAGATCGAGGTTGTCTGAAATCTGCTCGTTGACCTCGACGATCTCGCCGCTGACGGGAGCGTAGAGGTCGGAGACGGCTTTTACGCTCTCGACTTCTCCGCAGTTGTCGCCGACGGCGAGGTTGTCGCCGACGGCTGGAAGGTCGACGTAGACCAGATCGGTCAACGCCTTCACTGCAAAATCGGTGATGCCGATCGTGGCGATGTCGCCTTCGACGGCGACCCATTCATGACTCTTTGCATACTTCAGCGAGGCAAGATCCATCGGGTGCTGCTCCGTGCACTTTCGCTGTCAATTGCCGAGTTTTCACGAGATGGAACCTGCGAGTTCATCCCTGCTCGGCGGTCATTAGCCCTGATTCAGGAGACGGGGTCTTCCTGGACAAGCGGCTCATCCTGCTTATCGGACTCGATCTTCGCGACTTTTTCCAGTCGACGGGCGTGTCGTCCGCCCTCGAAATCGGTTTTCAGCCATGTTTCGATAATTCGATCCAGTGCCTGATCGCTGATCAGATCGGCGGAGAGGCAAAGTACGTTGAGGTCGTTGTGCTGTCGGCTGAGTGCGGCGGTGATGTCGTCATGAACCGGCGCGGCTCGAACGCCGTCGTACTTATTCGCGACAATGCACATGCCGATGCCGGTTCCGCAGATCAGAATGCCACGATCCGCCTCAGCAGACGACACGGCTCCTGCCACTTTGGAAGCGTAATCCGGGTAGTCGACGCTTTCTTCGCCCTTGGCACCAAAATCGACGCCTTCAAAGCCCATGCCTTGAATAATGTCGAGGACACGCGCGCGAACGCTGACTCCACGGTGGTCACTTGCGACGGCAATTTTCATCATTTCACCTGCGGCGCAGAGGCCGCGACTTCAGTAACTCAAAGCTGTCAATTGAATTCTGACATGCTGCTGCCAGAGAACTTTGCAACAGTCCGACCCTCAGGGCGAAGGTCCTGATCAGGATGGATCGGGCAGCGGAAAGTCTGCCAGAATCCGGTTGAGATGATTCTCGATCGCTTCTCGACAACGCTCATATTCATCCATCCCTCCTCCGATCGGATCGGGGACGTCGCCGCCATCACTCGCCAGAACTCGAACTCGGTCCGCCACTTCCGGCCGCCTCGTCACAATCGCCTGCCGGTGACTGCGAGTCATGGTGTAGACAAAGTCAGCATGATTCAGCAAGCGTTCGGTTAAAGGCTGACTTTCGTGGGCGTCCAGATTTGCTCCACACTCTGCCGCCAGTGTTGCTGATTCTGGACTCGCCGGAGCCCCGTACGACGCGGCAATTCCGGCCGACGAAACGAAGTATCCATGATCCGGAAGTTCGTCCGGATTGCAACCGATTCGAGTTGCAAGCATCTGTCGAAAAATAGCTTCAGCCATCGGACTGCGGCACGTATTTCCGGTGCAGACGAACAGAATGACCTCAGCCGTCATGCGGCGGACACTCTGACTACTGACGATGCCTTCTCGCGAAACAGTGAATTCGTCCCCAGTCAGGTTCACCGAAGTGGGGCCGTCGGGAAATCGCACGTCTCCGAGATCGACGACGAATTCAGCCCCTTCAGACAGTCCGTTCAAATCTGCAGCTTTCGTTGCGGGTGCGTCAGGAACAACTGCAATCAGTGGGGCGGGCAGAATTCGGCCGATTTCCGTCACCATCGAGCCTGAGGATACCGTGACGTTGACACGGTCATTCCCGAGCAGTGCTCGAGTTTCGGCGCCCAGAGCATCACCAAGTCCACCCGAAATGGCTCTGGAGTCGGACGCCAGAATCACGGGACCAGGCCAGCAGCGGCGGGCCAGCTTTTTGCCGATCCGCGATAAGTCCGGCAGAAAGTCAAATGCTTCTTCGACAGACCGAGGCAGCAGCGTCGCCGTGCCCAGACGACATTTGCCTAAATTAGTGACGGATTGAACAGAATTTGACAGACCAGCCAGGACGTAGCTACTTTCAGTGGGCAGTCCGATAAGCCCGCCCTGCGATAGCACCTGCGCAGCTCGATGCACGAGATCTCGCTGCTGCTCGGGGCCGTCGGGCCGGACCATCTCCACCATGAACCTGTGTTCCTTATCGCCGAGAGTATCCAGTCTTCTCGCGGCGGCGGCGTGCTGTGCGAATCTGCGAGCCTGTTTTTACGAATCCAGGAAGCCACCGATTGGTCGGAAACTGCTTCGTCTCAAGTATTTGAGTCGCGGGATTCTACCGGCGTTAAGTGGCTCATTCAACCAGTCTGTCTGGATCGACCATCGGTCTGGGTCATGCCGAAATATGCCCGGTCAGCATTAAGACAAGCGACACGACAAACACCAGAGAATAGGCCCCCGCCAGCCCGATGGCAGCTCGACGAAGTCCGGCCGGGCAATCCGTCATCGCGAGCGACGCTCCCGCCGACACCGGAGGAATCTCAACCGACGGATAACCGAGACTCCACTGTTCGCCGTCTTCGGTCCGGTATTCGACTCGGCTTCGCCACAGAGTCCAGCCAACCAGCCCGACGATGCCCGCAGAAATCACCATGACATACCACGGCATGTTCGGCTCACTGGCATCCACGAGGGCCGGTGTCGTCGCCGTTATCTTGAGCAGCACGACCGCCAGCGAGTTGTTGAGCAGATGCAGGAGCATCGGCGCGAGAATGCTCCGCGTGACCAGATAAATCAGGTGGATGAAAAACGCGAGCGGCAGCAACGCCACCACATGAGCCGGGTGAATGTGCACGGCGGCAAACAGCACGGAAGTCATGATCACCCCGGCCAGAATCCCGTGTCGAGCCACCAGACCTCGCCCGATGATCCCTCGAAAAATGACCTCTTCTCCAATCGCCGGTGCAACGGCCACGACCAGAAACAGAAGCCCAATCGGGGCGGACTTGCCCAGCGGTTTGATGCTCTCATTGACGTTCAGATGGTCGAAGAATCCCATCCCGGGCAGGTGCGAGAAAAACTCGTTCCAGATGCCCAGTGTCAGCTGGTGAAAACCGCCGCACATCAACGAAATCGGGATCGAAACCGCGCAGATCAGCAAAACATGGCTCATCTTCAGCGAGCGAATCCCCAACAAGTTCGGAGTCCGGGGCCCGAGACGAAGGTGGGTTGCTGCCACGGCCACGACCAGAAATACGAGCATCTCGATCGTCATCAGTTCAAGCCCGAACGTTTCCGGCAGTTCCATAATTGCCGCCTGCAATTCAGCGGCCGAAGGCGCCGCCCCTCCAGCCGTCAGATTGACGATCTGTAAAAACAGCACCGCGACCACGGCGACCAACATCCCCACAAAATGAACGCCGATGACCCCCAGCATCCACGCGACCGCTTCCGGAATGCCCGGTCCGGGTGGGCGAAGATTCATTCCGTGACGATGTGCCTTGAGCTGTCGGGAAAATTCTTCGCGATCATCAGCGTCCGACTTCGCACCGCTTGCGATGCGCCCAATTTTGAGATTGTCACGAAATGCTGCGACTTCCGCTCGGTCCACTTCGTCGAGGGCTGCCTCATTGAGCGGCGCCTCGTCGAGGGCCGGTTCGACAGACGAGTCGTCGATCCACGGCGAGTCGTCGATCCACGGCGAGTCGTCAGATGTTTCTGCCGGCGGAGGGTCGAGACGTTCGTCGGGAGTCGTCGGGTCGGGCATATCTTCTCCGCACGCGCTCTTAGAAAGAGGTCAGGCTGTAATCGCAGGTAACGACACAATCACCAGCACGGTGTCCGGCGCGAGAACGAGTTTCAAGCAAGCAATGCCTGCCACCAGCAAAACACGGCCGCACTTGCCTCGAAGGCTTCCAGTCAGAACAGTCAGGCAAAATACGGACTCTGCCGAACCGACCAGATCGCCCGTTTGCGGCAAACCGGAATGGACAGAATCGCCACCGTCATGTTCATTCAGTAGGATGGTCTCTCATTCTTCCCGCATTACGCGTTGGCGGCGGAGCAAAATTGCTCGAAACATGCGGGTAGCCGATCCGGCACGTTGGAAGTCTGGATTCGGTCCTACTGTCAGGAGCTGAGGAAGAGTCCGCGTGAATTCCAATTCTGCCGACAAGCTGCCTGAAGACGACCTTTCTGCCACTTGGACGTTGTTCTGTGTTGGCTGCAACGAACGCTTCCCGTGCGGATCGAACGACGACGAGTGTCCCAACTGCGGCCACCACTGCACCTTCAACGACACTTCCGGCGACGAAACCATCGTCTCGCGCGACGCCAGCGAAGAAGGATTTCGAGAAATCGCCAAGGTCGCCGCCGAAAACGATCCGCTGATCGGCCAGGCGTTGCACGTTTATCAGTGCATCTCGCTGATCGGCAGCGGTGGAATGGGCCGAGTCTACCTCGCCCATCACAAAGACCTCGAACGCCGCTGCGCTTTGAAATTACTATCTCCGCGCCGAGCCACCTGCGACGAGGAATACGTCGCTCGATTCGTCGAAGAAGGTCGCGCGGCTGCGGCACTCGTTCATCCGAACATTGTCACCGTGCATGCCGTTGGGCAGGTCGGCGGAAAACACTTCCTCGAAATGGAATTCATCGCCGGGCGATCGCTGCAGCAGCTGATCAACGACGAGGGACAACTGACGATCCCGCGAGCCCTGTCGCTCGCCGCCCGCACGGCCGACGGACTCGCCGCCGCCCACCGCGACGACATCATTCATCGCGACGTCAAACCTGACAATATCATGCTGACCAAGCGGGGCGAGCCGAAGATCAGCGACTTCGGTCTGGCGAAACGAGTACTCAATAGTAAAGGCAAACCCATAGCGGACGGGATTTGCGGAACGCCTAATTACATGGCTCCAGAACTCTTTCAGGGCGAAGAGGCCTCGCCAGCCAGTGATGTCTACGCTCTGGGTGTCACGCTGTATCTCGCTCTGACCGGAAGGCTGCCCTACCAGGCCGAGTCGCTCCAGCAGCTCCGTTGGAAAGGCCGCAACGAGCCGATCGCCAACGTCCGCCGAGTCCGCTCCGACGTTCCGCTGGAAGTCGCCGAGTGCGTCGCGATGATGACGGCCCCCGCGCCGAGCAACCGCCCGAATGACGCCATCGAGGCCTCACAGCTTCTACACGCGGTGCTCGGTCAGGAACGCGACCTCGAATCACTGCTCATTGAAGCGTTCCGCCACGAGCCCGGCATCACGTGGACGCGTTCCGAAGATTCCTACACGCTCGTCCGGTCCCTGCCCGGCGACCGCAGGCAGACAGTTTTCATCGAGCCGAGCGATCACTCGTTCGGTGACAGGTTGCTTCTGTTTTACAGTGTTTGCGGTCCGGCTCAGCACGACTATTACGAGCAGGCGTTGCGGCTGAATTCCGAGATGCTGCACGGCAGTCTGGCGATTCGCGAAATCGACGGTGAGCCGCACTTCGTCGTTGTAGACACTTATCCTCGCTCAACAGTCGACCCGGAAGAAATTCGACGAACCGTCTTTGACATCGCGCAGAACGCCGATCAGGTCGAGCAACGCCTGACTGGCCTGGACCGGCACTAGCAACTACGGTTCCCCGCCGTTCGTGATCCGTCCTCCGATACCGACGATTAAGAATCGATTCGACGTGTGCCACTGGCTCTGCCAGTGCGGAATTCCCTGCTGACGCCGATTCGAATTGGCACTGGCAAAGCCAGTGGCACACCTTTTCAACAGGCTGCAATCCTCACCTCGAAATCGCTCTCCGATGGAAGAACTCCTCAAGGAATTTCTGGAACCTCGGTCAACGATCGCTCTGCTTGGAGTCATCGCCGTCAGCCTCATTGCGCTCGGCAAGTTTGCGGACATGGTCGTCGACTATGCCGTCGTTCTTTCGGAGCGGTCTGGTATCCCGAAAGTTATCATCGGAGCCACCGTCGTCAGCCTCGGCACGACCGCTCCCGAGGTCGCCGTTTCTGTACTGGCAGCCTTTAAAGGAAACCCCGGACTCGCGATGGGCAACGCGGTCGGGTCGATCATCTGCGACACCGGACTGATTCTGGGCGTCGCCTGTTTGATTCGCCCATTGACGATCCCCTGGGACATTGCCAACCGCCAGGGATGGGTTCAACTGGCCTGCGGATTTCTGCTGGTCCTCCTGTCGATTCCCTGGGCCGCTCCGCTTTCACCGTACACCGACGGCGCGGAAGGTAACTTCCCTCAGTGGGCAGGAATCCTGTTTCTGGGTCTGTTGGCAGTCTATCTGTGGGTCTCTATTAAGTGGTCGATGGTTTCAGGAACGAAGGAACTGCCTGACCAGGAACACGACAGCTTAACGGACAGCGAAGACACAGATGTTGAGCACGCATCCGCCGCCGTTCTGATCGTGAAGATCATCCTCGCCCTGGCAGGAGTGATCCTGTCGGCAAGCATTCTCATTCCGGCCGTGACGATCATTGCGCGGCGACTCAACATTCCCGAGTCAATCATCGCCGCCACGCTGGTTGCCTTCGGCACGTCGCTGCCGGAACTGGTGACGGCCGTCCAGGCGGCGCGTAAAGGGCATGGCGACCTGGCAATCGGCAACATCATCGGGGCTGACATCCTGAATGCGCTGTTCGTCGTCGGGGCCGCCGCCGCTGTGACGCCAGCCGGCCTGACCGTCGCCCAGCCGTTCTTCAAAATCTCCTTCCCCGCGATGCTGTTTGTGCTGGTCGTTTTCCGAATAGGAATCTACGTTTGCCGAACGCAGCTGACGCGAAAGTTCGGCTTCGTCCTGCTGGCAGCGTACTTTGCCTACCTCGGAGTCAGTATCGCCGTTGGCGTCAATCCCGGACACTGACTGGTCAGCCGCTGGCCAACCAACTGGATGTCCGAGAAAAAATCGCAGAGTTCGCAGAGGACTCGCAGAGAAAAAGGAGAGCCCTCATCTTTCCCTCTGCGTTTTTCAACTCAGCGACCTCTGCGTTAAAAAGTCAGAATAACTGACACCTTGAAGCCAACTCGTTTCACCCATAAGCGATCTCACCATGCAGACACTTTCAGAAGCTGAAGTTCGACAAAGAATCTCCGAGCGGCTCGACACTTCCGAGTTCGCCAACAAAAAAGTTCTGCTGATCGTTCCCGATGCCACCCGGACCGCTCCGCTGCCGATGCTCTTTGACGCCGTGCATGGAGAACTTACCGGAACCGGAGCGAGCGTCGATGTCATGATCGCTCTGGGCACGCACCCCGGAATGCCTGATGAAGCAATTCTCAAACTGCTCGGCATCAGCGAGGAAGACCGAACTGGCAAGTTCGCCGAAGTCGGGCTGTTCAATCACGAATGGGACAACCCCGACGCGCTGACTTCGATCGGCGAGCTGACAAAAGCTGATGTCGAAGAGATCTCGGACGGGCTCCTTTCGCTCGACGTCGACGTCCAAATCAACGCAAAGATTCGAAACTACGACACGCTGCTGGTGCTCGGCCCGGTGTTTCCGCACGAGGTCGTTGGCTTCTCCGGCGGTAACAAATACTTCTTCCCCGGCATCTCCGGTCCCGACCTGTTGAACTTCTTTCACTGGCTCGGAGCACTCATCACCAACGTCGGAATCATCGGCGTTAAAGACACGCCCGTTCGCCGAGTTGTCGACCGCGCCGCCACGTTAATTCCCGTTGATCGTCGAGCGTTGACCTTCGTCGTGAACGGCAAGGCCGATATCTATGACCTGTTTTACGGGACTCCGGAAGAAGCCTGGGACTCGGCCGCGGATGTTTCGGCTCAGGTTCATATCGAACGAGTCGACAAGCCGTTCAAGCAGGTTCTGTCCTGCGCACCTCTGATGTACGACGAACTGTGGGTCGCTGGAAAGTGCATGTACAAGCTCGAGTCAGTCGTCGCGGACGGCGGCGAGTTGATTATCTACGCGCCGCATCTCGATGAGATCTCAACCGAACACGGTAAGTACATCACGGAAATCGGCTACCACATTCGAGACTACTTCCAGAAGCAGTGGGACGATTTCAAGCATTATCCGTGGGGAGTCCTCGCTCACTCGACTCACGTTCGGGGGACGGGCACGTTCGAAGACGGCATCGAGAAGCCACGAGTCCAGGTCACACTGGCGTCGAAGATTTCTCCGGAAGTGTGCAAACAGATCAACCTCGGATACCGCGACCCCGCAACGATCGACGTGGAGTCGTTCGCAAACCGCGAAGATGAAGGAATCTTGTTAGTTCGGAAAGCGGGTGAACAACTTTACCGATTACAGGATCCGAAGTAACGCTAAACTACGAGGGATGCGCAAGGCAATTTGACCGGTTGCAATGACGCGGGAGATGCGTACTTGTGGACATCGGACTCCCAGACATGAGTGGGCTCGACCTGCCCACCGAGTTGCAACGTCGGGAAGCATCAATTCCGGCAATCGTGATCACTGGTCACGGCGAAGAAGAGTTTGAGCCCATCGCGGCAGAACGGAATGCCGTCGCCTATTTTCAAAAACCGTTCGACACATCGAAACTACTGAACGTAGTATCCGGTATTCTCGAACCGGCCAGTTAAACAATCTCCCTTGGTCTTCTCTCAGTCATAGATTCCATCGAGGCCGCCCGAGTGATTTCACGAAGACTCAACTGGCTCGTCAAGACTTTCCTCGTGACGCTCGGCCTCACGTTGCTGCTGAGTTCGTCCAGCAGTTTCGCATCTACTGAATCTGAACCGCCGCTGATCTCCGTGACAGCGGTTCGCGAAATGAGCCGGGCAGAGATGGCCAGGCACAACGAAGTCCGAGTCCGTGGAACCGTAACGTTCGTTAATGGCGACTGGCACGTTCTATTCGTTTATCAGGATGGCCAATCAGTCAAAGTGGGATTTGATTTCGATACTCAGGTTTCGGTTGGCACATTAATTGAGATCACAGGGTCCGTTGTGCTCGGCGACGTTAGTCCGGTGATTGTCGCCACAGGTATTGAAGTTCTGTCAAATGATGATGCACCAGGAAATCTGAAACCAGCCGCCTTCAAGATCGACAGAACAACGCAGTTTTCAGTGAGTCTCGTCGACCAATGGGTAGAGTTCGAAGGACAGGCCTACTCGGCAGTGGCTGACGACGAAAGGCATTACGTCAGTCTGGTGGGGGAACAGTTCGGCGTTTATGCGATGATCCCGAATTCAAAGGATCTCCCACCGCTTGCGACGCTTCGAAAAACGAAGATTCGGGTCCGCGGCATTCCGGCTATCAGCATTCAACCGGGTGCCGAGGGACAGATCGATCTTCTCGTTCCCAATTCAACCTTCGTCGACGTTCTGCCAGCGGACGACGAAACTGCCGACTCCAAACTGCGGAATATTGCAGCCATCGGCCGCGTCGACATGCAAGGGACCGCAGAAACGCCCGCCCGAATTCGTGCAGTTGTTCGTACGGCGACAAGTCACGGACGACTTTTCGTTTCCGACGAAACCGGTTCACTAATGGTCGAAGCTCAAAGTGGCTCCGCAATCGAAAAGCTCGTTCCTGGCGACGTCGTCGAGGTCGAAGGGCGTGTCGTTCGAAATCAAGAACCCCAATACATCACCGAAGCACTCGTCCGTTACATCGGGAAAGGCTTCTCACTGATTCCACAATCGACAACAGCAACTGAAGCTTTAAATCGACCGGCAGCGCTGATTCAGATCGACGGAACGCTCGTCGCAAGAAACGACGCTGAGAACTGGCTTCTACTCAAAAACGGCACTCACAGTTTTCGCGTACGAAGCCGTCGACTGATCACAAGCAAGCATCGTCAGTGGGGAGTTGGAAGTCGATTTCGTTTCACTGGTTGTACCTGGGGCAGCGAGAACCAGGACGCCGATTTCGAGTTGTACCCAAACAGTGTTTCTGTTGTATTCGGCTTGTCTGTGGAAACCGCGTCCGAAGAAAACACAGCTGCACTTTCCGCAGCGACACCAGCACAGACCATTCCAACCGTCGAAGCGGAACCGTTCCTGTTCCGATCATCGGTCAGGCTTGCACTTCAAATTACCCTCATCGTACTCGCAGGTTTAATCGTCTGGATCGTACATCACCGACTGAAAGAGCAGGAGCGGTTTCAGGAATCGATCCACGAACAACTCAGCAACCTGTCGCACATCGCGCGGCTCAACACACTGTCAGAAATGGTCGGTGCGTTGGCTCATGAACTGAATCAGCCGCTCGCCAGCGTTTCAAACTACGCAGCCACCGCCGAACTTCTCAGTAAGAAAGAACCTGCGGATTCTGAAAAGCTGTCTGGCGTCTTGACACTCATCGGACAGGAAGCTTTTCGAGCCGGTGAGATCATCCGCCGGTTGCGACACCTTGTCCGAAGGAAAACGCCAGGCTCGCTAGCCGTGCGAGTCTCAGAAATCATCCATGAGACGGTCGAGCTGTTTAAGACACAACACGTTACCGCCAGCGGTCTTGTGCAACTCGACGTGCCAGACAATCTGCCAGCGGTTCAGGCCGACTCGGTGCAGATTCAGCAGGTGATTCTCAACCTGCTACTCAACGCCCGAGACGCCACGGAGGCTCAATCAGACCGAATTTCATCCATTCAAGTTGAAACTTCATCCGGAGACGGAATGGTTTGCGTGACCGTTGCGGACAACGGAATTGGGATTGCCAGTGAAACGTCCGACGCCATTTTCGAGCCGTACTTCACGACGCGTGAACAGGGCACTGGCCTGGGCCTGGCTATCAGCCGCACCATCATCGAAACCCACGGCGGCAAAATCACCGCTCAGAAAGGGTCACCGTTCGGCACGCGCATCACGTTCTCTTTGCCCATCTCAAGAACGCAGACGAACATTGCCGGGTAGCGCAGAATCACTTCCGAAGATTGCCGTCTGAATCGACGCTGCAAGCAACAGGCAACAGCGCAATCTGTCTGATTGATGGCAAAAGCGACCACCGGTCAGTCACGTCTGACTGCAACGCCGACAATCTCTGGCTACGATTCGCTCCATGGAAGACAGCTACGATATCATCGTTGTCGGTGGAGGAGGCAGCGGCCTGGCAGCAGCAGTCAGCGCCGCAGAATATGGCGCCAATGTCCTGCTGCTGGAAAAGCAGCCGGCTCTGGGGGGCACCACTGGAATCGCCGTCGGATCGTTCACGGCCAGCCGAACGCGGCTGCAGAAACACAGTGGGATTAACGATTCGCTCGAGTCTCATAACGAAGATGCAGGCATGTTTCCGGCCGCCGACATCGAAGCTCGCAACAACGACGACTTACGACGGTACTTTCTCAGCCACGCCGCCGACACGATTCACTGGCTGATGGACATGGGCCTCTCCTTTCATGGCCCGAATCCGGAACCACCCAACCGCGTACCCAGAATGCACAACGTCATACCGGGAGCGAAGGCGTACGTCGCCACGCTGCACGCTCGGCTGGCTAAGCTCGGTGGAACAGTCCGAGTGAACTCACGTGTGCAACGACTGCTTCAGGACGATGACGGCACGGTCATTGGCGTTGCGGTCAAGAGTAACGACCTCGGGACGACAGAAACTGAGTTTCGCGCAAAGCGAGGCGTCGTACTGGCGGCCGGTGATTACGCAAACTGTCCGGAGACGATCGCCAGATTCAAAGGCGATCGCTACGCCTCGATCGAGGGCATCAACCCGGACGCTGATGGTGATGGTCATCGGCTCGCGGAAGCAGCCGGCGCGAAAATGCTCAACATGGACGTGACTTACGGACCTGAACTTCGCTTCGTACCGCCGCCCGGCAAAACGTTTCAGCAACTGCTCCCGACGAGTGGCCTCGGCGCACGCATCATGGGCCACCTGCTGCCGTTCGTTCCGCAGTTTCTGATGAACGCGATGATCCGCCGACTGCTCGTCACCTGGCAGCACCCGGAGAACTCGCTGTTTGACGATGGAGCCATTCTGATCAACCGGGAAGGCCGACGATTCTGCGACGAGACACTCTGGCCGGAACGCGAGATCGCCGTCGCCGCTCAACCAGAAAAAGAATGCTTCATTCTCCTCGACCGTTCCCTCACCGAGCGATACAGCCAGTGGCCCAACTTCATCTCGACCGCTCCGAAGATCGCCTACGCCTACGTCACCGACTACCTCCGCCTGAGACCGGACATCGCCGTTCAGTCAGCCAGCCTCGAAGCGATCGCTGTCCGGCACGAAATCCCGGCGGACTCACTCCGGAAGACAATCGCTGAGACCAACGACGAACGAGCTTCCAACAATCGCAAACCGTTCGACGACGTTCAGTGGACCCTGCTCGGCCCGGCCAAAGCCTACTTCACAACAACCGAAGGCGGAGCCGCCATCAACCAGCAGTTTCAGGCACTCGACGAAAGCGGCAATCCAATCTCCGGCCTCTACGCCGTCGGCCAGACCGGCCTCGGCGGACAGATCCTCTGGGGCCACGGCCTGCACATCGCCTGGGCCATGACGAGCGGCCGCCTGGTGGGCGAACAACTGGCAGCTGCCACAAATACGTAGACATTTACACCAATTCACTCAGCAGGCGAACTGGCTGAATCAAGCGAGGCTTCGCAGGCCGTGCGTCTCGGCACCCATGTACTCGCCCACTTTGAATTATTGTCCGCCGATCGGTAGCCTGAGTTCTTCTATTTTGGCTGTTTTACGTTTCTTATCGTTTGTATTCAGCGGGCCGGCACAATGCATATCAACAATTGGTTAACGAATTTTCGGAAACGACGTGTCGGCCAACCGGCGAGCCGGTTTCGCAAATCAGAACGTCGAGAACTGCGACAGTTTGAGGTCCTTGAGGTCCGCACTCTGCTGTCCAACGCGGCGCTCGACAATCTGTGGCAGAGTGTTGACTAGATTCCCGCTTCGCGTGGCGGCGCCGAATCGTATCTGCGAACTGATGAATTCGAAGCATTCACGATCGATGTCGGTGATCTCTGGTCGGTCGTTGCGGAGGCTCCGCTGGAATTCACTGCCGCTGCGGCCAATCCGATTGAGATTCCGCTTCCCACACCGGACGGAAGTCTGGCTCTCTTCAATATCGTCGAATCTCCGATCATCGCTCCGGAACTGGCCGCGAAGTATTCGGGAATCAAAACCTACAGCGGGACGGGCATTGATGATCCGGCCGCGACCATTCGATTTGACATCACGCCAGCCGGTTTTCACGCACAGGTTCTGTCTCCGTCGGGGGCCTACTACGTCGACCCCTACTACCATCTGGAAGACAGTCTGTATGCGAGCTACTTCGCAGCAGACGCGCTGGACGCGCCCGAGTTCCATGAACATGGAATCGACGTCGCCCCTTCGACTTCCGAAAAGTCTCAGAGTCCCGAAGACGGGTCACCGCAGGGACGTCCGGGCGACGAATCGAGCAACGACCCTGGCGGCGAGTCGGGATCGGAAGAGGGCAAACCGGCCCCGCCTCCGCAGTCCCGTTCCGGGACCCAGTTGCGGACTTACCGAACGGCGATTGCTGCGGATGGAGAGTACACGGCGTTTCACGGCGGCACAGTCATCCTCGGTCAGGCTGCCATCGTCACCGCCATCAATCGCGTAACGGGAATCTACGAGACCGAGCTTTCCATCCGACTCACGCTGGTCGCCAACAACGATTCGCTGGTCTATACGGATGCCGGCACCGACCCGTACTCGAACTCTGATGCCTTCGCACTGCTGGACGAAAATCAGACGACTATCGACACCGAAATCGGCAACGCGAATTACGACCTCGGGCACGTCTTCACAACGGGTGGAGGCGGACTGGCGGGCCTTGGAGTGGTCGGGATCGACGGCCAGAAAGCACGAGGCGAAACGGGCCTCGGGAATCCGACCGGAGATCCATTTTATGTGGACTACGTGGCCCACGAAATCGGACATCAGTTCGGCGGCAACCACACGTTTAACGGAGACAGCGGCAGCTGCGCGGGCGGAAACCGCAACGCAAGTACGGCCTACGAACCGGGCAGCGGATCGACGATAAACGCCTACGCTAACATCTGCGGCGATGACAACCTGCAGTCCAGCAGCGATCCGTATTTTCACTCGGTCAGTTTCGACGAGATAATCAATCACGTCGACAACACGATTCCGGAAGTTGGCTCGCGTACGAGCACGGGAAACAACGTTCCCACGGTCGAGGCAGGAAATGCATTCACCGTTCCAGCCGCGACTCCGTTCACACTGACGGCTGCGGGAACGGACGGCGATCGAACGAGCAGCCGGTGATGACTCGGACGCCGGTCAGTCAGACGCCAGTCGAGAATGGAAATCGTTCTGCAGGCGTCTGGTCAGTGTGTACCGTGCGGCGAAGAAACTTCATCCGCAACGAGGCACGCTGAACGAAGACAAGTACGACCTGGCAGCTGTCGGTCTGGAGGGCTGGCTGGCGAAACTCGGCAGCGAGTCGTGGCAACATCCGGATGCGAATCGCCTTTCCAAACGGCTCGCCAGATACGGCAACGAGCTGCTGACATTCCTGTGGTACGACGACGTGCCGTCCGACAACAACGCCGTCCGACAACAACGCCGTCCGACAACAACGCCGTCCGACAACAACGCCAGCGAGCGCGCGATTCGTCCCGCCGTGATGATTCGCAAGAATAGCTACTGCAACCACAGCGAGCGTGGTGCCCTGACCCAGTCGGTGCTCATGTCCGTCTTTCGCACCCTGCGACTCCGCAGCCACCAGCCCAATGGCACAATCCTCGCCGCATTGAGCGACTACTCAAATACCGGAACAATCCCACCCCCGCCACAAAAACACGAGACACAGCCAACAGGCTGAAGAGATACGAATTTAGAAACACGGCCTCGTGCACCCGGTCGGTGTCGACCGGAGCCGCGAAATTTGATCACAGGTGGCGAGGAAAGGAAAATGCAGGGTGTCGTCAAATTGAATGGGCGGTGCCGATCTGGTTTCAGCTTCAGCCGCTCACGAAGCTGAGATCTCTGGGCCTTGGCGATACTCATGTAACCGATGCAGGGTTATCGCATCTCACAGACCTGATGAGGCTGGGGTTCTGAACCTCTCGAACACGCAGGTGACCGATGACGCTGTGAAATACCTGAAGATGTCGTTGCCTGGGGCCGTGATTGGTCAATAGCTCAGCATAATATCGGGAAGGAGTATCGTGATTTCAGGGTGGATTCCAGTTGGCACCGCCCTGTCCACCAAACCGTTTGAAGGGGCTATTCGACGGCTCGCTTCACTCGCCAAGCCTCTGCAGCACTGCATCGCAGGCTTGGCTCAGCTCACCCGGCATTCTCAGGTCTTCCAGCTGCGGCAGTGATCGCCAGTAGTCTCTGAATTCCTCTACGGCGGCTTTGCATATAGGAGACTTGGTTTTTTGCAGAGCGTAGAACACCGCAAGTGCGATTTCATACCTGTCGTTCAAGTACTCAAGTCGCTTCTGTTCCAAGTCCCGCCCCTTCGACCACCCATACTTGAGCGATGGCGCGGCTCTCTTCCAGAAAAGGAGCTCTTGACCCACCATCCTTGTGAGTTCGGGGACAACAGCTTCTCCACCAGCCGTGACAAACGCCTCAACTGCGTGTTTATGCAACTTCACGTTTGACTTGTCGCGCAGCACACGCCGCAGAAACGGCAACGCATCATCTCCAGATTCGGCCAGCATCTTGAAGGCCTGATAACGAACATAGGACCTTGGAGAGCTCACATGCTTTGCCGCATTCTTCGCCCTGCTTCCGACATCTGTCAGGTCTGTTGCTGCTCGAAACTGGTTGCAAATTTTGACGACGCTTCGGACGCTCTCTCGCATTTCGTTCTCAGAATACAACATCTCTGCCAGGAAGCTGCCGCCGGGGCTAATCGGCTGCGTGATGGCATATGCACGATCATCGGCAATCCAGGCAACTGACTCCTCAATTCCACGAACTACTGAAGAAGCTGGCTGCCAGGCTGACGCGGAGGCGAGTTTGTCTGGGGTCGATTCCTTTTTTGCACGCTTCAGAAACAGCACCATTCTCTGAGAGGAGACTACGACGGGGGGAACATCACGATCGAATTCGAAGATCGTACGAACCGTACGACTTTCCTCCTCGGCAAACTTGCTAAGTCCTGGGATGTAAACTGAGTCACCAACCGCAAGTTTTCCGTCCCAGACGGCCAGCACTGTCAACGTCCCGTCGATTATCGCGCCCTCATTGGCCACCACAATATCCGTTGCGTGCCACGCAGCGCGGTCAAGATAGAAGGACGCCCCGCGGCCTGCATGCAGTTGCGGACATAGCGAGAGAAAAGCGACAAGCACTACTGCACTCCGAGCAGGGTTCACAGCGATCTCCTTTCTATTGGCGGCTGGGAATTCGGCGATTCGACCGGTATCCAGACTGGGGAAAGCGGTCAGAATTGGCCGGCCTTACTCGATTCAGTTACCTTCCTGCCTTGCCGTGCGGCGCGAACATGCATCGATCAGTCCGTCTGACCCGTAAAACTGGTGACGCCGTGCCTGCCTTACGAGTGCTGGAAGAAGGCGACCAATTCTCTTCAATGGAAAGCCCAGTGTTGCTTCTAAAAGGATGGTCTGTTCTTCGTGTGAGGCGACTGTTCCCAGTGCGCGTTGACCACCAATTAATGGCAACAATTGCTGGAGTAGCTCGGAAACACTCTCACGATCATTGTACATTTCGTGGCTGTGATCGAGTGGAACGCCATCAACCGATACCTGAAGACCAAGACGAAGTGGTGCCTCGGCGCGGACGATCTGCTCGCGAAGGCTGATGAGTTTTTCGAGACAATTTCAACGACACCGATCGCTTCCGTCTTTCCATTCTGAGCGACATATCCTTTGAAAAGACGCACCCTGTCGCCGTAGGTACGATGTGTGACTAACTTTTTGAAGGCAAATTCCATCGCGGCCGATTCGTTATAAACTCGCCGCGAGAGCAGCGTGCAAAGCAATCGTTCGGCAGCGCGTGGATAGTAAAAGCAGAGTCGCCTTACGGCGCCCATGGTCCGCATGATGTCAAAATACTCTCGACGCGACTCCAACACGTCCAGGATCAGCGATTCACGATGATCATTGGCGGTGAGATTACTCCAGTCGAGCCTGACAGCGTCAGCAAGTTCTGGCGTCAAGGTAGGAGACATAATACTTCCGCAGTTTTCGCCACCGTAACAGATTACTTCCAATTGGCGGTTGACAATTTGGCCGATCGCGACGTAGCAAAGGTCCCCGACCGTAACCCAATGTTGATCAAGTTCATGAGTCACATTTTCCAGCTCAGCGTGCGACTCTCCATGACGTGCGTCGTAGTCATTTCCGACGTCAAGATACGCAGCGAGCCACACGCGGTTACGGTCGGGGCGGTCGTTTCTGCGTTCATCGAGTGACCATTGAGTTCGGACTCCGATGCTGGTGGCCCGTTGGTCGTCGAGATGGTCGCATAAATCGGGAATTGAGCTAACACCTCGCTTGATGAGTTGGGCCAGTGGATCTGCAAACTCGGGCAGATCAAAGTATTCATCAGGATCGAAGTCAGACGGCACATCAGTACCAAGAAAGAACTCAGAAGCGAATGGCACTGCCGGTTTGGTAGTAAGGGGTTACGTCATGCGGCGGCTTCGAGTTCGGGCTGGAGTTGGTGTCGTGGTTTCTTCATCAGAGCCAGAATCTTCGGTCTGCGTTTGTTGGCGCGCGGTTCGACGCGGTCGTCGCGGTGGCCCACTCGTTCACTGGCGGAAGTCTGCTGTCCCAGTGTTGCCATTTCGTCACTCACCCCGATCACTGCACACAGTAGCCAGTTGGTCGCCAGAAG
>Ga0316208_1001444_pt1 | contig 22341 bp, 20 predicted proteins | sample 3monopyrite_MG_FD_204944 | JGI IMG/M metagenome (GOLD analysis project Ga0316208, IMG submission 204944) | Microbial mat bacterial communities from mineral coupon in-situ incubated in ocean water Damariscotta River, Maine, United States -... | ecosystem: Environmental > Aquatic > Marine >... | reverse complement strand
AGTACGAAAAGCGATATTATTTTTTGTAGATAGATTTGAATATTAAAAGGATTGTTTATATTTGCATCCCAATAATTATTGGGATTTGCAGGCGTGGTGGAATTGGTAGACACGCTAGACTTAGGATTTAACCAAGTATAGGTTCTTAAAATATTGTTAAAATGCGGGCGTGGTGGAATTGGTAGACACGCTTGACTTAGGATCAAGTGCCTCACGGTGTGAAGGTTCGAGTCCTTTCGCCCGCACAAAAGCCGAGGAGAAATCCTCGGCTTTTTTATTTTTAACAAGGGAATTTCTTCAAGATTTTAAGCCTTGGGTACAACATAGGTACAACATTTAAGTATTTTAAGAACTTCATTTGTATTGATAATGATTACTTCCATTTAATCTCAAACCTTATTAAATATTACAGCTATTAATAGATTTTAGTGAATAGCATCTACATTCAATATTCGATTTAAGAAATAATTCCTAACAAAAAATTGAGAACATTTAGTTCATTAGTGGTGCTTCTAGAACCAACAAGCCCGCAAATAAATTGCGGGCTAAAATACTTACGTATCTGCGGATAGAGAGAGATTCGAACTCTCGGTACAGTTTCCCGTACGCCTGAGTTTCAATCAGGAGCCTTAGACCACTCAGCCATCTATGTTTTGACCCGTAGTCTATCCTTTCTTTGAATAAACTGGCTTGAGATAACTAGTTCTAAAACCATTGGGCGTTAAATTATGTATTCCTAATAAGTTTGCAATTTCCTTCGTTGTAGCAGCTGTAAACCCCGAATTATTGATTCCATCAACAAATCTTCTTAAATTATCCTTCAATAAATTTAAAGATTCTTCATCGATGACACGGGTGTTTTCGCTTGTATTTACATTCCAACCTTTAATGTTTGGCGGTTGCAATGTAACCAAATTATGATTAGCTGCTGGTCCGTATAAATTCTTAAACCACTCACCAGAGCCTAAAAGTTGATTGATATTGTCCCTTGTTATAATATCGTGGATGGCTCTGGATTTTGCTTCGAGAACTAAGTAATGCTGGTCGGTCATCACCCATAGAACATCTGGTCCATTTCCAAATTCAGCTTCTGGTTCTTGTGCATAAAAACCAATTAAACTTCCAATTTCTGCCAATGCATTTTCAAACTTTGTATGCGGTATGTCTTGACTAAAACTAAGGTTTTCAAAAAGACTTTCAATATACATTTTAAAGTCTTGGGTTGTTTCAAAACGTTTAACAAAATGAAGAACTTGTATAGCTTGTCCTTCGCTAGCGGTAATCTTTGTATAGCTATGCCCATTTTTGGACTGAAGCATATGAGAAGTTGTTTGCGCAGCCTTTAATTGTAAATCATTAGATTTGGGAGCGTTATCAAGAAATAAATAATTTGCGGATTTTTCAAAGTACCAACCACGCTGTTTGGAAGTTAAATCAACCGAGTCAACAATATCATCTAAAATAAGATTACTTGCGCCCTCATAATCCCTTCTTCTGTATTGTTCGATAGCTTTTGACTCTACATCTGCAATTTCCAAATTTTTCAATATTCGGTCATCTGTTTTATCGACTTCGATTTTGGATAAGATATCTGAGTGGTATTCCCGCCAACTCATATCTTGCACCAAGCATAAATTTGCCGTTTCTTTAATTGTTTCTAGAGCATTGTCTTTTGATTCTTCATCTAATAAAGAAAGTCCTAGTTTAAGCTGTTCTCGCGTAACAGGTGTGAAATATTGAAGGTTGGATTTATTACCCACAAATTGCAATAGGTCTTTTCCCATAAGAAAGACAGTACAGTAATCACTTCCAGACCGTACAGCTCTACCTAATCCTTGTTCTATTATCTGTGCTTTTAGTGATGCTTTGACAGATTCTAAACGGAGTTCTGCATATAGCTGTTCGTAAGAGCTAAAAGATGGATAACCATCAAGAATGAGTACTCTACACATATCCCCATTTAGGTCAACCCCATCATATCTGTTGACTAACACATAAAACAACCCTTTTTTTTCTTTTAATTTCCCAATGTCCGTATTTATACTATCATTTTTTAAAATTTCAGCCCCAATATCTTCCCACTTAACAGCTCTTTCTGAGGAAGGTGTCAATACCATTACATTAATTCCAGATTTAGAATAATCTCTTGCTAAAGTCATTATCTGCTCATCGACTATTCTGGAATCAAAACGTTGCGGAGCAAGTATTAACCGTTGACCAACATCTTTACGGTCTTTTGGTATCAAAGCATTTTTGATGCTGTTTTTGTCGATTCCCAAGTCTTTAATCAAATCTATCTGGTCTTCAAATGTGGCAGATAAAATATATCTATGTTTGGCCTCATTGAAGGCTCTTACATTATGAAATGGAACATAAGCTGGTGCTATTTCAATCCCTCTGGGACCAACATAACAATCATAAGATTTAAGGTCGTCCGCAATTAATCCCCATTTGAAAAACAACTCGTCGTCATCACTAAACTCACCAATGAGTTCTATTAATTCATCATTACGTGAAAGCCAAGACCAATAAGGAACTTTCAATATTTTAGCATACGGGTCGCCCTGTATCAATCTGTGATAAGTACCTGGAGCTTGATATTTCAAATCGCCTTTGAATAACTTCAATAATCTCTTTGCTAAATCGTGACCAAATGGAATTAGTAATGTAGTTGCATCTCTAGCTATATCCAAACAGACGTGTGCATCATCGAGAACAATAGAACCAACATCAATATTGTCCCTCTCAAAAATTGAACGGGAATTGAATAATTTTTGGAATGTACATAGAAGTATTGCTTTCGAGTTTAAAAAGTCATCGGGAAACACACTTCTTTGTCCTGCATATTCTACTTCACAAACAGGTATTCCATATAAATTTGCTTGAATCTTCGCTTGTTCTAATAGTTGCTTATCAGGGCATAAATATAAACTAGGTCCAACACCTTCAACCATTTTCGAATACAACATTAAAAGGCTAACCAAGGTTTTTCCAGAACCCGTATTCATTTTGCAAAGCACATCACGTTGTTCTCGTATTTTATGCCAAGAGTTTAAAACCTCTTCCTGTATTCCACGTAAATAAGCATATCCTTCCTTATGGAACAAAGTTTGGAAAAGTTCAATTGGTTCAAAGTTGAGTTTCTTTGGGGTAGTATCTTCTAGTTTTTTCTTAAAAATATTCATTAATAATCAGATTCTATTGGCTTGATAATGTAATAAAATTTAACATATAACTATAAGGAATATTTATTTTGTTTTGAGAAAATTTTATCTGAACTGAAATGACTAATAAATAGATTCAGAAATTTCATAACCCACTCAGCACATTCCCCTTCATTCCACGAAAAGCTACATTTCGGAAAAAGAGCTTCGCTACATAAGTCTTGGACACAATCCCCAATTTCAGCTTTCCATTCCGTTAACCCTTCCCGATGCTCTGGGAAGGAACACTACATTCCATAGCCAAAATTGTGAATTAAGCCCGCTTGCCAAAGCGGAAAGCCATCACTTCGGTTTTCTTGACAGAATTTGCGGTAAGCCCTTCTTGAGTGCTTCCTCGAAAATTCTTAAAAACCGAACCGCTGTCTTACACATTTTAAGGGGTTTATAATGGATAAAGCCTTTGTTGTTTTTCGGTACAGCGAAAAACAGGCACGACATAACCAATTCTAATTTAACCACAGCTACTTATCTCGCTTAACTGTCGGTACGCTCAAACGCAACTGCGTTTAAAAGAATTGCTAATGCCCTTATGGAACTTATCAAGACTGTACAGAGTTTTAGCGAAAAATAAGGTTTCTACTTCCTTGAAATTCTAAGGAATTTACTACGTTGCAAACACACCTGATTTATTCCCTAAAAGTCTTGACAAAACCCACTCTATCCATTGTGCGGTGCACGAAAGAAAAGAACAAACACCCCTTAAAATTTAATCTGCTTTAAATCAATAGGGGAAATATAAATCACTTAAATATTTTATTATGAGTACTATTAAAAATCACGTACAGTTAATTGGAAACGTTGGACAAGAACCAACAATTACGAACCTTGAAAGCGGAAAGAAAGTAGCCCGTTTTTCACTCGCTACAAACGAGTATTACAAAGACAGCAAAGGCGAAAAGCAAACAGATACAAATTGGCATACAATTGTAGCCTGGGGCAAGACTGCTGAAATTGTAGAAAAGTATGTTGCTAAGGGTAAAGAAGTTGGAATATCGGGAAAACTAAAAACTCGAAGCTATACAACTGATGATAATGAACAACGCTATGTAACGGAAGTGGTAGCCGATGAAATCCTTTTACTTGGAAGTAAAGGCGATAAGTAAACTAAAATGAAAGAGGGCGTAACCGTCGAAAGATGCGCCCTCTTTTTCATTATTCACATTTTAAATACTATAAACAATGAAAGCACAAGTTAACGAAATAAAAATAAGCTACAAAGGTGGATTGAAATCTTCAATGTGGCAGAAAATTAGCAGTTCACAAGATGCAGCTGAACTACTTTATGAAGATTGGGATAAAGATACCATAGGCATACAAGAAACCTTTAAAGTTGTATTGTTGAATAATAGCAATAAGGTAAAAGGAATATATCAACTTTCACAGGGCGGAATTACAAGCACGTCAATAGACTTGCGAATTTTGTTCGCAGTCATTTTAAAATCTTTATCAGTAGCTATAATTTTAACACACAATCACCCAAGTGGAAAATTACAACCTAGTGATGCAGATAAGAATTTAACGAACAAGATTAAAAAGGCATCTAGATTATTCGACATTACCATTCTTGACCATTTGATATTTGCGCCTAATGGCGATTACTATAGTTTTGCTGACAGCGAAATTTTGTAAAAGACGGCTATGGTATATCTCAATTTTACAGATTTGAGCGAAGAGGCTCAAAACCGACTTTTAGAAAATTCTAAAAAAGATGTGGAACGAAAATTTGGCGAAGCTATTCGCAAATACGTAAAAGAAAACCATACCAATTTTGAAACAATGATTGAAGAAGAAGCGATACGGAATTTGTATTCCTATAAGTTCATTTTTAATATATAATTTTAAAATTAATAAGTAAGCACCTCTGAATTTTTAGAGGTGTTTTTGTAAATAATTTAAATCCAATTCAAGAAAAAAATGTATCTTTACATTGCTGAAATTCAGCGCACAAATTAAAGTAAGGCTATCCACTTTTTGACTTTCGCCGATACCCTTAAACATCTAAATTTAACATACAGGAAAATCATTTTCCTTGAAAATGGCAATCGGCTTTTTAGCCAGATTGTATGGATTTTTGTCCCGCTCGCGGGACGAAAAGGAATAGCAAGAGGGTAACACGCTGCGCGATGTTTCGGATTCCTTTTCGTTTTTAATTACCTGCTAATCAGTTAATTAAATTTATTATAATTTCTAGACAATCAACGATTTGCGACAAACAGGCTGGGAACGCCCATTTTTAGGGAAGATTTTGCGACAAATCGGCGAAATATGGACTCATTTACTGGAATTAGATTTAAAAAGGAAACAGCAAAACGTTTCCAAACATTCTCACGCACTTACTTCAAATCGCACACCGAAGCAATGTCCACAATGCTGGATTTTTTCTTCTACAACGAAATTTCGCCAAAGGAAAAATTAGGACCAACAGGACGTACCATTGAAGCTAAATTACTCAAAAGAATCAATGCGGTCATTGCCATAATGCGGGATGTCGAAAAGACGCAAACAAAACCTACGGTGGCTATGATTCAATCGCTCTTTGAAACAGAAGAACCAGCAAAAAAACCGCTGATTGTAGAAAAGAAATATGCTGAAGAGAAAAAGGAAGTACGCTTTCGCGAAAAGGAAAACCCAAGTAACCAACTATAAATTTTTGAGCTATGTATATTACAATAACACCTCAAAAATTAGGTAACAATTATTCACAAAGTTCGGCTGATTTTGTAGGCTATTTAGAGAAAGAAAATCAAGGCTTGGAACAGCACGATATGGAACACTTTTTCAATCAATATGGCGATGAAATTTCTGCTGAAGAAGTGGTAAAAGAAATTGATGGAAACACCGCAAAATTAAAAAAGAAAGAACCTAAGTTTTATTCGATTACGGTCAGTCCATCAAAATATGAATTACGAAAACTTCAGAACAACAGCCAAGATTTAAAAAGCTACACTCGTGAATTGATGAAGGATTATGTGGCTTCATTCAATAGGGAAATTAATGGGCGACCCATAACCATCGATGACATAAAATACTATGCTAAAATAGAACACCAACGCACATTTAAAGGAACGGATAAGCAGATAAAAGAAAATCAACCTTTTGCTACAAAAATACTTCAGCTCAAAACGGATATCCGAAACATCCAAGAAGGACGAGCTGAAGGGAATATCAAAAAGATGAAAAAGGAAATTGCTAAACTGGAACGCCAAGCACCACATCAACAAAATGGAAAACGGATAGTCCAGGGAATGCGAAAAGATGGAAACCAAAGTCATATCCATATCATCGTGAGCAGAAAGGACGCTTCCAACTCTGTTAGCCTTTCCCCAGGAAGCAAGCACAAAGCTTCCGAAGTTGAAATGCACGGTAAGAATGTGAAACGAGGTTTTGACAGAGACAAATTTTTTGAGAAAGCAGAAAAGACATTTGACAAGACTTTTGGCTACAAACGAAACTTTGCCGAAACCTATAAGGCACGAAAGGATTTTGTAAAAAATCCCAAGCTCTACTTTGCTGCTTTGATGAAATTACCAGCCAACGAAAAAGCATTAGCTTTCAAAATGATTACAAAAACAGGATTACCAATCGTTCCCAGTATTCCAGTTAGTCAAGCACAAATTGCACTTCGGGTTTTCAAACGATTAAGACGTGGTGCAGAGGTGGCCATAAAATCAAGTTCAATAGGAATATAGTGGGTATGCAAATAGACAATCTTATAACGATACTTTCAATCATTGGTTTGACCAGTACTGTTTTCTATGCGATGTTTCGAGTAAGCAAATATGCATTTTTATTAAATATCACTATGCTTTCATTTCTCGTTTTCTATACTTCTGAAGGAAATGAATTAGTATCGATATTACTTTATTTGGTGTGTCCTCTTATGCTAATTAATACAGGACTGTACGTTTTTCTGCATAAAACTGAAAACGCACAAAATGGAAACACTAAATATCAGGTCAGTTTTTCTACGAATAAAGGAAACTTCAAATTAGATAATATTAAACGTGGCGCATCCGTCATCGGATCCGCCGGAAGCGGAAAAACCGAAAGTGTCGTTTATGGATTTCTAAAACATTTCCGGAAAGAGAGTTTTTGCGGAATTATTCACGACTATAAAGATTTTGAGCTGACCGAAATGGCTTATCCACTATTCAAGGATAGTGATATTCCGTTTAAGGTCATTTCCTTCGATAAAATCATCCATAGGGTAAATCCTATCGCACCCCACTATTTAGAGAACGAGGAAAGCGTAAACGAAGTTTCTAGGGTGTTGATTGAAAACCTTTTGGAGCAAAGGGAATCAGGAACGACTGGTACAACAAAATTCTTTAACGATGCAGCTGAAGGTTTAATTGGTGGTTTGATTTGGAAACTAAAAACCGACTATCCTAAATACTGTACTCTTCCACATTTGATAGCTATTTATCAATTATTGGACACAGATAGCCTTATTCAGTTTTTGGAAACCAACACCACGTCGAGAGCAATGGCAGATGCATTTATTAGTGGTAAGGATTCGGATAGGCAGACAGCTGGCGTCAAAAGCACCCTGGCCAATGCACTTAAACGAATTAGCACACAGCGCATTTTTATGGCATTATCCGTAGATGATGTTCCATTGAATATCAATAGCGAAGAAAACCCTGCAATAATTTCAGTAGTAAACAATCCAAAATATGAAACGTCTTATTCGCCTGTAATTGCTACCATTATTCACACCATTACCAAACAAATGAGCGTTCGGAATTCCAAACCTTCTTTTTTGTTGATGGAAGAAGCACCAACAATCCGATTATTGAATATGCACAGAATCCCTGCAACTTTGCGTAGTTATGATATCGCTACTATTTATGTGATGCAGGATAAAATTCAAAACGATATGATGTATGGCGACAAAGCAAGCAAAGCTATATTAAGTAATCTTTCCTATCAATTTTTTGGAAAGGTAAACGACCCTGACACGGCTAAATATTACGAACGCTTTTTTGAAATAATTAAAGACCCTACCAAAAGTATTAGTCGTGGACACAATCTCGATTTTGATACACGTATTACAACTGGAGAAAAAGAAATTCCAAAAATTAGAGCAGATGTTTTCTTTAGATTAAAACAAGGCGAGTTTATTACTTATGCTGATGGTAAGGATAAGAAAGTGCAGTTTAAGTTGTCAAGAATACAACGACAACTTCCTGAAGAAACTAAACAATATTCAAGTGCTGATTTAGCGGCTAATTTTGAAAGGGTTTATGATGAGGCTAGGTCTATTTTTACATAGATAATTGATGTTCTAACTATTTGAAGCGTGCCAAAAATGCTTCCTTACGCCTTACGGCAATTGGCACACTGTTATTATTGGACATAGTCACATAGGCTTGTTTCCCTTTGTGAAATGTTTTTACCATTTCCATGTTAATAAGATGGGATTTGTGGCACTTGAAGAACTGTTTCCCATCCAAAAGGTTTTCATAGAATTTAATGGGTTTGCTGACCATTTGCTTTCTATCCTTGGTATGGATGTAAGTATAATTACTATTCGCTTCCAACCGCACTATATCAGCTACCAAAATGGTTTCAAAACCCGAAACGGATGGTATAGTCAAAAGTTTGGGCTGTTCTTGCTCAATGTTTTCAAGTAACTGCTGTACTTGACTGTTGTTTTCCTTAGATACAAATTCTTCGTTTAGGCGCAAGATGGTCTCATTGAACTCATCAAAATCTATGGGTTTCATCAAATAATCAAAAGCACTGAACTTAAAGGCCTTGATGGCATAGTTGTCAAAAGCTGTTGTGAAGATGGTCTTAAAGGAAATAGTATCGAACTGTCTCAAAAAGTCAAACCCTGTTTTATCATCGATTTCAATATCCAAAAACACCAAATCAAGCTGCTTGTTTTCTGCGACTTTTACTGCCTCATCCACGGTTTTACAGGCAGCAACAACATTGAATATCCCAGGTTTTCTTTCGATTAAATGTAATAAGCGTTTTATGCAATGAGATTCATCGTCGACAATAAGTGTATTTAGCATAGCAACTGTTGTTGAAGTTAGGTCAGTTTATGGACTTCAAGATAACAAAAACCAGTTACCCATTAGCTAATTTTCAATTAAACGAATGCCAAGGGTAATGATACGATTACCTTGGTGCCTAATTCTTTATCAATGATTTTAACCGACCCATTGGTGCCTCTGGTCTTATTGAGTACATCAATTCTGTTCTGCGTGATAGACAGACCCATTGAGTTCTTCTTTTTCCGTCTATTTTTATTTTTGCTTATATCCCGACCCACACCATTGTCTTCAACAGTACATATCAACTTTTGCTCTTCAGATTGGAAGTTGATTAAGATTTTCCCATCCTTTTCCGATTTAGATAGTCCGTGAACAATGCTGTTTTCAACAAAGGGCTGCAACAACATTGGTGGTAGCAGAACTTCATCAATGTCGAGTTCATCTGTAACATTGATTTCAAAGTCGAAGCCCCTTTCAAATCGTTTTTGTTCTATTGACAAATAGGTGCTAAGTAAACTGATGTCCTCTTCTAATGTAATAAGCTGTTTATCTGAATTTTCGAGAGTCATACGCATCAATCTTGCAAACTTACTGAGATAGTCACTGGCTGCCTGACTGTCATTGTTCAAAATGTAATCGCCGATGGAATTGAGACTGTTAAAGATGAAATGTGGGTTCATTTGTGCTCGAAGTGCTTTTAGCTGCACTTCGGCTACCGTAGCATTGAATTCGGCGTCCTTTTTGGCCATATCCGCTTTTTGCTTGCGTCTGTAGAAAATGAATGCAACTAGGGATGCCAATATTATGCCGCCACCCCCTAATAAGGATGCGTTCTTGATAGCGCGTTGGCGTTCTGCCTCTGCCAGGGCAAGAGCTTCCTTTTTATCAGCTTCGTATTGGATTTCCTTTCGTGATATTTCTACTTTGCGGTCGGTGCTCACCAAGCTGTCATTAAGGATGTTAGCGGCTTTATAATTCTCTAAAGCTTGGCGATAGTCGCCCTTTTTTTCCTGAATGGTAGCTAGGGTCTGTAAGGATTTGGTTTCAGTATATAGATTGTTCAAGGACTTAACCGCGTTAAGACTTTCAATGGCATAATACTCAGCTCTGTCCAAATCATTGCTATGCATATAGACTTCCGCAGCATTTACGTAAGCCGGCACTCTTAACACCTCTAAATTCAATGAATCTATCATTTTCAAACTGAGAGCCGTGTTTGCCAATCCTTCATTCAATTGGCCCGCTTGTGTCTGTACCAATCCCAAATTACTGCTTACATTGGCATTCTGCAGCATATCACCTGTTCGTTTCGCTTCCTTAATAGAAGCTTTAAAATAGTAAACGGCCGAGTCCGTTTGCTTTTGAAGCCCATAAATATTACCAATGTTTGATAGTGTGTTGCTTTTTCGCTGTGAGTATTTCAATAATTTTCTAAAAATGGGCAAAGCTTTGTTATAGTCCTCTTGTTCGTAATGTATCAATCCAATATTGGTCAACATCGAAAATTGATAGCGCTTCAGGGATGGGTTTTGTTCAGAAATACTATAAGCCGTTTGATAATAATCCAGAGCTGTTAATGGGTCTGAAAGAAAATAGTGGTACACCACACCAATGTTATTATTGGCCAATAGAAGCCCTTTGGTATAATTCATATCCTCAGCCAACTTCAGCGTTTCTTTATTATAAGAAAGCCAAGTAGTATCAGAAGGAGTCATAAGCATTTTCTTAGCGACATAGCTCTGTCTGAGGTTGACCAAGTTGGTATCGACTACTTTATAGTTCTCAATAAGTCTCTGAATGGAATCGGCTACTTTGTGCTGTGAATAGCCTAAAAATGATAGGCATAGTAAGATGAGGGTAAATGGTATTCTCATAAATTCGTTTGGTTTGGCACAACAAAGTAATCATTAAAAACGGTAATACAATTAAAACCAGACGTTAAGCTGATTAAGACCTACGAAGATACATTTTCCATAGCTTTTTCACAATGGTATTTGCATCTTTCGCTTTCAAAAAAACCAAATTCTTATGAAGCGTATTATTCCTATCCTTTTCGCGATTCTTCTAATCGGCTGCAGTAGTGACGATGATTCAGGTTCTACAGATGATGATGGTGGAGTGTTGGGCGACTCATTTATCACCGCCAAAATCAATGGAAACGATTTTGAGGCGGTACCTGTGGATAGAGGTGTATCTACTATTTCGGCACAACTTGTTCAAAATGAAGCTTTTTTTACGTTTACCATTGCCGGTATTGACCTAGGTGTAGAAATCACCCAAGGTGAAGCTATTGCTTTTTCCCTGGCGGGAACAAGTTTTGACCTTGTCACGGAAGGCCTTCAGATTAACAATCCGATAACCAACCCATTGGCGCTACAATTCTCAGGTGGATATTCATCCAATGGAATTGAAGGTGAAAATTTTGATTTTGATACGGACGGTAGCTCAGGATTTTTGAGAATCACCGCCATAGATAAAGAAGCTCAAATCATTTCCGGAGAGTTTGAGTATAACGTGGAAAATTCGGATACTGGCGAAGTGCTACAAATCACCGAAGGTGTATTTAACAATATCAGTTATACCGATGATTAGGGTGTATTCTTCATAAATGACCATATATTTATGGTAATCAATTAAAACCACTTTTTAACCAATGCTGACCAAAAGAGTTCTATGTTTTTTCATTTTTACCTTAAGTGCCATTACGGTAATCGCCCAAAACTGCAATGATTTGGTAGGATGGATGAATTTGATTAAACAAGAATATCCTGAGGCCACATCATTGCGATATATAAATCGTGCGAAGATTCAAAAATTGGCCACCAATTATTTCTCGAAAGCTTATTTCGAACCCTATCGTGGAAAGACCTACGGACAACTTTCCCAGAAAACGTTGGTAAAGGATTTCAGAAAAATCCAAGTCTGTTTTGCTAAGGGAAATCATAGAAACGATCCACACTATAATTGGGTGTTCCAGAACGTCATTTATAATAATTATCTAGCGTACGGTAATCCAAATTTTGTCAATCAGATAACAATGGTCGACGCCAAACGCGATCAACTGGAAAATGAACTGGCTAACGTTTCAAAAAACAGTGTTTCAAAAAGTGAACTATCACAATTAAAGCAGCGTTTAACCAATGAGTATGCGTTGCTACTCGATAGTGAGCTGAAACAGGCCAACTCAGAAATTGACATAGCTATTGCCGTGAAAGCCGGTACACAGCTTGATGAAATTCTAACTTCAGTTGAGCGATTAAATACTGAAAAATCTTCTCTTGTAGAATTGGTGCAATTGAAAGAGAAAGGGAAGCAATTACTACCTCAGGCTTCCCGAGAAAAGCAAACTGAATTTCAATCCCGATTGGATGCCAAGGCCACTGAAGTATTGAAAAATGCCGTTGATTCAGATTTGAGTTCGGTCAGTCAGAATTCGAGTATAGAGATAATCAACCAGAAAGTTGTGAACTTTAAAAAAGATTACGGTTCATTTTCTAGAAATAGTGAGGTCAAGAAAGGTGAGACAAATCTGATTGCAATCAAAGAAAACTTAGTCGAGGCTCAAATGAAATCCATTGAAAGCAGCATTGCACAAGTGGATAATGACACGTTCCTAAGTTTGAAAAATAAGTATACAAGCCACTTACCTGCGCAGTCCCCTCAGTACCAAAAACTAACCAGACTTTTGAATTCAAGAAAACGGGAACTAGCGGAAGAGCAACGACTGGCACAACAACAGAAAAAACTCGACGCCAACAAAGGTCGCATTGCCTTTTTAGAAGACAATGGTATCGATGAAGGAACGATGCAGTTCAAAACCTTGGGATTGAACAATGCTGCTTTTTTTGATTATATCTACCGCGGTCATTTTGAAAATATTGAACTGGATGTGAACAGCAGCCATTTCTTAATGATTCTTAGCGGGTATTTAAACACCTTTGGGAGCTTATGCCCAGAGCTGCTTCCCGATGACAAGGTAGAAATTATGACACAAGAATGCTCACGCGAAAATGTGACTACGGATGGTTGGGGCGTGGAAATTAGCAGATATTGTATTGCTTGGCGAACGGTGGGTACGGGTATTTTTGCTGACCCAAAATTGTATGCTGCTAAAATGCGATTAGTTGCAAAGCAAGATCAAAATGCTCTACGTACGGTTATCGATATGTACACCAATCCCAATGCGATGGGCAATTCGGTAGATCAGATCCACAAAGTCAAAGCACTGCTAAGCGATTGGTCAAATTTCTTCAGGTTAAATCCGTGCGACTCAAAAACTATAGAACAATTTGCAAATAATTTACTTGCTTTTGCCAATGGACAGCAACCTACTCGCTTAAGGGGGATGAGCGTTTACGAAAAAATAAAGATTCTAGGCGGTCCAGCTGGTGACCAAGACTATTCAAAGCTGCTCAATGACATACTTGGAAACCAGTCTAAAACTTGGGCTATGAATAGATATGTTCCCAATAGCATCAGCAATGTGCGTGAGTATAAATCGTCCGATAAAACTCAAACAGTTTCTTTGACAGCCAATTATAATTTTAGTGGATTAATGGGGAAACAGACGGGCTCTGTGACTGTCAAATTTAAGGATGGACTACCGGACTGTATTTACTTTTCGGACTATCCGAACAACTGTAAGAAGCCCAATGGCGCATTAATTGCAAACTATGGATTAGGACAGTATGGGAAGTAGTGCTTTGACACATAGTATAATCAAAAAGGCCCTTTATCCCTCGGTCCATTGTGCGCAACCTTCCATTGGCCATCTTCTTGGACCAACTTAAAAACACCAGGCTTAGGGTCGAATGCCGTGGAATACTTTATCCAAGCAAATTCACCGTCCATAGCCTCATCAACAATCTTGAAATCGGATTCTGAATTTTTATCCTGAACAAACATATCTTGAATACTGGAAAGATTAGCATAACCATCATCTGTAGTATGTTTTTTAAGAGTCGCTTTGTCGCCCTGATAAAAACTTTCAGCAACAATTTGTGCGGTTTCTGTGTGAGACATATTCTTGTTTTCTGAACAAGAAATGAATAAAAGTACGAGTGAGCAAATGACTAAATTTTTCATAATATTATTAATTTGGGTTATTGATATATCTATGTGATATATTCAGTTTTATATTGCGTTCGCCATCCTTCTCGTTCAATTCCAAAATTGCCCTACGGTCATCTGATAATGAAAATTTGGGCATAACGTAAACAAACCGTATCATTTTGCCTTCTGCAATTTTTGAGGGCAGATGGTGCTTGTAAATAGGTTGTTGATATAAACTCTGTAAAGATTTCTTTTTCCCTTTTTGTCGAGTCTCGATGGAGAGGTTCAAGAAATTCAAATCGTAATCCAATGTAGAATTATTCTCAATCTGAATAACGAAGTAGAGTTCTTCTTTATCAAAAACAATATTCTCAACATTCAAGACAATGCCTTGAGTTCGCTTCTTAATCCGACCAATACGTTGGTTTCTGTTAAGAAGATAGGAGCAGAATTTTTGATAATAGTAGGTTCTGTTATCTATATTTTTTTCAGAAGTTACAACCTGAATCGAATCGGTTACAATTGGTTTTTCATTCCCTATACTATTTGATAATGGAATGAAATAATTGAGCTTTGACAGCTGCTTTTTATATCTTACAATATACGAAAAAATTGCACCATTTCTATTGACTACGAGTAGATTACTTTCTTTACCAGGCTTTGCCTGAAGTAATCCGAAATACTGTTCTTTTTCACGATTGTAGGTAAAGACAAAATTATCTGAACCGGTTATGCCCTGTCTTATGGGTTCTGGGAAAAATAGCGCGACATTTTTAGTGTCGTTTGCGTAAATTGTGTCTAGTACCGTGCTTGTTTGCGCTTTTGCGAAAGCAGAAATCAATGATATCAATATTAAAAATAGGGTTCTCATAATTTTGGTTTTAGAATTAATTTGTAGTTGTTAAGTACAGTTACCTTCACGCTTCTATTACGACGTCTAAATACCTGTGTAATGCCACCCACTTGTGGAACAGTCGGAATGTTGATATCGCCTATGACATCATCCAAAACTTCCGTGGTAGCTTCTGCTCTAAAATTGTTTTGTACATAGATACCTTCGCTGCCATCCAATAAATCGAAAGCTTTTAGTTTGGTAGGATGATGCTTTATGTTTTCAATTTCGATTAAAGCACGATTTGGCTGAAAACTTATAAACCCAAAAACTGGTGTATTCTTTGGCATCAGTTTACCATTGATAGTTGCCGATTTGGTAAGGCGCATTCGTAATCGAGTATTGGCTTTAACAACCTGGTCGCCATCTACGACTACATAAATAGTATCATCTGTATTGCCTATAATGGAAACTTCATTGGGTTTAGGCGCAGCGGCAAAGAACAGTTGATGTTCCAGTCCTAATTCTTTAGCTTCAATTTTTTGTTCTCGCTTTATTTCAGCAGAATCAATTTGCTGGGTATTGTTTTGAGCAACTTTCTTTTGCCCAAGATTCCCATACTTCTTTTCAGAGTATTGAATCTTACCAGCATCATAAATACTATCTACAATGCGTTCTTTTTCTCGTTCTGGAAGGTCTGGGTCATAAAAGCCCAAGGAATCAATCAGTTTTTCGTCATAGATGCTGGGCGCATTATTTTCGCGCACTTCCTTTAAATCATTGATGGCATCTAGTTTTGAATCATACTCTTTTTGGTTTTCATCCAAATCGGGTATCAAGGTCTGTTCAAGGTTTTCATTTTCACTTTCGTCATCGCCCATTACCATCATAGAATAGGATATCAGGAATATGAAAATCACAACCAATACAGCTGTAAATACAATTTTGTTCTTTTCTACTTTCATAATCGTGGTTTTTAAATGCCGATTATCGGCTCAACTTTCATCATTTATTTTTTTTAATGTGTTCTCGAAATAGTTTGTAATCAACAACCCGTGCGGATTGTTTGGAAAGTTTCGGTCAACTGGAATTAAGTTTCCACTAGAAACAAGTTCGTAGGTATCGATTATTGAACCTCTATTGATTTCAAAAATGGTAACGGTTCTGAAGACGTATGTTCCGTTTTGTTCTTCGATTTGTGAATCAATACTCAGTACTTTCTGAACTAGCGAATATTGTAGCAAACGGTTATAGACACCATCCGCTTTTTTCTGGCGGTAGAGATTGTCCACAGAACTATTGCCCAGCCATAATGCCTTTTCCAAATTGCGTTCATAATTACTGGCATCGATGTTATAGAAATAGTTATGGAACAAATCCAAATGTGCGAGAGCTTCTACCTTGAAGTTTTCTTTTTGTGTGACGAGCTTGAGGGGAATAATACTTCCATCAGTATTAATGGCAAAGGCACTATTAAGAGTTTCTTTATTCGTTTTATATACCATCAATAGTGAAAAGGTACTGGATAGCATTGCAAAAATGACAACTGTCAACACGATAAATCTGTTCAATTTTAAGACTGCGTAGATATTTTTGTAAGGTGTTTTCATTTTCATTGGAATTAACTGGTAAACAATCTGAGGGTAAATGATGTGGCACGTTTGTATAATTTGAATTTTAGAAAAACAATGAAGCCAACTGAACCAAGTTGAACCACAGGTGCAAAAAAGCCCTGGCCAACATCTGTCCCAAAAAGGTTTGTCCAGAAGTTCGTATTGATTTCAGTATAGAGGGCATTTACAAATACATTGACCAAAAAGAAAGCCGGCACCAACATATAAACGGCAGCGTATAATTTGAAAAATGTATAGGCAAGCGAACGGAATTTTTCAAAAACTGCCAGACTTATTACGAGTGGGAAAAAAGCTTGCATTATGCCTAAGAGGAAATAGCGTTCGGCAAGAAATAGAGGGTAGATGAACAAGTCTAATATCCAAAGAAAGAGGCTTATGATGAATGCGAATATTTTGAAACCGTAAAGTGGTGTGACCAAGGCTTCGTATAATAACGTCATTGCCGCTTGTGCCACCTCGATGATACTTACATCCTCTTCAATAGGAATATCTTGCATCTGTAAAGGCAATAAAGCCGGTGCTGTACCACGATATTGTGCTTCAATAGAAACCAAGATGCTATCGAAAAAGCCCAGGACTTGTGTTGAAAATATGACCAGAAGAACAACAGCAAAATTCTTGGTCAATTCCCCTGGGCTTAATCCCCAAGTATAACCATCTTTATCCGCAATGCCTTCATTGTATTTTTTAAGGATATTGACCAGAAAGAACAAAACGGCAAGCGTTTTCATTCCTGCAATAGTATATTGCGAGAAACTGCTGTTCTGTATGGTTTGAAACACTGCGTCAACGTATTCCAGTCCAATCCCTAAAAGTATGGTTGCGGTCATTATTAATATTCTGTTTCTCGGTTATTCACTTTATCCTGCATTTTTCTAAAGGAAATGATATCACGATAGCGCTTAGTTTTTGTCTTGATATTGGAAACCATTTCTTTTGATTCCTGTTCTTTTTGCTTTAGGACTTCAGCACGTTCGGCATCAGACATTTTAAGATTATCGCTAGATAATATTTCGCCCATAAAATCAACCGTGTCCAAAGAGTTTTGGACTATGGCATCAAATGATTCTGCAACCCGTGTAACTTCCTCGGGCTTGATGTAAGGCGAGTTTAAAATATCCTGCAAATCATTTTGCATTACATTGATAAGGCGTTGATTGTTCTGGGCAATTTCCTGAACCGCCCTGAGTTGCTGTACCACACTTGATACTTTCTCAATACTTTCTTTTGCATCTTTCAAGAACTTTACGGACTTGATAAGTTGTGAGGTTTGTTTTGCTGATTCCACAAGCGATTTTACCAAGCTTACAAAGTTGGTATTGTCATAAACTGGCATTCCTTGAGCGGTAGCACCGCTAGGCAGTAAAAGGCCAACCGTTAAGAATAGCCCGAACAAGATTGTTTTGATTTTTGTTTTACTCATTGTAAAAAATTTGTTTTGGTATTCGTGAATCTTCGATTTCATAATATTATGTTTTAGATGTGAATTTTTTAATAGCCAATTCCATATCATTGGTCTTTTCATAAATGGCCATTATGGCCTCGTTTTCCTGTCCGTCGGTTAGGTAGGCTGCGTACACTTCTTTGGGAACTTCCAGCCTAAAAATGTTGCTTTCCTTTCCTATTTTGATGAACATTTCGGTATACTTCCGTGGTCCAGAAAGATTGTTTTTGATGGATTTTAATTGGTTTAAATCGTGGCTGGATAGATTGAGTCTTTTGACCAGTTCGTCATAACCTTTTTCATTGTTTAGGCTATAAATGACCTGTGTATTTTCTAGTATGCTTGCCGATGTTGAATTGTTGGGAAGCTGATTTATGGATTGAAGAATAATGCCTATCGCACCATTCTGTTTACGAATCGCTTGATAGTAGAATTCCACACTTTCCAATACGTTTTCAAACTTCAATTGCTTTGCAAACTCATCGAAAAGGATAATGCCTTTTTCAGCTCTGTTTTTCCAAATAGTTCTTTGGATGGCTGACTTAATTAGTTTCAACATTACTGACAGGATTTCCTTGTTATCCTTTACTTCATCGAGCTCAAAAACAATCAGTCGTTTATCCTCAATTTTATAGGTCTGGTCTTCGCTTACTTCAAAAAGGAAGCTATATAGACCATCGCCGACATATTCGGACATTACGTGCAAGAAGCTTGTAATATTGAAGTAGTCGGGATGGATTTTTAAGGTGTCCAGAAGGTCTTTCTGATTCCTCTCTATAAAGTTGTAGAAACCATCCAGCGAATGATTTTTTGTAGTGTTATTGTAATAATGGCGCAATATCTTTTTGACCGAAACCGATTGTGCTTTGGTAACTTTTAAGTCTGAAGCAAACAATTCAAACAGAAAGACTGATAAATCTTCCAAACGTTCAGGTGTCAGGTCATTTGTATCACTTATATAAAAGGGATTGATACCCAAGTTTTTGCCACTTTCATAGCGAAGCACAGTATATTTTTCGGGATAGAGTTTGGCAAATTTGGTGTAGGATCCGCCGAGGTCTATAATAACCAGGCGGACACCACTTTCAAAATACTGGCGTAGAATGTTATTTGCCAAAAAGGACTTGCCCTCACCTGTTGGGGCAAAAATGGCAAAGTTTCGTGCCTTAATGCGCTTCTTGCGCTCGTCCCAAACATCCTTTAGAACTGGAACGTTATGTTCCCTATCATTAAAGATGATTCCGATGGCATCGGAATTGTAATTGGTGTTATTAATGAAAAGGCATAAGGCGTGTTTTAAATCAGTAACATATAAATCGTTGTTTGAAAAATTGGATGAAAAACAGCAGTAACTATTTAGTATATAGTTCTTCCGTTCCTCGCCTCTGGGGTAGTATGGAATAATGTCTAGTTCCTTAAACTCGGTCTTTATTTTTGAACCAATTCGACTTAAATTTTCTGGGTTCTTGTCCCAATAGATGATGTTTAAATGACCACGAATAATGCGTGCATTATCATCAGCGTTGATTTGGTCAAGGATATGCTGAATTTTACCGAGGACTACTTTATTCTGCGAACCGAAGTTGGAACTTTTGTTGAGTTCCTCAACTTTCTTATCAAGTAGTTTACGCCACTTTTGTTTGTCATCCAGATATAAGATTTGATTGACGATATGATTTTCATTAAGCGTAAGCCCTAAGCCATCAATAAACCCTTGATGAAACACAAAATCGTCAGAAGTGAATTTCTCATTGGTTTTGCTACTCTGTACACTTTCGCCAAAGCACAGTTCGCTATTGATAGCCAGGGCATCAAAATGGTTTTCGCCAATATTGACGCTTTTTTTATCTAATATGATATCAGTATCAAATCCATCATTAAAGCCATTGAAATAGCCATTGGTTAACTGCTTTATGTCGTGAGCGTTGAGCGAAACAAACTTCATTTTACGACTATTGTTTATGAAGGAAACCGAATCACTAACAGAACCGATAAAGCTTTTAATGTTGTCATCTAATTGTTGGACAATCCCCTTAGAAACTTTTCGGAAAGGGTTGACATATTTTGAATTGTTTAGTGCCTTGTTCTTAGTGAGCGTAAAGAACAAAAAGCAACGATGTTCCATATAATCACGTCCTTTAAAGTGGTCGTGCGTAGCCTTTTCTAAAAACGTTCTATTGGGAAGTGCTTCTGAAGTATAGGTCTTTTTAAGGTAGATGTCCTGTTTTTGGACTACTGTACCAATAGGCAATGATTTCAAAGCCTGAAACCAGGCACCGTGTATGTCCTCAAAGTCTTTTTCAGATAAGGAATAAATCTCTGGTAACGTTCCTTCATAGCACAGGACTACATTGCCATTATTGGCAAATATGATATTGTCTTGAATATCTGCAATAGGTTGATATGCTGAAAGATTAATCTTGTTCATAGTTGAAGCCAGAGTTTCTTTTGTTACTTATTATTCTTGGAAAAGCCTTAGCCATCTGAAAAATTTGTGGGTTATGTGTTATTCTCGTTAAGGCTACGTACAAGGCAGCATTAAAAACGAGTATTCCAATTATTATCCCGAAGCTGAAAGAGAAGATTATGATGAGCAGCGAAGCCAAAATGGAAACCATCATTAACGCAAACAGGGAAACAGGCAGCCCAAAAATGACTGCCCTTTTCCTAATGTTTTTATAGACCTCGTATTTCTTCATACAGCTATTCTAATAAAGCCCTCGATGAGGGTTCATTTATACTACGATTCCTATTAAGTATGTGAAGATGCCAACAACTGCGCCAGCAATCAAAACAAACACAAGCACTCTGGTAATCCCTTTTTTAAGGTCTGCATTTTCCCCAAAGAAATGCCCTGCATTAAAAAGAAAGCCAACTAGGAAAATGACACCCAATAAAATTGGAAAAATGGTTCTGATGGTGTCGCCAACATCATTAACGGAATCTTCTATGCCACCAATTTGAGCGAAAAGCGAAGTGGATAAGAGCGAAAGAACTGATGCTAAATAGTGTGATTTTTTCATAATAAAATTGTTTAGATTTTCGTGTTGTTTTCGTTGTTAGAAATTTACATATATTTGTTTATAAATAACTGAAAATCAAATATTTGTGAATAAAATATTTTTTGAAATCAATTGAATTTAATTGCTATTATTTGGTATCAAATTCTATGAGTTTTTGAAGGAAAGTTGTTGATAACCTGAAAATTGAAAATGAAAAAAGTGCTCAAAAACGTCAGTTTTGTCTTTTTGCTTCTAAAAATGTGTATCTTTTTTGGACAAGAAACGAGTACTCAAAAACGAATTGTAATTGACGTTGGACACGGTGGAAAAGATTTTGGTGCAATAGGTATAAATGGCATCAAAGAAAAAGATGTTGTAATGAGTATTGCAAATGCCATTTTGAAGCTAAATAATAATTTAGAAAAGCCTCTGGATATTTATTTAACCAGGTATAATGATACACTTATTTCGCTATCGGATAGAACGAAGCTAGCCAAAGCTCTAAAAGCTGAAGTGTTTGTTTCCTTGCATTGTAATCATTCGGATAATCCAAATGCTAGGGGTATTGAAGTTTATGTTTCAAAAAAGCAAGCGGAATATTCTAAAGAATCTGTTTATGTCGGCTATCAAATTGAAAAGACGCTTTGCAAAGAGATAGGATATGAGAGTAGAGGTGTAAAGTTTGCAAATTTTCAGGTGCTTCGAGAAACAGTATATAATTGCGCTTCGGTTCTCTTGGAGCTGGGTTTCTTATCTAATAAAGATGAAGGCGGTTATTTGTCAAATTTCGCAAATATAAAATTTATGGCATTGGCCATTTTACTATCCATACAACAGCAATAGCATTATGAAAGATATTTTTTTAGAGTTAACCAAAAGTTTAAAAGCTATAGTAATACAATTTATTTCAGAAGTGATTTTGTTATATAAATCTTTCAGAAATTAGATTATTTCTGCATATCGCCAGCACTTTTATCAAAAGTAACTAAACTAAAAATTATCGCAAATTGATATTTATTATTTAAGTATTTGCTTAAAGAAGTAATTAATTATATATTTGTGCGTCTAAAGTAAATAATATGAAACTTGAAATAACCTGTACAAGAGCAGAAGCCAACCATAAACAGTTATTAAACTGTATGTCA
>Ga0316208_1001443_pt1 | contig 22345 bp, 20 predicted proteins | sample 3monopyrite_MG_FD_204944 | JGI IMG/M metagenome (GOLD analysis project Ga0316208, IMG submission 204944) | Microbial mat bacterial communities from mineral coupon in-situ incubated in ocean water Damariscotta River, Maine, United States -... | ecosystem: Environmental > Aquatic > Marine >... | reverse complement strand
ACTAAAACGTTAGACATAAAAAAACTATGAAAACAATACGCCCCAGAACATGGAAAGGTTTTATTAAAGCGATAGATGACATTCGCTCTGAATATGGTGTATATAGTCGAGTTTTAGATTCAGGTGAAACTTATGTGCGGAACAATCTAATTCTATTTAGAGGACAATCTGATCAAGCATGGGAGCTAGCAACTACCTTAGAACGAAAAACAAAAGAACAATTTCACGTAACTAAATATATGCGCCTTGTTAAAAGAGCCGTGAGTGAAATCGAGTCATTTACTGGTGCAAACTGGAACACTCCACCTTATCCAGAACTAGAAACCGAAATAAAAGACAAACAAGATGTTTTCACCGTTCATTTACCATGTTATGACTACTTAGTATATTTAAGACATCATGGTTTTCCCTCACCTTTACTAGACTGGACAGAGTCACCTTTCATAGCTGCTTACTTTGCATATATTTCCAACACTAAAAACAATCCTGCTGTCTACTGCTATATAGAACGACCAGCATCAGTCAAAGGCGGCACGGGTGGCGACCCACTGATTTCTTTAAAAGGTCCTTTTGTTAAAACGCATAAACGCCATTTTGCTCAAAAGGCATGGTATACAGTAGCTACCAAATGGAACTCTAGCGAAGAAAAACACAATTTTCTCCCTCATGAAAAAGTCTTTAGTAAAAATAATCCAAAACAAGATATTTTAATTAAAATTGTTATACCAAATAAATGTCGAGATGAAGCTTTGCACTACCTTAATGACCACAACATAAATCACTTTACTTTATTTCAATCCGAGGACTCATTAATCAAAGCCATCGAAACGAAAGAGTTTGACATAAACAATGTCTAACAATCACATCAACCCGACAAAAAGGATGCGCGGCCTAAAAACAGGCCGAGCACCTTTTTGCCGGTTATGTAAGCGTTAGGAGTACAAAAAATTAATATGCACACTAAATCAATCATTACATTATTTCTTATCCTTCCATTTTCTGTGTCAGCAGAAATAAATTATTCAGAACGGATAGAAAAAATCAAAAAAACAAATGCCAACACTATCCATTCTTCATTGCCTAAAATTCCATATGAAAAATGGTTTTCTAACTTAGTAGGTAATGAAAAAAAGATAAATTGGCATACCACTGATTGTGGCGAGCAAAATGTCAGTGGAAATCAAAAAGACTTTCCAGTTTGTGTTGAAATGAGCGCAGATTATTTAAAAAACAAAACACTATTCATTTCTACTGTTTTTGGCACGCATAAAAAGGGACTTATAGGCACTCCTAAAATATGGATGGTATATATTAGGAAAAATGGAAAATATAAAGTATTTAAAAATTTAAATGAATCAATGAGCTATTTAGCTAATGAAAAAACGTCTAACAACACGCCCTGAGGTGGACCAGCAAGTAAAATTTTAGTTACTCAAAGCAAAATTTAACAACAGAGAACCTTGCTTCTTCAGCGCATTTAAGTATTTTGATTCATCATAAGGCGTACTTGTTTGCCAGCATCTAAATGCGATTCTAATCCACTTAAACGCTAATGCGCGTATCACCGTGTTATGCGGTTTTCCTTTTTTTATTTGTTGTTCGTAATAAGCCTTCGCCCTAAAGGAATATCAAGAGTTATGCGCCTGGAAAAAGTTCATTAAGGTTTGCTTCCGAACTTTTTTTACGGCAGCGAGTGACGACCATTTTGTTAGAAAATACAAAAAATAATCGTGTCTTTTTCTTTAAACCAATTAAATACTTGCGGGTAATAATTTTTAAGTATTGCAGTAATTCGATTTGAGCAATCAACTCGATCTTGTACAATTTTACGTCGGTATTCAAGCCGTTGAGCGGGCGATCTCACCTCTGCACATTCAGGTTTGATCCGTGCTGAAATTATTGGCGCGCTTTTCAATGGTCTGTTTTTATTAATGATGGCACCGTATGTTTTCTGGATAGGTTATCAGCACCTGCGCACACTGATTGAAGTCCCGACCGGACTGATGCTATGGGCTGCCGCGGGTGCTCTGGTGGCTGAGTTAATTGTACTGTGATTATTGCTGCTGCTGCGCTAGTGATTAAGTTTACCGGCTTTTATCAAATTGACCCTTTAGGTATGCTGTTCGGGGTGGTATTGTTACGGGCTTCGCGTGCAGTATTAAGGAAGCTACGAATATTCTATTGCATACGTTTCCTGCTGATTTTGATTTGGAAAAAATAGTAGCTGCCGTTGAAAAACTCGATAGTGTGGAAGATGTACAACACTCCCAAGTTTGAGCATTAACTACGCTCAAAAGCAGGCAATACCCATGACAAAAAGAGGTGAGTATATTTTCGCGAAGGTATCAATTTTAAGCCATCCTTTTCAGCTAAACACGCTAAACTTGACAAATAAAATATGTTTTATAGACTTAATGTGTTTATGGGAAATCAGCCATAAAGATAAAACAGGCACAGCGTAAAAACGCAACGAAAGCATGCTTCCATCGAAGTGCAAAGGATATTCAGCCACCACTACGCTATCTCAGGCTGTCTGGCATCTCCTGTCGAACTAATGCTGAATTTATACAGATTAAAAAATGCTTGTTGAGATTAAACCTGTTGAGGGTAATCTCGAGCAGTGACTTAGGGAGAAAGTTAAGTGATATATAATAAAAACTATTTCTTTACGAGACGTCGTTTTTTGCAGGGTACGGCCGCCGCGGGGCTATTGACAACATTAGACAGTCTGGTTCCAGCCTATGCACGCCAAGCTGATTGGGGTCACAACGCAACAAATTTCAAATACCCTGATCTCATTGATTTGCACATTCGCAACACTGCACTGAAAGTCGAAGGTAAAGATACCAGTGCGATCACCATTAACGAAACCGTACCCGGACCGTTAATACGTTTACGCGAAGGGCAAATGGCCACCATGCGGGTGACCAATCACCTGAAGAAAGATACCTCGATTCATTGGCATGGACTTATCCTGCCGCAGGACATGGACGGCGTACCCGGTGTCAGTTATGCCGGTATTCGTCCCGGTGAAACCTTTACTTATCGCTTTCCAATTCAGCAAAATGGCACTTACTGGTATCACAGCCATAGTGGTCTACAGGAACAACTGGGGCACTTTGGTCCAATGATCATTGATCCCGCTGAACCTGAGCCCTTTAAATATGATCGTGACTATGTGGTGATGCTCTCGGACTGGACCTTTGAAGATCCTTACGCCATTCTCAAAAAGCTGAAAAAGCTCAGCAGCTATTACAATTTTCAACGTCGCACAATGCAGGACTTTTTCAATGATATAAAAGAAAAAGGCTGGAGTGCCACTATGTCGGATCGCCTGGCCTGGGGCAATATGCGCATGGATCCAACTGATATCGCAGATATTACCGGCTCAACCTATACTTACATGATGAATGGCATGGGTCCTGAAACTAACTGGACCGGGCTTTTCCGTCCCGGCGAACGATTGCGATTACGCTTTATCAATGCCGCTACCATGAGCTATTTCGATTTGCGTATTCCGGGACTGAAAATGACCGTGGTGCAGGTCGATGGCCAGAACGTCCAGCCGGTAACGGTTGACGAATTGCGCATTGCCGTTGCCGAAACCTATGATGTGATTGTTGAGCCGGACAACACAGCCTATACGATCTTTGCTGAAAGTATGGATCGCAGCGGGTATGCCCGCGGTACTCTCGCCACCCAGCAAGGCATGAGTGCCGCTATACCTGCACGACGTCCACGTCCGGTGCGTACCATGGCGGATATGGGCATGGCCGATATGGACATGAGTGGAGCAGGCAAATCCGCTATGGACAACAAAAACAGCATGTCAGAAATGAAGATGCCGGCCAAACCACCGGCCGTCAAGCATGGTCCGGATCACCATGGCCCCGGTGCCGCCGCAGTGGCAGAATTTTCCAGTAGCCGTATTCAAGAACCCGGACTGGGACTGAAGAATAATGGTCGGCGAGTGCTGGTTTACGGCGATTTACGTAGCCTGGACGTGGCTCATGACAAAAGAAAAGCGGCGCGTGAAATTGAATTACACTTGACCGGCAACATGGAGCGTTACATGTGGTCATTCGATGGCAAGAAGTTTTCCGAAGTGGACGGACCGATCCAATTCTATAATGGTGAACGAGTACGTCTGACCTTTGTGAATGACACCATGATGGATCATCCTCTGCATCTGCATGGTATGTGGATGGAACTGGATACGGGCGCAGGGAAATATAAACCACGCAAACATACCATTAGTGTGCAGCCGGGTGAGCGACTGTCCGCAGATATCACCGTCGATGCGCCGCTGGGGGAATGGGCCTTTCATTGCCATCTACTTTACCATTTGGACATGGGCATGTTACGTGTCGTATCCGTATCGGATCGCACTGAGGAGACAGGCTCATGAAAATAAATAACCATTATTCGAAGCTGACAGGCTTAGTCCTGTTACTCAGTGTTTTGAGCACATCATTTGCGGCAGAATCGAAAAAAGACTGGCCATCACCCATTGAAGACAGCTTAAATTATAGCTTTCTGTTGTTTGATCAGCTTGAATATCAAAACAATGACAATAGCCCGGATACGTTTTCCTGGGATGTACTGGGCTGGTATGGGGGTGACTACAATCGAGTCTGGTTTAAAACCGAAGGCAGTGATCAAACCGGAGGCGAGAATACCGGTGAAAGCGAAGTACAACTGCTTTATGGCCGATTGATTTCCCCGTTCTGGGATTTTCAGGCAGGCGTTCGTTATGAAAGCCTGTATGGCGCCGGGCCGGATCTGTCGCGCAGTTTTGCGGTCATCGGTTTACAGGGATTGGCACCTTATCTCTTTGAAGTCGACTCGGCACTTTTTTTAAGTGAAGATGGCGATACCTCGGCACGTATAACCGCTGAATACAGCATATTGTTCAGTCAACGACTAATACTGGTACCCAGTATCGAGGTCAATCTTGCTGCACAAGATGTACTTAACTTTGGTGTCGGCAAGGGCCTTAACAATATCGAGCTGGGTTTGCGCCTGCGTTATGAAATTAAGCGCGAATTTGCACCTTACATCGGTATAAACTGGAACAAGTTATATGGTAATACTGCGGATATGGCACGCAACGAAGGTGAAGCCGTCAATGTTTTATCTGTGGTAGGTGGAATACGCTTGTGGTTTTGAGTCATCACAACGGAATAAAAATACAAAAACAGGGTGAGAGACTGCGGCATTCAAAAAAATCATTATAATCAATAAGTTATGAGCTTTTTTAATTTACCTAATATATTTAAAAACAGGTCAGACATGCATAAAGGCATTGGGTAGATTATATAAGTAATATTATGCAGATTACTTATTCTGAAAATATAAGTGTCAAGGGTACTGTTTGTATTAGTATTGTAAGCCATTGATTTAGAACGAGATTATGTGGGGATACCTCGTTCCCTTTGTTGAAAACGATTCTGAAATCTTTCTAAAAACCATAATTCCTAGCCGAAAAGCAACACGAAAATACCTTGAGGTGAAATCATGACAATCAAATTAAATAAAGAAGGGAAAGAAATACTCGACTCTTATGAAAATGATGAATGGGCATCCGTTTCAACCGAACTGGATATTGCCAAATATAAAGCTGCTGCAAGAAAAAGCTCTTATCGAAGGCCTCCCTTACCAAACATTAATGTCTAGTGTTTTACATAAGTACGTAACTGGTCGTTTAAAAGACAACAAATCATGGGGGCAGATCACTTGATAAAGATTAGAACGCGAATTACTTCACTCGGCTCGCAATAATGGATTATCTTAACCCCCCGCCACTGTCATGTTATCAATCAACCATGACCCCGTAATAACTCCACCACGTGTATCAAGATCATTGCCGACTTGCTGTAAGCCCATAAACATATCTTGTAATCGACTGGCTAAGGTAAACTCTTCAACAGGATATTGAATTTCGCCATTCTCAATCCAAAAGCCACTTGCACCACGAGAATAATCACCCGTCACCGTGTTTACGCCCTGCCCCATGACTTCTGTAATCAATAATCCCTTGCCCATTTCTTTTATCATGGCATCTAATGCTATGTCATCATGGTTAATATATAAATTATGTACGCCACCTGAATTACCTGTACTTTGCATCTCTAAACGCCGAGCGGCATAACTGTCTAAAACATAACTTTGTAATACACCATCGGTAATTAAGTCATGCGCTTTTGTTATGACACCTTCATTATCATAAGGGGCGCTACCTAAAGCACTTTTAAGATGCGGGCGCTCATCTAAACGAATGCGTTCAGGAAAAATTTGTTTACCCAGGTGATCCAGTAAAAAAGAGGCTTTTCGATATTGTGCGCCACCGCGAATACCGGCTAAAAAATGTGACAGTAAACCTTTTGCCACTTCGGCTTTAAAAATTACCGGCACCTGACAGGTAGGCATGCTTTTCGCGCCTAAACGGTTAACTGTTCGCTGCGCAGCATGTTTTCCTATGTCACTTGCTGACTCTAATTTACTGGCATCACGATTCACGCTATACCAATAATCGCGTTGCATCGCAGCATCTTGCTCGGCGATCATGGTGCACGACATGCTATGGCGTGAGGTGTTGTAACCATTCAGAAATCCCTGAGTATTACCATAAACCCGAATACCACTGTGACTGCTGACAGAGCCCCCTTCTGAATTAATAATGCGCTTGTCTTCTGCTCGTGCCACATCTTCACATTCTTTGGCGAGTTCTACCGCTTCTTCTGCGCTGATATCCCATGGATGATATAAATCTAAATCGGGGATATCCGTTGCCATCAAATTTTTATCGGGTAAACCGGCATAGGGATCATCTTCGGTATAGCGGGCAATATCACAGGCTGCTTTTACGGTTTCTTTCACTGCTTTTAAGGAAAAATCACTGGTACTGGCCGAGCCTTTTCGATTGCCAAAATAGACGGTGACACCTAATCCCTTATCTCGATTATGTTCAATGGTTTCAACTTCTCCCATTCTCACCGTTACGGAAAGTCCCGACTCGACGCTCAAACCTGCTTCAGCGGCAGAGGCACCTTGTGAGTGGGCTTCTTTCAATAAATCGTCAACAATGGATTTTAAATTCTCAGAATCATACGGATTAGACGGATCGAGATTTTTTGAGCTTGAAATCGGGTTGGTCATGACCACCTCAAGATGTTGTTTACTAAAATTTTTTGTAATATACCCCATTGTAAGGCTACGAAGCACACATCACAAATGGCATAATAGGCACATGGCAAATAATGATTACATTCCCGGCAATACCGAAAATGACGAGACTGATGAGCTGCAAGATGATGAGTTGATCAGTAAATCACAACGCAAACGTGACGCTGAGGCCGCTCAGCTGCTCGGTAAAAACATTTTAGGTCTTTCACAAGATGCACAAGATGACATCGAACTACCGGATAGCCTGAGTCACGCATTAAATGAAGCTCGCCGTATTAAAAAAAATAGTGCTCTAAAACGCCAGCTTCAATATATCGGAAAACTCATGCGACATATTGACCTTGAGCCTATTCGTGAGCAGTATCTTCAGCTGACCAACCATTACAATACTGATATTAAAGAACTGCACCGCTTGGAAACCTGGCGCGATCGCTTACTCTCTGAAGGTGATAAAGCGTTAGAAGATTTATTAAATGAGGTGCCCAATGCTGATCGCCAACATTTAAGGCAACTCATTCGTCAGTCTGTGAAAGAAACCAAACTCAAAAAACCACCTAAATCAGCGCGTGAAATATTTAAATATCTAAAAACCTTGTTTGAATAGCCACAGGGCACATGAGAATTTTTTTTCTAGTGATACCCTGTTTATTCTGCGGTTTAATTATTTTCAGGTAGTTAATCAGACATACTCGTCGGGCTGAAGCCCGACCTACAAAAACTCTGTATGATCCCGCGGTAAATTTTTTGGTCTTCTTTGCACTCTTCGTGCCTCTGCAATCTCTCCATTCAAGTCTTAAAACATCTACTTACGTTTACGAAACCAGCCCGTCAAACTCGCACGCTCGCGTTTAGCGGGTAACACTTCATGTTCAAATTCTGCACTCATAAAACACACAAAGGTTCCCGCATTCGGTAAGACTGAGACAGTTTCTCCATTTTTTAAATAAAGCTGGAGTTCACCGCCATCCTCCTTTTTCCAATCGTCATTTAAATAAGTGATCAACGTGATAACGCGAGTATCCTGATTTTTATGTTGATCGAGATGGCGTTTGTAAAAAGTATTGGGTGGATACAAAGCAAAGTGGACTTCTAGCTCAAAAAGCCCTAGATAAAAATTTTCGTTTATTGCGTTTTGTAGTTGCTGTGTCAGTTCAAGATACTTTTTTTGTGATTCATTTAAGTTGTTTTCATCAAACCAGCTAATTTCATCGCTACGAATGGATTGTTCAATATGGAAATCTTTTTTGCGACCAATACCGGCTTGTTTTAACATACCTTGCTGACGTAAAGACGTGAGCGTTATTTTTAGTTCAGCAATCAATTCTTTTGAGAAAAAATTTTCCTGAACAGACCAGCCTTGTTGCGCTATATCATTAAGGATGTTTTTGATTTTCATAAAAATATAAGCAAACGACTAAAGTGAGGATATGGAATGGCTAGCGCTAAATAAAGACCGTCTGCAGAAGGGATTCTGCAGTCGAGCAAGCCGGGCAAGAATTGTTCCTGACAATTCTTTGCATGCTCCGCCATCCATGGTGGCCAGATGGCAATCTTTTGCGCGTCTTTATTTAGCGCTAGCCATTCCATGTCCGGTGCTATTCGCATATTTTTCAATATGCACAACATTAAAATTTAAGCCGTACCACCAACCGTTAAATGATCAATTTTCAGGGTTGGTTGCCCAACACCAACAGGAACACTTTGTCCTTCTTTACCACAGACACCTACACCGGTGTCTAATTTTAAATCGTCACCTACCATCGAAACATGTTTTAATACTTCAGGGCCATTGCCAATTAAGGTTGCACCTTTAATAGGTTGTGTGACTTTTCCATTTTCTATTAAGTAAGCTTCACTTGCAGAGAATACAAATTTTCCTGATGTTATATCAACCTGACCACCACCAAAGTTAACCGCGTAAATACCTTTTTCAACAGACTCAATAATTTCTTTCGGATTATGTTCACCGGCTAACATGTACGTGTTCGTCATACGTGGCATGGGTAAATGTGCATAAGATTCACGTCGACCATTACCGGTTGATTCGCCCCCCATTAATTCAGCATTCATTTTGTCCTGCATATACCCTTTGAGAATGCCCTTTTCGATGAGCATGGTTTGCTGTGTTGTTGTGCCTTCGTCATCCATGTTTAATGAACCACGACGGGCATCTAATGTACCATCATCAACAATAGTACATAAAGGTGATGCAACACGTTCACCGATGCGACCGCTAAATGCTGAACTGCCTTTACGATTAAAGTCACCTTCTAAGCCATGACCAATCGCTTCGTGCAATAATACACCGGGCCAGCCCGGACCAAGTACAACAGGCATTGAACCCGCAGGTGCTTCAACGGCTTTTAAATTGACCAGTGCCTGTCGCACCGCTTCTCGTGCAAAACCTAAAGCACGTTCGCCCTCAGTAAAATAGTCATAACCAACACGACCACCACCACCTGAACTGGCTTGTTCATGGTCATCACCATCTTCAGCAATCACTGTGACATTCATTCTTACCAATGGGCGGACATCCGCATTTAAAGTACCATCACTTGATGCAACTAAAATAACTTCATGCACACCAACCAGACTGGCAATTACTTGTTTGATACGAGGATCTTGTTTACGTGCTTCAGCATCAACTTGTTTTAATAAATCAATTTTCTCATCGGTTGTTAAAGAATCTAAAGGATCAATCGGTAGATAGAGTTGATGGGTAGAATGTTTTTTCCATGCTTGTACCTGATTTTGCTGACCAGCACGAGCAATTGTTTTTGCGGCATTCGCTGCCTCATTTAACGCGGGTAATACGATTTCATCTGAATAAGAAAAGCCGGTTTTCTCTCCACTAACAGCACGTACACCAACACCTTGCTCAATGTTGTAGTTACCTTCTTTTACAATGCCATCCTCTAAAACCCATGACTCATTACGTGATGTTTGAAAGTAGAGGTCAGCACGGTTGATACTGTTTCCCATCATCTGATCCAGAACATTTTGCAAATCATTTACTTCAAGTCCGGTTGGAGACAATAAGATGTCATTAGCGGTATCTAAATAACTCATTAAAATTTACTCTTTAGGTAGCGGACATGAAATTTTTCGATTTTGTAACACAGGAAAATTGCGACGAATATTTTTAATATTTTCAATATCAACATCGCCAATCACATAACCTGAGCCTCGTGCAAGATGGTCAATAACCGTTCCCCATGGATCAACTATCATACTATCACCGTGTGTTTCACGACCATTTACATGATAACCGCCTTGTGCAGAAGCGACGACATAACACAAATTTTCAATGGCTCTCGCTCGCACTAATACTTCCCAGTGCGCCTTGCCGGTAATGGCAGTAAAGGCAGAGGGAAGAACAATAATATCCGCACCTTGCAGTACCAGTTGCCTGAATAACTCAGGGAAACGCAAATCAAAACAAATTGCCAAACCCACTTTACCAAATGGCGTATCAACGACAACCGCTTTATTACCCGCTTCTATTGTTTCAGATTCATTGTATGTTTCACTGCTGATTTCAAGGTGCACATCAAATAAATGAATTTTATCATAGCGGCTGACAACTTCACCTTTTTCATTATAAACAAGGCAAGCAGCATAAAACTTACTACCATAATTGACGTTATTACTATTTAATTTTAAGGGAATGGTACCGGCAATAATCCAGACATTATTTGCTTTTGCCTGTTCAGACAAAAAATCTTGTATTGGCCCGTTGCCCTCGTCTTCAGCAACTTTAAGTTGATCTGCATCATGGAATGACATAATGGCAAAATTTTCAGGCAAAACAATGAGCTTTGCACCTGCCGCCACCGCACTCTTTATTTGGCGGCTAACTTCATTCAAATTTGCGCTGACATTCGTACCCGATGCCATTTGGATTGCAGCTATTTTAGTCATAGTGATAAATTACTTCTTCTTGAATTAAATAATATTTGAAAATTAATGGGTTAATACATCAAGTTCGATAATAGTTGAAACTGCACTGCCCGGTATGAGTTCGATACGTTTAGATGAAAGCCCCAAAGCAATTAACCAGCTTCTTAGCTCATTAGCCCACAGTGTACCTTCATCCCCCCCCGGATATTTTATTTTCAAAGAACTATTTACATTTTTTTGCAATTTTTTCATCACCTTATTAATTGCTGGCATAGCTAATAAGGTTGTAGCTTTCTTCGGTACAGACCATTCATTAGCATGTAATAGTTCGCTATTTTCTGCAAATGCATTGTTTGTTAATAACAATATTGAAAATAGCGTCATCTTGATAAATTTTTGCATAATCAAGAGCATACCATATTATAATTCTTCTTCGATAATCTCTTCAATTTCCGGCTTTTCCCAGGTTCCATTAATTTCGTAGGTGGAAGTCGATGCTTCATTAAATTGCTCACCTGTCAATTTATCAAGTAACCAAAACCCTATGCCAGCAGGCAAATTAACTAAAAGCGCAGTCACACCCGCAACACCACTACCAACTTTAGGCACGACTTCAACAATATTTTCATAATCTTCATCAACTAAGCCGGTTCGTCCACTGATATTGACTGTCGCAACGGTGCTGTTAACCTCAAAGCCGTCAGTATATGCATCGCCATCTGTAATTTTGATATCACCATTTGCAGTATCAAAATTAAAACCTTTGTCGAAGCTATCTTTAAAATCACCTACCAATTTGCGTGGTAATGCGGATAAACTAAATAAGCCTAACAAACGTCCTGCACCGGCATCGACACCTTTTACGCTGCCTTTTTCCAGGTTAAGCTGAACATCACCGTTCAACCCAGCCAAAGCAAATTGTGTTGGGGCACCCTCCCAGTTTAAGGTGCTAATCATTTTAGCCACACCTTTATCGATAACTGACGAAAACCCCAAATCGGTTAACATGCTTCCGAAATTGTTACTGCTCAAAGTTACATTTAAATTTGTAGTATGCTTACCTTTCGTTTGATGCCAATCGCCATATGCAAATAATTTCATATTTTTAGAAGAAACAATGAGTTCATCTAAATGTAAACCTTTTTTATTTTTTGATGACTTAAAATCAATTCGACCAAGATTAATTTTATTAAAATAAAGGTTTTTTACAATACCTTCAAACACAGGGAGGTTTTGTGGAACAGGAGCACTTTGCTTCCTGTTAGAATTTTTCTCATTGGTTATAACTTTTAATTTATCAAGATTAAAAACAACCGGGTTATTAAATAATTTTTGTGATTGTTTTTTCTTATCAAGATCAAGCGCACTTATCCATTTTGAGGGAGTTATTTTATTGATGCTACCGTCAATATACAAAATATTTTTTCTGGGTAAAGAGGCTTTTTTGCTGGATATAGAAATAGTACCTTTATTTAATATTGCATTTTTTCCGGATTGATCTAACTCTATAATAGCAGAGCTTTTTTTTCCAAACTCAACATCCATTAAAACTTTCTCACCACCAAGAAAAATAGTTTCAAATTTGAACTTCTGTCTTGTCTTCTCTGTTTTATAAAAGCTTTCAGGTAGTTTACTTTTCACTCCAAATAAATCAGTCGTTAAGACTAAGCGTGGATGTTTTTTAACGCTCTCATCAGGGAATGACATTAGCGCATTAAATTTTGTTTTACCTGATATTTTATTCGCACCGGGAATGTTGAATTTTTTCAAAATTTTTCCGGGATATATTTCTGAATTTGCAGATACATTAATAACCTTATTGTTTTTAATGGAGCTAACAGAAATAAGTGATTTTTCACCAAAAATATTAGCTGACAAATTTTTACTTGAAAATGATTTTTCTGTGAAATGAATTTTTCCTGCTCCATTAGTTATATCAATCTTATCTTTTAACATAAATATTGATGTATCATTAAGTTCTGCTGAACCAAAATAAGTTATTGGTTTTATTTTTCTGATTTCAGCATCCAGTGGAATGTTGATATCAATATCGGTTTCAACATCACCTGTCAGGCGCATTTTTTTAAGTGTGTTTTTTGCCGAAGATAATATTGGACTACTTGTTAGATATGTCATGGTGTTATGAGTGGAACCACGCGCAATTAAGTTAAGTTTGAGTTCAGCTTTAGAAAAAGATTTTATTTTTGCTGATGAATTATACAGAAGATTATTTTCAACCTCGCCAGATGGAATAAAAATATCCATTCCCTGACCGGTAAAGTTAGCCTTAATATCGGCTTTAGTAATTTTCGGCCAGTGTTTTTGGTAATCAATAATGACATCTGAGGCATCAACATCAACAGAAAACTTTCCTTCCTGGTTATCAAAAGGAAAATCATTAAGTTTGCCATTATAAATAATTGTACTTTTTTCTACTTTGCCATCAACAATCCCTTTATCCAGCCATTTTACTAACGAATCATCCATAATTGTTACAGGTAAAAAATGTGATATTTTTGATGCATCTCCTGTCGAGACATAAGTTTGCAGATCAAGGTATGGTGAAGAGTCATCTTTAGGAATCCAGAACATTGCTTTAGATACAGCTGTTACCTCAATGTTTTTTGTTAGCAAATTTTGTACTTCAAAAAGCATCCCTTCATTACTGTTTGAAAATAAAACATTTGCACTTATTTCATCTAATTTGAAATCTTTACGAAACAAATCAGGAAAGCCAATAATCGAATTTTTAGAATGTAATTCTATACTTCCTTTTTTATCTTTATAATTAACCTTTCCGGAAACAACATCTAACTTTGGTATGCCTTTCCACGAATTTAACCCTGCATTAGTAAAATTGGCCTGAAGCTGATCAATTTCATTATTTTGTAATGCAATATAAAACTTATCAATTTTACCGTGAAGATTTAAACTTTTTAGTGTTTTTATATTTTCATGATCAAGAAAATGATTGCTTGTGATTATTTCAGATAAAGACTCAAGCTTAATATTGTTTGTTTTAATAAAGGTTTTATTGAATTGATTGTTTTTATAATTGAAGACCAGCGAAAAACGTGCTTCGTTTAATACATGTTTGCTATTTACATAATTAAACTTATCAACGCTAATATTCCAGATATTATTTTTATCTTGTTGCGAGTCAAACACACCTGAAACCAGCTTAATATTGACCAGTTTTCTTTTATCTCTATGGTATGAAAAATCCTGTAATTTAACTATGCCACTTAACTGCTTTACCTTATTGTTTTTCCAATCCGCCCATAATTTAAGATCCGCAATACCTGTATGCAAATTAAAATCAGTATTCTTAATGTATTTCTGCAGAGGAACCAGGTTTATTTTTTTAGTTTCAAAAAAAACTCTGCTTTCCCAGGAATCCGGTTGCCTTATATCACCTTCAAGATCAACAGCAATTTTAATTTTATCACCCAGTATATTTGGTAGATTGCTTGATAATAATAGTTGATGTCGTTCAGCAGTATTTTTTAATAGCAAGCTTATGTCATCAAAAAACCAGGTCAGACCTGCGTTCTGTTCATCTTTCCAGATAAAAACGCTGTCTTCTACTCCAATCTCACTTTGTTGTGACAACCAGCGTTCTAATAAGCTATTAGATTCTTCATTATCAGCTTTATTTAAACTATCTAAATCAACACCTTTTATTTTTATATTACCTTCTACTGTTCGGGTGACATGAATATTCATTCCTCTAACGGTCAGTTGAATCGGTGTAATCTTTTGTGTCCAGATAAGATCATCAACTGATAAGCCAATATCTATTCGGGAAAGTGAGAATAAGTTTTTTTTAGTCTTTTTTGAAATTAGCTGGACATCATAAAATATTAAAGTAGGAATCAAGCCGCTTAATTTGGCATCCATTCGACCAATCTTAACAGGTTGATTTAATAAACTTGTCGCAAGCTGCTCAACTTCGGCCTGATATAAATTTGCTGTTGTTAAAAATAATCGTAGCCCGGAAACACCCAATGCAATAATAATTACAACGGTTGCAACCGTGTAACCTATTACAAGTTTAAACTTATGATATAAAGGGTGAGATTTTATCATTTTATTCAATGAATTATGTTTACGTTATAATCGCAGCATTCATGCAATATCCTTACATCAGGACAACATCAAAATGCTCCTGGCTGTATTCAGTCTCAACCTGAAAACGGATGGGCTTGCCGATAAAGTCTTCAAGCTCGGCGATACTGGTTGATTCTTCATCTAACATAAGATCAACAACCGAATGAGCGGCCAGCACTAAAAACTCCTGTGCATCAAACTGACGTGCTTCACGAATAATTTCACGGAAAATTTCATAACATACTGTTTCTGCTGTTCTTAATGATGCACGACCGTTGCAGCAAGGGCATGGTTCACACAGAATATGTTCAAGACTTTCGCGTGTACGTTTACGTGTCATTTCAACAAGTCCGAGTGATGAAACCTCACAAACATTTGTTTTTGCGTGATCTTTATCCAGATATTTTTCTAATGCACGTAAAACCTGTCTTTTATGTTCTTCATCAGACATATCAATAAAATCAATAATTATAATACCACCAAGATTTCGTAACCGAAGTTGTCTCACGATTGCTTGTGTAGATTCAAGATTTGTTTTAAATATTGTTTCTTCTAAATTTCTGTGTCCAACAAAAGCACCGGTATTAACATCAATCGTTGTCAGTGCTTCAGTTTGATCAATGATTAAATAGCCGCCCGATTTAAGAGGAACTTTGCGCTCCAGTGCTCTGTGCATTTCATCTTCAATACTATATAAATCAAATATAGGACGTTCACCCGGATAATGTTCAACCCTGTTTTCCAGCTCGGGGATAAATTTACTGGCAAACTTTTGAACTTTCTCAAAAGTTGAACGCGAGTCAATTCGTACCTTTTCAATTTCAATTCCACTTAAGTCACGCATTGTGCGCATCACTAAAGACATGTCTTCATGGATTAAAGTACCTGCTTTCGCATGAGTGTTACGTTCAAGAATATTTGTCCAGATTTTTTGTAAAAATTGCATGTCTTTATGAATCGCATCATCACTTATGCCTTCAGCAACCGTTCTGGCAATATACCCCCCCTTATCAAACTCATCAGAAAAACCGGTAAGTGTTTCTTTTAAACGCTGACGTTCTTTGTCATCTTCAATTCGTTGTGAAATACCGACATGTGAAATGCCAGGCATATAAACCAGATAACGGGAAGGGAAGGATATTTGCGTGGTTAAACGGGCGCCTTTTGTGCCCATCGGGTCTTTAACCACCTGAACCATTAATTCCTGACCTTCACGCAATAATTCCATGATCACATCAGAAGGTTCACCACCATCACCATTTTTGCCGTTAGGCTGAGCTATATCCGAAACGTGTAAAAAGGCGGTACGATCCAGTCCCACTTCTAAAAAAGCGGCTTGCATACCGGGTAAAACACGAACAACTTTCCCTTTGTAGATATTGCCCACTAAACCACGTTTACGTTCACGCTCAATGTGAACTTCCTGTAGTAAGCCATTTTCAACGTAGGCGACTCGTGTTTCCTGCGGGGTCACATTTATCAGTAATTCTTCGCTCATATTTATCCTTTTTATATCCTAAGCCTATGATACTACTAAGAAATCTGTGCTGATACCCGCATTTTTGAGAAGTTCAACGGTTTCGTACAAAGGTAGCCCCATCACCCCGGAATAGCTACCGGCTAAATGTGTGATAAAAGCAGCAGCCTTTCCCTGAATAGCATATGAGCCGGCCTTATCATTACACTCGCCTGAGTTAACATAGTGTTCTATTTCAGTACCGGATAGTTTTTTGAAAGTCACTTTACTGACACTTAGTACGCTAGTCAGTTCACTTTGTGAGGTATTTTCAGATGATACGGCTAAAGCAACCGCGGTCATGACTTGATGAGTTTTTCCTGATAATAATGTCAGCATGCTTTTAGCATCTGAACGGTTATCTGGTTTACCCAAAATTTGACCATTGATAACCACGGCTGTGTCTGAACCTATTATTGCAATCTCTTTATGTTTTATTTTTTTTTGGCCGGCTAGTGCTTTTTCTTTTGCTAAGCGAATGACATAATCATCTGCTTTTTCAGCAGGTAAAACGGTTTCATCCACATCAACCACCAGTACAGTAAATGGAATTCCAATCTGGGTTAATAAGTCACTACGACGAGGTGATTGCGAGGCGAGAAATAAATCAGTAATCATGATTAAAGTATATCACCACACAAAATTCATGCTCGGGAATATGTCTTGTAAACTTATAAATCAGAAAAATTGCGTTGTTTTTTTACGCATATTTATTCTTCATTATGAAAAAAATTAAACACTATGACTCTTTAAATTATCCGAAAAACATACATTAGCTAATTATTTATGATATGGATGGCCTTTAAGAATAGTTGATGCCCGATAAAGTTGTTCGGCAAGAACAACGCGAACCAGCGGATGCGGCAGCGTTAAGTTAGAGAGTGATATTTTTTGTTGTGCTAGTTTTAGACAATCGTCCGCCAAACCTTCTGGCCCACCAATTAATATGGCAATATCCTGACCCGAGCCTTGCCAGCCTTTTAGCTGTTGCGCTAACTCTTCTGTTGAACACGCTTTACCAAGAACATCCAGGGCCACAATTTTTGCGCCCTTGGGAATGGCCGCCAGCATTTTTTCACCTTCTTGCTGAGTCAGCCGTTTTATATCACTATTCTTTCCACGTTTACCGGCAGCAATTTCAACTAACTTAAGTTTGCTCTCAACTGGCATACGTTTACTGTATTCCGTAAAACCTTCTTCAACCCAACCCGGCATACGTGTTCCAACGGCGATAAGATGGATCAACATAATTAAAACTATTCAGAGGAAGCAGGACTATCTTCGCCCCAGAGTTTTTCTAAATTATAAAACTCTCTAACTGCTGGCTGCATAACATGAACAACCACATCACCTAAATCTACCAGTATCCATTCATTAGTAGCATCACCTTCAAAGCCTAATGCCGGCGAGCCTGCTTTTTTAGCTTTATCTGCCACGCTGTTAGCTAATGCTTTAACCTGTCGAGAAGTATTACCACTGGCAAAAACCATAATATCTGTGACTGCGCTCTTATTGATAACATCTAAAACTTTAATATCGATACCTTTAATGTCTTCTAATGCATCAACTGCCAGATCACAAAGTTCTTTTGTATTCATAATTTAACCTTAATAAATATTTTGCTGTTGGATCAGTGTTAATACTGAATCCGGTAAAAAAAATTGTATATCATTACATTGCTGCCACTGCTGGCGAATTGCCGTTGCTGATATTTCAAGTTGTGTAACGGGAACAAAACAAATCCCACCGTTCTGTTTTCTTTTTAAATGATCAGCATCAAGCAAACGATGTTTAATTACTTTAAATAACTGTTTATTAATTGTCGATCGACCATCTGTATCTGGTCGACGCATAACAACAATATTGGCGATGTCAAAGATTTTTTCCCACTGATACCATTGCGCCAAACCATTAAAAGCATCCGTACCTAAAATTAAACACAAAGAATGATCTTTAAAATCCTGCTTCAGGCTCGTTAGTGTATCCACCATATAAGACGGGCCATCACGCCTAATCTCACGATCGTCAACGGTGAATTTCTTCTGTCCGGCAATAGCAGCACGAACCATTGCAAGCCTTTGCAAGGGTTCGGCTATGGGTTTATTTCTATGAGCAGGTTCACCGCAAGGAATAAAGCGTACTTCATCTAGCGATAAACGTTGTTGTACATCTAACGCCGTACGTAAATGCCCAAAATGTATAGGATCAAACGTTCCGCCCAATATGCCAATCATGAAAAATCCCGATCATGAACAATCATGTTCTGATATGGCCATCACCAATCACAATATATTTTTGCGACGTCAATCCTTCCAGACCAACCGGACCACGGACATGAATTTTATCCGTACTAATACCAATCTCAGCACCTAAACCATATTCAAAACCATCGGCAAAACGGGTAGACGCATTGATCATCACAGAACTGGAATCCACTTCCATCATAAATTGACGCGCAATCGCAATATTCTCAGTCATAATGGTTTCGGTATGACCTGAACTGTGTTTATGAATATGGTCAACCGCTTCAACAAAACCATCAACCACACGAATAGAAAGAATAGGCGCAAGATATTCTGTATCCCAATCTTCTTCTGTTGCAGCATTGATACCTGGTAATATTTCTTGTGTGATGGCACATCCACGCAATTCAACACCTTCATCGATATACATTTTACCTAATTCAGGTAAAACATCTTCTGCTACCGTCTGGCTTACCAATAATGTTTCCATGGTATTGCAGGTGCCATATCGTTGTGTTTTTGAATTAAAGGCAACACTTATTGCCTGATGTAAATTTGCATCATCATCAATATACACATGACACACACCATGAAGATGTTTAATCACCGGAATTCGTGCATCAGCACTGATACGTTCGATTAACCCTTTACCACCACGTGGCACAATGACATCAACATAATCTTTCATTGTGATCAGCTCGCCTACCGCTGCACGATCGGTTGTCTCAACTACTTGTACCGTTGCTTTATCTAAACCGGCTTTTTCTAAGCCATCGTGAATACATTTCGCAATCGCCTGATTAGAATATTGCGCTTCTGAACCACCACGTAAAATAGCAGCATTGCCCGACTTCAAACACAACGCCGCAGCATCGGCTGTTACATTAGGACGTGACTCATAGATGATGCCAATCACACCTAAAGGCACGCGCATTTTACCCACTTGAATACCGCTTGGGCGATAATTTAAATCTGTAATTTCGCCGACAGGATCAGGTAAGGCAACAATCTGACGAATACCTTCTGCCATACCGTTGATACGTTCATCATTCAATGCGAGGCGATCTAACAAGGCTTCATCTAAGCCGTTTTTTTCACCCGCATCCATGTCTTTTTTGTTCGCGGCTAATAATTCTGAGCTACGCGCTTTAATTGCATCGGCAATCGCTAGCAAGGCATCATTTTTTTGCCCTGTGTTGGCGCGGTTTAATTCACGCGATGCCGCTCTCGCCTGTTGGCCGAGCTCGTTCATGTATTTTTTAATATCCATTATCTTATCTCTAATTTATCTTGTCGCAATTTGTTCGGCGGTTAATGGTACTAGCGCAACGCCCGATATGCGTAATGCTAATTGTAACAATTCATCCCAGGGTTTGCCTATTGCCAGCCCTTTGCACATCCGCTCAATTCGACCGGCAACCAGTAAAAAGGCTTGCCAGCGTTTCAAACTATGGCGTTTCAATCCCGCATTTAGAACAATTTTACGCTTATCCCAGATTCGATGCTGCTTAAAAACCTGTTCTAAATTTTGTCCTTTTGCAACAGCATTTGCCATTTTTTCTAACATCCGAAGCTGATACATCAATGCCCCTAGCACGTGTAAAACATCCTCACCTTCACTTTTAAGACCATGTAATATTCGGGATACCCTAACGGGATCACCTTGTAAAGCGACATCCACCAGTGCAAAAGCATCAAAACGAGCACTGTCACTCACTGCTTCAACCACTTGCTCTGCACTAATCGGGCCTTCGCCATACAACATACGTAATTTTTCCAGCTCTTGATCAGCGGCTAATAAATTGCCTTCTACTTGTTCAGCCAGAACAGTTAATGCATCTTCGCTCGGTTGTAAGCCACGCGCTTGCATTCGCCCTTTTAACCATGAAGGTAACTCTTTAATCTCAAGAGGCCATACCGCAAGTGTTGCGCCCACGGTATCTAATGACTTAAACCATTTACTCTTTGTTTGGCTGGCATCCAACTTGCCAGAAACAATCAGCAATAAACTATCTTCCGCTAACTGACTGGTATAAGCGACCAGGGCTTTACTGCCTTTATCACCCGGTTTTCCTGTAGGAATACGCAGTTCAATCACTTTACGTTGCGCAAACAAAGACATACTTGCTGATGATCGAACGAGTTCATCCCAATCAAAACTACGATCGACATGATGAACTTCCCGTTCTGTATAACCTTGCGCTTTCGCTGCTTGCCGAATCAAACTAACCGACTCATCCAGCTGAAAAGGTTCATCTCCACTTATAAAGTAAACAGGTTGTAACTGTTTTTCTAAATGCGACTTAAGTTGATTAAAATAAAGTTTCATTTTATTTCGATGCGTTAGACTTTAATGAAAACACTAATCGACGAACCAACTGTAACATTGCAGCTTTCCGCATATCATTATTAAGTCGATTTTCTTCATCAGCTTTGGCTAAAATTAAATTTGCATCAAATAAATATTCGCGTTTCTCAGTAATGTTTTGTGCAGGAATTAATTCAATTACTTTTAATTTTTCACTCGTCTCTTTAGTTTCACTTTTTATTTTTTTGATTAAAGAAAAGCTTAACCGATAACTTAATTCATACTGGTTTGCCTGACCTGCACTATTTAAAGATAAAACGCGTTTTGAAAAACTATCTTGTGTAATACTTAACAAGGTATCAGACGCATCCAACACATTAACTTTAGCAGCCGTTAACGTACGTATTATTTCCCGGCCAAGTTCACTGTGCTTATTCGTACCCTGGATTTGCACTTCTGGTAACACGGCGGAAAGATCCTGAGTGCCACGCAGGTGGAAACCGCAGCTGATTAATAAAAAGCTGATTAATAATAGAAATGTACGTTTTAAATTTTTCATATTTTTTTGCTTTAATGTTATTCCAAGCCGGCTATGAAACTGCTAGCCTTTAATTACGACTCGCAAAAACACTGCCATCTGGCCGCCACGGATGGCGGAGCATGCAAAGAATTGTCAGGAACAATTCTTGCCCGGCTTGCTCGACGGCCACGTCCGTGTGGCCGAACGGTCGTAATTAAAGACTAGCAATTCCATATCCTAAACTTTTATCTTCTAGCTATGTTCTCTTTTTAAAGTTTGTATAGTTTCTAACTAAAAACAATGCCGAAGTTACGTAAACCATAACAATGCAAGGATATGGAATGGAGGGAGCCGAATCACGTCCGTCTACAGCATGGATGCTGTAGCCGAGCAAGCCAGGGATGGCAGTCTTTTGCGCGACGTGATTCGGCTCCCTCCGTTCCATAGCCGGAGGTTATGATGCAATTTCCAACGTTCAAGCCTCTTAAACCTATTAAGGTTTAAGTTTTATTTAAACTTAATTTTATTTAAGCTTAAGTTTATTTAAGCTTAAGTTTATTTAA
>Ga0316208_1001442_pt1 | contig 22347 bp, 26 predicted proteins | sample 3monopyrite_MG_FD_204944 | JGI IMG/M metagenome (GOLD analysis project Ga0316208, IMG submission 204944) | Microbial mat bacterial communities from mineral coupon in-situ incubated in ocean water Damariscotta River, Maine, United States -... | ecosystem: Environmental > Aquatic > Marine >... | reverse complement strand
GGGGCTTGTTATTCCCAGTGATTTCGGTAAAATTCCGGCCTCCAAACAAGGGCCGTTAGCTCAGTTGGTAGAGCAGTGGACTTTTAATCCATTGGTCCCGCGTTCGAGTCGCGGACGGCCCACCATACAAATCAAAGACTTAGCAGAAACGCTAGGTCTTTTTTTTTGAGCGGTAGGTAAAATAACTCCGTTATTGCCCTGATATATGCTGCACCCTCATCTATCATTCTTTATATTTGGGTATCTGGCTTATCAGAAGTCATTAGAGCTTCATTCATCATCTGACACAGCATTGACAACAGGAATTTAACAATCATAAATATCCATCATTGATGCTGACTTATGACCAGTTGCAGGTTATTTATCGGCTTGATTGCCATTTGTATCAATTACTCCCATTCGTTTTAGATCATGAGGTGAAAATCTATCTTCCTTTTCTATTATGCCGAGTAAAATAATTTTTGTTATAAGTCTTTGCTACGCAGCTGTTTTTGCATTGGGCTGGTTTCAATGAAGAATTCTCTATCTAAACTCTGATTAAGAATAATTTTATGTAGATAAACTCTTTCTTAATACAAGATAACCAATAACGCCTGAAGCTAATGAACCGATTAAAATGCCTAGCCGTTCATCAAATAACTGGTTAACACTTGTTTCTTCAAATGAAAGTGAGCCTATAAATAAACTCATAGTAAAACCAATCCCACACAGCGCAGCAGTGCCATATAAAGACATCCAGGACATATCACCTGGCAACTGGGTAAGTTTTAATTTTATTGCTAGCCAGCAAAATCCAAATACTCCTACTTGCTTACCAATTAACAAGCCAAGTGCAATTCCCAATGGCACACCATGAAAGAGTTGTTCAGTGCCTACGCCAGTGAAATTAACACCAGCATTTGCAAACGCAAATACGGGTAACACGAAAAAAGCCACAAGTGAATGTAGATCGCGTTCCATACGTTTTAAAGGAGAGTAATTTTTATCTGTTTTTGAACGCATAGGAATAAACATGGCGAGGATAATCCCCACTAGAGTTGCATGCACCCCCGATTTCAGCATGGCGACCCACATAACAACACCAATCATTATATAAACACTTGTCGATGAAGGGTTTCGTTTGTTTATCCAATAAAGAATAGGCAAACAAAACAGAACAATAGTCAGTGAAGTAATAGATATATTCGCGGTATAGAAAATAGCGATGATAATAATGGCCCCAACATCATCAAAAATAGCTAATGAAGTCAGGAAAACTTTTAAACTGGTGGGTACTTTTGAACCCAACAGGCTCAATACGCCCAGTGCAAAAGCAATATCTGTCGCAGTCGGAATTGCCCAACCTTTTAACGCCGCATCATTATCAAAGTTTAAATATATGTAAATTAGGGCCGGGACTAGCATACCACCTAACGCAGCAAACCCAGGTAGGATGATGTTTTTTTTATTAGATAATTCACCTTCAATAAATTCTCGCTTTAGCTCAAGACCAATCATAAAGAAAAACACGGCCATTAAACCATCATTTATCCAGAGCAATAGCGGCTTTGCAATTTCCAATGCACCAATCTTAATTTCAACAGGTGTGTTTATTAACAGAGCGTAATAACTTTGTAATGGTGAATTGGCTAATACGATAGCAAGTACAGCAGCAAAGATGAGAATAATGCCACCAGCAGACTCAAGGCGTAAAAAATTAGATATCAGTGTCTCTTGTGAATTTTTCATAACGTAATCACTTTTAGTCCTGGAATGCTACTTTACATGGAGTGAAAACATTAAGTTATTGAAATATTCTATATAAACCATTGTTATCTATAAATGAATGAGGGAATAGTTTTATAGATTAATTTATAACCTGAAAGAATGTTAATTGCTTATGTAGTTTGAAAACATTAATAAATTACAAATAATAAAAAAACATATATCGATATTTATCAATGGGAAGTATTGGGTATATCAATTTAAATAAAAATCATAATTTCTCTATAATACATGGTCATAGATATAATAGATGTTGACACAGGATACAGTAATGAAGAAAAGTGAAGGTGGTATTCGAGAAAGTATAAAAAGAGCATTTGCTGCACTTGCTTATGAGCATAGCAATGAAATGCTTTCACTATCTGAAAAAAGTCGGCTGTTATCTGGGAGAGCTAAGGGTGCAGATGCATCTAAAGAAAATTATCCTAAGCTATTTAATAAAACGACCGATCCTAAGTAGGTTAGCTTAGATAGAGATAATGAGTGTGAATTCAATATGCGATTAGAGCAATAGATAAATAAAAAGTGATATGTGCTTATGATGTCATATCAGCTCCAGACACTTTCCTAATATTATATTTAACCAAAACATGTAACCTAAAATACACATTGTATTCCAGCTATGTCACATTGATTAATAGACAATAGTCTATCGATTATCCAATTAATATTTATTTGTATACAACTATAGAATTCTCTAATATTTTTCACTGGAAAATATAGGTGTTTCTTGATGGGTAATTTTGAAGAAAATAGTGAATAACAATGGTAGAACTTAGAACCTATGTCTATATCGATTCTCTGCAGCCACAGCTTGCAGAGTATATCGCGGGTGTGTCGCAGGGTTTTCCACCTGTGCCTGGTAATGCCTGTTTGTGGGTTGAAGTGGCGCCAGGTATGGCTATCCATCAATACACCGATATTGCGTTAAAGGCAACACAGGTACATTTAGCTCAGCAGGTTGTTGAACGTGCGTTCGGTTCCATGGTTTTGCATCATCGAGATTCGAGTGATGTGATTGAAGCGGGCCATGCGGTGCTGCGTAACCTGAATGCTCAGGCGATTGATCGCCAGCGTTGCAATATTACCTGGCAGGAAATTATTCGCGGCATGACGGCTGACCACACGATGTTGGTGAATCGTTCGGATCGCAGAGGTTCGATGATGTTGCCCGGTGAAAGTATGTTTATTCTTGAAACCGAACCAGCAGGTTACATTGTCTATGCGGCTAATCAGGCAGAAAAAGCAGCAAATATTAATCTGGTTGATGTTAAGGCGGTTGGTGCATATGGCCGTTTGACGATATCAGGTCGTGAGGCAGATGTTGAAGAGGCTGCAGCGGCTGCAATTGCTGCCGTGCAGAACCCGGCATCAACCTGAGGTATTACGATGCATCGCCAACAATTGCTTAAGCTACTAACGAATTACCAGACACGTTTTATGGATGAAGCGGGGTATGTACAACGTGCAATAGGGTATATCGAGGAACACGAAGATTGTTTCTATCGTGAACTATGGCCTGTACATGTTACTGGATCAGCGTGGGTAATCAGTCCAGATCGTAATCAAATTTTAATGATGCATCATAAAAAACATAATCAATGGTTTCAACCAGGTGGCCATGCAGATGGTGATGCAGATATTGTACGTGTTGCACTACGTGAAACATCAGAAGAAACAGGTATTGATTTATCACAAGTTAAATTATTAGATTTAAATGTATTTGATGTTGATATACATAGTATTCCAGCTATCGGAAATGAACCACAACATTTTCATATTGATATCAGGTTCTTAGTTGGAATTGATAATAGCGTACCAGTCCCTGGTAATGATGAATCGCATCAAGTGCTATGGGTTAGTTTGTATGATGTCTCTAGTTATAATAATAACCGTTCAACTTATCGTATGTTGGAGAAAACGCGTCAACTACGCAACATATTAGCTGCCTGATAAAATTTCACTACTCAATGAATACTCAAGAATCTATATAAAGTTTTCTTGCAAAGTTTTATAAAAATCATTTTGATTATGATACTTAATTAACTTTTCATGAATGTGTGGGTATTTGCTTGCAAGCATACTTGCAACAAACAATGCGGCATTGATAGCTCCTTCTTGTCCAGCATTAAACATCCTGATTCTGTTGCCGTTGTTGTTATTTGAATTTGTATTCAAACTAGTTTGCTTATTACTAGAAGTATTCATTTGAATGCCAACTACCGGTAGCTCTGTTTTCGAAGCGAGAATTCCAGCTAAATATATCTTTTTTGTCGAACCAGCGATAATGATTTCGAGACCACTATTAATGGCTTTGCTGGCATATTCATGTAATGACTTTGTGCTTTTATTTGCTGTGATGATACGAGCTTCATAGGAAATATCTAAATATGCAAGTAATTCCGCTGTGTATCGCATAGTGCACCACTGAGATCTCGAGCCTAAAACAATTCCGACTTTCATATTATTACCCTCTTATATGAAACATACAAATAGCTTACATAGTTGTTTTATAAACCATGTTTCAAAGGTAACTTTATTTCTGCTCAAAGAATAATCAAATAATCCTAATGAAAATATAGATAACTATCTATCGAACAAAATACATATTTCAATTAGTTATATAGCGTTCATTACATTAACGTTAGTTATGATTAATGCATTAATGATTTTAAAAATATTTACATAAAAGTTGTTAGTGCATGTGATTGATGGGGCTTTTATTTTTAATTTAAATACAATACAGAGATCAGTTGTTTGGTTTGACGTTTTCTCACTTTATTTCTTAGTGTTGTATGCATGGTTTTAATTGATTTATAACACATAGATTTTAGGCTATGAATTATCAATAAAATATCAATTGGAACTATAGGTGGGTCTTATTTAATATTTATGAAAGTTAATTATGTATTGATTTATGAAATTTAATTAAGAAACGAATTTTTTTAGCAACCTAAAAAAGAGACAGGAGTAGACAATGTCAGATAAAGCATATGAAGCGGGCGTTAAGGAGTACCGCGACAAATATTGGACACCAGATTATACGCCACTTGATACCGACCTTTTGGCCTGTTTCAAATGTACTGGCCAGTCAGGCGTACCAAATGAAGAAGTTGCTGCAGCTGTAGCTGCAGAAAGTTCAACAGGTACATGGAGTACGGTTTGGTCTGAGTTTTTAACCGATATGGAATATTACAAAGGCCGTTGCTATCGTATCGAAGATGTACCGGGTGATTCTGAATCATTCTATGCATTTATTGCATACCCGCTTGACCTGTTCGAAGAAGGTTCAATTGTAAATGTATTGACTTCATTGGTTGGTAACGTATTTGGTTTTAAAGCGCTTAAGCATCTGCGTTTAGAAGATATTCGTTTCCCAATGGCTTTCATTAAAACGTGTGGTGGTCCACCAGCAGGTATTCAGGTTGAACGTGATCGTCTTAATAAATATGGTCGTCCATTACTTGGCGCGACAATCAAGCCAAAGCTAGGTTTATCAGCTAAAAACTACGGCCGTGCAGTTTATGAATGTTTACGTGGTGGTTTAGATTTAACGAAAGATGATGAGAACGTTAACTCTCAACCCTTCATGCGCTGGCGTGATCGCTTCGAGTTTGTTGCTGAAGCAATCAGAAAAGCTGAAATGGAAACAGGTGAGCGTAAAGGTCACTACCTTAATGTAACTGCTGCTACTCCTGAAGATATGTATGAGCGTGCTGAATTCGCTAAAGAATTAAACATGCCAATCATCATGCATGATTTCTTAACAGGTGGTTTCACAGCAAATACAGGTCTTGCTAATTTCTGTCGTAAGAATGGCATGTTGTTACATGTCCATCGTGCAATGCATGCGGTTATCGATCGTCATCCTAAGCACGGTATTCACTTCCGCGTACTCGCTAAATGTTTACGTCTATCTGGTGGTGATCAACTTCACACAGGTACGGTTGTAGGTAAGCTTGAAGGTGATCGTAATTCAACACTTGGTTTTGTAGATCAACTACGTGAATCATTTGTTCCTGAAGATCGTTCACGCGGTGTGTTCTTCGATCAAGACTGGGGTTCAATGCCTGGTGTATTTGCAGTTGCATCTGGTGGTATTCATGTTTGGCATATGCCTGCATTACTTAACATCTTTGGTGATGATTCTGTATTGCAATTCGGTGGTGGTACTCAAGGACATCCATGGGGTAATGCAGCCGGTGCAGCAGCTAATCGTGTTGCATTGGAAGCATGTGTTAAGGCACGTAACGAAGGTCGTGAACTTGAACGTGAAGCACGTGACATTCTTACCGGGGCAGCTCGTACAAGTCCTGAATTGGCGATTGCTATGGAAACCTGGAAAGAAATCAAGTTTGAGTTTGAAACTGTTGACAAACTAGACGTTTAAATAGTTGATTATGATCTGGGTTCACTTTTTATAGTAGAGCCCAGTTAGTTAAACGAGTTAACAAGATAAAGATTACGAGGATATAACTATGTCAAATTATACTGAGGGTGATTTTCAAACTGCCCATACGCTGGAAACTTTTGGCTTTTTACCAAAGTTGACACAAGAAGAGATTCACGCACAGATTGCATACATTATTGGAAACAACTGGACGCCTGCGATTGAGCATGAGCATCCAACTGCTTCAAGTAATCATTACTGGACTATGTGGAAGCTACCATTCTTTGGTGAGCGCGATCTTGGTCGGGTTGTTGCTGAGTTAGAAGCGTGTGGTCGAGCATATCCTGATCACCATATTCGTTTACTTGGTTACGATAACTATACACAAAGTCAGGGTGCCGCTTTTGTGGTCCGTGAAGGACGCGTGTAAGGCGTGATATTTATACCTGACATAAACAGGTAAGTAATGACAATCACAAACATGATGATGCGATGGGGTTAACAATGGCACAAACAGCAACAAGTAAAAGTGCACGCGAAGCTTCTTTGGAAAGACGTCGTGCTTTGACCACAAAGGGCAAAGCGGCGCTAACCGGCGGAAGAGTAGCGAGTACTTCGCAAACCAAATCAATTACCACTGCTGTGGTAAGTACACCGGCACAAACTTCGTCTATGACGGGGCGGGATGCTTCACGCGCTCGTCGTGATGCAATGTCAAACAGTGGTAAAGCGGGACTTGCTGTTACAGATCGTACACGTTCTGTATCTGCCAAAAAGACTTCATCCGTAACATCGCAGGCTGCTCAAGTAGATGCGTCTGTAGAAGTTGATAAGTCAACTAAAGGTTGTGGTTGTGGCTGTAATGGTACTAAAGCGACATGTGGTAAAACGCATGAAGCTTCAGTCGCTGTTACTAAAAAAACGATTATACCTAACAAGAAAAAGCAAAAAGCTGCACGTAGTGCAGCGCGTATTGCCTCTTTAGCTCGACGCGAAGCAATGTCTGCGCGTGGAAAAGCGGGAATTAATTCTAATGGTACTACTGCAGCACAAAATGCTAGAGCTGCAAACCCTGGAATATCGAGTCGTGAGCTAGCACAAACATTACGTGAATCACGTAGTAATAAAGGCAACTCGGGTAAAAAATCTGAGCCTTGTGGTCGCCAGAGAACAAAAAAATCTGACAATGGCGCAGCGAAAGATGCGCCATGGAAAGTTGGTGAAAGTGAAACAGCGCATGGGCAAACGTTAACAGGAACCATGGTTGGACGTAGTCAAAGTGTAACAGGTGATGAAGCAAGTACGTGTCGCGATGTTACGGGTACTGAGTACATGGGTGCAGATCTGTTTCGTAAATTTTGCCAGGCTGATGCAACACCATCGACAGCAAGCAAAGTTAAAGTTACAACGACATCTCATGGTAATGCCGTTAGTGGTGACCGTGTAGGTCGTGGCAAAAATGTTACAGGAAATGAAGCGGGTACATGTAAGAGTGTTACCGGTGATGAGTACACTAGTGCCGAACAATCGCAGGCTTACTGTGGTGAGTTTGCTAATAAATCACCTCGCAAAGTTTCTATGGTTGAAACAATGAAAGGTGGCGCAGTGACAGGTAATAACGTAGGGCGTTCAGAAAAAATGACAGGTGATGAAGCAGGTATGAGTCGCTCTTTAACTGGAACGCAATATACAAAACCAGAAGAAATTGGTAACGCACCATCAAAAGTTGGCACGAGTGAAACATTACGCGGTGGCAGTGTAACGGGAACCATGGTTGGTCGACGTGAGCGAATGACCGGTGATGAAGTCGGTAGTTGCAAAAACGTTACCGGTGATGACTACGTTGGACAAGAACAATACAACGGTTTTTGCAGTGCAAAGGCTGACGCACCCACAGATAAAAAAGTAGGTGTTTCATCAACAGGTAAAGGTTTATTTGTAACCGGTACGATGACGGGTCGTACAAATAATGTAACGGGTAATGAACCAGGCAGCTGTAATGCTGTAACAGGTACCCCTTACGGTGGTAGTGAGCAGTCAGAAAATTTTTGCCAGGCTGAAGACGTAGCGATGGCGAGTGCTCGCAACAGACAATTAAGAAGTACACCAGCCATGCCATTAACGGGTATTCAACCCGGTGTTGGTGGTGTGATGACAGGTGCAGATAAAGGTGCTTGTGAACAAGTATCTGGTACACCTTACGTAGGTGCAGATCAGTTTGCTGACGCATGTCCTTCAACACCGGCAACAACGGCAAGTTCTGATTTTCCACAGCCAATTGATGGAACTTCAGTAGGGCAACAATTCAGCATAAGCACACCATCAGGTGGTGCCGCAGCTGCTACAGGTTCAACCGGTGTGACTGGAAAGCAAAATGCACAAAGCCATATAACAGGACCATTTGGTATGGCAACTGGAAAAGTAACCGGCACTGAAGATGCACGTTTTGGTAAGGGAAATGTTAACGCGATTGAAATGCGACCTGCACCTGTTGCTCAAGTTGATGGTAGAGATAAGACACGTATATCAGGTGAAGGCCAGGATACGGGTTTGAATATTACAGGTGATGACTGGGGCCGCGGTAACAATGTTACTGGCACTGAAGGTATGTCAGCAACAAAACGTAATCCTACGATACGTGCAAGCAACTCAATGGATGCTATGCAAGAAATGGCTGCCATTGCACAAAAGCGTAACGAAGAAATAGCGGTACCTAACAGCAAAGTTACCGGTGGTAGTGGTAATACTGATAAAGGATCTCTTATTACTTATTCTGGAGGAGCTCGCGGTTAATCGAGGAGAAATCCAGGTTTAATCACGATACATCACTATGTTAAACACGCGCAGCAAGCAACAAGCTTCACGCAACTTGAGCCGCTCGACCCCGGTTGGTCGTCCTGGTGATAGAGGTATGAATACTGCACATACAAAAGAGTCTAATTACTCTGCAAATGTGCCGGTGAAAGCTGCGTCCATGAATATTTCGCATGGGTTAACAAATGCACAGGAAAATACGCGGTTGTATGCGTATGAAAGTAGCGTAAGAGAATCGTTTGACAACATCGTTCCAACGTTGAAACAAATTTCAGCATTGCAACATGAGGCAAACTTTGAATCACGAGCTCAACAATTAGCACGTACACAACTTGGTTTTGAGTTGCCTGACTTGCTATTAAACAATGCCTGGGTTGATCAGTTGGACATGCGCAGTTTATTCGCATGGAGTGTGTTCGAAACTTACCATCGTTTTAGCGATGAAGTGTTCACACAAGATCCACTTGGTCAAAATAGTAATGATGCCAGCTTCCAGAAATTTATTCAGGAATGTGGCTTTCACATGGTTGATGTTTCACCTTGTGCAGATGGTCGATTGGCACATGTTATTCGCTATGTATTACGTATGCCATACAAAGAAGTGCGCCGCCGTTCTTATGCTGGCGCAATGTTTGACATTGAAGACAGCCTTGAAAAATGGGTTAAGACAGAGTTGTTACGTTTTCGTGAAGGAAAGCCTAACACGGCAGATGCAGCAACGCGTTATTTGAAAACGGTGGTTTATCACCACAGTTCTGTTGACCCAGGTCACCAAGGTTGCGCTGCACATGGTTCTGATACTAAAAAAGCAGCACAAGGCGGTTTAGATCGTTTAATGGGCTTTAAGCAAGCAGTAGAAAACACACATTGCTGCGGTGCATCTATCGATTGTTTATTAATCGGTATGGATACAGATACAGACGGCATTCGAATTCATATGCCTGATGCGAATGGTCAGATTGATTTAGAAAACTATATTGATAGTTTACATGTGTTTGATACGACAGCTCGCATGAGTGCGAATGATGCAGAACAGTGGATAGCTGATCATATTAAAGACAAAGGTGGTAATGCATTAACAGTGGGTATGGCACGTTTTATGTCATATCTATTGAAAAATAATATGTCACAAGTGGAATACGTACGCAGTTACTACGGTGGTTTCTATAGCGACATTGGACACGCAGAACGTTTTATTGGTGCGGGTATTGGTTTTGAAGAGATACAGTTACGTAACCTGACATTTTTTTCTTACCTCAACACAGTTGAGGAAGCGGCAACAGATTTAGATGTCGGTATTAGTATTTTTACAGGTTTAAATGTATCTCAAGGACTGCCAGTACCGATAGTTGTTCGTTACGACTATCACGGTAATGTACCGGGTGCACGTGAACGTGCTGAAGAACATTGCCAACGCGTTTCGAATGCTTTGCATAATCGTTACAGTGAGCTGACAAGTCGAGGTTTGTTGCACACATTACAAGTAGTACGTGACATTAATAGTGCCGGACAAATTGAGATACTTGAGAGTTCAGTAAAAACAAAAGTTACAGGTGGCCACTGATGAAAATCTGTCAAGTAATGAAACCCTTAGTTTCTACTAACCGCATACCGGGTATGGAACATAAACACCTGCAAGTGGTTAAAGACGGTACTGCAATTGCAGTCGCTGTTGATGCGGTTGGTTGCATACCAGGTGATTGGGTAATTTGTGTTGGTAGTTCAGCTGCACGTGAAGCAGCGGGTAGTAAAGAATATCCAAGTGATTTGACGATTGTTGGAATTATTGATCACTGGGAACCTGATAGCGCGGTATAGGTACTGACCATGGATATTATGCAGGTTGAAAAACCATTGGTATGTACTCGTCGTGTTGATGGATTAAGAGATATTAGTTTACGTGTGTTGAGAGATCTTACAGGTAAACAAATGGTAGCCGTAGATCCTGTAGGTGCCCGTCAAGGTGACTGGGTATTCACATCAAGTGGATCTGCTGCGAGATATGCGACAGGTGACTTCAGGATTTTAACTGATCTGACAGTCGCGGGCATTATAGATTTCTGGGATGCTGATACGGATCAGTAAACCGAATAACTGCTACAACAGTCTTGGTTTAAATACCTAACTTACGTGGCTTAATTTTAGTTTTAATTTGAAACAACTAAGTCTACGACTTTAAAAATAGGAGTGTATTAAGATGGCTAATGATAACTATGGTATTGCTTTAGGTATGATCGAAACTCGCGGCTTGGTGCCTGCAATTGAAGCGGCTGATGCGATGACTAAAGCAGCAGAAGTTCGCATGATTGGGCGTGAATTCGTTGGTGGCGGTTATGTAACAGTATTAGTTCGTGGTGAAACGGGTGCGGTTAACGCTGCAGTTCGTGCTGGAGCTGATGCATGTGAACGTGTTGGTGACGGTTTAGTTGCTGCGCACATTATTGCTCGTCCACACAAAGAAGTTGAACCTGTTTTACCTTCAGGTAAATAAGGTAGATTTATTACATTACATTTATAGGAGAAACAGACCATGGCCAATGAAAATATGGGCATAGCTCTAGGTATGATTGAAACACGCGGATTGGTTCCTGCTATTGAAGCAGCTGATGCGATGACTAAAGCGGCAGAAGTCCATCTAATCGGACGTGAATTTGTCGGTGGCGGTTATGTAACAGTATTAGTTCGTGGTGAAACGGGTGCGGTTAACGCTGCAGTTCGTGCTGGAGCTGATGCATGTGAACGCGTTGGTGACGGTCTGGTTGCTGCGCACATTATTGCTCGTCCACACAATGAAGTTGAAGGTGTGATTGGCAAAACGGGCACTGCTGCATCTGCTAGTTAGTACTAGTTGTTGACTAAAAAAACTACGTAACCATGTTTCATATTAACACTGATGAGCGCGTATTAGGTTATCTCGGTCGGGCCCTGAGCCTCGAGCTCTCTGCAGTACAGCTTTATAGTACGCAGTCGATGCTTGTTGCTTCTTGGGGCTTGACTGAAGTTGCCGATAAATTTCGTGAAGAGTCACGTGAAGAAATGGGACATGCTGAACGTATCATTAGTCGAATGCTAGCGCTTGGTGTGGCACCCAATGCTTCACAATTACGTCCGGTTCGACTTGGACAAAATCTGCATGAGTTATTAGAGCATGACTATGCCTTTGAAAATGAACTGATCAGTTTATACGATGATGCAACACGTTATTGTGCAAGTATTGCTGATTATGATAACCGTTTGTTTTTTGAAGCGCTTCTTAATGAAGAAAAAGAACATGCTGTTGATTTAACGAAATGGATGCAGGAATTAAAACAAACATCCACCAAAAATGTGATTGATTAATGGAGATGTAAAATGAGCGAACAATGGCAAGAACGTAATAAACCTGCTCGTCTTGAACAGCGTTACGTATTCCAGGATTACAGCACTCTTCGTGATTTCCTTGAACGCGCAGCTGGATTATCAGAGCATGAAGATTTATTTCCAGACATGGGATTTGGTAAAGACTATGTCAACATCACTATTTATGCTGATGAAAATAATGAAAAACTAGATGACAACCATCATCGCTTTGCGAAAGAACTTGATAAGTTATTTAACGTAAAAGAACACTGAGGTGATGAGCGATGCCTGTTATTGCATTGGTAGGCAACAAGGGTGGAGCTGGCAAGACAACATTGTCTGTTAATCTTACTGCCGGTCTTGCAAAACAAAAGAGCGCTATTCTTGTTGACGCTGATCCACAGGGTTCTGCATTACAATGGAATGCATTCACTGACGCAGATGATGCGATTCGTGTGCTTGAAGCGAGTGATGAACTGAATAGTCAACTAGCCGGGCTTTCTCAACAATATGATTATGTCGTTGTAGATTGCCCCCCATCTGTGCACGCATTACAAACTATTAAGGTATTAGAAGTTTGCGATATAGCATTGATTCCAGTACAGCCATCCCCGGTAGATTTATGGGCGACAGTGCATACTGAAAGGGCAGTTGAAGATGCTAGACAATTTAACAAAAATTTACAGGCCGTACTCGTAATTAATCAACTCGAAACACGCACAACATTGTCTCGATTGGTTCGAGACGCACTTTCTGAAATTGGATTACCCGTGGCGAAAACAGCGTTACGCAGACGGGCAATTTTTAGAAATAGTGTATTGGAAGGCAAGAATGTTTTTGAAATGGGTCGTCGTGGTATTGATGCTGCGAATGAAATCGATGAACTAATCCATGAGGTTATTAAGATATGAGTAGCAGTGAAAAAACCAAGCAAAAGTTAATGGAAACCATGCGTATGACCAAAGCGGATCCAGGTAAGAAAGTCGGTGCCGCTGACACAAATCAAACTAAAACGTCTCAGGATGATAAGCCCATTAAAGATAAGAAGAGTACTGCGCCGAAAAAAGCAGTAAAAGACAGTGAAAAATTATCCGTGGATCCTTATCAGACGGTGAGACGTGTCTGGCCTGACTAATACGAATAATCTATTGATGATTATCAATCAATGATGTCTGAAATATTGATTGGTATTAACGCCATATCCATTAGAAACTCATATCACAACATTAGTGTTTATTAGGCATAAACACTCTGTCACTTTTATAACCATTGTAAATGCAAGGTTTTAAGTTTGGTAATGGCGCACATTAAACATAGATAATAATCTATGCTAATAGCTAAAGTTATCTATTTTTATATATGTCTTTTTGAGGCATACTTTTACTGTACGTGAGAGGTAACAGCAATGACGATTTTAGAGTTGTTTTTTGCTTTGTCCGTTAACGACTTTGCGGTTCCTGATCACAAGGAAATTGTAGATACAGCTGGAAGTATTCAAGCATGCAGAGAAAATACTGATGTGCATGCTGAATGTAAAAATATACTCGAACAGTACCTTGAAATGAAAGAGAAGACAGGTGAGCCTTATGTCCACATTCAATGACAATAGTTATACCCCGCCGGGAGCAATGCCGGAACATCTTATTCGTTATGCCACATTTCGCCAGTTTCAGGTATTTGAAGCGATCTATCGTCTAGGCAGTTTTACCCGTGCAGCCGAAGAACTCTTTCTTACTCAACCTACGGTTTCAATGCAGATCAAAAAATTATCAGAGGCAATTGGTCTGCCATTATTTGAACATGTTGGTCGAAATGTTGAACCAACAGAAGCGGGTAAAGAAGTATATGTTGCTTGTCGTGGCATGTTTGAGACATTGTCGAATTTGGAAATGAAGATGTCTGATATGAAAGGAATGAAGCGTGGACGCTTGCGTATGGGCGTTATTACGACTGCAAAATACCTGGCTCCTGAAATGTTGGGTGAGTTTAGCCACATCTATCCGGGTATCGAGCTTTCATTAAAAGTTACCAACCGTGAAAACATTATACGTCGCATACGTGCTAACGAAGATGATCTGTATATCATGGGTCAGGCACCGGAAGGAGACTTTGATGTTGAATCATTTTCCTTTGCACCTAATCCACTAGTCGTGATGGCGCCACGTAATCATCCATTGATGGGCAAGAAGAATATAAGTATAAAAGAGATAGCCAAAGAACCCTTCATTATTCGTGAACCTGGCTCAGGAATACGTGATGCGATGTATAAAGCGTTTGATGCGGCAGGCGTACGCCCTACTGTGCGCATGGAGCTGGGTAATAATGAAGCTATTAAACATGCTGTTGCAGGTGGTCTGGGCTTGTCTGTTTTATCACTTCATACCTTATCACTTGAAGGTATTGATGGTGCCGTTGGACTTCTCGACGTAAAAGGATTTCCTATTTTACGTGACTGGTACATCGTTTATCCAAAAGGAAAAGAATTATCACTGGTTGCGCAAACATTTCTGGATTTTGTTATTGGCTCTGAAGGAACGATCCGAGGGCGTATGCAAAAGATGTGGCCTAAATTAGAAAACATTTTAAACGAAGCAGAAAATAAACCATCAACTAAGAAAAAAGTTAGTAAGAAAAAAACAGCTAAAAAGTAAAAGTTTCACTCTTTTATTCGTTGTAGCTGTCTATTGTTTTTATTACAAATGTCGATGAGTGTAATATTTTCACTTAGATATTTATTAGAAAAAAATCAGCAAGTAAAAATAAATTAAAATTATTTTTATTGGCTCTTGTCTAATAACATTCATCAATAACAGAATCACTTTTACTTAGACACTTATCTGAAAAGCTAAACCTCCTCTTATTGTCCGCTAGCTATAGTATCCATCACTAATATCAATGAGTAATTTCTTTTACTCAGATCCATAATACCCAATAGATTTACTCTGGATATTTCCAGAGAAATTTTAATTTGTAGAGGCTGTGAAGAAATGCAAGTGTTAAACGAAATAAGTTTAAGACATAAACGCGGTGATGTTTTTGGTGGTATTACCGCGGCTGTGATTGCGCTACCTATGGCGTTAGCTTTTGGTGTTGCATCAGGTGCTGGTGCTGAAGCAGGTTTGTATGGTGCAATCTTTGTCGGTTTGTTTGCTGCATTATTCGGTGGTTCACCTACATTGATCTCAGAACCAACCGGTCCAATGACGGTTGTCTTTACTGCTGTGATCGCAAAGCTTATTGCTTCAGATCCAGTAAACGGTATGGCAATGGCCTTTACTGTTGTAATTATGGCAGGCATGTTTCAAATTTTATTTGGTCTAATGAAGCTAGGTAAATATGTCACCTTAATGCCTTATACCGTTGTATCCGGTTTTATGTCCGGCATAGGTATTATCCTTATTATCTTACAGATAGGGCCTTTACTTGGGCAACCTTCACCAACTGGTGGAGTCATTGCCGTAATAGAAAATATACCAACACTGCTTTCTGGTATACAAGCTAATGAAGCAATGTTGGCTATATTAACAGTGTCCATTCTTTTTCTTATACCAAAGAAACTTAAACAACATCTTCCTCCGCCATTGGTTGCGTTGGTTGTTGGTACCCTAATATCAGTGATATTTTTTAGTATGGCAGATATACGACGCATTGGTGAAATACCGACGGGATTACCTGATGTACAACTACCTGTGTTTAGTACTGAACAGTGGCAAGTAATGTTAATCGATGCCATTGTATTAGGCATGCTGGGATGTATTGATGCCTTACTCACTTCTGTTGTTGCAGACAGTATTACTCGTAAAAGACATAATTCTGATAAAGAATTAGTAGGCCAGGGTATCGGTAATATCATGTCCGGATTATTTGGTGGTTTACCGGGTGCAGGTGCAACCATGGGAACTGTTGTCAGCATTCAGGCTGGAGCGCGAACCGCTTTAGCTGGTCTTGTGCGAGCAGGAATATTATTTATCGTGATCTTATGGGCAGCTGATTTAACTTCCGTAATACCATTAGCTGTATTGGCGGGTATCGCGTTAAAAGTGGGTATTGATATTATTGATTGGAGCTTCCTTAAGCGCGCTCATTTGATTTCTGGTAAAGGAGCATTAATTACATATGGTGTAATAGTGCTAACCGTTTTCGTTGATTTGATTGCCGCTGTAGGTATTGGATTGTTTGTCGCCAATGTTATGACAATCACACGATTATCCGAGTTACAGGAAAACGATGTTAAAGCGGTAACCGATCCTGATAAAACAGACCTGGATTTATCATCACGCGAGAAAGAAATATTAAGAGATGCCAAAGGTAAAATTCTGTTGTTATATTTACGTGGAACAATGATTTTTGGTAGCTCGAGAGCGATTACTCGTAAGAATTCACAAATTGGTGGTTGCCATACGCTTGTTGTCGATATTACTGATGTTAAACATCTTGGTGTTTCGGCAGCTTTATCACTTGAAGAATCCATTCTTGAAATGATTAATGCTGGGCGTTCAGTTTATATCGTTACGACTAAAGAACAGGCTTTACAAAGACTGGGTAAGTTGGATGTACTTAAATACATACCTGAAGAGAATATTATTGTAGGTAGACAGGCTGCGCTGGAACGTATTAGTACAAAACAGTCAGAGAGGCTACAAGTGAATTACGATAAAAATGAATATGTGTCATCTAGTGTTTGATTAAGTTAGTACTCATAAACAGTCAATAAGGAAGGGGAAATGTTCTATGTTAACGCACAATCGGCTTTATCCTCATTTATCCTATCAAATTATAACTGATATTGCACAGGTTATTGATAATCATCTTAGAGATGATTGGGTAATCAGGATAGAATATACAGATGAAGTTGAATATTTAAATACAAGCTGGCAACAGTGGGGTAAAGCATTTTTTAAAATAAAAGCTCCTGCTGAAATTATGGATAATATATTAGCATGTCATATAAATAATCAGCTCTGTTCGATACGGTTACATGCTGAAAAAATCAGTCCTGTAAGCAGCTTATATTACTCAGTTTGTCAGGCGTGCCATGCCTCAAAAGAGCTATTATTGACTCCAGCTGAATAATTTATAAACAGTTAATGTTCATATAGTTAAATCTATAAGACAACATTATTCGAATTTATTGTTATAATGATTCGTTTAATATACACGAGCAGTACCGATACCGGTCTATTACATGGCCTCCAAAAACTAAATAGGCCGGTATCACTTTTACCTTATATTCATAGTGATCAAGAAATGATAAATACATCAAAATCAAAATCTTCTAACCATAAACCAAGACCAATGATCGATTTACTCGTCAGCATCATTGCGCCTTCGGTTGTTCTAATGAAATTTAGTGGTGATGATGCGCTTGGTGCCAGTGGCGCACTGATCACTGCATTGGCTTTTCCATTGGGGTGGGGGCTGTTTGAAATATTTAAATATAAAAAATTTAACTGGATTGCGCTACTCGGCTTGATCAGTGTAATCCTAACCGGAGGGATTGGACTCCTCCAGCTCGATCCTAAATGGCTGGCTATTAAGGAGGCCGCTATTCCAGGCTTACTCGGTTTAGCAGTTTTAATATCTACCTTTACTCGTTATCCACTGATCAGAGCCTTGCTTTTTAATCCATCTATTATGGATGTTGAAAAGATTAAGCAGAAGCTCGAAGAGCTTGGCTATAGTGAAGCATTTGATAATCGCTTGTTAAAGATTACTTATCTTTTCAGTGGCACTTTTTTCTTTTCATCACTGATGAATTACATTCTTGCAAAATGGATTGTTACTAGTCCAGCCGGCAGTGTAGCTTTTAACGAAGAGCTGGCACAGATGACATTGCTAAGCTACCCTGTGATTGTCATCCCCTCTACGCTACTGCTGATGGGGATTTTCTATTATCTATGGCGTACAATTCATAGTATGACGGGGCTATCATTAGAAAATATCTTGTTATCTCAAAATAAATAAACAAGACTGATGTCAGTGATACGCTCTCGCGTGAAGACGCTAATAGAAAACCCAACTATTCAACGCCTGGTTATCGCATTAATCCTGATCAATGCTGTACTTTTGGGGTTAGAAACATCACCTGCCGTAATGGCTAAGGCAGGTACATTCATACTCATTCTCGACCAGACGATTCTTGCTGTATTTGTGGTAGAAATTGTCCTTCGAATCTATACATACCGATTAGCGTTCTGGAAAGATCCCTGGAGTTTATTTGATTTCTCGGTTGTTGCTATTGCTCTAATCCCAGCATCAGGACCTTTCGCAGTTTTACGAGCATTAAGGGTACTGAGAGTTTTACGCCTGTTAACGATGGTACCGTCAATGCGCCGTGTAGTTGGTGCATTGTTAGCGGCTATTCCCGGGCTTGGTTCGATAGGTTTGATGCTGATTATTATATATTATGTATTCGCCGTTATCGCTACCAATCTTTTCGGTGCTTCACATCCTGAATGGTTTGGCACACTCGGTCAGTCATTTTATACGCTGTTTCAGATTATGACGCTTGAGAGCTGGTCAATGGGCATTGCCCGACCAGTAATGGAGACTTTTCCATATGCCTGGGCATTTTTTGTCCCCTTTATTCTCATAGCGACCTTCACTATGCTTAATCTGTTTATCGCCATCATTGTTAATGCGATGCAAACTTATAGTGCAGCTGAGCATCAAGAAACAGTAGAAGCTCTGCATCAAACTCAAGAGCATATAGAAACTGATTTGCATGAAGAAATAAAAGTTTTACGCTTTGAGATAAAAGAACTGAAACAGCTACTGCTAAAAAAACAATAGTGCGATTGAATGTTGATCCACACAAAATAAAACCGTATCAGATTGTATAGGGAAGTATAAACTCTTATTCAAATGTGTAAGTTCAGATGTAAACTACTACAATTAATTCTAATGTCTCTATAGAGTTAGTGAATAGAGGACTTAGATTTCGATTAAAATCTCCGTACAAATAACACGTAAGTTGTTGATATTTACAGGCCCAAACAGGCTGGTTTCCGTAAAAGAATATTAGTTAACTCATTGATTTATAAAGATAGTGCATATGACTTTTAATCCATTGGTCCCGCGTTTGAGTCGCGGACGGCCCACCATACAAATCAAAGACTTAGCAGAAATGCCAGGTCTTTTTTTTGAGCGGTAGGTAAAATGCTCCGTAAAATAGGAGGCGCATTTACTCTGTAGCCGAATCAACTACGGCAACGTCTAAGTCAAGCCATCCATCATCGCCGATGACTGTTTGCTTGTTGTTTTTCACAACGTGTCACTTTGGTATTTATCATCTACATTCGTCTAAGGTCATAAATAGGATATCTGGTCTAGAGAAGTTTCTTAAACAGGACATTAACGTGGCAAGATTTACGTAACTAATACCTCATCTTTATTAGAATACTGTATAATCTAAGATACTGATTTAACTTGAAATTTTGTTTGTAACAGCGATATATATTGCTAATATCATCGTCATTACATACAAGGCTAAATTAAATGATTGAGAGCAATAAACTCAACAAAGTCATCTACAGGGAATATATTAAGTATGAATAATAATGAAACAAAGATCCCCTCATATGTTATCGGGATAATTACTGCGGTTATTGCCATTATCGTTACATGGAACTTAATCCCCGTATTAGGTTCTATTACAGCTGTACTCATTGGCTTGATTGTCGCCAGTGTTGTGTACATGGTACTCAATTATTTCAATCAAACAGAAGAACCTTCTGAAATAATAGCGAAACCCGTGAGTCAATCGGAAACCAGTATTGAATCATTGCTTAATATCAACATCGCATTGCGTAAAGAAATCATCCCGGAAGAAATTCGTACCCTGTATGAGTCGATTATTGATCAATTAATCGATGTACTACCAAAAGTGAATAGTGAAGTTTCAGGTGGTGAATTGGCGTGGGTGATTAATCGTATGGCAACTGAATACCTTCCTGAAAAATCTATAAGGCCTTATCTTTCGATGGATGATGCTCAACGTCATGCTGAAGAGACGATTACTTCAGTAAAAGAAAGTATTGCTGGAATGCAATCAGAGCTATCCGACGTACAAGACATACTTTCATCGCATAAAACGGATGAATTTAATAACAAAGCTAAATTCTTAAAAACCAGATTTAAAATGTAATTGGGAGTCCGTCATGAGTGATACTAAAAAAGCCCCTAAATGGGCAAAAGAGTTAGATATTTCATCAATGAAAGATAAGTCGTTGTCATTGATTTCGAACGTTAAAGAAAAAGCCGGCCCGGCATTAATGCGCACCATTGATGGTATTGGTGAGGGCTCACAAAAAAGCATGAGGTCGGCTAATGATCTTATGTCGAAAAGTGTTGATTCCTTATTAAAAGGTCTGGATGGTAAATCACCAACGGGTGAAAAGTTACTTGAGTTACGTACTGCAATGGATGATCTTAATCCTCATTCACTGAGTAACGCCTGGTACTTTAACTGGATGCCGAAAGGACTTAAACGTAAAGCGGTATCACGTTTTATTCATAAATATCAACCGATGCAAAATCATGTCACTCAAATTCTTGATGGATTACGTGCCGGTAAAGATGATTTACTCGAAACCAGTATTGATCTTGAGCATCAATACGATGAAATCATGGAAGCGCAAAAGCAGATCCAGTCTGATATCTATGTCGGTGAACATTTTATTACGGAAGTTGAAAAACTTGAGTCAGACGTTGATGCGACAGATACCCAGGAGGTAACAAAACTGGCTTCAGTCAAAAATAAAGCCGCTCGACGTATTCGTGATCTTCGTACGATGGAACAAGCGGCCGTTCAGTTCTTTATCAGTATTGATCAAACCGTCCAGACTAACGAATTATTAAGTGAGCAGATTGATAGCGCATTGACTGTTGGCCCAATGGTGATGACCAATGCTTTACGTATTCAGGCGGCACTCGCTAAACAAGATACGGTTAAAAATGCAGTACAGAGTTTCCAGGATGGCCTGGGCGATATGATGGCGCAAAATGCCGCTGCCGTGAACAAAGCTGCGCAAGAAGTCGGGGACATGTATAACAACCCGGTCATTGCCCTTGAAAAAATGGAAGAAGGCTTTGACCAATTAATGCAAGCGGTACAAACAGCGAATGAAACGATGGCCAATAGTACCTTAAAAGCGCGTGAAGCCAGTGCGCGTTTAGCCGATATGACCGCAGAATTATCTCCCGTTGCTGAAGGCTTACATGATGCAAGAAGCAGCAAAAAAGATAACGATGATGTCATCGAAGGTGAAGTCATTAATGTAGAGGAAGACAGCAAATGATGAATGTGCAAGAAAGGCTGACAGCCATTCGCGGCTTAAACCCTGCACCTGTTGCCGAGAGAAAATCATTCGATATACGCAACCTTAAAAAAGGCGGTTATGTCGATTGGGATGATCAAACATGGCTCGTTCAAAATGTTTACCTCTATCTTGATGTGAAGTGGAAAGACTTCTCAAAACGTAAGAAGGATTACTGGGTAACGGAACTTGAACTGGTTTCATTGAATACCGGTAAGGTGTGTTTTGTGGAATGGGAATATGACGATGAACTTGAAGTCAGCCAAACCGATTCAATCGTGCCATTACGTGATATTCACTATGATGGTCGCTCCATTAAGTACCGGGATTTAGAAGACATTGCCGAAGAAGAAGAAGGCGAAGTGATTGTTGATGGTACGACATACTTCTACGTTGAAGATGATACCTGGGCGGGACTTTTCATGAAAGCCGGCGGTTCTAAAGAAGGGACTCCAATGCGAGCATATGAGTTTGCATCAAAAAAAGATACCTGTCTCACCATTGAAACATGGCTTGAAGATAATGATGACAGACCAGAGCGAGAAGCGTTTATCAGTCATGAAATTAAAGGTAATCTATTTGAAGTACTGCAAACGTCTGTATTTAAATAAATCTGTATTTAAATAAATTTGTAGTTAATTAAATATTTAGCAAAATAAATCTTCAACATGAAATCCTCACGGAGAAAATTTTGAAATATAATAACAATCGTTTCATCGGTTT